>Ga0187894_10005750_pt1 | contig 12467 bp, 10 predicted proteins | sample GBC1701081metaG_FD_136650 | JGI IMG/M metagenome (GOLD analysis project Ga0187894, IMG submission 136650) | White microbial mat communities from a lava cave in the Kipuka Kanohina Cave System on the Island of Hawaii, USA - GBC170108-1 metaG ... | reverse complement strand
TTCCACCGCGCCCTCATTGCCGCCGAAGACGTGGCCGAGAATGCCCGCGCCCGGCCCGGATGAAAAATTGCCGAGAAATCCGCCCAGGTCGTCGAGGATGCTGCCGTCGTGATTACGATCAAGGGCGCTCAGCAATGAGTCCGCGCCCGCTTCATTCGCGCTGTTATTCGCCAGGCCGCCGAGCAGCATCGGCAATGCGGCTTGTATAGCGTTGCTCGTTGTGCCCTCGTCGGCTCCCAATTGTTGACTGATCTGACTGATCGTGTTGCTGTTCAATGCGTCACTTAGTAATCCTGTCAAGTTCATAATTTCCTCCTTGGCGCTTGCGGTCTTACTTTGGTTGCGTTTGTTGATTATCGGGTGATTCCGATTCCTGATAATAACCAGCGGCAATGATAAAAATCTATGGATCATTGCTTTTCGCATTTGATTGCGCGTCATGCGATTGTGATTTTTGCGTAAGCGCAACTATAATCCCCGCCGCATTGACCTGCAAAACATATTCCTAACCGCTAAAGACTGGTTCAAGGCATGAAGTTCGACTCCATTTTTACGCGCCATCAACGCGAAGCTTCGGCTGCGATTGCCTACCTCATACTGTTGGCGATCGTCGCCGTCGCCGCCCCCGGTTTCTATACGTTCGCTAACCTGCGCGATCTGGCCATCGGCAATGCGCCCGTTCTGATCGTGGCGATCGGAATGACGGCGGTCATTCTGACAAGGCAGATTGATATTTCCGTCGGCTCGCAATTCGCCGTTTGCAGCGTCGCCGCTGGATTGTTGGCGAAGACCGGAATGCCCATTGTATTGGCGCTCGCCGCGGTTGCGCTGACCGGATGCGTGTTCGGAGCGATCAACGGCGCGCTGGTCGCGCGATTGAATATTCCTTCGATTGTCGTCACGCTCGCTGTGATGGTCGCAATGCGCGACGGGCTGCGTTGGGCAACCGAAGGCAGATGGGTGCAAGGACTGCCACGCGGATTTCAGTGGTTCGGACTCGGTCAATCAACCGGGCAGGTTGTGATTGTCCTTATCGCAATCGCGCTCTTCGCCGTCTTCGCGTGGGCGTTGAAAAACCTGGCCGCCGGCCGCGCAATATACGCCGTAGGCTCCGACGCCGAGGCGGCCAGGCTGGCGGGCATCGAACCCCGGCGCGTAATCTTCGGAGCCTTCGCGGTGATGGGCGCGCTCACTGGCGCCGCCGCGGCGCTCAATTCGATTCGATTCACGGACATTCAGAGTAATGCTGGCATGGGGCTGGAACTGAAGGCCATTGCCGCGGTCGTGGTTGGCGGGACGGCGATCAACGGCGGGCGCGGCACGCTCGCCGGCACGCTCATCGGCGTTGCGCTGCTGGGCACAATCGGCACGGCGATCACATTCCTGGGCGTCAATCCGTTTTGGGAGAAAGCCATTCAGGGCGCGATCATTCTCGCGGCGGTGGTGTCCGATGTGGTCTTCTCCCGCGCGCGCCAGCGCCACGAACTTCAAGGCCGAAAGGAAGCGCGAACAGCATGACTCCATCACTTTCATTCGCGACCGAGGAGCCGTTATGGCGCCGCCTGTTTCCGAATCACGAATGGGCGCTGCTGGCGATGCTGTTTGTCGAAACAGTCGTCTTCGCCTTCATCGGAGACAACTTTTTTACCGGCGCGAACGGGTTCGAGGTCATTCGACTGAGCGTCGAGATCGGGCTGCTGGCGCTGGCGCTGACGCCAGTGATCATCACCGGCGGGATTGATCTGTCGGTCGGTTCGATGATGGGTTTGTCGGCGATAGTCTGCGGATGGCTGTGGCGCGACGCCGGATTGCCCATCTGGGCGAGCGTGGCGTTGACGTTGACGCTTGGGCTGCTGGGCGGAGGGTTGAACGCGCTGCTGATCGCGCGGTTAAATCTGCCGCCGCTGATCGTCACGCTCGGAACGTTCTCGCTCTTTCGCGGATTGGCCGAAGGAATCACGGGCGGCGTGGACAACTACACCGATTTCCCAGAGCGGTTTCTGTTTCTAGGTCAGGGTTACCTGTTCGGCGTCTTACCCCCACAAACTCTGGCGCTGATCTCGGTCGCGGCCTTCTATTACCTGTTGCTGCACCGCACGATCATTGGCCGTAGTTTGTACGCGATCGGATTTTCGGCTGAGGACGCGCGGTACGCTGGCATCCCCGTCGCGCGTCGCGCCGGCCTCGTCTATATGCTCTCAGGGTTCGCCGCGAGCCTGGCGGCGGTCATCTACATCTCGCATCTGGGGCAGGCGAAATCTGACGCGGGCACGGGCTACGAATTGATGGCGATCACGGCGGTCGTGCTCGGCGGGACTTCGATCTTCGGTGGACGCGGCACGGTCTGGGGCACGGCTCTCGGATTGTTCGCCATAGTGATTCTGCAGAACGGGCTGAGACTCGCCGCGCTGCCCGCCGAGTTGGCGGGCATTCTGACCGGCGCGCTGCTTGTCATCACGATATGCGTTGATCGTTTAATGTCCGGCAAACTTCGGTTTGCCGCCGGCCTTCCGCAATCGGCTGTTAAATCAGACGTCGGCAAACTGAAGTTTGCCAGACAACTGTCAGAGGAAGTCGAAGTGAAAAACTCTCAAGTCGCAATTCTCAGCGCGGTCATCCTGACCGCCGCGTTGATCGTCGCGGGCAGCAACTGGTTGCTCGTCCGCTCGCTCAAACAGGAATCGAACGGCGCCGCGGCGGCGGCCTCTTCATCCGCTCCGGCCAAACGCACAACCGTCGCAATGATGCCGAAGGCCAAAGGCGATCCTTATTTCGTCAGCTGCCGCAAAGGCGCCGAAGAGGCCGCGCGCGAACTCGGCGTTGACCTGATCTGGGACGGCCCGACCGACCTCGACCCGGCGAAACAGAACGAGGTCGTCGAAGGCTGGATCACGCGCGGCGTTGACGTCATCGCGGTGAGCGTCGAAAACCAGGCCGGAATTTCGACCGTGCTCAGAAAAGCCAGAGAGAAAGGCGTCAAGGTTTTGACCTGGGACGCCGACGCTCAAAAAGACGCGCGCGATTTCTTCATCAACCAGGCCACGCCGCAAGGCATCGGCTACACGCTGACCGACGAGGCCGCGCGCATCCTCTCAGGCCGCGGCGAATTCGCCATCATCACCGCGTCCTTGAGCGCGGCCAATCAGAATGAATGGATCAAACACATTCGCGCCAGGCTGGCCGAAAAATATCCCGGCCTGAAACTCGTAGCCATTCAACCCAGTGATGGCGACCGCGACCGCGCTTTCGCCGAAACTCAAACGGTTTTGAAAGTCCACCCGAACGTCAAACTGATCATGGGCATCGCCGCTCCTGCGGTGCCCGGCGCGGCGGAAGCCGTCAAACAATCAGGCCGCAAAGACGTGAAGGTCATCGGACTGTCGCTGCCGAACCTGTGCAAACCATACGTCCACGACGGCGTCATCGAAAGCGTCGTGCTGTGGAATACGCTCGACCTGGGTTACCTGACGGTTTACGCGGCAAACGAACTTGGCGCCGGGAAATTGAAACGCGGCGTAGGCGATTTGAAAGCGGGTAAGTTGGGCGTGATCGAGGTGCGCGATGATGATGTGTTGTTGGGCGCGCCATTCATCTTCAACAAATCGAACATTGACAGATTTGATTTCTAGGGCGATTGGACAAAGGGTCAAAGAAGCTAAACAAAATCAAGCCTGTAACTCTTCTTTGACCCTTTGACCCTTTGTCCCTTTGTGTTGAAACTGTTATCTACTTTTGGCCGCCTATGAAACTTGCTGAAATTGCGGCAAGTTTATCAGGACACAGGCGCATCCGGTGGTCCAATGTTGATGGGTGGCGGTTCCGGCGAGACATCGGCAACGCCGGAGATTGCTCGCAGGTCATCGGCGACATCTTCGCTGGCAGTCCCGGTGATGATCCCGATCTCATTGAGTACCTGATCAACGACAAACCCGGCCCCGGTCAGATCCTGCTCAACCTCGCTGAGCGAGCGGTCGCCCGACATAGTGACAACCCATTTTTTGCTTTCGGACATAGCGTACCTCCGTAACAGAAGCGCGCCAGCCGGAAAGCGCGTCTCCCGGCTGGCGCAGATTTGAAGCGCGATTGCTTACGGCGCCTGGACGAGTCCCGCGCCGACCCGCGAGGCTGGGAACGACAGCCGCCTGGCCGTCGCCCGTAGCCTCTGCCAGAGGGCCACGCCTCGCAGATTGGGCGAGGTCTGCGCCCACAACGCCGCGCAACCAGCAACGTGCGGAGCGGCCATGCTGGTGCCGCTCTTGGTCCCGTACCGGGTCGGCCGGGGAACGGAGGAGAAGACGTCCCGGCCTGGGCCCGCGATGTCGATCTTACCAAAGTTGGAGAACGACGACGGCCTCAGGTTTTGATCGAGCGAAGCCACCGACATGATCGTCGGCGAGTTCGCGGGTTGGCCCGTGGGTGAAGACCTATTGCCCGCCGCGGCAATCATCAGGAGACCGTTATTCAGCGCAGCCTGGCCCGCAGCCGTGAACGCCGGAACCGGCCCGCCAGGCCCTTCAAGGGACATCGAGATAACCTGGCAGCGGTTGGCGACCGCCCAGTTCATACCAGCGAGGACGCTGCCCCCGACGCTACTCCCTGAGTTGCTCAGCACCTTGCCAACGAAGATCGAGGATTGGTGGCCGATGCCATAGCGCGGCGTGTTGCCCGCCGGCGCCTTCGGCCCGCACGCCGTCCCGATGCAGTGCGTGCCATGACTATGGAGGTCCTGAACGGGCTGGCCGACGAACGTCTGGCTGACGATCGGGCGCCCGGCGAAGTCCGGGTGGCCCAAGTCCATCCCCGTATCAAGCACCGCCACCTTGATGCCGGCGCCGCTGCGCACGCTCGGTGGCACCCTGCAGGCCGTCAACCCCCACGTCGCGCCGAGGACCGCCGCCTCCTCTTCCACTTCCAACTGCGGCTGCCGGACCCCATATACCTCTCTGGCAATCGCCTCGAGTATGCGCGCCGCGCTACGCAGGTGCTCGCCGGAACCGCCCTCGGACGCCTGGGCGAAGCCCCCCTCCGGGTACCAACCGTAATCGTTCGCCGCGAACACGAAATACTCGGGGTCAATAGATTCAATCGGGCTGTCGACGGCGATCTCCGCCCCGGCCACCATGGCGCGCTCCTGGGCGGCGGCGCCGCCGATCAGCGCCACCCCGATCTCCGGGAACACAACCGCGTCGGCGCCGCCAACATTCTCCAGCGTGGCGGCCTGGCCTTCGAAATCCCGCGTGTCTGCGACGCGCATCCCCTGAGCCCCCAACGACCGCAACCCCTCCTCGGCCGCGCCCTCCTTAAACGTGACCAGGTAGCGTCCGGTTTCGAAGCTGTCGCCGCCACGCTCGAGCGCGGCGAGCAACAATTCCTCGACCGGGGATGACACGTGGACGCTGGCCGCGCCGCCTGATGGCTGACCTGTTGCCTTACTACGACTTTTTTTTGCTGCCATATATTTTTCCTCCAATAGATGGTGATTCTCCCGCGCTCAGGAACTGTAAGCCTGAAGTTGAGAGAAGAATGGTACCCACTACAGCTTGTCGGGCAGCTACGGGCTGTCCATACAGGCTGAGGTAGCTTGTGGTAAATAACACCGGTAACTTTTCAAATTAGGTAATGCGTGGTTGAAATTTTGTATGTTGAAATCGGTGGACGGGATGTGAGTCACAAGCCGAGTGCAAAACTCCGGCCACCGGCCAGGTTGTGTAGGTGCGTCATAAGGCAATTCGATCAGTTCGGAGAGAGCTTCCCAGTCAATCTTTAGCATGTTCACCCCACTGAGAATCTGAGATTGTCAGTATCCATGACCCGAGCGGCGATGACCAAGTGGTTGGACAGAGGATAGCCGCTATATCGTGGTCAAAATCTTTCCGGGGGAACGGATACTAAGCCGGACGGGGAGGAATGGTCAATTTATTTCTAACAAAGGGAACATTGACCGGTTTGACTTCTAGCGCGGTCAAATCAGCGGCTCCCAGATTTCTCTCAAGTCGAGTGCGAAACCTGGCAATTCAGGATCGGCTGAGATTTGGGTTATATCTTTCAATTCCTCGACAGCGACATTGGGACGGTAGACATAAACAATGCGTGTTTCGGGATCAATCAACCAGCCGAGCCTCAGCCCACAGGCGATGTACTCTTCCATCTTGGCTTTGACCGTATCGAGATCATCGCTCGGCGAGCGCAGTTCAATTGCGAAGTCGGGGCAGAGCGGCAAAAACTTCTTCTTCTCTTCCAGAGTCAGTTGCGCCAGTTGCGCCTTCGCCACCCACGACGCATCAGGCGAGCGATCAGCGCCATTAGGCAGTTTGTATCCTGTGGAAGAGCCAAAAGAAGAGCCTGTCGCCTGTTGCTTTTCCCAATTACCAAGCTGCCTGGTGATTTCCTTATTACGATTTCCTGTCTCTCCTCCGGTTGGCGGCATAATGATCACCTCCCCTTTGGCTGTGCGCTCAAGACGCAAGTTCGGGTTCTGCCTGCAAAGCTCATAAAAGAGGTCTTCGGTTGATTTGAGTTGAAAGCCTTGTTGACTCATAACATCACCTCCGGTTGATGGCTGATTCTAACACGATGTGATTTCAGATTTGCAGCCCTAATGACACGTGCTTGGTTTCGAGGAAAGCATCCATCCCTTCGCTCCCCAATTCTCTCCCCCATCCACTCTGCTTCATCCCACCGAATGGACAATTGCTGGTCGAAGGCACGCCGTCGTTGATCCCGATCGTCCCCGCTTCGAGCGATTCCATCAATCGGAACGCGCGGTCCAGGTTCGCCGTGAAAGCGTATGCGCTCAGTCCGTGGATCGTGTCGTTGGCCATCGCAATCGCCTCCTCTTCGGTGTCGAACGCCGAGATGGCCGCAACCGGAGCGAAGGTCTCTTCCCGCGCGCACAGCGCGTCGTTCGGAACATCGGCAAGCACTGTAGGTTCGATGAAGAAGCCTTTGTCGCCGAACCGCTTTCCGCCGCACAACACGCGAGCGCCTCGCGCGACAGCGTCTTCGATGTGCGCCAGAGCCTTCGTCAATCCCGCGTCGTCAATCAACGGCCCGATCTCCACGCCTTTTTCCAAACCGTCGCCGACCTTCAACGACTTCATCCTCGCCGTGAACGTTTCGAGGAAATCCTCGTAGATCGGGCGTTGGACATAGACGCGGTTCGCGGCGATGCACGATTGGCCGGTGTTGCGCGTCTTGGCGGCGAGCGCGCCTTCGACCGCGCGGTCGAGGTTAATATCGTCGAAGACCAGCACGGGCGCGTTGCCGCCCAGTTCGAGCGACAAAGGCTTGACGGTCTGAGCCGCGCCCGCGATCAATATCCTGCCGACCTCGGTCGAGCCGGTGAAAGTCACTTTGCGGCACAAAGGATTCCGCAAAAATTCCTGGCCGATCTCCGGCGCATCGCCTAACACAACCTGGAAGACGCCTTTTGGCAGTCCGGCGGCGGCCACGCATTCGGCCAATGCGATTGCGCTCAGCGGCGTTTGTTCAGCGGGCTTCAAAATAAATGTGTTGCCCGCGGCCAATGCCGGCGCGGCTTTGCGCACGGCTAACACCAACGGGAAGTTCCACGGCGTGATCGCTCCGATGACGCCCATCGGCGATTTGATGACCAGGTGTCGTTTGCCGGGCGCCTGATGCGGGACGACGCGGCCGTAAGCTCGCCGGGCTTCTTCAGCGAACCAGCGCAGATGATCAACCGCGAACGCGACCTCGGTTTGGCTCTGAGCCAGCGGCTTGCCGTTTTCGAGCGTCATCGTGCGGGCGATCTCCGTTGAGCGGTTTTCGATCTCGTCGGCGATGGCGTGCAGGAACATTCCGCGCGCTTTGCCTGTCAGCTTGCGCCACGATTGGAACGCCTCATGCGCATCGCTGATGGCCTGAGCCACTCGCGCGCGGTCAACAGTCGAAACCTGCGCGATAGTCTCACCATTCGCCGGGTTGATGACCTGTTGGAAAGGGCTGGAAACGCGCCAGTCGCCGTTGAGGTAAAGAGGGTAGGTTTTCATACGCCGTGTTACGAATCATAATCGCTTAGGTAAAGCAGGTTATCGTAATCAATCACAGCGGCGCGGCGACCAATCAGTTCTCGCCCCAATCAGATACTCATCCTGCCTCTTCCGAGGCGATGATTGCTTCCAAGGCCGTAATCAATGGCGCCAAATCGCTGGTGATAATCTGCCAGAGGATATTGAAGTCAACTGAGTCGTAGCCGTGAATGAGACGGTTGCGCAAGCTGACGATCTGCGGCCAAGGAATCTCCGGGTGGAGAGCGCGCACATCCTCAGGAACTCGGCCTGCCGCTTCGCCCACGATTTCCAACAAACGGACCAGAGCGAGATTCAAGAGCCGGTCCGTATCGAGATCGGCGCGGCTTTTCCCCCGCGCCAGCATGACGGCTTCTTTGGCGTGATCCAGCATATGGCGCAAAGCGGCCGTGGGGTCACGCTTGCTCATATTGCGCCTCCGCTTCGGCCTCGACTCGAGCGCGAAAGTACGGGCTGAGAAAATTCGGCGTGTTCAGATCAACCCTGCGCCCCAGGATTTCTGAAAGCTCAGCCTCCATCGCAAAAAAGGCCAGCCCCGGCACGTGCTCCGGCTCGAACTCGACTAACACATCCACATCACTGTCGGGGCGGAAGTCATCGCGCAACACGGAACCGAAAAAGGCCAATCGGCGGATATGATGCTTGCGGCAAAACTCAGCAATCTTTGCGCGATTAATCGGAATACGAAACATTACGACCTCTCGTTAATAGCCAGCAGACTTTACCGGCTGCAACTTTCGTGCATTTCAAAGGCATGCAACCAAATCTTAACTTGATTGCCCGATCAGCGGAAGTTCTCCATCAGCATAATGTCGCTGCCGCTCTGATCTAACTGCGTGTAAATCAGCCATCGCCCATCGGGTGAAACGCTAATGCCGAGAGAGAAAGGTTTCTCAAGCGTGGCGATCTGCGTCACCTTCCCCGTGGCAAAACTGAAGAATTCGATCAAAGGTCGAGAAGGATTCTCGGCGGTAGCGAAATAGATGCCCTGCTCCGTCACGGTCCACGCGCGCCAGAACCCAGCCTGGTGGTGATCGAGGACCGGAGTTTCGGCGCCGCCCTCGACTGGAATTCTCCAGATGCCGGGAAGGCGGCGGTCTTTCGCGTAGTATAAAAACTTGCCGTCTTTGGATTCTAAACCTTCAAATCCGCCTTGACTGGTCACCTGCGCCGCTTGACCGCCCTCGGCCGGCGCCTTCCAGATTTGCAAACTGCCGCCGCGGTTCGAGCCGAAGTAGATCCAGCGCCCATCTTGCGACCAACTCGGTACCATATCTTCGGAAGGCTCGTCGGTGAGGCGACGCGGCTGGCCCCCGTCTGCGCCGATCACGTAAATGTCGGAGTTGCCTTCGACACGTAAGTCGAAAACGATCATCCGGCTGTTGGAAGACCAGCGCGGCGAGCCGATGTTAGCGCGGAGATTGGTCAACTGGATGGGGCGAGAGCCGTCAGCTTCGCACACCCAAAGCTCCAGGCTTCCCGAACGATTGGAACCGAAAACTATCTTCTTTCCGTCAGGAGAATATTGGGGAATGGTGTCTACCCACGTAGAAGAGATCAACGGCGCCATCGAATTGCTCTGACCCTTTGATCTTGCCAGGTCAATCCGCCAGACGTTGTAGTCATTGACTATTTGGGTGAAGGCCAAATGGTTCCCCCGGGAAGAAATAGTCGGGTCCGGAACGTCCGGGCTACGAACTACTTGTTCAGGCGCGCCTCCATTGGCGGAGATTTTCCATAATCCAAACCTGGTATCGGCCCCGCGATATAACGAGAAGAAAATATCACGGCCATCAGGAGTCCAGGTCAGGCCGTTAATGCCTGCTTTACTGAAAGTGAGACGACTTGGCTCTCGGCCATTCAAGGGGAGGAGGTAGATATCCGCGTTGGCTACGGCGCTCAAACGCACAAAGGCCAGGGTCTTCCCGTCGGGTGAAAAGACAGGGCTGCTGTCCCCAATCACTCCCGCTGGCGGAGAGGTCAGCCTGCGCTTCTCGCCAGTCTCGCGCGATAACAGAAAGATACTGTATGGCTCCGACGGAGAGCTTTTTTCCACCACCGCCAGAGATTCCCCGGTCGGCGACCAACTGAGCTTTTGACTGAGAACCCACCATTGAAAACCACTTCCGAAAGACGGATAGAGATTAGTGGCGACCTCAGCCAATTTACGCTCCGCGCCGCCTATCGCCGGAACCAGATAAACCGCGCTTCTATCCGTGAATTGCCGCAGAAAAGCGATGTGGCGGCCATCGGGCGACCAGGCCGGATAAACGTCGGCGGCGGGGTCTGTTGTCAGTCGGAGCGGAGCTTCGGCGTCAATCAGTTTGACGTATATGTCGGCGTTGTCATCCTTTTCATTCCGCCACACGAAAGCGATCTGATTCCCGTCGGGCGAGAAAGCAGGCTGTGTTTCTTCGCCCGGAAAACTGGTGACGGGAACGATCTTCGGCTCGGGGTTGGAGCCTATGCCCTCAGGCTGAGTAATGAATTTGTACAATCCGAAGGCCGTCCCGCCAAACGCGATGACCAGCGCCACCAACGCCAGGAGCGCGCCTTTTCTGTGGCGTTTGACCTTGGTGGCCAGAGGTTCTTGCCGCGCTTCTCCTTCAGTGTTACGCGCCGCCGCTTCAGCGCTCTCCGCCTGTTCCGCGCCCGGTTGCTGCACCCCGGCCACAAAGCGATAGCCGCGCTTCGGCACGGTCTCAATATATTTCTGCCCGTTGGCGCCATCGCCCAACGCCTTGCGGATGAGCGAGACGTTGGAGGAGAGATTGGCCTCCTCGACGAACGTGTCGGGCCAGACCAACTTCATCAGTTCGTCTTTTCCGAGCAAATGTCCGTGATGTTCGACCAGCGCCAGCAGCAGGTCGAAAGCTTTGGGCGTGAGCGGCACACTCTCGCCGTCGCGCAACAGCAGGCGCTCTCCGGCATCCAGCCGGAACGGGCCGAATTCATATAAATGTTTTGGTTGGTGGCTCATAGCTGCTCCAAGAACTCTCCAAGAACCCTCCAAGAACTTTCCAAGCCATTTCTTCGAGTTCTCAAAGGACTGCGTCGCGGCGCGCAGGCTATCGTCCGCCGCGAATTGAGCCGATTACTAACGCATGATGGCCGGCTCATTCTAGGGCTGAGGCGGCGCCTTGAGCAATCAATGCCCGCCTCGCCTCTCACCCAAACCCAAAGACTCCGTGACCGATTCGCTCCCGCCAGACCGATTGGCGGCTGGGGAGAGGTCTGTCTTTGTGAAAGGAGCAGCCATGTTGATGCGCGCGACGTTGATTTTGAGCTTGATGTTAGCGTTGACGATCAGTTCTTCGGGACAGACCCGGCCAACCAATTTGAAGCCCGTCAGTATGGAGGCAAAGACGCTGGCCTTCTTCGAACAGATCGAAGACCGAAGTTTTGATGATTACCTGAAACGCGTCCGGCTGCCGAAGGTCCCTCAAGCATTCAAGGCGGAAGTCCTCGCGCGCATTACGAAAGGCGAAGAGATCAGGGTGTCTGATGGTATTAAGGGCAAACTCGCCGCGCTCGGGCCGATTCTCCGATACCACGAGCGTGATTCCGTGATTGAGATCAGAGTGATCGGCGTCAAGGAGTTATTCGTCGGTTTACAAGGACGGGCTGTCTTGCTCATATCTGAACCAGCCCTCAACCTGCTGCCGATGGAAGAGCTTCAGGCCACGGTCGCTCACGAGTTGGGACACGAATATTTCTGGGGCGAATTGATGGAAGCCCGCCAGCAAAAGAAGATCGAGGTGATGCGCGAAATCGAGCTGCGCTGTGACGGCATCGCCGTGATCGCGCTGCTCCGGCTCGGACTTGACCCGGCAAAACTGATTTCAGCCCTCGCCAGAATCAGAATGTTCAATGCGCGTATCGTCCCCACAGACCCGCTTTACCACCCCCAACCCGATGGACGTTCGCGTTTCATCCACGCGATGAGCGAACTGGCGCGGCATAGGACCGCGGGCTTCGCTAACGTTGATTGGCTGCTTGACGTCCCTTTGCGTCCGCGGAGGTAAAAGCCTTGACCAACCGGTAGAGATATTCCTGCCCGTCGTAAAACGCTTTCACGCCTATGCGCTCGTCCTTGCCGTGCGCGCGCGAATCGTCAATGTCGCCGAAGATGCCCGACGTGCCGTAGATCGGGATGCCCGCGTTGCGCAGGTAGAGGCTGTCGGTCGCGCCCGTGCTCATGATGGGGACGACCGGGACGCCGGGCCACATCTCCGCCGTGACGTGTTCGATGGGTTGCATCACTTCGGCGGCGAGCGGCGAGGGCGGGCTGGGCTTAGGCTCTTTGATCGGAGTGATCGTAATGCGGCTGTCGTTGAGAACTTTGATCAAAGTCTGGCGCGTCTGCCCGGCCGTCTCGGTCGGCAGAATGCGGCAGTTGACCGTCGCGCGCGCCGTTTG
>Ga0187894_10005749_pt1 | contig 12467 bp, 9 predicted proteins | sample GBC1701081metaG_FD_136650 | JGI IMG/M metagenome (GOLD analysis project Ga0187894, IMG submission 136650) | White microbial mat communities from a lava cave in the Kipuka Kanohina Cave System on the Island of Hawaii, USA - GBC170108-1 metaG ... | reverse complement strand
GCTCAAGGGGTCTGACCCCTCCAACCGCTCAAGGGGTCTGACCCCTCCGTAGCCCCCGGGGGTTGCAGCTCGTCGAGCGGCCAGCGGGCGCGGGCACGGACCGGGAGGCCTTCACGCTCGCCCGCGGCGAGGCGGTGCTGGCCCGCGAGCGCGATCATCGCGGCGTTGTCGGTGCAGAATTCCGGGCGCGGGAAGTGCACGCGCCCGCCCGCGGCCTGCACGGCCGCGGCGAGCGCCGCGCGCAAGCGGCGGTTCGCGCCGACGCCGCCGGCGACCACGAGCGCGTCGATACCCGTCTGGCGAAGCGCGCGCAGCGACCTGGCGACCAGCGTGTCGACCATCGCGTCCTCGAAGCCGCGCGCGACGTCGGCGCGCGCCGCGTCGTCCAGCGTGCGGCCACGCACGGCGACGACGACGGCGGTCTTGAGCCCGCTGAAGCTGAAGTCGAGCCCGGGCCGATCGAACATCGGCCGCGGCAACTCGACGGCGCCCGCGCGGCCGCGCTCGGCGAGCGCGGCGAGCGCCGGCCCGCCGGGATAGCCGAGGCCCAGGAGCTTCGCGGTCTTGTCGAAGGCCTCTCCGGCCGCGTCGTCGAGCGTCTCCCCGAGGATGCGGTAGCGCCCGAGACCCGAGACCTCGACGAGCATCGTGTGCCCGCCCGATACCTGCAGCGCCACGAAAGGAAAGTCCGGCCCCCCCGGCTCCAGTGCCGGGGCCAGCAAGTGGCCCTCCAGGTGATTCACGCCGATGACGGGCACACCCCAGGCATAGCCCAGCGAGCGTGCGAGGCTGGCGCCGACCAGCAGCGCACCGATCAGCCCAGGACCGGCGGTATACGCAATGCCGTCAATGGCTTGGGCCGGCATCCCGGCCTCTGCCAGCACGCCCTGGATCATCGGCAAGAGGCGTTCGATGTGATCGCGCGATGCGAGCTCGGGGACCACGCCGCCGTGTCGTCCATGCAATTCGACCTGGCTGAAGACGCGGTTGGCGAGCAAGCCCCTGTCCCGGTCCAGGAGGGCGACCGCCGTTTCGTCGCAGGAGGTTTCGATGCCGAGTGTCAACATGGGCCTAGGTTTTTGATTTTCCGGGGGCAGGTCACTACAATTCCCGCCCTTTCCCCCCGGGCGTTCCGGGGTCGTCCTGGGTAGCGCCGAGGTCAGAATGCCGAGTGTCCGTATCCGCGAAAACGAATATTTCGACGCTGCCCTGCGTCGTTTCAAGCGTGCCTGCGAAAAAGCCGGCGTCCTGACCGAGCTGCGCCGCCGGGAATTCTACGAGAAGCCCACCCAGGAGCGGAAACGCAAGAAGGCGGCCGCGATCAAGCGGCACCTGAAGCGGGCGTCCCGCGACGGCGGGCGAAGCGCGACGCGCTGAACCCCGGGATGAGCCTGAAGGCGCGCATCACGGAAGACATGAAGGCGGCGATGCGGGCGGGCGAGAAAGACCGCCTCTCCTGCATCCGCATGCTCCAGGCCGGCATCAAGCAGCGCGAGGTCGACGAGCGCGTCGAGCTCGGCGATGCCGAGGTGCTCTCGGTCATCGAGAAGATGATCAAGCAGCGCAAGGAATCGGTCGTCCAGTTCGAGGCCGGCAAGCGGGCTGACCTGGTGGCCAGGGAATCCGCCGAAATCGCCCTCCTCACCGGCTACCTGCCGGCCCAGCTCGGCGATGCCGAACTTGCGACGCTGATCCGGGAAACGATCGCTTCGACCGGCGCATCCTCGATGAAGGACATGGGCAAGGTCATGGCCGCACTGAAGCCGAAAGTACAGGGCCGCGCCGACATGGGCGCCCTGTCGGCCCGCATCAAGTCCGCGCTCGGGGGCTGAGCCGGTGGCCCCGAGCCGAGTCCCGGAAGGCGAGACGCGCGGGCACATCGTCCCGATCGGCGGCGCCGAGAACAAGGAAAACGACCCGAAGATCCTTGCGCGATTCGTGCAGGTCTCGGGCGGCGGCGACGCCGACATCGTCGTGATCCCCACCGCGAGCCGCGCGCACGAGACCGGCGGACGCTACGAGAAGCTGTTCCGCGAGCTCGGGGCGAAGCAGGTCGACGTCATGGATTTCGACACGCGACGCGACTGCCAGGAGCAGGGCCGGCTCGACCGCATCCGCAAGGCAACCGGCATCTTCTTCACCGGCGGAAACCAGCTCAGGCTCACGACCCTGCTCGGTGGTACGCCGGTCGCAAAGCTGATTCGCGCGCAGAACGCAAGCGGCGTGACGGTCGGGGGCACGAGCGCGGGCGCCTCGATCCTCTCGGAACACATGATCGCCTACGGCGACGACGGCGCGACGGCGATCGCCGGCAGCGTCCGTCTCGCGCCGGGCCTCGGCCTGACGAACCGCTTCATCATCGACCAGCACTTCCGCGAGCGCGACCGGCTCGGTCGACTCATCACCGCGCTCGCCTACAACCCTTTCGCGGTAGGCCTCGGCCTCGACGAGGACACCGCCGCGTTCATCGGCCCGGACGAGACGCTCGAGGTCGAGGGCACGGGCGGCGTCACGGTGGTCGACGCCTCGAAAGTGAGCTTCTCCTCGGTCGACAGCGCTACCGAGGGCCAGCCGATCTGCATCGTCGGGCTGGTCGTACACGTGCTGACCGCAGGCGCGACCTTCAACCTGCACACGCGCCAGGCCTCGTCCAAGGCGCTCGTCCAGCCGCGCGAATAGTTTTCCGGCAATCGGAAGCTGCGGACGCGCACGCCTTGTTCCAGGGTATGGCCGCCTAAACCCCTGGATTTGACCCGTGAAAGGGGCGGCAGGCGGCGCCGTATGCGATCATGATCGGCCCGTTCCCCCTCCAGGACCCGGCCGCACGGCATGCGCATCCTCGACCGCTCCATCTACGTCGGACCTTCCCATTACGCGCGCTTCCCGGTCATCCGGCTGGAGCTCGACCTCGGCGACCTGGAAGCCTGGCCGACCGGCAAGCTGGGCCACGGCTTCGTGAACGGCCTGGTCGCAGCGCTGCCGGGCCTCGGCGAGCACGGCTGTTCGTACCAGGAACCGGGCGGCTTCATCCGCCGCATGAACGAGGACGAAGGCACCTGGCTCGGCCACGTGCTCGAACATGTCGCGCTCGAGCTGCAAAACGTCGCCGGCGAGGATGTCACGTTCGGCAAGACGCGCAGCCTCGACCGACCCGGCCTCTACTCCGTCGTTTACGAATATGCGGAGCGCGAGGAAGGCGTCGCCGCGGGCGAACTTGCGATGCGCCTCCTGTGCTCGCTGCTGCCCGAGGCGCTCCGGCCGGCGGGCAGCGTGCCCGAGGGTTGGGACTGGCCGTCGGCACGTGACGAGTACATCCGGTTTGCCCAGCGCCGCGCGCTCGGGCCCTCGACCGCCTCGCTCGTGCACGCCGCCGAGAAGCGCGACATCCCGTGGCTCAGGCTCAATGACCAGTCGCTGATCCAGCTCGGCCACGGCAAATACCAGCAGCGCATCCAGGCGACGGTGACCGGCCGCACGCCGCACATCTCGGTCGAGCTTGCGAGCGACAAGGAGGAGACCAACCGGATCCTTGCCGCGCTCGGCCTGCCGGTACCGCGCCAGGAACTGGTGCAGGGCGAGCGCGAGGCCGTGCGAGCCGCCAATCGTCTCGGCTTCCCGGTCGTGACCAAGCCCTACAACGGCAACCACGGCCGCGGCATCTCGATCCGCCTGACGAGCGACGCCGAAGTCGTCACCGGCTTCCAGCGCGCGAAGGAGCATTCGCGCTCGGTGATCGTCGAGACCTACCTCGAGGGCGACGACCACCGCCTGCTGGTCGTCAACGGCGAACTGATCGCCGCGACGCGCCGCACGCCGGGCCACGTGACCGGCGACGGGACGCATACGGTGACGCAGCTGGTCGAGATCGTGAACCAGGACCCGCGCCGCGGCGTCGGCCACGAAAAGGTCCTGACGCGGCTCGAGATCGACGCGCAGGCGGAGATGATGCTGAAGCGCCAGGAGCTCGCCGCCGACTCGGTGCCGGAAGCGGGCCGCAAGGTGTACCTGCGCTCGACCGCAAACCTCTCGACCGGCGGCACCGCGACCGACGTCACGGACGTCATCCACCCGGACAACCGCGACATGGCCGTGCGGGCCGTCAAGGCGATCGGCCTCGACGTCGGCGGCGTGGACTTCCTGTCGAAGGACATCACGCTTTCCTACAAGGACATCGGCGGCGGAATCTGCGAGCTGAATGCCGCACCCGGTTTCCGCATGCACGTCGCGCCGTCCGAGGGCACGGCACGCGACGCGGCCGGACCCGTGATCGACATGCTGTTCCCGCCCGGCGCGCCCTCGCGCGTGCCGATCGCCGCGATCACCGGCACCAACGGCAAGACGACCACGGCGCGCATGCTCGCGCACGTGCTCAAGATGGCGGGCTACACGCCGGGCCTCACGACGACGGATGGCGTGTACATCGACGGCCAGCGCACGGTCTCCGGCGACATGACGGGACCGGTGTCCGCGCGCATGGTGCTCGCCGACCCGCACATCGACGCCGCCGTGCTCGAGACCGCGCGCGGCGGCCTGCTGCGCGCCGGCATGGGCGTCGCCGAAGTCGACGTCGGCGCCGTGCTGAACGTGCAGGCCGACCACCTGGGACTCAAGGGCATCGACACGCTCGAGCAGCTCGCCGAGGTCAAGCGCGTGGTGGTGGAGGTCGCGAAACACTGCGCAGTGCTGAACGCCGACGACCCGCTGGTGCTCAAGATGTCGGCGCACACCGACGCCGAGAACCTCTGCTATGTGACGCTGAACCCGCAGCACGCACTGGTCCGCGAGCACATCCGCGCGGGCGGCCGCGCCTGCGCGCTCGAGGCGGGCGTCAACGGCCAGATGATCACGCTCTACGACCGCGGTGGCCACATCCCGCTCCTGTGGACGCACCTCATCCCGGCGACGCTCGAGGGCCGCGCGACGCACAACGTGCAGAACGCGATGTTCGCCGCCTCGATCGCGTTCTCGCTCGGTCTCAAGCTCGACGCCATCCGCCAGGGCCTGCGCACCTTCGACTCCACGTTCTTCCAGACGCCGGGCCGCATGAACGTCTACGACGAGCACCCGTTCAAGGTGCTGTTCGACTACGGCCACAACGCGCACGCGGTCGGCATGCTCGCGGACCTCGCGGGGCGGCTCGACGTGGCCGGACGGCGCATCGTCGTGCTGGCGGGCCCGGGCGACCGGCGCGACGAGGACCTGCGCGCGATCGCGCGCGCCGTCGCCGGGCGCTTCGACCACTACATCTGCCGGCGCGACGACAACCTGCGCGAGCGCGGCCCCGAGGAGGTGCCGCGCATCATGGCCGCGGAATTGCTCGCGGCCGGTGTCCCGCAGGCGGCGATCTCGGTGATCCCCGACGAGCAGGCAGCGATCGACGCGGCGCTGCGCATGGGCCAGCCGGGCGACCTGCTGCTGGTGTTTTCCGACGCGCTGGTGCGCTCCTGGAAACAGATCATCTATTTCCGGCCGGACGGTGCAGCCGCCGACAGGCCTGCGCCGACTCCGCAGCCCGCTGCCGCCCCGGTCGTCGAGACAACGGTCGAGGCCGCGGCGCCGCTCTCGCTCGAGGGACTCATCCGGGACGAGCGCGGCATCCGCTATGCGCCCGAGGCGTCCGACTGACTGCGGACGGCAAAGCGCCCTGGGATGAATCGCGCCGCCTGACCGGCCACAACCGGTTCTTCGACGGGCCCGGCGCAGTGCTCGAGACCGGCGCGAGCGATCCCGGCGTGCTGGGCGGCTGGGCGGAACGCGTCAGGCTCGCGAGCCGGGAGCTGCGCTGGCCGGACGCGCCGGCCACGGCCCTCGCCCACGCGAATGGCGCCTCACTCGCGCTCGCCGCGCCCGTGGACCAGCTCTTTACCGCGACCGAAGTCAACGAGTGGGCGCTTGCCGCGTCGCTGGCGGAGCACGAGCCCGCGCGTGCCGCAGCGCTCATCGCCGCGCTCGCGTTCGAGCTGCCGGAGGAAGCCGAGCCGCCCGTGCTCGAGTCGCCGGGCGCGCTGCTGCGCCTGCGGCGCCGTGCAGCCCGCGAGGCGGACCCGCGCCTGCGTGCACTGGTCGCCGGCGCCCTCGAGCGACGGCTGCCCTGGCTCGCGGACGACGATGCGCTGACGCTCGGCGCCGGTGTCGGCGCGCACAGCTGGCCACCGGCGGCACTGCCCGATCCCGCGACGCTCGACTGGGCGTCGTTTTCCGGCGTGCCGACGGCGATCGTCACCGGCACGAACGGCAAGACGACGGTCGTGCGGCTGCTTGCAGCCTGCGCCAGCGCAGCGGGCCGCACCACGGGCTACTGCTGCACCGACGGCGTGTTCGTCGCCGGCGATGCGCTCGGCACCGGCGACTACTCGGGACCGGCCGGAGCCCGTCGCGTATTGCGCGACGCGCGCGTCGGCACGGCCGTGCTCGAGACCGCGCGTGGCGGCATCCTGCGGCGCGGGCTCGCAGTCTCGCGTGCGGACGTCGCCGTCATCACCAGCATCGCCGCCGACCACTACGGGGAGTACGGCGTGCACGACCTCGTCGGGCTCGCCGAGGTCAAGCTCGCAGTCGCGCGCGCGCTCGACGACCGGGGCCTGCTGGTGGCGAATGCCGACGACCCGGTGCTCGCGCGCGTCGCGGCCACGGCGGGCAAACCGCTCGGCTGGTTCGCACAGGAGGCAAGCCATCCGCTCCTGGCGGCCCACCGAGGCGCCGGCGGCGCGACCGCCGCGCCGCGCAGCGGGCACCTGGTGCTGGCCTGGCGCGGCGGCGAGCACGATCTCGGCGAGATCGCCGCGATGCCGCTGGCGGCGGGCGGGCATTCGCATTTCAACGTCGCGAACCTCGCGACCGCCGCGCTCGGCGCAGCCGGGCTCGGCATCGATCCCGCGACGACCGCCGCGGTGTTCGCCCGCTTCGGCGCCGATCCCGCGGACAATGCCGGGCGCCTCATGCGCTACGAGCTCGGAGGGCTGAACCTGATCGTCGACTTCGCCCACAATCCCGCGGCGCTCGCGGGGCTTGCCGATTTTGCGCAGCACTTGCGGAGCGGCGCGCGCCTTGCGCTGCTGCTCGGCCAGGCCGGCAACCGCGAGGATGCCGACATCGACCGCCTCGCCGAAGTCGCCGCCCGGGCGAGGCCGGACCTGGTCGTGGTCAAGGAGCTCGAGAGCTACCTGCGTGGGCGCGCCGGCGGCGAAATCCCGGCGCTGCTGCGCGCCGCGCTCGCGCGCTCCGGCGTTGGCATGGAACGAATCGCGGACGCGCCTGGCGAAGACGAGGCCGTGCGCATGGCGCTCGCCTGGTCGCGGCCCGGCGACGTGCTGGTTCTGCCGCTGCACTCGCGCGACGGCCGCGCCCACGCACTCACCTTGCTCGAACGCCTGCGCCGCGAAGGCTGGCGGGCGGGGCAACCCCTGCCGCCTGCGTGACTGTGCGGCGGGGCACGACCGCGGATCGTTCCCGTTCGTTGCCAGCACGACCCTTCACGCGCGCTGGCCGGACGGGGACCCTCGCTCGCGCCGCCGGAACTTACGCGCTTCGCTCGGGGACCCGTCCGGCCAGCGCGCGCGTGATTGGGTCGCGGGGTAGCGTGCGCGTGCGAGCCGCGGCGGGACCCCGGAGCGGAGCGCGTAAGTTCCGGCGGCGCGAGCGGAGGGGTCCCGCCGGCGAAACATGCGCGCCAACAGCGCAATTCGGGCAGCCGTCGCATGAGGTATCGTGACGCATGGCCGGCCGGATTCCGCAGGCGTTCATCGACGAGCTGATCGCCCGCACCGACATCGTCGAGCTGATCGGCGGCCGCGTGCAGCTCAAGAAGGCCGGACGCGAGTGGAAGGCCTGCTGCCCGTTCCACAACGAGAAGACGCCGTCGTTCTGGGTGAGCCCCGACAAACAGTTCTACCACTGCTTCGGCTGCGGCGCGCACGGCACGGCGCTCGGCTTCCTGATGGAGCACGACAAGCTGCCGTTTCCAGACGCGGTCGATGAGCTCGCCTCCCGGCTCGGCCTCGAAGTGCCGCGCGAGGGCGGCGACACTCCCCGATCCCGACCCGGCGAGGACCTCTACGAGCTCCTTGCGTCGGTGACGCAGTTCTACCGCGACAGCCTGCGCGAGGCTCCGCGCGCGAAGGGCTATCTCGAAGGCCGCGGCGTCACGGCCGAAAGCTGCGTGAAATTCGCGGTCGGCTATGCGCCGGACGCCTGGGACGCCGTGCTGAAGCGCTTCGGCGGTTCCGCTTCCCGCGAGCGCGCGCTGCTGGAAGCCGGACTGGTCGTCGAGCGCAGCGGCACGGGCGAATCCGGGTACTACGACCGGTTCCGCGACCGCATCATGTTCCCGATCCGCGACGCGCGCGGCCGGCCCATCGCCTTCGGCGGGCGGATCCTCGACAGGGGCGAGCCGAAATACCTGAACTCGCCCGAGACCGCACTGTTCCACAAGGGCCGCGAGCTGTACGGCCTGTACGAGGCGCGGCAGGCGCTGCGCAAGGTCGAGCGGCTGATGGTCGTCGAAGGCTACGTGGACGTCGTGCGCCTCGCGCAGTCCGGCATCGCCTGGTCGGTCGCGACGCTCGGCACGGCGACGACGCCCGAGCACCTCAACCGCCTGTTTCGCGTCACGAGCGAGCTCGTTTTCTGCTTCGACGGCGACACGGCAGGGCGCAACGCCGCCTGGCGCGCGCTCGAAAACGCGCTCGAGCACGCGCGCGACGGGCGCCAGCTCAAGTTCCTGTTCCTGCCCGAGGGCCACGACCCCGATTCGCTGGTCGGCGAGGAAGGCGCCGAGGCTTTCGAGGCGCGCGTCGCCGAGGCCGTGCCGATCTCGGAATTCCTGGTCACGCAACTCGTCGCGCGCACCGACCTGTCGAGCCTCGACGGCCGCGCGCGGCTCGCCGAGCTCGCGCGACCGCTGCTCGCCCGCGTGCCGCCGGGCGTCTACCACGAACTCCTGGTCGAACGCCTCGCCGAATCCGTGCGCATGCCCGCCGGACGGCTCGAGCAGCTGTTGCGGTCGCGTGCCTCGGGCGCGAATAGCCGGACGCGGTCGGACCGGCCAGCGGCGGCTGGCAGGCCGGCTCGCTCCCCGGGGCGTCATCCGCTCCTGACCCAGGCCATCCTGCTCCTGCTGCACCACCCCGGCGCTGCGCAGGCGGTGACCGCAGTCCCGGCCTGGCTGGGCAGCGACCAGAAAGGTTTTCCGGTACTGCGCGAACTGCTTGAAACCGCGCGTTCGGAACCCACACTGTCGACCGCGCAGCTCGTCGAGCGCTGGCGCGAGCGCTCGGAGGGCGCCCGCCTGGGCGAGCTCGCGGGTGCGGAAAGCCTGGTGCGGGACGCACGCTCGGCTGGCCGCGAGCTGGTGTCCCTGCTCGAGCGGATCGGCCTCGAGCTCGGACCCGGGAAACGCCTCGACGAACTGATCGCCAACGCCCGGGACCGCAAGCTCTCGGACGAAGAACAGAAGGAATTTCAAGCGCTTCTGGGCGCCAGGACCGCGGCCCCCAAGCGCTAGGCAGCGCATCGGGACTAGGGCAAGTCGCGGCGCGCGGTGTATAATGATCGGCTGATTTGCGGCCGCCCGCATACCCCCCTCGAGGAACACGCTTTGAGCGAAAAGAAGCTCCCGGCCATCCCTGAAGACCGCCAGTCCCAGCTGAAGCTGCTCATCGCGCGCGGCAAGGAACAGGGCTACCTGACCTATGCCGAGGTGAACGATCACCTCCCGCCCGAGATCGTCGATCCGGAGCAGATCGAGGACATCGTCAACACCATCAACGACATGGGCATCACGGTGTACGAGAAGGCACCGGACGCCGAGTCGCTGCTGCTGACGGATGCCTCGGCGCCGGACGAGGAAGCGGTCGAGGAAGCGGCCGCCGCGCTCGCAATCGCCGACTCCGAGTTTGGCCGGACGACCGACCCGGTGCGCATGTACATGCGCGAGATGGGCACGGTCGAGCTGCTGACGCGCGAGGGCGAGATCCGCATCGCCAAGCGCATCGAGGAAGGCCTCGACCAGGTGCGCACCGCCCTCGCCTACTACCCGCCGACCTACGACTACCTGCTCGCCGCCTGGGAGCCGGTCAAGGCAGGCCAGGGCCGCATCACGGACCTGATCGTCGGTTTCCTCGACCCAAACGCGCCGGACGAGATCGCGCAGCCGCAGAATCCTAAGACCGTGGTGCGCAAGGAAGTGCCCGAGTCCGAGGAGGAGGAAGGCGAGGAAGGCAGCGACGACGAGGAAGAGGCGATCGATACCGGGCCGGACCCGGAAGAGACCGCGAAGCGCTTCGCGGCGATCGCGCGGCTGCACAACACGGTCGCCAAGGGACTGGTCACGGCCAAGAGCGCCCGCGAGCCGAAGGTCGTGCGTGCGCGCAAGCGGCTCGCCGAACAGTTCATGGAGCTGAAGCTCGCGCCAAAGATGTTCGACGCGCTGGTCAACCACCTGCGCAGCCACGTGGACGAAGTGCGCCGCCTCGAGCGCGAGATCATGGCGGTCTGCGTGCGCCAGGCCGGCATGCCGCGCAAGGACTTCATCGGCACGTTCCCGCGCAACGAGACGAACGTGCGCTGGATCGACAAGCACGTGCGCGCCAAACGCAAGCACTCCGCCGCGCTCGGCCGCCTGCGCGAGGAAGTCGTGCGCCGCCAGCAGGAGCTGCGCGCGCTCGAGAAGCGGCTGACGCGCTCGATCCAGGAGCTCAAGCAGGTCAACCGCGACATCGCGACCGGCGAGGCCATGGCGCGCCGCGCGAAGAAGGAGATGGTCGAGGCGAACCTGCGCCTCGTGATCTCGATCGCGAAGAAATACACGAACCGCGGCCTGCAGTTCCTGGACCTGATCCAGGAAGGCAACATCGGCCTCATGAAGGCGGTCGACAAGTTCGAATACCGCCGCGGCTACAAGTTCTCGACCTACGCGACGTGGTGGATCCGCCAGGCCATCACGCGCTCGATCGCCGACCAGGCGCGCACCATCCGCATCCCGGTGCACATGATCGAGACGATCAACAAGCTGAACCGCATCTCGCGCCAGATGCTGCAGGAGATGGGCCGCGAGCCGACGCCGGACGAGCTGGCCGGGCGCATGGAGATGCCCGAGGACAAGGTGCGCAAGGTGCTCAAGATCGCCAAGGAGCCGATCTCGATGGAGACGCCTATCGGCGACGACGAAGATTCGCACCTGGGCGACTTCATCGAGGACGCCGCCGCGGAGAGCCCGCTCGACTCGGCGACCGTCGAGTCGCTGCGCGAGACCGTGCACGGCGTGCTGTCGCAGCTGACGCCGCGCGAGGCGAAGGTCCTGCGCATGCGCTTCGGCATCGACCTCTCGACCGACCATACGCTGGAGGAAGTCGGCAAGCAGTTCGACGTGACGCGCGAGCGCATCCGCCAGATCGAGGCGAAGGCGCTCAGGAAGCTGCGTCACCCGAGCCGCAGCGAGCAGCTGCGCAGCTTCCTGATCGAGGACTGAGGGCCCGCATCGCCACGCAGCCGCAACCCGCCGGGCGCCCCGGGCGGCGCCTGGAGTGGTTCACGGGGCTGCTGGCCCTCGCCTACGTGGGCTCGCGGTTTCCGGGGCCGTTCACCGCGCTCGACAACCTGGCGAATTTCCCGTTCCACTTCGCCGTGGCTTTCCTCGGCTGCGCGATGGCACTCGCGCTGCGCGGACGGCGGCTCGCCGCGCTCGCCGCGGCCGTCGCCGCGCTGCCGCCGATTGCGCAGGTGGCGCCCTGGTATGTCGGCCGCGAGCCGGGGCCAGGCACCGATGCCGGCCCGTCCGTGAAGCTGCTGGTATCGAACGTCTACTACGGGAACCGGCAGTACGGGCGCATCCAGCGCCTGATCGCGAAACAGGGCCCGGACGTGGTCGGGCTGGTGGAGATCGACCTCGACTGGCAGGCCAACCTCGGCAAGCTACGCGCGAGCTACCCGCATTTCTATGAAGTGCCGGACGAGCGCTTCGTGGGCCTCGGCCTCTACAGCCGGCAGCCGCTGGCGAACGCCCGCACGCTGATCCTTCCAGGTTCGGGCTTGCCGGCGATCGCCGCGACCATCACGACGCCGGGCGGCGAGGTGGAATTCATCCTCGTCCACCTGCCATCGCCGACCGATGCGGAACTGGTGCGCCGGAGGGACCAGCAGGCGGCCAGGGTTGCACAGTACGTGCGCGCGCTCGGCAAGCCGACGGTGGTCGCGGGCGACTTCAACATGACGATGTGGAACCGCGGTTATCACTCGCTCGCGAAAGCCGGCGGTCTCGCCAACGCTCGCAAGGGGTACGGCGTCGGACCCACCTGGCCGGCGCTGTGGCGACTCGGAGTCCCGATCGATCACATCCTCGCAACGGACGGCATCCGGCTGGCGGACTTCCGCGTGCTGCCAGGCGTCGGCGCCGATCACCTGCCGATTGCGGCGGAGTTCTCGCTTCGCCGGTAGTCGCCTTGCCTTGCCGGTGGCCGGCATGCATGCTG
>Ga0187894_10005748_pt1 | contig 12468 bp, 7 predicted proteins | sample GBC1701081metaG_FD_136650 | JGI IMG/M metagenome (GOLD analysis project Ga0187894, IMG submission 136650) | White microbial mat communities from a lava cave in the Kipuka Kanohina Cave System on the Island of Hawaii, USA - GBC170108-1 metaG ... | reverse complement strand
CTGCCGAGGAACGCGATCAGCGCGGCGATCTCGTCGGGCTCCGCATAACGGCCGAGCGGAATGCGCTCGGTCATCGCCTTCTTGATGATCTCCGTGGAGGTTTCGCTGCCAGCAAGGCCGATCTCGAGCGCGCGCATCATGCGCGTCTCGACCGGTGACGGGCATACCGCGTTCACGCGAATGCCGTGCGGGCCGAGGCCGATCGCCGCCGAGCGCGTGATACCGATGACTGCGTGCTTGCTCGCGATGTAGGCGACGACGTTCGGATCGCCCATCTGGCCCGCGACCGACGCGATGTTGACGATCGCTCCGCCGCCGCGGCGCCGCAGCGCCGGCGCGGCGTGCTTCACGCCGAGAAAGACGCCGCGCACGTTCACTGCGAGCACCTGATCGAAGGTCCCGACCGGGTACTCCTCGATCGGGCAGACCGCGCCCTCGATGCCTGCGTTGCTCACGAGCACGTCGAGCCCGCCGAAGCGTTGCTCCGCGGCGTCGATCATGCGCTTCACCTGGTCTTCGCGGCTGACGTCGACCGCGAGCGTCTCGACGCGGGCGGCGCCTTTCGCCTCGTGCGCTGCGTCTTCGAGCTTCGAGCCTGCGAGATCGGTGAGCAGCAAGCTCGCGCCTTCGGCCGCGAGCCGCTTCGCAGTTGCGCGGCCGATGCCGCCCGACGCGCCGGTGACGATCACGACCTTGCCTGCGTAGCGAGACATTGCGGTCCTCCTCGCGCGCAGCGGGATGGCTGCGCGGCCGGCCGGAGCTTCGCGCGGAGCGGGCTCTCGCGGCCAGCCCTCGTCGAAATCGCGGCCGCCGGAGCGGAGAACGCGGCGGGCGAGGCGGTCGCGCTTGCTACGCCAAGCGCCGGCGCAGCTCCTTCGCTTCGCGGCGGCCGTAATAACGGCGCGGCCGGTTAGTCAGCGCCTCTTCGGCGACCGCCGCGGGGCGCGCGCTGCTCTCGCCCGCGGCACAGGCCGCACGGCAGTACCAGGCACCGCCGATGCGCACCGAGGCGAAGTCGAGCTCCGCGCGGCACCGCACGCAAGAGCCAGTTGCAGAGCGTCGATCGACCACGCTTCCCCCATCCCGAAACGGCGGCGGACAGTAACACCGCGAGCTGTCGCGGCTAGAGTGGCGGCGTGCCTGCGACGACCCGTTTCACGCTGCGCCTCGCGAAGCCCGACTTCAAGTTCGCGGCGGCGCATTTCACCTGGTTTGCCGACGGCAGCGCCGAGCGACTGCACGGGCATAACTACCGCGTCAGCGTCGCGGTGAGCGGCACGCAGCTTGGAGCGGACGGCATGCTGGTGGAGGCGCGGCGCGTCAAGGACGAGGTGCGGCGGCTGTGTGCGGCGTTCGACGAGCGGGTGCTGATTCCGGAGGCGAGCACGCGCGTTTCGGTCGAGGCGAAGGGTGAGGAGGTCGAAGTGCGGGTGGCGGGGCGGAGCTATCGGCTGCCGGCGGGGGATGTGGTGCGAGTGCCGATCGGGAATATCTCCGTCGAAGGACTGGCGCAGCATCTGTGGCGCGAGCTCGCGCGGTCGCTCGCTTCGGCTCCGCTCGATTCGCTCGAGGTCGAGGTGGCGGAGAGTGAGGGGCAGAGTGCGGTCTGCGAGGGGGCGATTAGGGGCTGAGGTTTCGCGTTCGCGAGGGGTCGTCGCGTTGGGGAAAGCCCGGTTCACGCGCGAGCGAAGGCGCGCGCGCCTCGGGTGCCGCTCTCGCTTCGTGGCTCGCGCGTCTATCGCGGTGTACCGCGGATCGGCGTTCTGAAGTCCGGGCGTATTGGGGAGTTTCCTGCTGCGCTTGACCTTCGCTGCGAGCGGCACCCCGCCGGCGCGCGCGCCTTCGCTCGCGGTCGGGGGTGTGCGGTGGGGTGCTCGCGCACAGGTCTACTTGGACGCGGTGCCGCCGGCGCGCCATCGAGGCGCGCCGGCGGCACTTTTCGGTGTCGGTGGCGCGGGATTGCCTGCTTGTTATTGCGTTTCGATCAAGCGGTTAGAGCAAGCGCTCCCATTTTTCCGGAGCGTCGGGGATGCCGGCGCAGCCCCAGAGCTCGCCTAGGGCGGGAGTCATTACGCTGGCGGCGTTGGTGCTGATGCCGTCGAAGTCGCGGCGGCAGATTGCTAGCGAGGCGCCGGCGGGGTCGGCGTAGCAGGCGCGCAGGAAGGCGCTGTCGATTTTACCGGTGCGTGCGGCGAGCAGCTCGCGCATGCGCGCGAGACGTGCTTCGGAAGATTTGCGCGGTGTGTCGGCTTCGAGCGCGATGTGGGCGGGGATTTGGCAGTGGTTCGTGTGCACGTGAGTGCCGCGCTCGACGACGAAGGTGTGCGAGAGCTTGCCGGTGCATTCGACGACGCGGCCGGCTCCGCTGCGATCGAGTGCGAGGTAGCTGTGCGCGCCGGCGCGCGGCGCGGACGCGATCACCCGAGCGGCGTCGGCGGCGCTGCGTTCTTCGAGCGCGCGGTGGATCAGTCCGAGGTAGGGGACTCCGACGCCCGCGTCGCGCGTGCGCAGGTTCGTCGTGCCGAGCGAGAGGCCGTGCTCGTTCAGGCTCATTAGGGATTGGCAGCCGACGGTCGTGATCGACCAGGTGCGCGGGCCTTCGGACGGAGCTCGCTGCACGAAAACGATGAACGGCGCGTTGTCGCTCGCGAGGTCCCAGCTCTGCGCGAGGCGCGGGTGGCCGTCGCTGGTGGCGTCGCGCTGTGCGATCAGCGCGGTGCAGCCGTCGGCGCCGAGCTCGCCGAGATCGCCCCAGGCGAGCGCGTCGCGCAGGTCCGTGAGGCCGTTCATCGCGAGCGTCTGCTCGGGGCTGAGGCGCGCCCCTCGCGCGATGCCGCGCAGCTCCGCGGTCCCGCGTGGATCGAAGCGCTCGCTCGCTGCGAGGCAGGCGCGCGAGAGCCGCAGCAGGTCCGCCTCGCGGGTCGGGCGGCCGCCGTATTGCGTCGCCTGGCGTAGCGCGTTCTCGAGGCGAATCGCGTAGAGCTGCGCGATTTCAGCGCGGAACGCCTCGCCGAACCCCTCGCCCATCGCTGCGTGCGTGCCGCTCAGCTCGATTCGCCGCATCTCGCGCCTCCGCGGTTCGCTCTCGACAGGATCGTCCGATCGCGCCCGCAGGCGGACAGAATCGCAGCCAGTCGAGCATGCGCGAGGCGCGCGATCGGGGTCTGGCCCCGATCGCGCGGGGTCTGACCCCTTTGTCACTGACGTGACGCGTCGCGGCAAGAGAGTGCGGACGCCTACGGGTTTGAGGCGAGTCCAAGCTGCGACGACAGCGTTCAGTCGCGCCCGCTGGCGCGCGCGTTCGCGCGGGCCTCCGCGTCAGCAGCGTTACAGCGGGGTCAGACCCCGCTGTAACGCTGCGGCTCCGAATCCGTCGGAGCGCGGCCGGTCGCGCGCGCAGCGCTTCGGGTCAGCGATCCCCCGCGTACACTGCGAGAGCGCCCAGCTTTCGGAGTCGCGTGCCCGCCGCAGCAGAATCCTCGGCCCTCCCCGCCCCGCCCCGCCGCGAAGGCACGCACGAGCTCGGCGCGCGCGAGCTCGCGCGGCTCGCGCGGCGCTGCTTCACGCTGCTGCGCCCGCTGCGCCGGCACCTGCTCCAGCTCGGCGCGATCGCGGGCGGCCTCGCGCTGCTGTTCTTCCCGGTCGGCGCGTTCCTGTTCGATCTGGTCTGGACGCGCGCGCTCGAGGGGGAGCCGCTGACTCCGCTCGCGGCGGAGTGGCTGCGCCTGCCGGTCGAGCCCATCCCGAGCCCCGAGCAGCGCCGCGCGATCCTCGGGCGCGCGGTCGCGATCGGCGCGGCCGCGCTCGTGCTCGCGACGCCGATCGCGCTCGGCCTCTACTACTACCAGATCTGGATCCTGCAGCGCGTCAACCAGCTGTTACGGGTCCGGCTGGTCGAGCGCCTGCAACAGCTCTCGCTGCGTTTCCACGCGCGGCAGCGCATCGGCGACGCGCTCTACCGCACCGGCCAGGACAGCGCGATGGCGACGCAGCTGGTCGAGCTGTTATTGCTGTTGCCGATCGCGAACGCTGCGCGCTTCGTGTTCGCGCTCGCGCTGTGCGCGCTGTTCTCGTGGCAGCTCGCGGCACTGCTCGCCGTGATCGCACCGCTCGTCGCGTGGCTCGCCGCGCGCTTCGCACCGGCCCTGCGCGTGCGCTTTCGCGCCGCGCGCGAGGCGCAGAGCGCGCTCACCGCGAACGTGCAGGAGGCGGTCGCCGGCATCCGCGTGATCAAGGCCTTCGGCGCGGAGGGTTTCGAGCAGGCGCGCTTCGAAGCCGCGAGCCGCGGCGCGTTCGACGCCGCGTACGCCGCGCGCGGCCTGTTCGTGAAGTACGCGCTGACGCTGTTCTGGGCTTCCGCGCTCGCGCTGATCGCCTCCGGCGTGCTCCTGGCGTTGCGCGCGGCGAGCGCCGCGCCGATCCGTGGCTTCGACGCGATCGGCCTCGGCTCGCTCGGCCTCGGCGTGTTCACGCTCGCCACCTACAACTACGCGAAGCTGCGCTTCGGCGACGGCACCGCCTCGCTGCGCCAGCTCTTCCGCACGCTCGGCCGCGCGCAGGACGTCGCGATCGGCCTCGACCGCGTGTTCGAGCTGCTCGACGCCGAGCCCGACGTGCGCGACGCGCCGGGCGCGCGCGAATTCGGTTCGCTGCGCGAAGGGATTCGCTGCGAAGGCGTGCGCTTCGCTTATCAAGCGGATCGCCCGGTGCTCGCCGACGTCAGCTTCGAGGCACGCTCCGGCAGCGTCGTGGCCGTGGTCGGCGCCACCGGCGCCGGCAAGAGCACGTTGATGGCGCTGTTGTTACGGCTCGCCGACCCGCAGGCCGGCCGCATCACGGTCGACGGCAGCGACCTGCGCTCTTTCACGGTGGCGAGCTGGCGTGCGCGAACCTCGATCGCGCTGCAGGAGAATCTGCTGTTCCGCGCGACGATCGCGGAGAACATCCGCTACGCCGCGCCCGGCGCGAGCGACGAGGCGCTGCGCGCGGCCGCACGCGTCGCGTGCGCGGACGAGTTCATCTCGGCATTGCCGCACGGCTACACGACGCTGCTCGGCGAGCGCGGCGCGAAGCTCTCGACCGGGCAGCGCCAGCGCATCTCGCTGGCTCGCGCGCTGCTGAAGCAGCCGCAGCTGCTGATCCTCGACGAGCCCACCGCCTCGCTCGACGCCGAGACCGAGGGCCGCGTGCTCGCGAACCTCCAGGCTTGCGCGCAGGGACGGCTCATCTTTCTGGTCACGCACCGCCTCGCGACCGTGCGGCGCGCGACGAAGATCCTCGTGCTCGAAGGCGGGCGTGTCGCGGAGGAGGGCACGCACGCCGAGCTGCTCGCGCGCGCTGGCAGCTACGCGCGGCTCGTCGCCCACGACGGCGGAGTCTCGCGCTCGAGCGCTGCGCCCGATCAGGAGCAAAGTACCGGTGAAGAGCGCCGCCTCGGCGGCGAGCGAGGCTGGTGATGAGCGGCGCGCTCTCCTCGCTGCGCCTGCTCACGCGCGCCTTCGCTTATGTCGGCCCCGCGAAGGCCGCGTTCGCGATCAAGGCCGCGTTGATGCTCGCGACCAGCCTCCCGTTGTTGCTGCTGCCGTGGCCGGTCAAGCTGATCGTCGACCACGTGATCGAGGGCATTCCGCTCGGCGCGCAGCCGCTGCCGCATCCCGCCTTCCTCGACGCGCTGCTCGCGCCGTACGCCGATTCGCGCGAGCAGATGTTATGGGCGCTCGCGCTGTGCCAGCTCGCGCTCGCCGCGCTGGTCGGCGCGGTCGGCATGAGCGCGACCGAGCGCAGCCAGGCGGACGCGCAGCTCGCCGGCGGGTTCGACCGCGCATCGCGCACCGAGAACGAAGCGAACGAAGGCTCGAGCTGGGGCAGCGGCCTGCTAGGCCTCGCCGAGGCGCTCTTCACGCTGCGCCTCACGCAGCGGCTGAATCATCACTACCGCGCCGCGGTGTTCGCGCGCCTGCAACGTCTCCCGCTGCGCGCGTTCGACGACGCCAGCGTCGGCGACGCGCTGTTCCGCACGCTCTACGACACGCCGGCGCTGACGCAGGCCGTCTACCGGATCGCGCTCTCGCCGCTCACCTCGCTCCTGTTGGGCGCGTGCGTGGTGCTCGCGATGAACGTCACGTTCGGCGCGCATCCGCTGCTCTGGCAGCTCGCCGCCGCGCTGCTCGTCTGCTCGTTCCTCGTGACCCTGCCTTTCGCCGCCGCGATGCGCCGGCGCGCCGAGCGCGCGCGAGAGAGCGGAGCCAGCGCCACCGCGACGCTCGAAGAGGGCCTGCACAACGTGCTCGCGGTGCAGGCATTAGGCGCCGGCGAGAAAGAGCGCGCCCGCTACGACCGCGCGAGCTGGCAAGCATTCGAGAGCTACCGCGGAGAAATGGCGCTCGGCATGGGCGCGTTCACCGCAGGCATCGTGCCCGGCGCCGCGATCGCTGCGGTCGCATTCTTCCACGTCGGCGGACTGGTCATCGACGGCGCGCTCTCGCGCGGCGATTTCTTCTTGCTGCTCGCCTACTTCGCCGTGTTGGGCTTCGTCTGCATCGACGTCGGCGCGATGTGGCTGCGCCTGCAGGATGCCGCCTCCGGCCTCGGGCGCGTGTTCGCACTGATGGACCTCCCCGGCGAAAGCGAGCTCGCCGGAGCGCCCGTCGCGCGCCTACAGCGCGAGATCGCGCTCGACGGCGTGTCCGTCACCCACCCGAGCGGCGCGCACGTGCTCGAAAACGTGAGCCTCCGGCTGCGCCCCGGCCGCATCACCGCGCTAGTCGGCCCACCCGGCGCCGGCAAGACCACGCTCGCATACCTGCTCCCACGCTTTCTGACGCCGAGCGCGGGGCGCATCAGCTGGGACGGCCTCGATCTCGCGAACGCCGACCTCGCCGCGCTGCGCGCACAGATCGCGTTCGTCTTCCAGGAGACGCAGCTCTTCGACGCGAGCGTCGCGGAGAACCTGCGCATCGCGAAGCCGAGCGCGACCGACGCCGAGCTCTGGCGCGCGCTCGCGCTCGCCGGCGCCGACGACTTCGTGCGCGCGCTTCCAGAGCAGCTCGCGACGCCGCTCGGCCGCAGCGGCGGCGCGCTCAGCGCCGGCCAGCGCCAGCGCCTCGCGATCGCGCGTGCGCTCGTGCGCGACGCGTCGCTGCTGATCCTCGACGAGCCAACCAGCGCGCTCGATCCCGAGACGGAGCAGCGGCTCGTCGCGACGATCCGGGAAGTGAGCCGCGACCGCGCGGTGCTGGTGATCGCCCACCGGCTCAGCACGGTGCGCGATGCGGACGAGGTGTGGGTGGTGGAGGCGGGGCGAGTGGCATCGCGAACGGGCGCTACGCGGTTCCAGCCTCGCTGAGCTGAGGCAGTCTGGTCATCGAGGCAACGCTGTCCCCGCCGCGCCCAGCTTCGGCGGCGCCTTCACGCTCTTCTTCTCGCGCATCGTCGAGATCTTCACCGGGTTCCCGGCCACGATGACGCCCGCGTACTCCGGCGCGTCGATCGGCAGCGCCATGTTGCGCGCCTTCACCTGCGGATGCGCGAGCACCTCGGCGACGTTCTGCACCGGCGCGCACGGGATCTCGGCGGCCTCGAGGCGTGCGAGCCAGCTCTCGCAATCGGCGCTTGCGAGCGCGCGCTCGAGCTCGGCGCGCAGCGCGGGCTCGTTCGCGCAGCGCTCGGCGTTCGTCGCGAAGCGGGGATCGTCCGCGAGCGTGGGCGCTCCTAACACGTCGCACAGCTTGCGGAAGAGTGCGTCGTGGCCGGAGGCGATCACGACTTGGCCGCGCTTCGTCTCGAACGCGCCGAACGGCGTGATCGACGGATGGCGCGCGCCGATCGGGCGCGGGACCTGCCCGCTCGTCACGTAGCGCGCGATCGCGTTCTCGAGCAGCGCGACCTGGGAGTCGAGCATCGCGACGTCGACGCGCGCGCCCTTGCCTGTTAGGGGACGCTGCTGCAGCGCCGCGATCGTGCCGGTCGCGGCGAACATGCCGGCGGCGATGTCGCCGATCGAGGTGCCGACGCGCGTCGGCTTGCCGCCGGCCTCGCCTGATCCCGCCCATCGCCTGCACGACCATGTCGTAGGCGGGCCGCTCGCGGAGCGGGCCGGTATCTCCGAAGCCCGAAATGCTGACGTAGACGAGCCGCGGCCAGCGCGCGCGCGCACGCTTCCAGCCGTAGCCGAGCTTCTCCATCGTGGCGGGGCGGAAGTTCTCGACGAGCACGTCGGCGGAATCGACCAGGCGCTCGAACGCGCGGCGGTCGGCGCGCTGCTTCAGATCGAGCGCGACCGATTCCTTGCCGCGGTTGACGCTCGCGAAGTACGCGGAGCCGGCCGGAGTGAACGGCCCGATCAGTCGCGCGTCGTCGCCGGTTCCCGGGCGCTCGACCTTGATGACTCGCGCGCCGAGGTCGCACAGCATCATCGTGCAGTACGGGCCGGAGAGGATGCGCGTGAGATCGACGACCGTGATGCCGGAGAGCGGGCCGGCGCTCGCGTCGAAGCTGGAGCGCTTTCGCGCCCTGGCTTTGCGCTTCGCGCTCGCCTTCGCGGCGCGTGGCTGTCGCGCCGCCACTCAGCGCGCTCGCAGGCCGCGGAAGAGCGCGCTGCGCAAGTCGGAGGCGAAGTCGCGAGGCGGACCCGCGGGCTTTGCTGCCGCCGGCGCGTCGCCCGCGTCCGCGATTCCCAACAGCTTGCTCACTTCCTCTGCCAGCTCGCGCAGCTGGCGCTGCACGAGCGTGCCCTTCGCCTCGTGCAGGATCGAGCGCGGGCGCTTCTTACCCGAATTCAGCGCCTCGACGCGCGGGCTGCGCGAGAGCACCGCGGTGAAGCGCGGCCAGCCGCGCTCCTCGACCTTCTCGGCGAGGCGCTCGTAGAGGTCGCGGCCCTCGGCGTCGAGCTTGGTGCGGCGATCGACGAGCGTGAACAGCACGCGCCCGCGCTTGCGCCGGCCGCCATGCGCGCCGAGCAGCTCGAGCGCCTTCTCCGCCTCCTCGAGCGAGGCGCGGTCGGCGACGGGCAGGATCGCGAGATCGCAGGCCGCGAGCGCGGCGCGCGTCAGCGCCTCGAGGTCGCTCTTGGTGTCGATGATGACGAGGCCTTCGCGCGCGCTCGCCTCGAGCATGCGCTTCAACGTCAGCGGCTCGGCCGCGCGCACCTTGATCGCCTCGAGCTCGGCCGCGTGCGGGACGAACTCGACGCCGAACTGACCGAGCTCGCTGCAGCCGGCGAAGCTGCGCTGCGCGAACGCATGCTTCAGCGTGCGCGCGTTCTCCGGGCGCCCACCGATGCGGAACATGCGCTCGACGAGTGATTGATCGTCGAGCGTCACGAGCAGGATCGGCAGATCTTCGTGCAGCGCGCGCAGCGTGATCGCGAGGTTCGTCGCGACGGTCGTCTTGCCGACGCCGCCCTTGTTGGAGGCGACTGCGATCACGCGGCGCGGCAGCGGCGGGCTCACGGCGGCGCAAGGTATCACGCAAAGTCACGCGCCCGACGGCCGTTCGCGCGGATACCATGCGCGCGTGCACGCAGTCGGGATCATTCCGGCGCGCTTCGGCGCGAGTCGCTTCCCGGGAAAGCCGCTCGTTTCGATCGCCGGCAAGCCGATGCTGCAGCGCGTGTTCGAGGGCGCGTGTGCGGCCAAGCGGCTGTGCGAGGTGCTGGTCGCGACCGACGACGCGCGCATCGCCGCCGCGTGCGCCGCGTTCGGCGCGCGTGCCGTGATGACTTCCGCCGCGCATCCGACCGGCACCGACCGCATCGCGGAGGCCGCCGCCACGCTCGACGCGGAGATCGTCGTCAACGTGCAGGGTGATGAGCCGCTGATCGAGGGCTTCGTGATCGACGCGGTGGTCGACGCGCTCGCGGCCGCGCCGGAATGCGCGATGGCCACCACAGTGCATCGCGCGGAGCCGAGCGCGGCGAATGATCCGAATCGCGTGAAGGTCGCGCTCGATCGCTCCGGCAACGCGCTCTACTTCTCACGCTCGCCGATTCCGTACGCGTTTCCGACCGAGCCGGCGGCGACGCTCTGGCAGCACATCGGTCTCTACGCCTATCGGCGCGAGTTCTTACTCGAGTACGTGAAGCTGCCGCAGACGCCGGGAGAGCGCGCCGAACGGCTCGAGCAGCTGCGCGCACTCGAGCACGGACGGCGAATTCGCTGCGCGGTGATCGAGGGCTGGCGCAGCGTGCCGGTGGACGTGCCGGGGGACGTCGCACGCGTCGAGGCGGCGCTGGCAGAGCGCGGCAAGCGCGCGTGATCGAAGCACGGCCGGGCGGCTCGCGCGTGCCGCTTGCGGCGGCTGCGCTGCTGCTCGCGCTCAGCGGCGTCGGCGCGTTGATCGTGCAGACGCTCTGGCTGCGCGAGCTGCGTCTCGCGCTCGGTGGCGCGAGCGCCGCGCTCGCCGCGACGCTCGCCGCGCTCGTGATCGGGCAGGCCGGCGGTGCGCGGCTAGGCGAGCGGATCGCGAAGCGCTCAGACAACCCGCTGCGAGCCTTCGGCGCGCTGGCGCTGCTCGCCGCACTCGCTGCGCTCGCGACTCCGCAGCTGTTACGGGTCTGCAGCGCTCTACTCGACGCTTGCTACGGCGCGCTGCTCGAGCGGCCGGCGTTGCTCGCGCTGGCGCGCTTCGGCGCAGCGCTGGCGTCGACCGTGCCCGCGACGCTCGCTCTCGGCGCGCTCGCGCCCGCGCTGTTCGCTGCGACGCTCGGTGGCACCCGCACGCTGGCCAGCGCGGGCACCTCGCTCTACGCGCTGAACGCGCTGGGCGGCGCGCTCGGCGCCGCGCTCACGACGTTCGCGCTCACCCCGCGATTCGGGATGCGCACTTCCCTCGCAGTTGGCGCGGGCGTGCTGGTTGTTACGGGCCTCGCCGGCCTCGCGCGCTCGCTGCGCGCCGGCCGTGTCGCGCCGCGCAGGCCCGGGCCTGACGACGATGCGGAAGCCTCACCCGCGCGCGATCTCCCGCTCTGGCTGTGCCTGCTCTCTGCGCTCTCGGGCTTCGGCACGTTCGCAGCGCAGGGGTTGTTCGCGCAGGCGCTCGGGCGCGTCTCGAACCAATCGGCTTACGCAGCCGGCGCGGTGCTGGTGATCGCACTCGTTTGCATCGCGCTCGGCGCGCTGTTCACCGCCTCGCTCTCGCGCCGCTCGCGGCCGTTGCTCGCGCTCGGCGTCGCGCTTGCGGTGACGGGCGGCGCGTTCCTCGTCGCTCCCGCCTACTTCGTCGCGGCGACCGCTGGCCTCACGCCGCTGACGTCGGACGCTGCGTGGCCCGCGTACTTGATCGACTTCGCGACGCTGGCGTTCGCAACCGCCGCGCCCGTGCTGCTGCCCGCCGCGTGCGTGTTTCCGTGTGTGCTCGCTTCGGCGCAGCTCGGCGCGCGCGACGGGCGCAGCCTCGCGGCGCGCGCTGCACGGCTGCTCGCGTGGAATGCGCTCGGCGCGCTGATGGGTGCCGTGCTCGCTCCGTTCGCACTGATCCCTGCGCTCGGCCTGTGGGGTGCGCTCGCAGCGATCGGCGGCGCTTACTTGTTGGGCTCGCTGCGCCCGCTCGCGCGCGCGAAGGCCCCGCGTTTTGCGGCGTACGCCGCGGCACTCGGCGTGGGGATCGCGCTCGTCGCGCGGCCGTTCGCGCAGCCGGCGCTACGCGTGCCGAGCGGCGAGCGACTGCTCGATCTCGAGGAGAGCGCGGCGGGGCTGGTCGCTGTGCTCGAAGGCGACGACGGCCGCAAGCTCCAGCTCGACAATCACTACCTCCTCGGCGGCGCACGCGATCGCGTGCGGCAGGAGCGCCAGGGCCATCTCCCGCTGCTGCTCCACCCAAATCCGCAGCGCGTGCTGTTCCTCGGCAGCGCGACCGGCAGCACCGCGAGCGCGGCGCTCGCGCACGAGGTCGAGTCGATCACGCTGGTCGAGATCGTGCCTGGCGTCGCGCGAGCCGCACGCGAGTGGTTCGGCGCCGAGAGCGGCGGCGTCCACGAGAGCCCGCGCACGCACCTCGTCGTCGACGACGCGCGCAGCTTCGTGCGCGCGAGCCCTGAGAAGTTCGACGTGATCGTCGGCGACCTGTTCGTGCCGTGGCATGCCGGCAGCGGGAGCTTGTTCTCGGTCGAGCATTTCGCGAACGCGCGCGCGCGGCTCAGTGAGGGCGGCATCTTCTGTCAGTGGCTGCCGCTCTACCAGCTGACGCGGGACGATTTTCTGTTGATCTCGCGCAGCTTTGCCCGAGTGTTTCCGGCCGCAGACGTGTTCCGCGGCGATTTCTACGGAACGTTTCCGATCGTCGCGCTGTGTGGGAGCAGCGAGGACGCGGAGCTCGACCCCGCGCGCGCGCGCGCGTTGCCGACGCTTGCGGATCGCTGGGTCTCGCACGCCGCAGGGCCGCTCGCGCTCTACGTCGGCCGCGTGAGCGCCGACTGGCTCGGCGAAGGAGCGATCGAGCGCGACGCGACCCCGACGCTCGAGCTCGCCGCCG
>Ga0187894_10005747_pt1 | contig 12469 bp, 9 predicted proteins | sample GBC1701081metaG_FD_136650 | JGI IMG/M metagenome (GOLD analysis project Ga0187894, IMG submission 136650) | White microbial mat communities from a lava cave in the Kipuka Kanohina Cave System on the Island of Hawaii, USA - GBC170108-1 metaG ... | reverse complement strand
GTGCCAGCCGTCGCTTGGTCCACGACCAGCGCGGCATTGTTCACGATCCCGCCCGTCCCGAAGGCGGCGGCGTTGCCCATCAGCGTGCCGGCGCTGATCGTGGTGCCGCCGCCATAGCTGTTGGTGCCGGTCAAGGTCAGCGTGCCGGCGCCCGTCTTCTCGACCATGCCGCCGCCGGAGATCGCGCCGGCGAAGGTTACCGTGTCCGATCGGTTGAAGGCGAGGATGCCATTGTCGACGACGTCGCCCGCGATCGCGCCCGCCGTGCCGCCATTCCCCAGTTGCAGCCGCCCGGCAGTGATGGTGGTGCCACCGGTGTAGCTGTTGTCGGCGGTCAGGATCAGGGTGCCGGCACCGGTCTTGGTCAGCGAGCCGGCGCCGCTGATCGGCACGGCGAGCGTCAGGGCGTCGGTGAAGTTGGCGACGATCCGGCCGTCGTTGATGATCCGCTGCGCATCGATGGAGCCGGCCAAGCCGCCGTTGCCGAGGTTGAGGGTACTTGCTGGGTCGATGGTCGTGACGGCGATGATCGTGACGGCGGCGCCATCGGCGACCGTCAGCGTGCCCGGACCACCGACCGGGTGGCCGATCCCCAGTCCGCCGGCGATCGTCCATGCCGAACCGGTGCCGGTGACGGTGATGGTGGAGCCCATGCCGATGAAGGCATCACCCTGGCTGTCGAGCCTGCCGCCGCTGCTGATCACCGCCGTGGCCTGGTTGAACGCGCCGATCACGGTATCGCCGCTGGCGGTCGTGATCGAGCCCGGGCCGGTGATCAGCAGCGTGCCGCTGTCGCGCAGGTCGCCGGTCTGCAATCGCCCGCCGTTGGAGAGGGTGAGCGTGCCGGACACGGCCGTGGCACCCGCCGTGAACGAGCCGCCGCGGATGTCGAGCGTGCCGCAGCAGACGCTCAGCACGCCGCCGATGCTGCTGGTGCCGGTCAGGGTCAGGGCGCCGGCGCCGGTCTTCTCGAAGGTGCCGCTGCCGGAGATCGCGCCGGAGAACGTGGTGCTCTGATCGTTCAGCCCGACAGCCAGCCCCGAGCCGGCACCTATGACGACCAGGCCGTCACCGGCCAGCGACCCCGCGCCGGCGGAGACACCGCCGCCGAGGATCTGCAGGGCGCCGCCGGTGATGACAGTGATGGCCGACAGCGGCGACAGCGCCGTGGACGTCGCCACGAGCAGGGTGCCGGCGGTGATGGTCGTGGGGCCGGCGTAGGTATTGGAACCGCTCAGGGTCAAGGTCGCCGCGCCTGATTTGGTCAGGCCGCCGCTGCCGCTGATGTCGCCGCCGACCTCGAGATTGGCATCGGTCTGGAAGGTGCCACCACCGGCGTTGAGCGTCACCGCCCGTGTCATCGTGATCGCGGCGGTGTTCTGCAGCGTGCCGCCGTTGAACGTGAGCCCGCCGCCGGCACCGCCGAGATTGGCATCGGCCGATACCGACAGCGTGCCGGCGCTGATGGTCGTGCCGCCGGTGTAGGTGTTGGCGCCGGTGAGGATCAGCGTGCCGCCGCCGATCTTGTTCAGGCTGGCGGCCGTGCCGTCGGCGATGGTCGAGCCGATGGTGGCGGTGATACCGCTGTCGACCGTGATGGTGCCGGCCGTGCCGCTGGCGGGCGACAGCGCCAGCGTGCCGCCGCCGAGCACGTAGCCGCTGGTCGAGAACTGCAGCGTGTCGACTGCCTGCGTACCGACGACGCTGACGCCGCCGCCGGCCGCGCCGGCGAACACGGCGACCGACCCTTCCCAAGGGCCGTTGATGCCGGCCTGGCCGGGCTGGCCGGTCCAGTTGGTGCCGGCGCTGCTCCAGGTGCCGGCGCCGCCGTCCACGGTGCCGTTGCCGATGCCGTCGGCACCATCCCAGAACTGCAGGGTCTGGCCGACACCTCGCACGGCGAGGTTGACCTGGCCTGGGATGCCCACCTGCACCTGATGGTCCGCAACCACGAAGCCGCCGGTGCCCGTCGCGCTGGTAACGGCAAAGCTGCCCGACAGCGTGCCGCCGTAGCTGAACAGGCGATAGTAGCCGCCAGCCGCGGCCTGCGCCTGGAGCGTGCCGCCCAGGGTGAGGCCGTTGGTGACGATGACCAGATCGTTGCTCACGCCACCGACGACACCCGGGGCGTTGAGCTCGAAGATCGATGTCGACCCCGCGTTGAGCGTCAGCGTGCCGATCGTCAGGGTGCCCGGGCTGGTGCCGGCCGAGAGGGTGCCGTCCACCGTCACCGTACCGGTGAGGGTGCCGCCGCCGCCCAGCGTGCCGGCGCTATTCACCGTCGTGAGGCCTGACGCGATCGAACCGTTAACAATGAACCTGCCGCCATCGACCGTGGTGGGGCCGGTGTACGTATTGTTGGCGGTCAGGATGGTCGTGCCCGCCTCGACCAGCACCGCGCCCGTACCCGAGATGGCCGCGGCGAACACGTAGTTGGCAGCAGTGTGGTTGAAGACGATCCGGTCGGTGCTGGCCAGCAACGCGACGGTCGGCGTGCTCAGCGTGCCCGGCGCGGCCGAAGTCTCACCGGAGGCAGCGCCGATATTGAGTGTCCCAGCGGCCGCGCCGGCAATGACGGCGCCCGCGGCCGAGACGGTGCCCCCGTTGCGGATCGTCAGTGTGCCGGTGCCGGCGTTGCCGACGGAGAGTACGCCCGTATTGGCCCAGGACGAGCCTGCACCGTCCACCGTCACGGTGCCGGTTGCGCCGGAAGAACCGATGGCGCCGTCGGTGTTGCTAACGGCGCCGCCATTGCTGATCGTCAGCGTGCCGGTGCCGGCGTTGCCGACGGCGAGCGTGCCGGCATTGGCCCAGGACGATCCTGTGCCATCCACTGTCACGGTGCCGGTCAGGCCGGAAGAATTGCCGATGGCGCCGTCAGTGTTGCTCACGGCACCGCCGTTGCGGATCGTCAGCGTGCCGCTGCCGTCATCGCCGACGACAAGCGTGCCGGTATTGGTCCACGACGATCCTGTGCCGTCCACCGTCACAGTGCCGGTCGACCCGGTACGATCACCAATGAAGCCGCCAGTGCTGCTCACAGCAGCGCCATTGCTGACCGTCAGCACGCCCCTGCCCTGGTCGCCGACGGTGAGCCCGCCACTGTTGACCCACCTCGATCCTGCGCCGTCCACCGTCACGGTGCCGGTCGTGTCGGGAAAATTGCCAATTTCACCGTCGGTGTTGCTCACGGTGCCGCCATTGCGGATCGCCAGCGTGCCGGTGTCGAAGTTGCCGACGACGAGCCTGGCGGAATTGGCCCAGGACGAGCCTGTGCCGTCCACCGTCACGGTGCCGCTCCCATGGAGAGAGTCACCTATGGTGCCGTCGGTGTTGCGCACAGTGCCGCCATTGCGGATCGTCAGCGTGCCCGTGCCACTGCTGGCGCTGCCGACACTGAGATTGCTGGCAATGGTCCAGGATGATCCGGTGCCATCGACCGTCACCGTGCCGGTCGCCGTGCCACCGACGCCAATGACGGCGGCCATGGCGCTGCTCACAGTGCCGCCATTGCGGATCGTCAGCGCGCCGCTGCCCGCGCTGCCGACGACAAATATGCCGGCATTGGCCCAGGACGATCCTGCGCCATCCACCGTCGCGTTGGCGGTCGGGCCGCCATTGCCAACGGACGCACTACTGCTTGTGACCGTGCCACCGTTCTGGACCGTCAACGTGGCGCCGCCGCCGTTGCCGACCAGGAGCTGGCCGGCGGCCCAGGACGAGCCTGTGCCGTCCACTGTCACGCTGCCCGTCCCGGTGGAAGAGGCGCCAATGGACCCGAAGTCGCTGCTCACGGTGCCGCCGTTGCGGACCGTCAGCGTGCCGTTGCCGGCGAAGCCGACGATGAACGTGGCATTGGTCCAGGACGAGCCTGTGCCATCGACCGTTGCCGTTCCGGTCGATCCGGGTGCGACGGCGATATTGCTCGTATTGGCTGTGACGGTACCCCCGTTGCGGATCACCAGCGTGCCGCTGCCCGACTGGCCGACGAAGACCCCGCCGGAATTGGCCCACGACGATCCCGTCCCATCGACCGTCACGGTGCCGGTTGATCCGGGGAAAGAGGCAATAGAACCCAAACTGTCGGCGACGGTGCCGCCGCTCTGGATCGTCAGCACCCCGGTGCCCATAAAGCCGACCAAGAGACGGTCCGCCTGGGCACCGGCCGTGCCGACCACCGTCGCATTGGGCGTGACAGTGTCGATGATCGCCATCGTGTCGGCCGCGTTGGTCGGAACCCCGGCGGACCAGTTGCCGGCGGTAAACCAGTCGGATGACGTCGCGCCGGTCCAGCTGGTGATTTGCGCTTGCGCCGGCATCGTGGCCGCGAGCCAGCCGAACGCCGTGAGCAGGGTAGCGCCAAACATGGGACGGCAGCGGACCGCGGCCGATTTTGTCCAACTATCCAATCGTTGCCCCCCGCCGAGCCATCGGACCCGAGGCCCCCGCCTTTCGGTCGTTGCGTAATCTTGAGGGGCTCCAGTGCGCGGCGGATGTAAAAAAATATTAAAAGCCTCGGCCACCGAACGATTTGTTCAAAACCGCACGCGGCCGTCAGACTCGTTTTCTAGTTTGGATCGGTCGATGATGTGTGCGGTAGCTGCGTGACCGCAGTCGACTATGTGGAAGAGGCGAAGCGCATCGATGCGGGCAAACCGACGTTTGAACGTCGCATTGCACGCGGCCGGCAGGGCAGGCATCGCAATGAACATTCCGCAACCGTTACTTCAACGTGAAGTCCCGGGCTGGACCAGCACGCTCGATAATCGCGGCACATCGAAACTATAGGAACACGGCATTTTTCCGCGAAGCCCTTGTCGTCGACAGTCTCGCCGCAGACGCGGATCTCGCGTTACGAGGGACCAGCCGTGGACACAATCGTTTCTGCCTCGTCACAGGCTTCCGGCGCATTGACGGGTCGCAATGCCGTGGTGACCGGCTCGACCAGTGGCATCGGTCTGGGCATTGCCCGCGCGCTCGCCGCGGCCGGAGCCAACATCATGATCAACGGCTTCGGCGACCGCATCGAGATCGAGGCACTGTGCGCGTCGCTGGCGCGCGAATTGGGTGTCGCCGTACGGTATTCGGACGCCGACATGAGTCGCGCAGAATCGATTGCCGGCATGATGAAGGAGGCTGCAGGTGCGCTGGGGCCGATCGACATCCTCGTCAACAACGCGGGCATCCAGCATGTGGCACCGATCGAAGGCTTTCCACGCGCCAAGTGGGACGCAATTCTCTCGATCAATCTCAGCGCAGCCTTCCACACCACGCAGGCGGTGATCGCGGGCATGAAAGCGCGGCGTTGGGGTCGCATCGTCAACATCGCTTCGGCGCACGGCCTGGTGGCCTCACCCTTCAAGTCGGCTTACGTCGCTGCCAAGCACGGGCTGGTCGGCCTGACCAAGGTAACGGCCCTGGAGGGCGCAGCAGACGGCGTCACTGCCAACGCAGTGTGTCCCGGCTACGTCTGGACACCGCTGGTCGAGAAACAGATCCCCGATCAGGCCAGGGCTCACAACATGACCCGGGCAGACGTCATCAAGAACGTCCTGCTGGCAAATCAACCGATCCAGCGCTTCGCCACGGTCGATGAACTGGCGGCACTGGTGACGTTCCTGTGCAGCGATCATGCCCAGTCGATCACCGGCGCGGCATTGCCGGTCGACGGCGGTTGGACTGCCCACTGACCGACAGAGAGGGGAGGACATCATGGACGTCATGTTGACCAGCGGCAACGCGCTTACGACGGATACCGCCTCAGTGACAGAGGAGGAGCGTGCCTATCCCGAGCACGAGCATCCCCGGCATGCGCATCGACACGGCGGTCGTGCCGATGGTGTGAAGGTCAAGGCGATCAATCTCGCGCTGCAAGGTGGCGGGGCGCATGGCGCCTTCACATGGGGCGTGCTGGACCGTCTGTTGGAGGACGGTCGCATTGAAATCGAGGCGATCAGCGCCACTAGCGCCGGTGCGATGAACGCCGTGGTCGCAGCCTACGGGCTGGCAGAGGGCGGACCGGCCGGCGCACGCAAGACGTTGATGAATTTCTGGCGACGCATCAGCCATGCCGCCGCGAACGGCCCGTTGCAACCGACATGGTTCGACCGCATGACCGGCAATCGTTCACTGGAACTCTCGCCGGCCTTCATCACGTTCGACCTGATGTCGCGACTGTTCTCGCCGTATCAATTCAATCCGCTGAACTACAATCCGCTGAAGGATGTGTTGGAACAGTCCGTCGACTTCGAACGGCTGCGTACGCACTGCTGCCCGGTAAAACTCTTCCTGACCGCCACAAACGTGCGCACCGGCAAGATCAAAGTGTTCGACAATGACGCGCTGACATCGAGCGCGGTACTGGCCTCCGGCTGCCTGCCGTTCCTGTTCCACGCCGTCGAGATCGATGGCGAGTTTTACTGGGACGGCGGTTACATGGCGAATCCGGCCATCTTTCCACTCATCTACAACTGCAAGAGCGCTGACGTCGTCGTCATCCACATCAATCCACTCGAGCGGACCGATATGCCACGCACCGCGTCCGAGATCATGAACCGCATCAATGAGATCAGCTTCAACTCCTCGCTGATGCGCGAGATGCGGGCCATCAGCTTCGTCACCCGGCTGATCGACGACGGCGCGCTCGAGAAGAGCCGGGCCCGGCGGATGCTGATCCATTCCATCAGCGCTGACGATGTCACAATCAAACTAGGTGCGGCCAGCAAGCTCAACGCCGACTGGGAATTCCTGATGTACCTCCATGACGCCGGCCGCCGCACCGCCGCTGCGTGGCTGGACAAGAACTTCGATCGGCTGAACGTGGAAACAACAATCGACATCCGTGCCCAGTATCTGTGACGCGCAGGCGTGGTGCCGCGAGATAGCGGCGGACTATCGAATCAAATCCGACACGGCATTTCAGTTGGCGCATCCGGTACGTGATCCTGAGTTCGGGCTTTTGCCGTCGTGGCATCAGCTTTCGACCGCAAGGAGACAAGATCATGCAAAGATATACGACAAAGATGTTGCGCCAGACCTCCCTGATCGCAGCAGTCGCCGCAGGCCTGCCCGGCATGGCGGGCGCAGCGCTGGCCGGCGAGTGCCCGGCCGACAAGCGCGGCATCGACGTGATGAAGCCGAGCACGGCCGCTGCCAAGGGCGTGACCGACACGGTGCTGACGTCGATCGACGTGTCGAAGGAACCTGCAAAGATCGCCGGCCGCCAGTTCCGGTTGCGACGATTGGAAATCCATCCGGGCGGCATTGTGCCGTATCACAGCCATGGCGACCGTCCGGCGATCATCTACATCGTACAGGGCGAGATCTACGAATATGCCAGCACGTGCGCGGTGCCGATCCTGCACAAGGCCGGCGATGTTGCCCGCGAGATGCACACCACCTCGCATTGGTGGCAGAACAAATCGAGCCAGACCGTCGTGCTGCTGTCGGCCGATCTGCTGCACGACGCCAACGACAAGAACATGTGACGCGGTGGCGGTGTCGCCGCGCGTGCGATGCCGCCCTACCCGCATCCGTCACCAGGCCGAACCGAGATGAGCGCCACGACGCCAGTCCCGCAGGCGGCGCCTGCCGGCACGACGCACCATCGCCTCGGCACGATGGTCAGGTCGATCGTCATCGGCCTCATCGCGTTTTTCACCGTCGTCGATCTGTTCGCGACACAGGCCCTTCTGCCGACGCTCACACGCATCTACGGCACCACACCAGCCGCGATGAGCGTGGCGGTTAACGCCAGCACCATCGGCATGGCTGTCGCCGGCCTGGCGGTAGCGTTGTTCAGCCGTCATATCGATCGCCGCCGAGGGTACCCTACTCAGTCTCGCGCTGCTCTCGATCCCCACGGCGCTGCTGGCTGTCGCGCCTGATCTCACGATCTTTACGCTGCTGCGCATCGCGCAAGGCCTCTTGATGGCGACGGCCTTCACCCTGACCCTGGCCCATCTCGGCGAGCATTCCGGCGCCGCAGATACAGCCGGAGCCTTCGCCGCCCATATCACCGGAAACGTCGCCAGCAACCTGTTCGGCCGATTGTTTGCCGCAGCCCTTGCCGATCACGTCGGCCGGGCGTCCAGCTTCGGCGCCTTTGCGCTGCTCAACCTGGCGGGCGCCGCACTGGTCTATGTCTCGCTGGGCCGCACACCGGTGACGGCGGCGATGCCGGGCCAAACGACAGCGATGCCGGCCTGGGTCCACATTTGCGCAATCCGCTGCTGCGGCTGAGCTTTGCCGTTGGTTTCCTGATCCTCTTCGCCTTCATCGGCACCTTTACCTACGTGAACTTCGTTCTGGCAGGCCCGCGCTTCGGCATCGGCATGATGATGCTCGGCGTCATCTACCTCATCTTCCTGTCCTCGATCTTCACCACGCCCTTTGCCGGCCGGGCCGCCCAATCACCGGGAACGCGGCCGGCGCTCGTGCTAGGCATCGGCATCGCGCTGCTCGGCTTGCCGCTGCTGTTGCTGCATAGTCTGCCGGCGGTTCTGGCCGGGCTGACATTGGTCGCTGTCGGCACCTATCTCGCATCCTACTTTTCCGGCGGTCTGGTCGGCAGTGCGCTACTCGGCCAGCTCAACAACCATTTCGGCTGGACGGCCTGCGTGATCGGCGTTGCCGCTGCGCTTGTTGCCATCCTAGTCCTGTGCCGTCGCCTGAACGAGCGGTCACGATAGGATCATTCGCGCTGACTGGCGGAGAGGGCGGGATTCGAACCCGCGGTGGCTGTTACACCACGCACGCTTTCCAAGCGTGTGCCTTAAACCACTCGGCCACCTCTCCAATTGCGGCGCAAACTATACTCCAGTCAGGCTTTTGCCAACCTCCGGAAAACGCCATTGCAGGGACCTGCCGGCTTTCGTCCGGGACGGCCGGCTGATAGCGTCAGGTCCGTTGGGGCAACGGACCGCGGCGGGGAGGGCCGATTGATGGTGTTGCTGCGCGGACTCGGCTGGCTCCTGCTCCTGGTCACTGCCGTGATCGGGGTCTACGAGGTGGCCGAGTATGTCGATAACGGCGACCGGTCGCTCACCGCACTGGGCGAGCTGTGGTTCAAGTTCCACGCGTCAAGCCTCAACCTGATGCAGGCCGTGGTACAGCGCTACCTCCATGAGGAGATCTGGGACACCGCCGTCCGGCCGGTGCTGCTGCAGCCGGCGCTGTTCATCTTCGGCGGGGTCGCCCTGTTCTGCCTGCTCGTCGGCTATATCTTCCAGCGGCGCAGCGATACCAGCGCCGGCCCGCGCCGGCGCCGCCGGCGGCGCTGACGGCCCGACGCCCGATCAGCCGGTAAAGACGACAGTCTTTCGCCCGTTGAGGATCACCCGGTCCTCGAGATGATACAGTACCGCCCGGGCCAGCACGCGGCGTTCGATATCACGCCCCTTGCGCACCAGATCGTCGGGGGTATCGCGGTGCGAGATGCGTTCGACGTCCTGCTCGATGATGGGGCCTTCATCGAGGTCGGCGGTGACATAGTGCGCCGTCGCCCCGATGAGCTTCACCCCGCGCACATGAGCCTGATGGTAGGGTCGGGGCCCCTTGAAACCGGGCAAGAACGAATGATGGATGTTGATACAGCGCCCGAGCACCTTCGCCGAGAAGCCATCCGAGAGGATCTGCATGTAGCGCGCCAGCACGACCAGGTCCGTCTGCGTTTCCTGGATCAGCTGCCAGAGCCGCGCTTCCTGCTCCATCTTGGTCCGCGGCGTCACCGGCAGATGATGAAACGGCAGGTCGCCCAGATCGTTCGACGTGATGCTGCCGCGGTCATGGTTGGAGACGATCGCCGTGACCGTCATCGGCAGCTCGCCGATACGCCAGCGATAGAGCAAATCCGCCAGGCAATGGTCGAACCGAGAGACCAGCAGCATGACCCGCTTGTGGGTCTCGCTCTCACGGATCGCGAGGTCCATGCCGAAATGCTTGGCCAGATCATCCAGCACCGCCGCGATGGCCGCGTGGCTGCGGCTCCCGTCCAGCCGGTTGAAGACGACCCGCATGAAGAAGCGTCCGGATTCGACGTCGTCGAATTGCTGCGCATCAAGGATATTGCAGCCGGCCTCGAACAACAGTGTCGAGACGGCGGCGACGATACCCGGACGGTTCGGGCAGGACAGCGTAAGGATCGCGGTGCGGTCAGGCATAGCCGGCGCTATTGGCATGACCGTCCGACACGGTACAACCGAATTCGGCCGCCGCCGCCGATAGCCAGGACCAGAAGCTGCCGGCCATGCTGCGGGCCACCAGCATCTCGAACGCGGCCCCCTCGGCGCTATCGGTGGCACGCCAGAGGTGAACGCCGACATGCGCAATACTGGTCATGGCGGTCGCATCGACGGGAAACACCGTGGGATGCAGGTCGATCATGCAGCCCTTGCTCAGGGCCTGCCGTGCCTTGGGACCGGATACGCCCAGCGCGGCGCGCCCGTCGCTCTGATCGCTGACTGCCGCACGATCGGCCAGGAATGCGATATCGTCTGCCAGCCTCGCCCTGTCGCGGGCGACCAGCAGCCATTGGTCGGCGCCGGCCCACATCAGGCGATGCGTCGGCGAGCACGACGTGGCCCGGGCCGCCGGCAGCGTGAGATTGAACCGCGCGGCCACGGCGGCGGCCAGGGCTGCCTGGTGCCCGGGGCGCGCGACCAGCGTCGCGACACCCAGGCCGGCGAGCGCCCGCACGCAGACACCCGCGGCACCGGGTGCCCCGACAGGGCCGTCCTTCAGAATGCTGGCCCAGGGGCCCCGTGCCGTCCACGTCGCTGGCGTCGCCGTCTCAGACATGCAGGCGTGTCCCTTCAGGGTCGATGAAGACCGGCGCGCAGACCTCGACTTCCACATCGCCGTTGCGCACCGGATCGACGGCGCGCACGCGCTCGCCCACGCGTGCCGGACCGTTGCGGAGCAACCCCAGGCCCATCCAGTGTTCCAGGTTGGGCGAATAGGCGACGGATGTCATGTATCCCTCGTCGTTCTCCATCGTGCTCGGCTTGCCCAACCCGATGAAATGCGCACCTGCCCGCAGCCGCTGGCGACGGTCGACCGGCCGGATCCCGACCAGCGTGGGCCGGTCGGCCGCGACCAACGCTGGGCGCGCGGCCATGACGCGGCCGATGAAGTCCTTCCTGGTGGACACCATACGGCCCAGCCCCAGGTCGCGGGCCGTGGTCTGGCCGTTCAGTTCATTGCCCGCGACATGGCCCTTTTCGATCCGCATCACACCCAGCGCCTCGGTGCCATAGGGTGTGATGCCATGTGGCACGCCGGCCGCCATCAGCGCGCGCATCATCGCATCGCCATAGTCAGCCGGCACGGCGAGCTCATACGCTAGCTCACCGGAGAACGAGATGCGGAACAACCGCGCCGGGATGCCGCCACCCACCGTGACGGCGCGCGCCGCCAGGTACGGGAACGCCGCAGGGGAGAGGTCATGCTGGCCGTCAACCACGCCCTGAAGCACCGCGCGTGCCTGGGGACCGGCGATCGACGCCTGCGCCCACTGCTCCGAGACCGAGACCAGGCGCACATCGAGGTCAGGCCATAGCACCTGATGGCAGAACTCCAGGTGCTGCATCACCTTGACCGCATTCGCCGTCGTCGTGGTCATCAGGAAGTGCGTCTCGCCCAGACGCGAGGTGGTGCCGTCGTCCATGACGAAGCCATCCTCTCGCAGCATCAGCCCGTAGCGCGCCTTGCCGACGGGCAGCGCCTTCCAGCCGTTGACGTACACGCATTCCAGGAATTCGGCCGCGTCGCGGCCCTGAATGTCGATCTTTCCCAGGGTCGAGACATCGCAGATGCCGACGCCGTTGCGCACCGCCAGTACCTCACGACTGACGGTGGCAAGCCAGTCCGCCTCGCCTTGCCGCGGATAGTACTGGGCCCGCAGCCACGGGCCGGCCTCGACGAAGACGGCGCCCTGCTCCGCCGACCAGTGATGCGTCGGCGTCAGCCGGGTTGGTCGATAGTCGCGCCCTCGATGGTGGCCGGCGAGCGCACCGATCGCGACCGGCGTGTACGGCGGCCGGAAAATCGTCGTGCCGGTCTGGGCGATCGTGCGCCGGGTCTGCTCGGCCATCAGCGCCAGGCCGGCGATGTTGGATGTCTTGCCCTGGTCGGTCGCCATGCCCAGCGTCGTGTAGCGCTTGAGATGCTCGACCGGCCGGAAGCCCTCGCGTGCGGCGAGCGCCACGTCCTTGTCCGTGACATCGTTCTGGAAATCGACGAACGCGAGGCCCTTGCCGCCACTGACGCGCCACACCGGCGTCACCGCGGTGGCTTCCGGCGGCACCGCCGGCACCGGCATCACCGTGGCGGTGAAGCCGCAGTCGGCCGCCGCCTTGGCGCCCAGCCGGGCGCCATCGCCCAACGCCTGCGCCAGCGTGAGATGGCCGGCCGCCGCGCCACCCACGGTCATGCCGTTGGGGACCATGCCCGGCACAAAGGCGTGCAGGCC
>Ga0187894_10005746_pt1 | contig 12470 bp, 15 predicted proteins | sample GBC1701081metaG_FD_136650 | JGI IMG/M metagenome (GOLD analysis project Ga0187894, IMG submission 136650) | White microbial mat communities from a lava cave in the Kipuka Kanohina Cave System on the Island of Hawaii, USA - GBC170108-1 metaG ... | reverse complement strand
CAGGCAATCCAACGCCACATCGCGGTCGGCTTTGCGTGGTCGCTTAATGAGTCCAAGTTTTGAATACCGGCCCATCAGCACAACATCCATAACCGAGGCAGGAAAATCCCAATCAACCGATTCGCGTTGTGGCACATAGCTGATCTGGTTTCGCACTTCATTTAAAGGTTTGTCAAAAACTTTGGCAAATCCGCTGCTGAGAGGAAGCAGCCCCATCACTGATTTGATGAGTGTGGATTTGCCGGCCCCGTTGGGCCCTATAATACCTACAAGCTTTCCTTGAGGAATAATGAGGTCGATATTCCATAACACAGGCTTGCGATCGAATGCAACCGTGAGATCATGTATTTCTAATGCCGGTTGTATTGAAATTTCTTTTTCCATTAGTTCACTGATTATTCTGTCCACTTCCAGTTTCGTAATTCGTAATACTTTCTTTTAGGGGTTGCCTTTAGTGGATGAATGCCATGGTGTTTACACCACATGAAGTGAATTAACAAACTCAGGATAAGCAAAAATCCAAGGGCGCTGAATGTTGCAACGTGGCCGAAAAAAGAAAATAGCATGTATGTAATCACAATGATCATGAACCATTTAAACGTCATTTGCCACCAGGGTGTTTCTGATTGAAATTTTCCAAAGATTGAAAGGCCAGCCACTTGCATAATCAACAGGGCCAATAATTCAGCTTCCATAAATTTTACTTTAATGCATTCACAATGGTCTCAACGTTTTTACTGACCATACCGAGATAATTTCCTTCGGGAGTTCCTTCAGCACCCATGGCATCGGAGTAAAGACTTCCACCAATTTTTACATCCCACCCCTTTTGCTGACAACCCTCCCTTACTGCATTAATTGATTTTTGCGAAACAGAGGTCTCTACAAAAATTGCTTTAATCTTTCGGCTAATGATGAAGTTGACTAACTCGGTAACATCTCTGAGCCCAAACTCGGAAACAGTAGAAATTCCCTGAAGCCCGCGCACTTCAATTCCATAGGCATCACCGAAATACCCAAACGCATCATGTGCTGTAATGAGTACCCGCTGCGCCTCTGGTATTTCAGCAATTTTGACTTTGATAACTGCATGGAGGGAATCCATCTGTTGCATATATTTTTGACTGTTCGCTTGATACCGTGAGGCATTCGAAGAGTCGTATTCCTGTAAAAAACCTGATATAGTCTTTACCGCTTCTTCCCAAAGTTTAACATCAAACCAAATGTGAGGATCGTGTGTGCCTTGAAACCCTGGGACAGCGCGAAGCAAAGAATCGGGAATTTCAGAAGAGACAGCGATGACGGGTTTTGAATGCCCCAGTTTTTCCAATACTTCACCCATTTTTCCCTCTAAGTGCAGGCCGCCATAAAATACAATGTCTGCTGATGTCAGCTTTTCTAAATCACCCTGCGTGGCTTTGTACAAGTGCGGGTCAACACCTGGGCCCATTAGAGCAACTACTTCAACATTTTCGCCTGCTACATTTTCAACGGCATCTTTGATCATGCCAACCGTAGTCACGATCTTGATTTTCCTGCTCTCGTTCGTTGTTTCTTTTTTAGCAGCGCACGAACCGAGCGTGAAAACTATTCCAATAAGAATTAAAACCCGACTGTACATTATACTCATAAATTATTCTGTTACTAAAATGTTTTGTGAAGCCTCTTTTGAGATAAAGGCTTTTTTCTTTTTATCGATCAGGATTTCAACGGATCCGTCAAACTCTTTTTTTTCCAGCACCGAAACGCGTGCTCCAATGTATAATCCGATCTTGCTGAGATATTGAAGAAAAGAGGGAGTGCCTCGCCTGACAGCCTTCACGGTGGCTGTTTTCTTTTCAATGATTTCACCTAACGGAATTTGTTGCGATACGTGAACCTTCCCGTTCTTATCGGGTATTGCATGACCATGTGGATCGGCAACAGGGTGACCGAGAAACTCATCCAACTTTTCGATTAACAGGGGAGACTGAATGTGCTCTAATTGCTCTGCCACTTCATGCACCTGATCCCAGTGAAAATTAAGTTTCTGAACGAGGAAGGTTTCCCATAATCTGTGTTTACGAATAATTGCCAGCGCATCCGTTTTGCCTTGTTTAGTGATGGTTACGCCATAATACTTTTCGTGGGCAATGAGCTTTTTAGCGGAAAGTTTTTTGATCATATCCGTAACAGAGGCAGGCTTGGTGCTCATCGCGTCAGCCAACTCATTGGTTAATACGTCCTTTTGTCCACCGTCCGACAGGTGGTAGATCGCTTTCAGGTAGTTTTCTTCTGTGTAGCTAAGCATATCGATAAGATAACGAATGCGAATATATAAAGTTTAGGTTAGTCTAAAAAATAATTTAAGTATATATTTATTATAATTTTAGACAATTAATAAGACCTGCGGCCTCGGACTCCCAATAAGCAGAATCAGGAACAAGCGGAGAAAAGTGCTGGCTTTTTATTTCCGTGCACAATGAAGTATAGTCAGGTGTTTCACTCAGGATAATGCCCGCGTGGCATTCTTTAACCAATTGATGTGATTGAGCAGTATGGCGAATCAGCACCGGAAGTTGAAGAGCCATGTACTCAAATAGCTTAGTCGGTATTGAAGTTTGGGTACTTGGATTAGGAGGATAAATTATAATGCCCACATCTGCGCTGCTGATTTCTTCCAAAATCTGTTCATGTGGAACCAGATTATCACCTCCCTTCAGTGTGATAAATGGGGCATCTTTAATTTCATTTTTTATCTCAGTAAGAACATCAGGAAGTGCGCAGTAACCAATAATAGCCAGTGAATACGACTTATCAACCTCATAGAGTTTCTTACATAGACTAATAGCCTCAAAGACACCCGTACTTTTCGCCAGGGTGCCGCTAAAGATCAGCTTTGATCGGCCCCTGGGTTGTCGGAACGTATGTTTTAGGGCAGTTGTCTCAGGAAGCTTGTTTTGAAGAACAGTGTTTGGATTAGCAAATCCAAGTTCCTGTCTATATCCTTTTTCTGCCAATAGAAAGTGATGGATAAAGGGAGAGCTGAGTAATTCGATAAACCTGACCAGGGGAGCTAATATTATGCGAACAACAGGCGGAAAAGTCTGCGTAAATCGGATGTTCCGGTAGTAATTTTCGAGGACATCGTAGACGATTTTTCGCCCGAAGAATATTCTGTTCAATATTCCAACTAACAGTAATTCAGGTGTATTGATAATGACAAGTTCAGGTTTTACTTGATTTATTTTGTTAAAAATCACCCACGGTGCAACCAGTCTTTTTAGACTTATCCTATTGAAACTTGTCAACGGGTCAAATTTGATTCCTGGAAACACCGGAGAACCCTTGGATGGGTATCCAATGATTGTAACTTCAAGCCCTTCGATGTTGGCTAACGTAACCCCAATTTTCTCAAACATGCGTGTGTCATCCACGGGCTTAAGCACAGAAGCCAAAACAATTCTCCTTTTTTTTATTACTTGCGTCAAAGTGATTTAAACCAGATCAAACTAAACACTAAAAATGGAATTAAAACTATTAATAGAAAAGGCTTGGGAAGACAGAGCACTCTTGCAGCACCCTGAAGTACAAGAAGCTATCCGTGGAGTAGTAGAGAAATTAGATACAGGAGCCTTTCGTGTAGCAGAATCAGTTGGTACAGAATGGAAGGTAAACGAATGGATTAAAAAGGCTGTAATCATGTATTTCCCTATCCAGCAAATGGAGACAATTGAAGTTGGCCCATTTGAATTTCATGACAAAATTGCTTTAAAGAAGAATTATAAGTCGTTGGGAATTAGAGTTGTACCCCATGCTATTGCTCGCTATGGTTCGTATGTTAGTAAAGGGGTAATCCTGATGCCTTCCTATGTCAATATTGGAGCATACGTTGATGAAGGAACCATGGTAGATACCTGGGCTACTGTAGGAAGTTGTGCACAGATCGGCAAGAATGTTCACTTGAGTGGCGGGGTTGGTATTGGTGGCGTGTTGGAGCCTGTACAGGCATCTCCTGTAATTATTGAAGACAATGCCTTCATTGGCTCACGCAGTATTGTGGTTGAAGGTGTAAGGGTTGGTAAAGAAGCGGTTTTGGGTGCAAATGTTGTACTGACCAGTAGTTCCAAGATCATCGATGTTACAGGGCGCGAACCAATTGAGTACAAAGGGTATGTGCCTGAGCGATCAGTAGTGATCCCCGGATCTTATGCGAAAAAGTTTAATTCCGGAGAATACTCGGTTTCCTGTGCGCTGATTATTGGAAAAAGGAAAGAAAGCACCGATAAGAAAACCTCGTTAAATGATGCCTTACGAGAGAATAATGTATCAGCTTAGGATAAAAAGAAGCATTTTTTGGAACTGGCATTTGCTTTGAGTGGTAATAATTAAGAGACATTGAATTTCTAAATTTGAGGTTATTCTACAGGTAATATGAAAAGGCTGATCATCGGACTATCCCTTAGCTGCATTTTTTCGGCTTTTACTTCTGAGAGAAGGGAGATATACCCCGTAGTGAAGAATGATAGTTTTATAAAAGGAGAGGTGCTGGAATACAAAATGAGCTACGGGATTTTTACCGTAGGCAAAGGAAGCACCCGAATTGATAAACAGTACTTTAAGATCAACAACCGCGATTGTTTTAAGGTAGATGTCTTCGGTAGAACGGTTGGTATGGTTGATTGGGTAGCGGATGTGGATGACCAGTGGGGCGCGTATATCGACACGGCATCTTTAGTGCCGCACGTTGCCTACAGAAAGATCCGGGAGGGAAAGTACAAGAAAGATGAGGTCATTAATTTTGACCACATGAAAGGGAAGATTGAGGCGAAGGTATTCAATCATAAAACCGGAAAATTTAAAGATTCAAAATTTTATGATGCGCAGCCCCAGGTTCGTGACTTGATATCGGGTTTTATGTTTATGCGGACTCAAGACTTGAGTAAAATAAAAGTGGGAGACACTGTTGTAATCTCTGGTTTTTTTGAAGACACTATCTATAAATTAAGAGTAGTATACAAAGGCAAAGACGTTGTTAAAACCAAAGCAGGAAAAATCAGGGCCTTGGTATTTAAACCACACATGCCTGAAAACTCTCTTTTCAAAGGAAAGGATTCCATCACCATCTGGTTTTCAGATGATAAAAACCGTTTTCCGATTAAAGTAAGTGCGGATATGTTTATTGGTAGTGCAGGCGTTGAACTTACCTCCTTTAAGGGTTTCAGAAATCCTGTCAATCTGGTTAAATAGTCTTTTGGTCTGTTTTGGTTTTAAGTATATTGTCAATACTTAAACTGCTAAAACTATGATAAACGAATTCAAAGCATTTGTTATGAGAGGCAATGTGATTGACCTTGCCGTAGGTGTTATTATCGGTGGTGCCTTTGGTGCCATTGTAAATTCATTTGTAGCTGATGTGATAACTCCCATCTTACTTCAGCCCGCTTTGGCGGCTGCTGGTGCGGCAGACATTGCAGAGTGGAAACCAGGCGGCATGCTGTTGGGCAAATTTATCTCTTCCGTTATTTCATTTTTGGTAATTGCATTTGTCCTTTTCCTGATTGTTAAGGGAATGAATGCTGCCTTAAAGAAAAAAGAAGCCACAGCCGCGGCAACACCTGCTCCAGCACCTGCCGATATTCAATTACTTACCGAGATTCGTGATCTGTTAAGGAATTAGCCGTAGTGGCAGTATGATCTATTTAAATCGATCAGCCACAAGCAGCGCTTTACTGCCTGGTGCGTATTGGTAAAATCCACTTCCTGACTTTACCCCCTTATGACCAGCTTGTACCATGTTCACCAACAATGGGCATGGCGCATATTTTGGATTGCCGAATCCATCGTGCAGAACATGCAGGATGGAAAGGCAAACATCAAGGCCGATAAAATCAGCAAGCTGCAAAGGGCCCATCGGATGAGCCATGCCCAGTTTCATAACCGTATCAATTTCATGTACACCCGCTACTCCTTCGTATAGTGAGTAGATTGCTTCATTAATCATGGGCATCAGAATACGATTAGCAACAAAGCCCGGATAATCGTTTACCTCAACCGGTACTTTCTCCAGCATTTTCGAAAGCTGCATAATGGTAGAAGTCACATTGTCACTGGTGTTGTAGCCACGGATAACTTCAACAAGCTTCATAACCGGCACCGGATTCATAAAGTGCATGCCAATCACTTTGTCTGGACGTTTTGTAACGGATGCGATTTTTGTAATGGAGATTGAAGAGGTATTGGTGGCCAGAATCGTATCGGGTTTACAAAAGGAATCCAGGTCCTTGAATATTTTTAGTTTGAGATCAGCGTTTTCTGTAGCTGCTTCAATTACCAGGTCGGCATTTGTAACACCAGCTTCAACACTGGTAAATGGCCGGATATTCTCCAGCGATTGTTTTCTTGTTGTATCAGTAATGAGTTGCTTGGTTACCTGGCGATCCAGATTCTTTTCAATGGTGACCATTGCTTTCTTCAACGGTTCTTCAGCAATATCAATGAGAGATACTTGATATCCATATTGTGCAAATACGTGGGCAATACCATTGCCCATTGTGCCTGAACCAATAACCGCTATGTTTTTCATTCTTTTGTTAGCTTTAAAACTCAAAGATAGAATTTGATTGATGGCAGAAAAAAATCGTATCCGGAATTTATCCACCCGTTGGCTGCTTCCATTTAAAGTTGTTGTTTTTGCTGTTTATACAGCACTATGTTCCGGGATTGTGTTTTCCTATTTGAATGATGGCGGTAATGTAATCGACTGGTTTTTGGGGGTAATCATGGCTGGAAGTTATGTCTATATATTTTTCAGGCTCATGAAAATGACCGCAAAGCTTCACCGGGTTGAATTCGATCAGGGATTTTTATATGTTATTCTAAAAAACCAGGACATTGTAATTCCGCTGGAGAATATAGAATCTGTTGAAATATCAACGATAGGAGGAGTATACAAAGTCAATCTGTACAATGCCGAGCAGCTTGGAGATCACTTCTATTTTAAACTTTCTCTTTTCTATCCGCTTAACTATCAATCAAAAGATGCGCTCGTGAATATACTCAGGAAGAATATCGAGTTGGCTAAAATGCGAAGGCAGGAGATTCCAAGGAATGCGCTCCACAGCTAAATAAAAAAAGCCTTACTGTGGTAAGGCTTTTACTAAAGGTTATATAGATTTTTACTTCGTAGTATCAGTGCTTGTTGGTTCTGTAGTTGAACCGGAGTTATTTAAGTCAGGCAGGGGGCTCGCGGGTGCTTGTTCACCTGCCCGCTCCAGAAGTTCATTTGTTGAACGTGTATTTTGAGTAACAAAGTTTGTGGAAAGCGCCAACACCATGATGGTGATTACAAAGCCCCACGTTAATTTCTCTAAAAGATCGCCCGTTTTCTTTACGCCAATAATGTTGCTCGCGCCTGAGCCTCCAAACTGGTTTGAAAGGCCGCCTCCCTTAGAATTCTGCGCTAAAACAACCAACACCAGCAAAACGGCAACGAAAAGGATGATTCCGACAATTAATGTAAACATGATTATTTCTTCAGTTCTTCAATTTGAGCCGCAAAGTAAACCTTTTTTTGTGGAAACTTCCAAATCAGCTTTTTGTAGACTTCAATAGCCTTTTCTTTTTTTCCTTGTCGGATCAGGATTTTAGCCAGTGTTTCTGAAATGATGTTATCCGCAAATTCCCCGCTTTTCACCTGCGATAAATCGCTCAGTGGTGTTGGGTCGGCCTTTGGTTTAATAGTAGGTTGTGCTTTTATAAACTGGTCTATGATGGCAATTTGCTCTTTAGTTTTTGGGCTTTCAGGGTCAATTTTTTTTTTAGTTGTTTTAATGTCTTCAAGTATCGGATCAGCGGATAGCTCCTTATTCTTTTTGGGTCTTCCCGGAGGTTTTCTTTTTGGTTTCTCTATAATAGATTCAGGAATGTCATTTCCGAACCCCGCTGCCAATGCTTCAAAATTATGCCTGAGTTGGTTGAGTCGCTCCAAATCGTGAATAACCTCAACAGCATAGTCAATTGAATCTATGGGTTGCTGAATAGCAGAACCCGTATTGGTTGTAACAGGAGTTGCTACCAAAGCAACTTCTGCTTTTGTATAAGCTGTCTCATACACTTTCGACATAATTTCCTTGAGCACGGAACGGTCGGTACTGTACACTGCAGCTGATTGCAATAAGTGTTGCTGATTATCGAAATTATGATCTTTACTTACCCTGGCAGATAGCGCCTGTAACACCTGGCTGTACGGATACTCATGACACAGGGAGATTACTTCCTCGGCTTCTTGAGTTGAAGAACCAGAATAATGATGAAGAAGGTCAACGAGTTGTCTTGTTTCCACTGGAGATTTGGCCTCAAGTAAAAATAGGGAATTTTTACCAATTGGCAACTGAGGCGTTGAAGATGTCGAGCGAGATTTGGTCGAAGATTTGGCGAATCAATTGTTCTTCAATATCAGCCAGGTTCTGATCGTTACTGAAATCTTTGAAAAAAGAAAAACTCTTGTCTTTAAAACTCATAGTCTCATCAATCGTATTTACGTAATTTGCTTTCACCACGATAGTAAGACGTGTGGAGGAAGCTGAGTTGCTTTTTGAAGGATCACCCGTTGAGGTAGGGGCGATTGGTGTTATTCTGTAATCGGTGATGATACCCTCCAGTTGCAATTCACCATTGCTTTGCACTACACTCAAATTGGTATTCTGAATAAAGTAGTCTTTGAGTTTGTTCGTGAATGTTTGACCCAAATTAGCCGGACCGAGTTCGGTATTATTATAGAATTCTTCAATGGAAATATTTTTAGCATTTGTGGTTGTTCCCTGAAAGGAATACACTCCGCATGAAGTCGATACAAACAACGAACAACAAACAATTGATAATCGGACTATAACTTTATTCTTCAAGATCGTACTGTTTTATTTTGCGGTACAGGGTTCGCTCCGAAATACCCAAATCGCGTGCCGCATATTTTCGCTTGTTGTTATTTTTTTGAAGGGCACGCAAGATCAATTCTTTCTCTTTCTTCTCAATAGAAAGTGAATCTTCCTCAGTCACATGTGAGATGTCGTGCACTTCTTCTATGGGCTCATTATGAACCGCTGATGAATTGGAATTCAAATTCAGAACAACTGATTCGTTGTTATGGGATGGGGAATCCAGTCCTTCAAATAATCCCGGATGCTCTTTGACGAGTTGTGTTGCATTTCCCTGATGACTTAAATTATCCAGCACAATTTTCTTCAGGTCAACCATATCCTTCTTCATGTCGAACAGGACTTTATACAGGATGTCCCGTTCCGAGAATGACTCGGAAGGAGAACTTCCATTTCTGTAGATAGCAGGTAAACTATTCTCTTTTGGCAAATAGTGCATGAGTCTTTGTGAATCAACATCCTTTACATCGGTTGAAAGAACAGAAATCTGCTCCACCAGATTTTTTAACTGGCGGATGTTTCCGGGGAAACGATATTTTACTAAAACCTCTTTTGCGTCTTCTGTTAGTGCAATGGGTTTTACTTTGTATTTCTCTGCAAAATCAGTAGCAAATTTTCTAAAAAGTAACTCAACATCCTTACCACGTTCGCGTAAAGGAGGTACAAAGATTGGGACTGTGCTGAGCCTGTAATACAGATCTTCTCTGAATTTCCCATCTTCAACTTTGTGCATCAGGTTAACATTTGTGGCGGCTACTACGCGCACGTCTGTTTTCACTACTTTTGAAGAGCCTACCTTAATAAACTCACCGTTTTCTAAAACGCGCAGCAAGCGAGCCTGCGTACCCAACGGCATTTCACCTATTTCGTCCAAAAAAATGGTGCCACCATGTGTCACTTCGAAATATCCTTTGCGTGCTTCATGTGCACCCGTAAACGAACCCTTTTCATGACCGAATAATTCTGAATCAATTGTTCCTTCTGGAATGGAGCCGCAGTTAATCGCAATAAATTGTCCGTGTTTACGGGCGCTTAGATGGTGAATGATTTTGGAAAAGGACTCTTTCCCGCTGCCACTTTCGCCCGTAATTAATACCGACATATCAGTAGGGGCCACTTGCATAGCCACCCGTACGGCATTATTCAGCAACGTGGAGGTACCAATAATCCCGAAGCGCTGCTTTACACTTTGTATTTCTGAATCTGTAATACTCATTAAACTGCTTTACCCATTAATGTTCCGCGTGTGCAATTTTCTACCAACACGTTTACGTACTGGCCTTTTTTAAAACTTTCCCTCGGGAAAACGACTACTTTGTTTGCCGTGTTTCGCCCTTGCAGGAAGTCATCCGAGCGTTTTGAGTAACCCTCAATCAAAACCTGGTGTACTTTGCCAACATCTCTCTTATTTCTCGCTATTGAATGTGCCGTTTGCCTGCTAATGATTTCTTCTAGCCTTTTCCTTTTTACCTCTACTGAAATATCATCTTTATATTTCTTCTCGGCTAAAGTTCCCGGTCTCTCAGAGTAATAGAACATGTATGCGAAATCGTACTGAACAATGTCCATCAATGAAAGTGTTTCCTGATGTTCTTCCTCCGTCTCAGAGCAAAAACCAGTGATCATATCACATGAAATGCCGCAATCCTCGCCTAAAATTTCACGAATCCGGAGTGCTTTCGTGATATACCATTCGCGTGTATATCCGCGATTCATCAGTTCAAGAATCCGCGAACTTCCGCTTTGAGCCGGAAGGTGAATGTTTTTACAGATGTTCTCAAACTTCGCCATGGTATGCAAAACATCATCCGTAATATCTTTTGGATGAGAAGTAGAGAACCGGATGCGTAGATCAGGATGAACCTGTGCTGCCATTTCAAGCAGGTTAGCGAAGTTTACGACTTTATCGACATCGGTTTTTTCTAATCTTGCTTTATTGTTTTCTACTTCGCTCCATTTGTATGAGTCAACATTCTGCCCGAGAAGCGTAATTTCACGATATCCTTTTTCAAATAAATCTTTTGCTTCAGCTACAATCGATTGCGGATCGCGACTTCTTTCTCTGCCTCGTGTGAACGGCACTACGCAAAACGAACACATGTTATCGCAGCCACGCATAATAGAAATAAAAGCAGTAATCCCATTTGAGTTTAATCGTACCGGACTGATATCTGCGTAGGTCTCTTCACGTGATAAGAAAGTATTGATTGCTTTCTCACCTTCATCAACTTGTGCAATTAATTTGGGGAGGTCACGATAGGCATCTGGTCCTGCCACGAGGTCAACTATTTTCTCTTCCTCCAGAAATTTTGTTTTCAGCCGTTCGGCCATGCAGCCTAACACACCTACAAGCAGTTCAGGCTTTCTTTTCTTGAATCCGTTAATGTGGTTGAGCCTGTAGCGAACTGTTTGTTCAGCCTTCTCCCGAATGGAACATGTATTCAGAAACACAACATCGGCTTGAGCGATATCGGAGGTTGTGTCAAAGCCTTCTTTTTGAAGAATGGATGCCACGATCTCGCTATCAGAGAAATTCATTTGGCAGCCGTAGCTTTCAATATAGAGTTTACGGCTTTTACCCGTATTGGAATCCCTGGAGGTTTGGTACGCCTCACAAGCCTCTACTTCCGTTAAAATGCCCAAATCTTCAATTAATTGTTCCATTCTGCTAAATCAGGGATACAAAAATACAACTTTTAGTGTTTTTTTGTGACATCTTGTCAGTATGAATTTTAAAATGACGATTTAAGAGATTTGAAACATGGCCATTATTAAATCAGTCCGAGGCTTTACACCCAAATTCGGGAACAACTGCTTCTTTGCCGATAACGCAGTGGTAGTTGGAGAAGTGACTATGGGCGATAACTGTACGGTATGGTTTGGTGCCGTTGTTCGCGGAGATGTTCATTCCATTACCATAGGAGATAACTCCAACATTCAGGACGGAGCGGTGATTCACTGTACCTATCAAAAAGCAAAAACTGTAATTGGGAGCAACGTCTCTATTGCACATAATGCGATTGTACATGGCTGCACAGTCGAAGACAACGTACTGATAGGCATGGGCGCCATTATTATGGATGGTGCCGTGATTGGAAACAACTCGGTAATTGCTGCCGGGGCAATTATTTTACCTGGCACCAAGGTTGAACCCGGGAGCATGTATGCTGGCAACCCAGCTAAGCGAATAAAAGACATCAGCGATGAAATGCGGGAAGTAATACAGCGCACGGCCAGAAATTATCCGATGTATGCGGAGTGGTTCAAGTAAAGATTAAGGCGAATATTTATCTGTGATTTCTTGGTAGCAAAGCTGCCATCTTATATTCAATTTTTATTGCAGATTTTCAGGATATATCCTATATTCCAAAGCGTTCTAAAGCACGATGCCAGTTCTAAAAAACAAAGGTTTTGAACCTGACGTTATACGTGATTACAAGAGGAAAATAAAAGCTCTTGGACTCAGTTTCTTGCCTGATGATGAGGATTCAGGTACAGACGAGAGCATGCATTTTTACTTTATTGGCAAAGACGATAATGACCACGAAGTGGTGT
>Ga0187894_10005745_pt1 | contig 12471 bp, 11 predicted proteins | sample GBC1701081metaG_FD_136650 | JGI IMG/M metagenome (GOLD analysis project Ga0187894, IMG submission 136650) | White microbial mat communities from a lava cave in the Kipuka Kanohina Cave System on the Island of Hawaii, USA - GBC170108-1 metaG ... | reverse complement strand
CCGCTCTTCTTGCCGAGGTGGCCTGCCATGACCATCTTTCGTAGCAGGGGGCACGGACGGTACTTGTCGTCGCCGAGGTCCCTGTGGAGGACCTCGAGGATCGCGAGGCAGACGTCGAGGCCGATGAAGTCGGCGAGCTGGAGGGGCCCCATCGGGTGCGCCATGCCGAGCTTCATCACCGTGTCGATCGCCTCGGCGGTCCCGACGCCCTCGTGGAGGCAGAAGACCGCCTCGTTGATCATGGGCAGGAGCACGCGGTTGCTCACGAAGCCCGGGGAGTCCCTGACCTCGACGGGCGTCTTGTCGAGGGCCTTCGTCAGCTCCACGACCTTCCTCGTGGTCTCGTCCGAGGTGTCGTGACCCCGGATGATCTCGACGAGCTTCATCACCGGCACCGGGTTCATGAAATGCATGCCGATGACCTTGTCCGGCCGCTTCGTCGCCGCCGCGATCTTCGTGACCCAGATCGAGGAGGTGTTCGTGGCGAGGATCGCGTCCTTCCGGACGGCCGCGTCCAGCTCGCGGAAGACCTTGTCCTTGACCGCGGGGTTCTCGGAGACCGCCTCGACGACGAGGTCGGCGTCGGCGAGGTCCTTGGTCGCCGTGGACGCGCGGATGCGGCCGAGGACCGAGGCCGCCTCGTCCGCGGTCATCTTCTCCTTCTTGACGATGCGGTCGAGGCTCCCCTTGATCGCGTCCATGCCGCGCTTCAGCGCCGCGGCGTCCACGTCCACGAGCACGACCTGGTGCTTGAACGTCGCGAAGACCTGGGCGATCCCGTTCCCCATCGTGCCGGCGCCGACGACCCCGAGCATCAGACGCGCTCCACGGAAAGGGCGACCGCGTTGCCGCCGCCGAGGCACAGGGTCGCGAGGCCGGTCCTGGCGCCGCGGTCCGCCATCGCGTGGAGGAGCGTCACGAGGACCCGGCAGCCGGACGCGCCGATCGGGTGGCCGAGCGCCACCGCGCCCCCGTTCACGTTGACCCGCTCGGGATCGAGCCTTAGCTGCTTCGTGACCGCGCACGCCTGCGAGCTGAACGCCTCGTTGAGCTCGACGAGGTCGTAGTCGTCGACCGTGGTGCCGCGGATCGCGTTGAGCTTCTTCACGGCCTCGATCGGCGCCATCATCACCCACTTGGGCTCGACGCCGCCGGTCGCGTAGCCGGTGATCCGCGCGAGGGGCTTCTTCCCGAGCGACCGGGCGCGTCCCTCCTCCATGACGACCACCGCGGCCGCGCCGTCGGAGATCTGCGAAGCGTTGCCGGCGGTGACCGTGCCGTCCGCCGCGAAGGCCGGCTTGAGCTTGCCGAGCGAGTCCGAGCTCGCGTCCGGCCGGATCCCCTCGTCCGCGGTCACGACGACCGGCGGCCCTTTCTTCTGCGGGATCTCGATCGGGACGATCTCGCTGCTGAACTTCCCCTTGGCCGCCGCGGCCGCGGCCCGCCGGTGGGACTCGGCCGCGAAGTCGTCCTGCATCCGACGGGTCACGCCGAACTCCTTCGCGACGAGCTCGGCGGTGTTCCCCATGTGGAAGTTCTCGTACACGTCCCAGAGCCCGTCCGCGACCATCGCGTCCGTGAGCTCGTCGTGGCCGAGCCGGACCCCCTGCCGCGCGCGGCGCAGCAGGTAGGGCGCGTTGGTCATGGACTCCATCCCGCCCGCGACGTAGACGGCCCCGTCGCCGGCGCGGATCGCCTGCGCCGCGAGCGCCACGGCCTTGAGCCCCGAGCCGCACACCTTGTTGACGGTGAACGCGGCGATCGACGGCTGGAATCCAGCCTTGAGCGCGGCCTGGCGCGCGGGGTTCTGGCCGACGCCCGCCTGGAGGACGTTCCCGAGGATGACCTCGTCCACGAGGCCGCTCTCGACGCCGGCCCGCGCGAGCGCGGCCTTCACGGCGACGGCACCGAGCTCCGGCGCGGCGAAGGAGGAGAGGCCCCCGAGGAACTTCCCCACGGCGGTGCGTGCGGCGCCGACGATGACTGCCTGGTTCATGCGCGCCTCATACTCTCAGCACCCCTAGGAACCCTCAAGATAAACGGAAACGGAAGCCGTCGCGGACCGGGGCGGAATCAGAGGGGGTTCCGGGGGCCGCGGCCCCCAAGGCCCCCTCCTCCTCACGGCAGGTTCGAGTGGATCCTCTCCATGTCCTCGACGGTCTTTTTCAGCTCCGCCATGAGGAGGACGACGACCTGGTCGAGATAAAGGAGGAGCGCCTGCTCGAACAGCGAGCCCATGGGCTGCGCCGTCTCGGCCTTCGCCGCCTCGAGCGGGAGCCGGACGACGAGGTCCGCCTTGAGCGCCCCCGGGGTGCCCACCACCGCGGCCGCCCGCGCCTTCTCCCGGTGCGCGAGCTTGATGATGTGGTGGAGGATCGGCGACTGGCCGGTGCGCGAGCACTGGATGAGGAGGTCCCCCGCGCGGATCGCCGGCGTCGTGGTCTCGCCGACGACCGTGGCGTCGCGGCCGAGGTGGACGAGGCGCTGCCCGAACATGCGGGCGACGAGCCCCGACCGGCCGAGGCCGTACATGAAGACGCGGCGCGCGTCGCGGATCGCGTGGACGAACTTGCGCGTGTCCTCCTCGGGCACCGCCTTGAGGATGCGACCCAGGTCCTCGAGGACGCTCCGCACTGGACGCGCGATTCTATCCGAGATACCCCTAGGGCCGTGGGCGAAATCGCGGCAGGGTTCGTCCTCTTCCGGCGGGGAACGCCGTTCCGCTACCTGACGCTTCGCAACGCGCGGCACGGGGATGTCGGCCTCCCGAAGGGGCACGTCGAGCCGGGCGAGGAGCTGCTCGAGGCCGCGCTCCGGGAGACGGCGGAGGAGACGGGGATCGCGGACGCGACCCCGAACCGCTGGTTCAAGCGCACGATCCGCTACCGGCTCGGCGGCTCCAAGACGAAAGAGGTCAACTACTTCGCGGCCGAGACCTCGCGCTCGGCCGTGCGGCTCTCGAAGGAGCACGACGAGGCGGAGTGGCACGACCTCCCGGGCGCGGTCCGCGCGATCCGGCACGAGGACCTGCGCGCGGTCCTCCGCGACGCGGCGGTCTTCCTCAAGGACCCGATCCTCCGGCGCGGGCTCACGCCCGGGGCGGCGCGGGAGATGTTCGTGTCGCGCGTGGGCGCCGGCGCGCCGGTGGTCGCGCACACCGCGCAGGTCGCCGCCATGGCGAGGGAGATCGGGGGGGGCACGGGGGACCCGGATGCCGTCGAGGCGGCGGCGTGGCTCCACGACATCGGCCGCGCGGTGACGCACGACGACCGCCACCCCCTCGAGGGGTTCCGGATCGTGGTCGCCGCCGGGCACGGCGGCTACGCGGCGCCCTGCCTCTCCCACTACACGAAGGGCGCGCCCGACCCCGCGATGCCGCACTTCCGCGAGATGTGCGAGGCGTGCGACCTCGAGACGTTCGACGCCTTCGAGCAGGCGGTCGCGCTCGCGGACGCGCTGGCCGCGGGCCCGCGCCGCGTGACGCTCGACGAACGGTACGAAGACCTCGCCCGCCGCTACGGCCCGTCCCCCTTCTTCGAGAAGAACCTCGCGATCTGCCGCCGGCTCAAGGCGGAGTTCGAGGCGCGCACGGGCAAGGACCTCTACGCGATGCTCGGGATCGCGACATGACGCCCCGCCTCCAGCTGGTCGCGGTCGCCCTGCTCGCCGGCCTCTTCGCGTGGACGACGCTCGTCCGGACGTCGGGCGCGGACGAGCGGGCGGCTCGCCACTTCGACCGCGCCACGATCGACCGCGGCATGCGGTACGCCTTCGAGCGCCGGTGCATGTTCTGGGCGGACACGGCCGCGCAGCTCGTGCTCCTCGCGGCCACCGTCCGTTGGGGGCGATGGCTCGCCGACGGATGCGAACGCGCGTGCCGTGGTCGCCGCCTCCCCGCGATCCTCCTTCTCGGAGCGGGGTTCTTCCTCTGCTCCTCGCTCGTCGACCTCCCGTTCGCCGCCGCCCGGGGCTGGGCGCACCCGCGCGCGTGGGGCCTCACCGACCGGAGCTTCTCCTCGTGGCTCCTCGACCACGGGAAGGAACTCGCGCTCGCCGCCGCCATGGGGGCCGCAGCTCTCGCGGTCCTGCACCTCCTCCAGCGGCGGTTCCCGCGCCGGTGGTGGATCCCCGCGGCGGCGGGCGCGACCGCGCTCTCGTGCCTGATCTCGCTCGTCTATCCGATCTGGATCGCGCCGCTGTTCAACGACTTCACGCCGCTGACCCGGACCGAGCACGCCGCCCTCGAACCTCGCGTGCGTGCGCTCGCGGAACGCGCCGGGGTCCCCTTCGACGAGATCGTCGTCATGGACGCCTCGCGGCAGGGGCGGCACACGAACGCGTTCTTCGCGGGCATCGGCGGGACGCGCACCGTGGTGCTCTACGACACGCTGCTCATGAGCCACACGCCCGACGAGGTCGAGTCCATCCTCGCGCACGAGCTCGGCCACTGGCGGCGCGACCATGTGCTCAAGGGCACGCTGCTCACGGCGGCCGGCGCGTTCCTCGTGCTCTTCCTCGCGGCCCTCGTCCTCGCGCGCGCGGTCGGCCGGCCGCCACTCCTCCTTCGCGACGCGGCCGATCCTGCGGCGCTGCCGCTCCTGCTCCTCGTGCTCTTTGTGGCCTCCTGGGCGGCGACGCCGGTCGAGAGCGCCGTGAGCCGGAGGTTCGAGCGCGAGGCGGACAGGGATTCGATCGAGCTGACGGGGAACCCCGACGTGTTCGTCGAGGCCCAGAAGCACCTCGTCCGCGACAACATCCTCGACGTCGCCCCGCCCCCCGGCTGGGTGTGGATGTTCGCGAGCCACCCGACGCCGGTCGAGCGGATCGAGGCCGCCCTCGCGACGCGGCCGCGGTAGCACAGCCCCCGCAGCCCCCCGGATTCGCGGCGCGGAGGTTACGCTCTTCCCCGTGAAAGAGTTCGAGGAAGCCGTCGCGCGCGCCGCGGAGAAGGCGGGTCTCCCGCTCGAGACCGCGCGGAGCGCCGTCACCGTGCCGAAGGAGCGCGACCGCGGCGACCTCTCGCTCCCCTGCTTCCCGTTCGCGAAGGCGCTCGGGCAGCCGCCGCCGGCGATCGCCGCGCGCGTCGCGAAGGCGTTCCAGCCGGACGAGTGGCTGCTCTCCGCCGAGGCGCAGGGGCCCTTCGTCAACTTCCGGGTGAACCGGCCCGCGTTCACGACGCGCACGCTCGCGGACGTGGGACCGGAGTACGGGCGGTCGGGGGAGGGCGTCGGGAAGACGATCGTCATCGACTACGGGTCGCCGAACCTCGCGAAGCCGCTGCTCTTCCATCACCTGCGGTCGGCGGTGATCGGGCAGGCGCTTTCGAACCTCTTCCGGTGGCGCGGCTACCGCGTCATCGGGCTCAACTATCTCGGCGACGTGGGCACCGCGCTCGGGAAGCTCATGGTCGGGATCGAGGAGCACGGCGAGCCGAAGACGATCGACGACTTCAAGCGCACGTACGTCGAGGGATCGAAGGCGTGCGCGGCCGATCCCGCGAAGATGGAACGGGCGCGGGCCTGGGCGAAGCGGCTCGAGGAGGACGACAAGGAGGCGCTCCGGCACTGGGAGAACGCGCGCGAGATGTCGCTCCGCGCCTTCCGCGAGGTGTACGACCGGCTCGGCGTGAAGCACGACGTCGTGGACGGCGAGCGGATGTACGTGGCGCGCGCCCACAAGCTGGTCGCCCAGCTCCTTTCCCAAAAGAAGGCGGAAGAGTCGGACGGCGGGGTCGTGATCCCGACGGGCGGGAAGACGCCGTTCCTCGTGCGGAAGAGCGACGGCACGACGCTCTACGGCACGCGTGACATCGTCGCGGCCGTGGACCGGCACGACCGCTACGCGTTCGATCGGATGCTCTACGTCGTGGACGTCGCGCAGGAGCAGCACTTCCAGCAGCTCTTCGCATCCCTCAGGAACATCGGGTACGCGTGGGCGGACCGGTGCGAGCACGTGGCGTTCGGGCAGGTGCTCGTCGGCGGCAGCCGGGCGAAGACGCGCGAGGGCGAGAGCGTCGAGCTGATCGACGTCCTGCGCGAGGGCGAGAAGCGGGCGCTCGCGGTCGTCGAGGAGAAGAACGCGGCGCTGAAGAACAAGGAAGCCGTGACGAAGGCGGTGGGCACGGCCGCGGTCATCTTCTGCGACCTCGGCTTCCCGATCCGCAAGAACATCCACTTCGACTGGAACGAGATCCTCTCGTTCGACGGCCGGACGGGCCCGTACCTCCAGTACGTCCACGCGAGCGCCTGCTCGATCCTGCGGAAGGGGGGGGGCACGGGGGGCGCGGGGTTCGACGCGGCGAGGCTCTCCCACGACCTCGAGTGGGACCTCGTGCGGCGCCTCGCGGAGTTCCCGGCGGCGGTCGCGCGGGCGACCCACGAGTGCGAGCCGTCGCACCTCTCCGGGCTCCTCTACGAGCTCGCGAGGGAGTTCCGTTCGTACCACACGGCCGGCGCGCGCGACAGCTCGCTCCGCGTGCTCGTGGACGACGCCGCCGCGCGCGCGGCGCGGCTGAAGCTCACCGACGCGGTCCGCGCGACGCTCGCGGTCGGGCTCAGGCTCCTCGGCATCGAGCCGCTCGAGGAGATGTAGTGGGGAAGGACTCGTCCGCCGCGTTCGACGCGTGCCTCGGCGAGTACCGGAAGGCGGCGGCCGAGTTCTGCGACGCCGCGGAGCGGTTCAAACCCGACACGTTCGCCGCGGAGAGGCCGAGCGACGACCCGGACACCGTCTCGCCGCTCTCGATCTGCCGGCACGTCGTCGGGGCCGCGCACGGCTACGCGAGGTATCTCCGGAAGGCGCAAGGGATGGCGCCCGGCACCTTCGTCGATCGCGTGAAGGCCCAAGGCGACGTCCAGCCGGCGCTCGACGCCGAGATCCGCTTCACCGAGGAGAGCTGCGCGCCGATGCGTCCGCTCGAGGGCTTAGGCGTCCTGAAGATCGAGTTCAAGGTCTCCTGGGGCCCGGTCTACAACCCCGAGATCCTCCTCGAGCACGCGATCTGCCACCTCCTGCGCCACCGGCGACAGCTCGAGCGCTGGTAAGTCCTATCGGCGCAGGGGGTTACGTTCCTCTCCCCCGGGCCCCCTCTCCTCAACACGAACGCACCGTTAGCCGATACGGAAGCGTGAAAACAGCGGTCGAGACGCCGGTCCGTGTCCGCCCGCGTCCCGACCCGATGCCGGTCGGGCGGCTCGTGGCGTGGCCTGCGCACGCACCCTGGGTCCTCTCGCTCGCGGCCTTCGTGACCGCGCTCCTGCTGCTGCGCGGGCGCGACCTCGGGCTCGTGGCGTGCGGCGCGGGCTGGGCGCTCGTGCTCTCGGCCGCCGCTCGCGTCTCGCTGCGCGTCTTCTGCCGCGTCGCGCACGTCGCGGCCCCGGTGCTCGCGCTCGGCGGGTTGCGCGGGGCGGAGGAGGCAGGCGCGTTCGTCGCGGCGGCGGGCGCCCTCGGCGTGGGCGCGATGGTCGCACGGTCGTTCGCGGACCTCGTGCGGACGGAGATCGCGCCGCTCGCCGGGCGGCTGCCGTGGATCTTCCCGTCGTCGCTGCGCGGCGCCGCGATCCAGTTCGGGATCGCCGGGCTCGCCGTGGGTGCGCCGCTCGCGCTCCTCGGCGGGTCGCCCGTGCTCCGCGTCGCCGGCATCGCGATGGTGCCGCTCGCGCTCCGCAGTTACCTGCTGAGCCTCCTCGGCGAGCGCATCTCGCGCGCGATCTGGACGCTCGCGGTCGCGATCGAGCTCCTGCTGCTGGTCGCGCTCGTGCCCGGGAACGGCGCTCTCGGCGCGGCGTGGGCCGCGGTCGTCGCCGAGACGATCCTCTTCGGCTGCTCGGCGTTCGTGGTCGCGCGGAAGACCGGCGTCACGCCGCTCCCGCAGGTCCAGCTGCTCGGCGTCGCGTGCGTGATGGTCCTCGTGCTCTTCCTCACCCTGCGCGGGGACGCGGACTTCCTGCTTCTCGGCGGGATCGCGCTGGGCGTCGTCGCAGGCGCGCTCTTCTGGCCGCGGTCGCCTTCGCAGCGCTGAGCGCTGCCCAGGCCCGACCTACTCCTTCCCGGCGGGGAAGATCGTCTTCCAGTCGTTCTTCATGTCCACGACGGTCCAGCCCTCCTTCGGCGCCGCGTCGAGCGCCTGGTCGAGCTTGCCGACGTGCGACTTCCGGTCGTAGGCCCACTCGCGCTCGGCGTCGGTGTGGTGGACGATCAAGCCGAAGCGCGGGCCGTCGCCCGCGGTCGTCCACTGGAGCATGTGGAAGTCGCCGTCCGAGTTGCCGAAGCAGGCGATCGGCCGGCGGCCGATCACCTCCTGGATGCCGACCGGCTTGCCGGGGCCGTCGTCGATCAGATCGATCGCGGGGAGGCGCAGGATCGCCGGCTTGCCGTCGCGCATGTCGTACTTGAGCTTGATCCTGCTCCCGACGACCTGCTCCGGCGGGATGCCGTAGACACGTTCGCTCCACGGCCGCATGAACTCGACGCCCCCGCCCGACACGATGTACGTCTTGAACCCGTTGGCGCGCAGGTGCGCGAGCAGCTCGAGCATCGGCTGGTAGACCATCTCGGTGAAGAGCTTCCCGGTCTTCGGGTTCCTCGCGGTCGCGATCCAGTCGGTGACGATCTTCTCGAATTCGTCGGTCGTCATCCCCGCGTGGGTGGCCATGACGATCTCGGCGATGGCGCGTTCCCCTCCCGCGAGCGCGGCCTCGACCTTCCCCTCGAGGATCGACTTGAAGGGCTCCTTCTCCTTCCACTCGGGGTGCGACGGCGCGAGGGCCTTCACGCGATCGAGCGCGAAGATGAACTGGACGTACAGCGGCTGCTCCGCCCAGAGCGTGCCATCGTTGTCGAAGACCGCGATCCGATCGGCGACCGGCACGAAGTCGGCGCCGTCCGCCTGCGTGACGCGCGCGACGAAGTCCGTGATCGCCTTCTTCGAGGCGCCGTCGTTCCACGAGGGCAGCGGGTCGCCCGCGGTTGCCGGAATGGCGGCGGCGAGCACCGCGAGAACGAGGATGACGTGTCGCATGGGTTCCTCCCGACCTCCCGGATCCACAACCCGCCGCCGGATTCCCCCCGGCGGCGCAGAACTCAATTCCTAGGTCGCTGGAAGCGCTGCGTCAAGCGCATCCGGGCGAGAATCGAGGAGATCGGTCTTGCCGAAGCCACCACGGGCGCACTTCGGCAACTGGGTTGCCACGATGGCGGCGGCGAGGAACCCCGAATCAGCCGCGCCGCGCCCAGGGGCGGCCCCAGTAGCCTCCGCCGTCGGGCTTGGCCTCGTCGATCACCGACTGTGCTTCCGTCGCGTTGGGATCGAGCGCGAGAGCGTTCTTCGCCTCCTGCTGCGCGCGCGGGTAGTCCCCGCGGGAGAGGTAGTACTGCGCGTTGCTGACGTAGCAGTCCACGGCGCTCTCCTTCGCCTGCGCGAGCAGCGGCGCGGCCTCCTGCTTCAGCTGCTCGTCGGTGCTCGTCTTCGCGATCTCCTCGAGCCGTTCGATCGCGAGCTTGTACTTGTGCGCCGCCTCGTCGAGCGTGTTCTTCTGCGCGGTCGCCCCCGACTCTTGAAGCGCGCGGTTCCGGATCGTGTCCCCCCACTTCAGATCCTCTTCGGCCTGCTCGAGCTTCGCCTCGCGATCGGCGTCGAGCCGCTTCGCGCGGTCTGCCTGGTACTGCGCCCGCTGGGCGTCGATCTTGCCCTGGACGGTGTCGAGGAGCGTCTTCGCGTCGCCCGTGGCGCGCGTGTCGGGGTAGAGGGCGAGCAGCGTCGTGCAGTGCTCGCGCGCGGCCGGGAGGTTGCCCGACGCGTCCGCGTCCCGGGCGTCTTCGAGGAGGCATTGCGCGATCCCCTCGTGGATCAGATGCCCGTTCTCCTTGATGAACGCGTCGGCGGAGGCGGGATCGAGCTTCCGGAACCGCCGGAACTGCGTGCGCGCCTGCCGGAACATCCTGTGGTCGAACGCGAACTTCGCGAGGGCAAGGCGGCCCTCCGCGTCGTCGCCGACGGTCTCGTTGCGCAGGTCGTAGAACGAGCGCGGGTCGAGCTTGGACGCCGCGACCGTCGTGGCCGCGCCGCCCTCCGGCTGGAACGTGACCGAGTCCGCGGTCGTCGAGACGACCGTCCCGTCCACGTAGCTGCCGTCGCTGTAGCAAAGCTCGTCGCCGAGGACGACGGACGCGAACACGAACAGGATCGCCAGTGTCTTCATGATTCCTCGCTTCGCCGCGGATTGTCCCAAGGACGCCGCCGTCAGACAACAGGCGGCCCCCGAGCCCCCCGCTTCAGAAGTCGAGGAAGACGTTGAGCCCGATCTGGGGCAGGATCTCGCTCCCGAGGCCGCCCTCCCCATCGGTGATGTTGACGGTTGCTTCGGGGCCGATCCACCAGCGGTCGCCGAGCCGCCACTCGTAGCCCAGGCCGCCGTAGGCTCCGAAGTAATCACCCGGATCGTCGATCATCTCCGGGTCGCCGTTCGCGCGGAACCAGGTGAGACCGTAGCGGAAGAAGAGGCGCCGGTCGTGGCCCGGGCTCCCGACCTGCTTCACGCCCATCTGCACCTGGTAGAAGCCGCCGTCCTGGGTCGCGGAGTCGTCGCCGCCCTCGACGGCCGCGCGCAGCTCGAACGCGAGGTCCCACTGCTCCCACGACTTCGAGAAGTACTGGCCCGCGGTGAGCTGCCCGCCGATCGACGGCAGTCCCACGACGCCCACGCCCCCGTAGAGCTCGCTCTCGCGCTCGGGCTGGATTCGGGAACGGCAGCCGACAACGAGGAGCGCGAGGAGGACGATCGGACGCATCCTCCGATGATGCACTTTGGCTCGGACCGATTTCGGGGGGCCTGGGGGGCTGAACCTCTGCCTGCCGCCGTCTCCCGTGGCGGCTTCGTCGCGAACGAGGGCCCGCCTTCGCTCACGGAGCGGGCTACGGCGACGCAAGCAGCGCGGCGATCCGCTCGGCAGCGTGGCCGTCACCGTAGAGGGCCGGGCGGGTCCGCCCGCGCGGCGGCGCGCGGAGGGCGGCGGCAATCTTCGTGGAGTCGGTCCCGGTGAGGACGTTCCAGCCGCAGGCGACCGTCTCCCCCCACTCGGTCGCGTCGCGGAGCGTGATGCACGGGACGCCGAGCAGGTAGGCCTCCTTCTGGAGGCCGCCCGAGTCGGTCACGACGAACTTCGCTCCGGCGACGAGCCCCATGAAGTCCAGGTACGGCAGCGGCGGCATCTCCCCCACGTTCGGCGGGAGCGTGCCCACGCGGGTCCGCGGGTGCTTCGGGAAGAGCACGCGGCACGCCGCGCCGCCCACCGCGCCGAACACGCGCGCGACCGCCGCGGGGTCGTCGGCCGTGTGCGCCCGGTGCAGCGTCAGGACCCCGTACTCGCCCTTCTCGCGCGGCAGCCCGTCCTTGCGCGCGAGGAGGACGTCCGCCATGACGTCGCCGGTGACGTGGACGCCGGGGCGGCCCTCGAGGTTCCCGGCGTGCGCCTCGGTCGAGCAGAAGAAGGCGTCGCTGAGCTCGTCCACGAGGATCCGGTTGCGCTCCTCCGGCAGGTCGCGCTCGCCCGACCGCGCTCCCGCCTCGACGTGGCCGACGGGCAGGTCCCGGAACGACGCCGCGATCGCCGCCGCGACGGCCGAATCCGCGTCGCCGAGCGAGAGCACGCGTTCCACCGGCCGCTCCTCGAGAAGCTGCGTGAGCGCGGCCACCATCTCGGCGAGCCGCGCGCACCGCTCCTGCGAGCGGAGCACGAGCCGGTGGTCGGGCGCCGCGAGCCTGAGCCCCTGGAAGTGCGCCTCGACCATCCGCCGGTCGTCGTGCTGTCCGGTGTGGACGAACAGAACCTCTCCGCGCGCGCGGAGAGCGGGAACGAGCGCCGCCGCCTTCACGAACTGCGGCCGCGCCCCTGCGACGACCGCGACGCGCATCTCCCCCCCGGCCCCCCTCTCTTCTAGACCTTCGCCTTGCGCGGGATCGGCGTATAGAGCTTCATGTTGGGACCGAGCGGCGGCGAGTAGATGTGAACGGTCACGAGCTGCTTGTCGCCGCGGTTGTTGATCCGGTGGACGGAGTCGCCCGCGGCGATCGTGATGTCGCCCTTGCCGAAGGAGCGCTCGTCCACCGGCTCCGGCTTCCCGTCGAGCATGCGGTAGCGCTCCTCGATCATCACGCCCTCGACGACGAGGTAGAGGCAGTAGCTCGAGCCGTGGTCGTGGACCGCGCTCATCTGCCCCGGCTGCCAGCAGATGACGACCAGCTCGCACTGGTCGTTCAGGAGGACGGTGTTCCGCGCATAGCACTCGTCCTGGAAGTGGCGGTACCGCGTCAGGTCGAGCGACTTCAGGTTCACCGAGCGGGCGAGCGCCTCCATCTCGGCGGCCGTGAACGGCCTCGTCACGCCGGCGGAGCCTGCGAGGATCCGGTCGCGGAGCTTGAGCACCATACGAGAAGGATGCTTCAGAAACCGGTTTTGCGCAATCCCGGGGGG
>Ga0187894_10005744_pt1 | contig 12474 bp, 15 predicted proteins | sample GBC1701081metaG_FD_136650 | JGI IMG/M metagenome (GOLD analysis project Ga0187894, IMG submission 136650) | White microbial mat communities from a lava cave in the Kipuka Kanohina Cave System on the Island of Hawaii, USA - GBC170108-1 metaG ... | reverse complement strand
CGATGGGTGAGATGGTCGCGCCCGGCCGTCACCACCGACACGCCGCGCCGGGTGCGCGAGACCACGACCAGCAGGGTGTCGAGCACCGGCAGACCGAGGAGCAGCGCCGCGACGAGCAGCACGGGCCAGCCGACCGGCTCGTCCACGGGGATGCTCATGGCGAGGGCCGCCACGACGAACCCGATCGGCATGCTGCCCCCATCCCCCAGGAAGATGCGCGCGGGCGCTCCGCCGCGCAGGTTGTAGCGGAGAAAGCCCAGGCAGGCTCCGGCCAGGGCGAGCGCGAGCACGGCGACCCCGGTGTCGCCGCCGACCACGAGCGCCTGCGCGGCGACGCCGCCCGCGCAGATCGCGGCGACGGTGCTGGCCGCGCCGTCCATGTTGTCCATCAGGTTGAAGGCGTTCGTGAACCCCACGATCCAGATGCAGGTGAGAATCAGCTGCTCGAGCTCGCTTCCGAGGAAGGTCCAGCCCAGGTCGTAGTGCCAGAGCACCGCCGCCGCGGCGAGCTCGACGGCGATTCGATGGCTGGGACGCACGGCGAAGCGGTCGTCCAGCGTGCCCACCATCATGAGGCCGAGGGCGCAGACGAGAATGGGCCAATACCGCGACAGGTCCAGGCCGAACGCCAGCGCCGCGAGGACGAAGCCGCCTATGACCGCCAGTCCCCCCAGGCATGCGGTCGGGGTGGGATGCACCTTGTAACCGGTCGGGTGGTCGTAGAAGCCCGTTCGCACGGCGAGCCGCAACGCGACGGGGGTGAGGACCCAGACTCCGGTCAGCGAGACGAGCACGGCGCCGATGAGACGCGGCTCATCGGGCAATACGGAGGCCTCGGGCCGCAAACCGTGCGCTTGAGCTCGAGCGCTCGTACGCGATGACGTCGTCGATCGCGTCGTCCACCGTGCGGGCCGGCACCCAGCCCGTCAGGGTGCGCAGGGCGGTGGTGTCCGGCTTGCGGCGCCCGAGCTCCTCGAAACCGTCCTTGTAGGCGTCCTCGTACGGGACGAGGCGGATCGTGGAACGGGAGTTGGTTTGCTGGATGACCCTGCGAGCGAGCTCGACGATCGGCGTCTCGGTCGTCGCGCCGACGTTGAACGCCCGGCCCTCCGCCCGCTCCTCATCCAGCAGCAGGAGCATGGCGTGGACGACGTCGAGCACGTGGGTGAAGCAACGCGACTGCGTACCGTTGCCGAAGACCGTGAGGTCGTCCCCGGCCAGCGCCTGGCGGACGAAGCGGGGCAGGACCATTCCGTAGGCGCCCGTCTGCCGGGGTCCGACGGTGTTGAAGAGGCGAGCCACGGTCATCCGGGAGCCCTGCTCGCGGGCGAAGCTGTACGCGAGCGCCTCGCCGAAGGCCTTCGCGGTGGCGTAGGACCAGCGCAGCTTCGTGGGCGAGCCGAGGATGCGGTCGGAATCCTCTGTGAGGGCCCCGTTGCTGTGCTTTCCGTACACCTCCGACGTCGAGCTGAACAGCGTCGGGCACCCGTGGCGGGCCGCGGCGGAGATGGCGATGTCGTTCCCGCGCACGTTGCGCTGGAGGGTGTCGAGCGGGCGGCTGACCACGAGCTGCACCCCCACCGCCGAGGCGAGATGAACGCATCGGTCGACCGCGCGCATGCAGTCGTCCACGAGGCCGGCATCGAGAACCGAGCCCTCGGCGAGCTCCACCAGGTCCGACTCGAGCACGTGATCCAGGTTCTCGCGCCGGCCCGTGCTGAGGTCGTCGAGCACGAGGACGCTGTCACCGCGCGTGGTGAGGGCGTCGACGAGGTGGGAGCCGATGAAGCCGGCTCCGCCCGTGATCAAATAGCGCATTTCAGCCCGTCAGAGCGCAATTGCTCCTACCCCCAGAGGTCGCTAGACACGCCCGCCCGCCCAAAAGGGGGGACACCGGGCAAGACGTGCAACCACGCCAACGTAACAACCATCTCCCACATGAGCAAGCGCGCCGGTGGATTAGAGCTGGGACCCCACAAGACGGCGTTGGCGCACGTCTTGGACGCATGACCAAGACCACCACCGACGTTTCCCTCGCCGACCGCGTCCACCACCTCGACTGGGATGAGCTTGCGAGGCCAGCTCGAGGAGCGCGGATTCGCGATCACGGCCCCGCTGCTCGGCGGCGGGGAGTGCGCGGCCCTCGCGGACCTGTTCGACGGCGGGCTCTTTCGCTCGACGATCGACATGGCCCGGCACCGCTTCGGCGACGGGCGCTACCGCTATTTCGATCATCCGTTGCCCGGGGAGATCGAGGCGCTGCGCGCGGCGTTCTACGGCCACCTCGCTTCGATCGCCTACGAGCGCGCCTGCGCCCGCGACCATTCGGCCTTGTGGACGCGCTTGGCCGCCTGGTAGTCGGCGAGTGCCCGGGGCGAGTCCACGTCGCCCAGCGTCGGATGCCAGGGCACGAGGTCACGGGCGGCGTCCACGCCGAAGCGCTTGGCGAGGACCGCGCCCAGGGCCTTGACCTTCATCTCGCCGAAGCCGGGTAGGGCGGCCAGGTTGGCGCGCAGCGCGGCCGAGTCCGGCGCGTCGGTCCACACGCGCGCGCCATCGCCGTCATAGAGGTCGCGCACGTGAACGGCCAGGTCATGCACCCTGCTCGCCATCGAGCCGGGGAAGCGGTGGATCGCCGGTCGGGCGCGGAATACGGGCTCGAGCTCGGCGGCCGCGAGCGTGGCGGCGTCGAGGGCGCCGAGCCGCTCGCGCAGCGCCAGCGGCCCCGCGAAGGCCTTCTGCACGGTGACCTGCTGGTCGAGCGCGAAGCCGACCAGCAGCGCCATCGGATCCGAGGCGATCAGAGCATTGGCCTCGTCTGAGTCGGTGAAGAACAGGCGGTCGGGCACGAGTCACTCGGGACGGGATTCGTAGCGTAGCACGCGTGCTACCATGCGTCCATGGCCAAGGAGGTCACGCAGCGAGAGCTCCGCAACAACAGCGGCGACATCATGCGCGAGCTCGATCGTGGCAAATCCTTCGTCGTGACCCGCAACGGCGTCGCGGTTGGGGAGCTCGTCCCGCTGCAGCGACGCCGATTCGTCAACGTCGAGACGGCCATGAGAGCGTTCGCGGGCGCCCCCGCGCTCGTCGCAGCGCGCTTTCGGGAGGATGTCGATGCTCTGATCGACCAGAGCATCGAGCCGCGTGCCTGAACGCTCCCGTCACCGCCAAGGCCTGATCGACACATCGGTCCTCATGGATTTCGAACGACTTCAACCCGGCCAACTGCCCGATGAGGTCGCGGTCTCCGCGGTTACGCTCGCCGAGCTCGCCGCCGGGCCACACGCCACGCCGGACCCCGCCGAGCGAGCCCGACGACAGGACCGTCTGCAACGCGCCGAAGCGACCTTCGACCCACTCCCGGTAGACGCCCAGGTCGCCCGCACCTACGGGCGAATCTACGCAACGGTCGCCACCGCCGGACGCAAAGCGCGCGGCGGACGCGCGCTCGACCTCCTCATCGCCGCCACCGCCCTCGCCGCCGACCTGCCCCTCTACACCTGCAACATCGGCGACTTTCGGGAACTAACCGAAATGCTCGACGTCGTCGCGGTGACTCCCGGCTGAGCAAATCAGCCGGCGACGAAGGGTCGCGCGACGCCAGGAAATGGGCCGGATTCGGTGCACGTCCGGGTGCTCGTGCTCGAGGCGGCCCTGAGGGAGCCATGCCTCTACCGACGATCGCTTACACCACGTCCCGGGACCTTTCGAGGAACTGCCGGAAGAGATCGTCAGCTCGCTCTGCGAAGTAGTGCGAGTGCGTGGTCTTGATCGTCTCCATCGAGTCCGCACCGACTAACAGAACCTCCATCCCCGGCTGGTGCCGGTGCTCACGCTCAAACTCGGTGTAGGCCTCGGCGGCGGCGTTGTAGTCCTGATGGAACTCATGGATCTCGAGCGCGCGGCTCGGGATGTCATAGATCAGGATGAAGTAGCGCTCAGGAGCCATAGTGAGGGGTGTTCTCGGTGATGTACCCGGTCACCTGCTCGTGTAGATCACGGAATCGCTCGAGCACCTCGGCGTCCGAGGGGACACCTTGCTCTCGATCAGCGAGCAGGCGAGCACCGAGGCGATAGTACTCCAGCAGGTCGGCTGGCGCTCGGCTCGACTTGAGGTCGATCGTCGGAACCCGCCGATCGGTCGACTCAATCAACTCCGCCCAGGCGTGCTGCGAGAACGTCCGCAGCTGAACCTCGACCCAGCGCCCTTCCTTGCGGACGACGAGGTGGTAGGCGCGATAGCCGGACACCGGTTTCGGACGTTTCATGTAGTCGTACTGGCGAATGACCTCCCACCGGCGGGTGAGATGCTTCGCGATCGCCCTGACCTCGTCTTCGTCGCCCACCACAGCCCGGCAACCGGCGATATCGTGCATGCGGGCGAGTTGCATCTTGGGCTCACGGGCGAGCTTGTTGATGATGGTAGGGAGCCGCTTGAGCCTTTGGCCAACTTTTGTCGGCTCGCGAGAGGAGTGCTTGCCGACGTAGTAGCGAAGACCGGCTGCCACGGTCTGAAGAGCATGTGCATGCGCCCCTCGGTAGCCCGCGATGGCGAGCAGGGCACGTTCGTACTCCGAGCCCGAGATGGTCTCCCCAGCCAGCTGGGCACGCACGATGTCGCCCGCCCGGTTGACTGCCGATTTCGAGATCTCGGCTGCTGCCATCGGAGCGCGCAGAGTAGTCGCCGCCTAGGTGACGACCCTTGTCCCCTTGCCCTCTCCCTGAAGCCGGGAGGCGCCGCGATGATGGCACAGCGACGCGGGCCCAGGCGCCGGGTCTGGTGGCCCCACGGGTGGCCCCACGTGTCATTGTCGAAAGTCGTCGAGACGAGAAAACCCCGCGTTAGCAGGGTTTCTCTTGTGGGCCGGGGAGGAATCGAACCTCCGACCGACGGATTATGAGATCGGCCGGGGTGTGGCGGCTTGGCTCTACAGAGCGTTTTCGGTGTCGCTGAGTTGCGCTCCGTTACAGGCCGATGCCGGTAGTTCGGTGCCCGTGTCGGTGCCCACTTCGCTGGTGAAGGCGGCGGTGATGCGGGCGGCGTCGTCGTGGGCGGGCACGTAGTGCAGGTAGCGCATCGTGGTCTGGATGTCGGCGTGCCCCATCCACGCCTGGATCTTGCGCAGGTCGATCCCCTTGGCCGCGCACCTTGTACCAAAGGTGTGGCGTAGGTCGTGGAAGACGATCGGGTCGTCTCTCAACACGCCCTCCGGGTCCTCCTCGGTCGGAAGCACGAGGTAGCGCAGGTGGCCGAGCTCAGCCGCTGCGAGCGCGGCGTAGAAGCCGTCGCGCACCTGGTCGCCGTCGGCGTGCTCGCCGACCTCGCTGCCGAAGACCAGGTCGTCGGGGCCGGTGAAGTGCTCGCGCCTCGACAGCGCGTCGAGTGCGACGACGGCCTGGTCTGAGAGCGGCACGCTGCGCCGCCGGTGGCTCTTGGGGGTGTCTTCCACCCCGTCGACGTAGTTGCGCTGGACGTGCAGGATGCGGTTGGCGAAGTCGACGTGGCGCCAGCGCAGCGCGAGCAGCTCGCCCATCCGCAGGCCGGTAAAGGCGGCAGTCAGGACGATCGCCCGGAGCAGGTCGGAGGCGGCTTCTCGCGCGACGGCGTGCAGCTGCTCGATGGCCAGGACGTTGAAGTCGTCGGAGCGCTTCACGGTCACCTTCTCGGCGTTCGCGCACGGGTTGGTCGCGATCCAGCCCTTGCGCTTGGCGCGGGCCATCACGCCGTGCAGGATCACCAGCACCTTCTGCGCGGTGCGGTGCGAGAGGCCGCGGCCGAGTAGGTGGTCCTTGAGCGCGTCTACGTCGTGCGTGTCGATGTTCTCCACGGGGGTGTTCTCGCCGAGGAACGGGCGCAGGTCGTGGTTGATCACGCCGCGGTAGTCCTTGACGGTCGAGCGCTTGCGCTGGCAGTCGAACTTCACGTAGCGCAGGTACTCGTCGCACGCCTGTCCGAACGTGACGTGCGACGGCTCGAGGTTCACGAGCGGGTCGTCCCCGGCGAGGATTGCGTCCAGCCGCGCCTCGGCCTGGCGTCGCGTCAGGTAGCCGGGCGGGGGCTGGCTGCGCTTCGCCCACACCCGGCCGAGGCGGCGGCGGGGCTGGGTGCCGTCCGGCAGCTTGAGCTTGGCGTAGAAGACGGGGCCGCCGCCGCGGTCCCGGATCTCGACGTGGCCCGTAGGCTTCGTGGTGGCCATGGACTTATCCTCCGTGGTCCGGGGCCGGGGCGTGGGAGCGCCGCCGGCCCGCTCGCTGAACGAGGCCATGCTACGCCGCCGCCCCCCGGTCGGCAACCCGGCCGCCCTGATGATCGCGATCATCATGATCGTCGCCGACCTCGAAGCGCTCGATCGCATCGAGTCGGTACCGGTAGTAGCGGCCGAGCCGAACGGTCGGGATGACGCCCTCGCGCGTGAGCCGGTAGACGTGAGACTTCTCGATCTGCCAGCGTTCGGCGAGCTGATCGACGGTGAGGAGCTGGCCGGTGTTCACGTCGCTACCTTCGTGGTGCGCGCTCGGGGCTCACGCCTGGAGCTCGGCGCATGTACCGGGGTGCTCGATCGCGTCACCTCGCTGTCCGCCTTTTCCCAACACAGCAAACAGCGGCCATCGATGACTCTGCTCGGGAGCGAGCTCACACCTGCAGCGGCGCGCGGCCACCTCGGCGCGGGTGCGGTCGGCGGTCGCCCGTGCCTCGGTATCGAATACTCGGCTTTCCAGGTTCGGAGCCGAGTTCGAGGACAACCCGCGCGATCCACTGGTCGCGCAGCCATTCGCCGCTGCGCATCGCGCCGACGAACCTGTCCGCGAAGGTCCTTCATTCGGTCGCTTTCCCGCCGGGTAGGGAATCCGCCGGGCGGAGACGAGCGCGTAGATCCGCGAGATGGGACAGACAAGGTGGTTCGGTGCCGTTCCATCCCGACCATGGCTCCGACTGCAGTTCTTGATCGCTACGAAGGATTGCTGCCGCCCGCGCGGCAACGACCCGGCCAAGCTCTCCGAGAAGGCCGGTGCCGATCATGCAGACGAAATTGGCATCGGTAAGCAGTCCGCCGGATAGTTCTTCGGCGCCGCTCGGACCGCTCATGGTCCGAGGATAGGCCCGCGGAGACCCAGCGCGGTTGAATCTCGGCGCGCTTGAGCGCACGCGCTGGAAGCCTTCCGCTCGCGAAGACCCAGCTGACAGCGGTGGCGAGGCACTAACAGGGACCGCGAGAAACCTTCCCGCACTCGGCCGGTCATGCTCGGAACATCCGCCATCTTCCATGAGGGTCGCGCTCACTACGGCCGCCTGGACCCCGAGCGAGTCTGGCACGACCGCAGACGTCGCCTTCGTTGGCATAGTGGAGGTCGGGCGGGTTTCCTCCTACCGGCGTCGTACGCTCATATTCGTGGCCGCTCGCTCCCAGAGAGCCCTCAACCAGCGCCAAGGGTTCGCACGCCACCTGGTGGAGCTGCGCGCTCGGCGCAACCTGACCCAGCAGGCCCTCGCCGGCCGCGCTGGCGTGACCGCCAGGGTAGTGCAGCGCTGGGAGTCAGGCCGGGTCTTTCCCAACGAGGACAGCCTGGCCCGCCTCGTCGAGGCGCTGGACGTGTCCCACGAGGAGCTGCTTGCGATCCCCGAAGGCGTCTCATCGGGGTCCGTTCTGGACCAGCTTGACCGGATCGAGAACCGCCAGCTCGACCTCGTCGACCGACTCCAGGTCCTCCAGGGCGACCTCGAGGGCCTGCGGTACGATCTCGCCCCGCTGGTGGCCCTGGCGAAACGCCGGACGATCGGCACCCGCCATGAACGCTAGAGCGACCGCCGACCCATGGGGCGGCACAGGAGGGTGCGGCGTCGTGCCCCTCGATCATCGAAGCGCCCACCGCTCGCCTCAGGGAGCACCAGCGGATGCGCGCCAGTTGGTCAGGTCGCGAGGGATGATGATGCGCGGTTCGATGGAAGCCTCGCTGCTCGGAGCAGCGGAATTTCCGCCGCGCCAGGCCGCAAGTCGTCAAACCCCAGGACATCGCCCAACGCGCCCGAAGTCCCTCGCCACGAGCTGTACGCCTCTCGCGCCGGGGTCGTCGCAGATACGACGCCCGTGGTGATGCCATGGAGTCCGAGGCGCCCGTAAGAAGCGCGGGACCGCCAAGCCCGCGCGCTGGTGCCGCGTCCATGGCCTCATCGCCTCTGGTTTGTGCGTGCGTCGATGGCCCAGGCAAGAGTCATGAGGCTCTCCGGCTCAGACATGTGATTGCGGGCAATCTCCTCAATCCAAGTGAGCACTCTGCCCCGTTCCGCATCGCGCTCGATCGTCCCTAGCAAGAGCACTCGCCCTGTGCCCCCAGGGGTGATTTCAATGGCCACGATCTCACCGAGGTGCGGTTCCACAGCACACCCCACCGGATCTCGCCCTCGCCGGGCCGACCAGGGTCGTTCCAGCGCCAACCGTCCCCGACGGGCACCCCGCGCAGCCGCTTCGCCCAGGGTCGCTGCTTGGCCACGCGTCGAGTGCCCCTAAGGCGATCCAGAGGAAACGTGCGCCAACATGGCTACGAGACTACCTCGGCCGCCACGACAAGGAAGATCACCGCGGTCCGCTCGTGACCCGGTCGCGGAGCTGCTCGGCGAGCGCCGGTGCCGTTCGGGCGTATCACCGCGACCGCTACATCGAGAGATCCAGGCTAGGCCACGCCGCCTGGCGACCGCGAGCTGGATGGGGAATCAGGCTCGAACGCCAAGGAACTCTCACCCGCCTCGCCCGCCGGCTCCAGCTCTGTGCCGCGGGGCGAACAACTATCCGGTCGAAGCGGACCGCAGCGGTTCCGGCCCTGCCGCTTCGCTTCGTAGAGGGCGGCGTCGGCCTCATCCAGGTCAGCGCCCACTCCGAGCGACATCGTAATGTCCAGACCTCCGGGGCGTGATTGCTCGACAGCGCTGCGAAGCCGCTCCGCAACGTCAAGGCCTTTAGCGAGGTCCATGCCCGGCAGCACGATCAGAAACTCGTCGCCGCCGACTCGGTACACGAGCTCGAAGGACCGCAGCTGGCTTCGTATTTCGTCCGCGGTCTCGCGAAGGACCACATCTCCGCGCGCGTGGCCGTGACCGTCATTGACGAGCTTGAACTCGTCGAGGTCGCAAGCAATGAGGCACAGGGACTCCCCTGTTCGCTGCGCCTGCTCAGACAACTCCAGTACACGAGGCGCGAGCCGTCGGCGGTTGAGCAGACCAGTAAGCGGATCGAGAGTTGACTCGTCTCGGTGCTGGAGCTCCGAGCCCATCAGGGTGACTGAGATGGCTGACACACAGACCAACACGGCCAAGCACATGAGGACCAGGCTCGGCTCCTCGATGAAGCCACCCGCATCAACACCAAGGCTGGCCGCGAACAGGATGCCGACCGTTACTGCCAGGCCTACAGCCACGCCGCGACCGGTAAAGCGAAGCGGCAGCGTGGTCGCGGCGACCACTAGCCAGGGCAGCAGCGGACTCTTCGGACCGCCCGTGGCGGCGATCGCCGAACCCACGAGCAGCTGGCCGATCAGCAGAATCCAAGCGACCCAGAGCTCAGGCCGCTCACTTCTCGCGACCTGCGCACTCAGGGCGAGGTAGTGCAAGCCGGTCAATGCGAGCGCCAGAAGCGGCCACCAGCCAAGCGAATGCACCGAGCCGACCAGCGCGAGCCCGAGCGAGCCGTAGACCAGCGGAAGCACCCGCCCGAGGCGCGCCTGCATCTCGACGGTTCGCGCGCGATCGTGCTCGCTCGGACACAGCCACGAACCTCCTCCCATGCTCTCTTTTCGACCGGCTCTGCCGTGTCCTTGAAGTAACTCGTGCTGGCTGCCGGTGCTCTCGGATGGGAGAAGCGCCTCTCGCAGATGAGCGGAGGCCATTGGGGGCCCTCTCCAGGCCCGAGTCAAGCGCTCGAGTACGCGGCCCTGGCGTTGCCCCACCCGCCGAATAGCGCGGTCACGGTGCTGGCCGTCGGCCAGTCGCCGTTTCGAAGGCGGCGCCCCGCGGCCCCACGGCCGCGGGCGAGCGTTGCGTTCCAGTCGTAGCTCGTCGGGGCGGCGCCGTAGCGGGCCTCCCAGCTCGCCATCGCGGCGAGCACCGCCCCGCGGTCCCAGCGGCGGCGGGGCGCCGCGCTGCAGCGGCGGCAGCGGGCGTGCGCGCGCCCGGGGCCGTCTCCGCCCGAGGTGGGCGCGCCGCAAACCTCGCAGGCACCCCGGTAGCGCTCCTTACGCGCGCGGGCCTTCACGCCGTCCGGGTCGTGGAGGTAGCCGCGGATGGTCGCGGGCCGCCTGCCTACCCGGAGTGCGATTTCTTCGACCGAGAGACCCTCCACCAGGCGGAGGTGCGCGCACAGCGCCGCCGCGCGTCGGCGCTCCTCGCTGCGTGAGACCTTCGTCGCGTCGGGCATCGGGGTCGAAGCTAACCGGCGCGCTGGAGGAATCGACGCCCTTGGTCGGACGCCGGGCGGCGTAGGCGACCTCTGATCAACCCGCTCTACGGCGCGAGCGCCAACAGGTCCCGGTAGCGCCCCGCTTCGAGAAGGCGGGGTCAGCCAGCGAGGTTCACAACCCGAGATCGCGATATCGGACCGGTTCGTGGCCGAGGGCGCGCACGAGCCGGGCGGCGTTGTCGACCGAGATGCTTTCGAGCACCTGGCCGGGATACGTCCTGTCGCCGTGTCGGCGGGCGGAGGTTGGTCGGAGCCCGAGCAGGCGCGCGACGTGCGTTCCGCCGCTGAACCCGGCGAGCGCGGCGAGCCGCTCTAGGTTCATCTCGGGGTCGCGGAGGCAGGCCTGCCGGTAGAGGTCCCGCACGAGCGCGTTGTCGATGTGGTCGACTCGCGCCAGCGTGCGCTCGACGGCGTAGCGGGCGCGTTCTAGTAGGGTGCGAGCGGTCGCCGGGTCCACGTGGAGCCTGCGCGCCGCGACTTCGAGCCGCAGCCCCTGCCGGTCGACGAGGTCGGCGAGCCGCGTGGCGCGGGAGGAGCAGGCCGGGCACGACCGGCCCCGCCTGCCGGCGTAGCGGTCGCACCGGCCGCAGCGGCGCACCGGTCCGTCGAAGAAGAGGTCCGGTTCCCGGAAGCGCAGGCTGTCGACCAGCACTCGCGTGTCGGCTTCGCTGAGCGGTTGCCGGCATCGCGTCACACTCGGTCTGGACGGTGCGAGAGCGGCTGGCATGTGTCCTTCCGTTTCTCCTTGCCGTCGGTGTTCTGCCTCTCGTTGGCGGTCCATCCCGGCGTCGTTGCGCGCGGCCCGCGCGGGCCCCGTGCCGGGCGAGCTCGCGCGAGCGTAGTCCGGCCCCCCGGCCTTGATCGGCCCCTTTCGTGCCGAGCCGAGCGTGCCGGCGGGACCGCAGCCGGCGCTTGGAGCTCGGTTATGGGAGCCCTCGGCCGGGACCCCCGGGCCGTGACCGCGGTCGCGGTCCCGGCGCCGGAGGCCGCCGCCGGGGTTGCGGCGAGCGGAGCGCCGCGGGCAGTGGCGAAGGCGGGCGGCGGTCCACGCCGATGCGGGCGCTCACTTCTGGCTCCCGCCATGCCCGGGCTGCGACCTGCAGCGGTGCGTCCATACCTCGCAGGGGAGTTGCGAGGGGTGAATTCCGACCCGGCACAGCGCCCGGTCGATGGTGTGGAACTCGGCCACGCAGCCCGATCTCCAGCGGCGGATGGCCGGCCGATCGCCTCGTCGAAGGAGAGGGGTGTGATCAGGTCGTGCTTCTCTAGGTAGGCGACCACCTTTGGGCCGTCCGCCCCTCGGGCGTCTTCCCAGCTTGCCGGCCGGTCGAAGATCGCTGAAGTGCTCATGTGAAGACGCTATCGTTTTCGTTGGACAGACCAACCAGACGAAAAAGAAAGGGCTTGAAGGCCCGGACCGGTCCCGTCGACCATGCCGGCCGCCGCCGGGGTCCTCAGCCCGGCGGCGGCCTCTGCGTCAAAGCTTGTTGCGTTCCTGCCGTTGCCCGCGTGGTTTCGGGCATGGCGACAAGACTCGTTCCGTCCGCGGTCCGGCCGTTGGGAGACTCACCTCGTTCCCCTTGGGCGGCTAGCCGTGGCGGGGCCGCAGAACCGTGGTGACCCTGTGCTGCTCCAGCATCTGCCGACTTCCTCTGGGTGGGAGTTGATGGTGGGCGAGTCTGCCGCTGGAGGTCGGTTTCGTCCTGGGTGCGTGACGCCGATGCCGGAGCCGCAGGGCAAGTGGGCTTGAGCGGAGTGTGGTCGGTGTGATGGCTGCGCTAGTTGTTAGTTCCTAACGAGGTTGTTCAGCCTCGTGGCCGGTGGCCGGTGGCCGGTGGGCGGTGGCCGAGAGAGCCGTGTGGACGTGTGAAGTTGTAGTGCCTTAGCCAGCTTGGCAGCTGTGTCGTGCGCTCCGCAGAGCTGCCGTAGACGCGCGCGTAGGCCCACTCGTTGATCAGCGTCTGGATGAAGCGCTCCGCCTTGCCGTTGGGGTGCGTCGTCAACTGCGCTCGGTCCGCCGTCT
>Ga0187894_10005743_pt1 | contig 12476 bp, 9 predicted proteins | sample GBC1701081metaG_FD_136650 | JGI IMG/M metagenome (GOLD analysis project Ga0187894, IMG submission 136650) | White microbial mat communities from a lava cave in the Kipuka Kanohina Cave System on the Island of Hawaii, USA - GBC170108-1 metaG ... | reverse complement strand
TGTCCTTATCGCCGTCCGTGAGAACCTTGCCGGTCTAAACCTACTTATTCCCTAGAGGTAGATCCCCGAGTGCTCTTACGCCTTTTTCCCGTAGCCCTTTTTTCATTCACCTTCGCCCTCGGGGCTCCTTCCTATCGAGTTTTCCTTTACGCCGGAGGTACATACGCGGGCGACGGAGGTCCCGCCGTCTCCGCGCACCTGGGATCCATCGAAGGCATTGCCCGCGACCACGCCGGCAACACTTTCCTGGCCGATTCCACCAACCATCAGATCCGCATCGTTTCTCCAACGGGGGTTATCTCCACCGCTCCGATCGAAGGCCTCAAAAACCCCTATGGAATCGTTTTTGACCGCCAGGGAAATCTCTACGTTGCCGACCATGGCAACTCGCGAGTTTTGAGAATGGACCGCCAGGGCAAAATCACGACTACCCTCGGGCCCGACTGGCTGAAGGGACCTCGCGCTCTGACCGTCGATTTTTACAACAATCTCTACGTGGCAGACTCCACCGCCAATCGTGTCCTGCGCATAGACCCCACAGGAAAAGCCAGCATAGCCGCCGAAGGCCTCAACTTCCCCTCGGCGATCGCGGCTGACTACTCCGGCAACATCTACACGGCGGATGCGAAATCCATCCGAGTCCTGAATTCACCGATGACGACGGATCTGCCAGCCACTCCGACCGCGCTTTCGAGCGATGTCACGGGCGAGCTCACTGTGGCAACCGCCGAAGGCATTCTTTACCGCCTCACTCGCGACCGAACTCTGCGCGCGCTCGACACCGGCCGCGCGCACCAAACTTTGCGCGCGATCTTCTTAGATGGGGCAGGCACGATTACTCTTTCCGAGGGCCCGCGGGTCTACACGGTGACTTCGCTTGGCCAACTGACTCCGCTTGCAGGCACCAACCCGAAAATCGCTCAAAGCGTAAACGAACTACGTCTGCAAAGTCCGATGGGCCTTGCGCTGGACTCCGGCGGCGCACTCTACATTGCTGATGAGGCTGCCCAGGCAATCCGCCGCATAGCCTTGGACGGAACCGTGACCACGCCTGTCACCGGAGCCGACCCGGTTGCTGTAGCTGTTTCCCCCCTGGGCGAGATCGCGGTAGCTGACTACGCATCCCATCAGGTGCGCGTGCGCTTGCCAAACGGTGTTGTCTACACGGCCGCCGGAACAGGCGCGCCAGGAACCGCGGGCGAGAGCGGTCCCGCACAATTCGCTCAACTCAACCGTCCGCGGGCTCTGGCCTACAATGCTCAAGGCGAACTCTATATTGCCGATAATGATCGAGTAACGAAGCTAACCCGAGCCAGTTTTCTGGTTCCAATACGAACGTCGCTAAAGACGCCGGCCGGCCTCGCCGTCGACTCCCAGGGCCAGCTTTGGATAGCCGACTCCGGAAACAATCGCATCCTGGGTCCAACGGCAATTTATGAAGGTTTCAAATTCCCGACAGGGATAACTTCCGTAGGAGGCGGCATCGTTGCAGCCGACACGTATAATCACGCAATCAAGAAAATTCACGCCTCCGGAACGATAGCCAAAATAGCGGAGCTGGACACTCCCACCGCCGTAGCAGCCGACCCGCAAGGCCGCATCTATACGGCATCCTCAAATCGTATTTATCTGCTAACTCCGGAAGCCGAAGCGGTCACACAACAAAAAATAACGATCCTGCATGCAGCTACGCTGCGAGAAAGCCCGCTAGCCCCTGGACAACTGGCTTTCGCTCAAATACAGCCTCAAGGCACCTCAACGCGTTTCCGCATCCCGGAATCGCTCCCCCCGGGGCGCCACCTGATAGAAATCGGAAACGCGTGGGCCGAAGTAGATCTGGTGGAGGCAGCTCCGGCATTCTTCCCCTTGCCGAGCAATCGATTTCAACGAGGCGCCACACTGGAGCTTTACGCTACTGGCCTTGCCTCTCACCTTCCTACGACGATCCGCATAGGCAACCATCCCGCGGAAATCTTATGGCAAGGAGACGCCCCGGATACGCCGGGAGTGACTCAGATCAATATCCGTCTGCCAGGAATCTTCAGCCCGCCTGGCAGCCAATCGATCATTATTTATCAAGGCGCCTATCAGAGTCCGCCCATGACACTAACCCTCGAATAGCGGCCGTTCATCAGAGTGGTGCTAGACCGCAAAAAACCCACCATTAATCTCAATCGTCTGTCCATGAACATAGGCGGCGCGGTGAGAGCAAAGAAACAGGACCAGGTCTGCCATCTCTTCATTCGTCCCCAATCGCCCCGCCGGGGTAGCTTTCACCACGCCCTCCAATATCTCCCTATTGCTGAACTGCTCGTGAAAGTAGTTATCCACGGTCCCCGGAGAAATCGCATTCACACGGATTCCCTTTGGTGCAAGTTCTTTCGCCCAGCCCTTGGTGATGGCTGAAACGGCGGCTTTTGCGGCTGCGTAAACAGTAGCACCTGGTCCGCCGCCTGTGCGGGCCGCAATCGAGCTCACATTTACAATCACGCCCCCACCTCGGCGCAGCATTCCCGGAAGGCAAGCCTGAGTAACGAACCAAAGGGACTTCGTATTCAAATTCATGACGGAATCGTAGGTTTCCTCCGTCATCTCATCGAGCCGCGCCCGCCGCACCAACGACCCGGCATTGTTCACCAAAATATCGAACTCCATTCGCTCGATTGCTATTACAAAGGAACGTACGCCTTCTAGTTTGGACAGGTCCGCCTGAATGGCGGCCCCTTCGCTCCCGGCAGCGCGCACGGCGGCCAAAGTCTCTTCCGCACCCGCGGCAAACGAGTTGTACTGCAAGGTAATCCGCGCACACCCCGCTTCGGCCAAGGCTCGCGCCGTGGCCGCCCCAATCCCCCTGCTAGCGCCCGTAATTAAAGCCTGCTTGCCTGTGAATTCGCTCATCCGGACGATTATGACATCAGCCGCTCCTCAAGCTGATAAAATCGCGGTCGAATGGCCTTGGTACGTGTGCTGATCCTCGCAGCTCTATCCAGTCTCTTTGCGGCCGCCGCCGATCCCCACTTCTTTGAAACCAAGATCCGTCCTGTTCTAGCGAAGAACTGTTTTTCCTGCCATACCCAATCCAAGATGGGCGGCTTGGAAATGGACTCTCGTGAGGCCTTGATGCGCGGCGGCAAATCCGGACCTGCCGTAAAGCCTGGGGACCCGGAGGGCAGTCTGCTGATCCGCGCCATCAAGCAGGCCGACGAAAAACTGAAAATGCCTCCGTCCGGCAAGCTACCGGAAACGGAAATAGAAGCGCTCGCGATTTGGATCAAAGATGGTGCGGAGTGGCCGGACCATAAGGCGGTCAAAGCTGCCGGTTATAGGATTACTCCCGAGCAGCGGGCCTGGTGGAGTTTCCAACCCATTAAAAAGCCTGTCCCGCCATCGATAAAGAATAAAGCTTGGCCTCGAACGCCGATCGATCAATTCCTGCTGAGCCGTCTCGAATCTAAGTCTTTACGACCGGCCCCAGCGGCCGATCGCCGCACGCTCATCCGCCGCGCTTATTACGACCTGATTGGCCTGCCGCCCACTCATGCCGAAGTGCAAGCCTTCGAAAGCGACAAATCGCCAGATGCGTTTTCGAGGGTGGTGGATCGCTTGCTAGGCTCACCCCATTATGGTGAGCGTTGGGGCCGCCATTGGCTGGACGTTGCCCGCTACGCCGACGAGCGCATGAATTCCACCGCCGATGAGCCGATTCCTAACGCCTGGCGCTATCGCGATTGGGTCGTTAGCGCCCTGAATGCGGATATGCCCTACGACATGTTCCTCAAGGCCCAAATCGCCGGTGACCAGATGCCCAATCACGAAAAGTATGCGGGCGGCTTAGGTTTTTTCGCCTTGAGCCCCGAGCAACAAGACGATCGCGTGGACGCCCTTACCCGCGGTGTAATGTCGCTCACCGTAGCCTGCGCTCAATGCCACGATCATAAGTTCGATCCTATTCCTACCAAGGACTACTATTCTCTGTTGGGGGTCTTTCGCAACACCAAGACCGATCAATATCCTCTTGCCTCCCCAAAAACCGTTGAGGAATACAAGGCTCGCAAAAACGCCGTAGAAATTCAAGAGAAGAAGCTGAATGAATTTCTGAACGCCGAGGCCGAGCAACTGGGCGAAATATTGGCCAACCAGGCCGCGGCCTATCTGAACGCAGTCCGTAGTAATACCCGCCCGGCCACGCTGGATGAAGAAACTTATGCCCGTTTGAAGACCTACCTCGAAACTCCGAAGTTCGAGCACCCGTTTCTCAACAACTGGAACAGACCCGATTTTGATACGGCCGCCTTCCAGTCAAAACTTCTCAAGGTTCTTGCCCGCCGGCAAGAGATCGAGCGCGAAAACATGATTGTTCTCGGCGGTAAGGACGACGGCCGCACTGTCCGAGTAATCGAAGTAAAATCTCTTGAGCGCGACGACTATTTCCTTTGGCGCGATTTCTTCAATGCGACCCGCGTAATCAAGGCCGAAAGCGGTGTTTTCTACTACGAAGACAAAAAGCTTGATCGCTGGCTTGCCGCCCCGTGGAAGGCTCACGCCGATGGGCTTCGGGCCGAACTCGATAGCCGCAAGAAAGCGCTTCCGGAAATGTACCCCTACTACCAAGTCATTTCCGATGTGGACAAACCGAAAAACATCCGCGTGGAAATCCGTGGCAGCCGCGATAATCTCGGCGACGAAGTGCCACGCCAGTTCCCCGAAATCCTGACGCAGGGCGAACGCAAGGCTTTCACCAAAGGCGCCGGCCGTCTTGAACTGGCTGAAGCAGTCGCCAGCCCAACCAATCCACTCACAGCTCGAAACATAGTAAATCGCATCTGGATGATTCGCTTTGGCCGCCCGATTGTGGCTACTCCTGGTAACTTCGGCCAACTCGGTGAAAAACCGACCCACCCTGACTTGCTTGACTACTTAGCCGCCCGTCTTATTGAGCAAGGTTGGAGCCTTAAGGGGTTACACCGTGAAATGTTGCTTTCCTCCGCTTACCAAGTAAGCGCCAAGAGCATTGAACCAAACCAGACCCAGGACCCTGATAACTCCCTTGTCTGGCATTGGTCCCGCCGCCGGCTGGACGTCGAACCTCTGCGCGACACTTTGCTCTCGCTTACGGGCGAGTTGGATACCAGGCAAGGCGGTGAACCGTTCAAACTGACCGATAGCAACGTCAAGAGGCGCACGCTTTATGCATCCGTCAGTCGCCGCAAGCTCGATGGCACTCTCTCCCTTTTTGACTTTCCTAACCCGGTGGCCACGAGCGAACAACGAATCCAAACCGCAACCCCGCTGCAACAACTTTTCTTCTTAAATAGCGAATTCATTCAGGAACGCGCGAAGACGTTGGCCTCGCGCGTAGAAGTCCTCGGTGCCGACGACAATTCCCGCATTCAGGCCGCCTACCGAATCATTCTGCAACGCGAGGCGCTTCCTGACGAGATTAAGCTTGGTGTGACGTATCTCAAGTCCGATGGCGGAAGTTGGCCCCGCTACGTCCAGGCATTGTTGAGCTCCAACGAACTTCTCTTCATTAATTAAGGACTATATCGATGACGAACCGCCGCGAGTTACTCAAACAAATTGGAGCCGGCTTTGGCGCCCTGTCGCTGAATACGGTGCTGGCGGCTTCCAAAGATTCGGGCTTGTTACAGCCGAAAACTCCGCACCATCAGCCCATAGCCAAACACGTTATCTTTCTGTTCCTCAACGGCGGTCCCTCGCAGGTCGACACCTTCGACCCCAAGCCTATGCTGACCAAGTACCACGGCACGCTCGCTCCCAGCGGCAACCTGAAGACGGAGCGCAAGACCGGTACGCTGCTTAAGTCCCCCTTTGAATTCAAGCACCACGGAAAATCGGGGCTCGAAATCAGCGAGATCTTCTCCAATTTGGCTCAGCATGCCGATGACCTTTGCGTGATCCGCTCCATGAACGTCGAGCGCCCCAATCACGAACCATCATTACTGATGTTCAACACCGGCCACATGTTTGCCGGCCATCCGTCGATGGGATCCTGGATGACCTACGGACTGGGCACCGAAAACCAGAATCTTCCCGGCTATGTGGTGCTTTGTCCTGGCCTGCCGGTAATCGGACCGCAACTCTGGGCGAACGGTTATTTGCCGGGAATCCATCAGGGCGTTCACCTGCCGAACAACGAAAGCGAACCCGAAAAGCTGATTCAACACCTGCGCAACAAACAATTAAAGGTAGACGAACAGCGTCAGCAATTGGAACTCATGCACGCGCTCAACAAGCTTCACCTGCAACGTGAAGGCGCCGACCCCCAACTGGAGGGCCGTATCTCGACCATGGAAGTTGCGTACCGCATGCAAGCCGAAGCCATGGATGCCTTCGACCTCACTAAAGAGCCCGAGTCCACACGCGACCGGTACGGCAAGGGCGACTTCGCAAGAGGCTGCTTAATCGCCCGCCGCTTGGTGGAGCGCGGAGTCCGCATGGTTCAGGTCTATTACGGCAACGGCCAACCCTGGGACAACCACGACGACATTCTCATCCACCGCAAGTTGGCGGGCGACAGCGACCAGCCGATGGCGGCATTGCTATCGGATCTCAAATCGAGCGGTCTGCTTAAGGAAACCGTAGTAATAATCGGAGGCGAATTCGGGCGTACTCCTAGCGTGGAAGTAAGCGCGATCGCAAAGGTCCACAACGGCCGCGACCACAATAACCACGGCTTCTCGACCGTAGTCGCCGGCGGCGGCTTTAGGGGCGGCACCACCTACGGCGCAACGGACGAGTTCGGTTTCAAGGCTGTGGACAAACCTGTTCATCCGCACGATCTCCATGCGACGATCCTTCACCAACTCGGCATGGACCATACCCGCTTGACCTACCGCCACTCCGGCCGGGACATGCGCCTAACGGACGTAGCCGGTAACGTTATTAAGGATTTGCTTTCCTAATCACCCGAGGAAAGCTCTAAGCAACTCGCCAGACTCGAATTACAACCTGGTTCTTTTGTCGTTCTCCAGAACCGACGAAGATGAATCGATTGAGCCAGTCATAGATGCCTGTAGGAGCGCTGAAGACGGGACTAGTGCGGAAATAGTAACTCGATGGGGACACTGTTTCGCCACGCATCATTTTTGCGAGGACTTCGGAAGGGCCGTGACGGAGGCAGCGGTTTCTTATGGCGATGCGAGTGTTGTCCGTGGTTTGGAGAATGTAATGGGCGTCTAATTTGAGAACGCCATCGGGGCGAGCGATTTGCCAGTCGGCTCCGCCGGGGAGGATAGTTCCTTTGAGTTTGGGGCCTTGGAATTCGCCGCCGATGATGGGCACCATGCGGCGGCCGCCGGTTGGGCCGGAGCCGAGATCGACGAGATCCCCTATGGCTACTTTCGCTTCGAGAATGAATTCGAGGGCCGGTGTCATTTTCTCTCCAGAATGTGGCGGTCGAAGCCGGCGGTTTGTTTATAGGTGGTGGCGATGGACTCCATTTCGGTGTTGGAAATGATGTCCTCGATTTTTTCGAAGCCGTTTGGTGCACGCTCCTCGGCCAATTGCATGACCGCTTCCGGGCCTTGGAGGCGATTGCTGTGGACGATGGCGGCGGTGGCGGCCAACCGGGCGTGTTCGTATGCAGCTAACGCGTCCTGCGTTGAGTGGATGCTTGTAAGAGCTTCGGTTAAGGCGGAAGCGTCGAGGATAGCTTGCGAGGCGCCATTCGAACCGATGGGGTACATGGGATGAGCGGCGTCGCCCAAGAGGGTTACGCGGTTGAATGTCCAGCGGTCAACGGGGTCGCGGTCGACCATGGGGAACTCGAAGACTTCGTGAGCGGATTCAATGAGACCGGGAATGTCGATCCATGGAAAACGCCAGGAACGAAATGCCGGGGCGAAGGAGCTCTTGGCGGCGCGGCGGTTCCAATCGCGGCGTATGGGAGCTTCGGTACCGCCGATGTGAAGTTCGGCCACCCAGTTGACGAGGTTCTTTGCGATCGGATAGGCGACAAATTTTTGATTGGCGTGGCCCGCCATGATCATGGTGCGGCCATCCAGAAACGGGGGGCATTCGCTTACCGCGCGCCAGAGAAGACGGCCGGAAAATTGGGGTGGACCTTCGTTGGGATAGAACGCGCGGCGTGCGGCGGAGTGGATGCCGTCGGCCGCAATCAGGGCGGTGCCCGAAGCTTGGGCGGAGATCTCGCCGCTTTGCCGGTTGAGAAAAGTTGCGTGTACTTGGGTCGAGTCCTGTTGAAATTCGGAGAGGTGGGCGTTGGTGTGGATGCGGCCGGCACCGAGGCGGTCGCGGGCGGCTTCAAAGAGGAGCGTTTGCAGGCGGCCGCGGTGAATGGAGTACTGAGGCCAAGAGTAGCCCGCTTCGCGGCCTCGGGATTCGGACCAGATGGTTTGCCCGAATTTATTCACGTAGGTAAGGCAGGCGGTGGCTATTGCGGACTGTTCGAGGGCGGTGTCGAGTCCCAGGAGAGTTAGTTCACGGACGGCGTGCGGGAGGAGATTGATTCCGACGCCGAGACCGGCGAAGCCGGGGGCAGATTCAAATACTCGGCAGGTTATGCCGGCGCGGTGAAGGAGCAGAGATGTAACGAGGCCGCCGATCCCGCCGCCTGCGATCAAGATTTGCTCGGCCACTGGGTGCGTAGGGTATCACGGATGGCCAGATCCTTTTTCGGCTACGTGAAGGCCCAAGCCGGAGTTCAAGTGGGACGCGCGCCATTTTACGGTGAAGCCGCTGGAGTGGAGAGCGGTTTCGAATTCGGGAATCGTCAGATAACGGCGTATCGAGGGGGCGATGTAACCGTAGGTGGCGGGTTCACGATGCCAGAGCCATCCGGCAAGGTTGCCGGAGACGGATAGGTAGCGGAGATAGAGTTCGCGCCATAGATGGTTTGTCGGCCGGTAAAAGTCGAGGTTGAGCAGCAGGCCTCCTGGGCGGAGCACTCGGGCGATTTCGGCGAGGGCGCGGTGCGGCTCGTGGGTATTGCGAATACCGTAGCCGATGCTGACGATATCAACGCTCTGGCTGGGGATCGCTAGTTGCAGCATGTCGCAAACGGCGAAGTGCAGTTGATGAGGGCGGCGGTGCGCCACGGCCAGCATTTGGGGGCTTAGGTCGAATCCGAGAGCGAGAGGCGAAGCGGTGCGCCGGGCGAGTTGAGTGCCTAGATCGCCGGTACCGCACGCGAGGTCGAGGATGCGGGGGGACTTGGGAGCGAGTTTGGCGCCTTCGGCGATCAACTTGTCTTTCCAGGTCTTGTCCATGCCGAAGGAAAAAAGCCGGGTAAAGGAGTCGTACCCGGGCGCGAGGATGTCGAACATGGTCGCTACATACTTGCGTTTCAGGCGTTCGTCCTTGAGGTGGACATCCATGTTCATGGCGGCGAACTCCTTAGGGTCGCGGCCGTCGCGGGCTTTTAGTGGGATCAAGAAACGATTTTATTCCGTTCGCGGAGTTTTTGGATTTTTATTCGGCTGGTTTTTGTTCGGGTTGCGGAATTTGGGGGAGTTGGGCGGTTCGTGAGGGGTCTACTTTGGGATTGCGAGAGGCTTGCGGGGCCGGAGGAGCGAGATGGATGGGGAGGATGACGAAGCTTGCCGCGTTCGGGGCCTTTCAGAGGCGGCTGCGGTACGAAGCTCTGCCCTCACAACTGAACTTCAACAATGCGAAGGAAAGGTTCAAGGGATTTTCGGGGCCGGTGGGATCGGGAAAGAGCCGGGCATTGTGCCAGGAAGTGGTGCGGCAATCGTACCTGAATCCGGGACGGGTAGGGCTGTTGGGAGCGCCGACATTCCGGATGTTACGCGACGCGACGATCACGGCGTTGCTGGAAGTGTTGGCAGAGAACGAGATTCGGTACGTGTGGAACAAAGTCGACCACTCGTTGACTTTCCTGGATACGGGTTCGGTTGTTTTGTTCCGGAGTGTGCGCGAGGCGGACCGGTTGCGGGGAACAAATCTGGCGTGGTTCGGCGTGGATGAGCTGACGTATTGCGAAGAAGCGGTTTGGACGAAGCTGGAGGCGCGGTTGCGGGACCCGCAAGCTAGGCGCAAGACGGGGTTCGGGGTATGGACGCCGAAGGGACGGGATTGGGTTTACCGGAGATTTATCGCGAAGAAGTTGCCAGGATACCGGACGGTGCGGGCGAAGCCGTTTGAGAACCGGTATGTGCTGGAAGGAAATCCGGAGTATTACGAAGCGCTGAAGCACAGCTATGACGAGGATTTTTTTCGTCAGGAGGCTTTGGGCGAATATCTGAGCGGGAGTGGCGGCGCGGTGTATAAGCGCTTCGACCGGGAGCGGAACGTAGCGGCGGCCGTTGTGGATGTGAACAAGCCGTTGTTGTGGGCATTCGATTTCAACGTTGACCCGATGTGTGCGGTAGTAGCGCAGCGGGACGGGGACTTTGTGCGGGTTGTGAATGAGATTGTGCTGGCACGTTCGGGCACACAGGAGATGTGCGAAGAGTTCTTGGAGAGATACGCGGGAGAAGCGAGAGAAGTTGTGATCTACGGCGATGCGAGCGGGAATTCGCGGAGCACGCGCGGAAGCAGCGATTACGACATTGTGCGCCGGGCAATGAACCGGCGGATGGCCGGTAAATACCGGATACAGGTTCCGTCACGGAATCCAAGCGTGATGGATCGGGTGAGTTTGGTGAATGCGAAGTTGTTGAACGCGGCCGGAGCGACGACGTTGACGGTAGATGCTCGATGCAAGGGATTGATTGCGGACTTAGAGGAACTTGAGTTTAAGACGGGCAGTTCCGTTATCGATAAGGACAAAGACAAAGACCGGAGCCATTTGTCGGATGCCTTGGGGTATCTGATTTGGCAGGAGTTCGAGGGAAAGCGCAGCGCCGGGGAGCAGGGGCGCAGGATCATCTGAGGGGGCGAGAGGGGCGAGAGCATGAACGAAATCGCGAGTGAGCATCCCGAGTACCGGGAGAAGGCCCGCGGGTGGAGACGGGCGCGGCATTTGTACCAGGGCGGTTGGGCGCTGAAGGCGGCGGCTCCCGAGTATTTGTTGCGGCGGCAAAAGGAACCGTTGGAGGTTTATCAGGAACGGTTGAATCAGGTTTACTACGAGAACTACGTAGGTTCGATCGTTGATTGGTACTTGTCGTCCTTGTTCCGGAGAGAGCCGTTGTATTTGACGAGCGGTACGGACGCGGCTGGGCGGCGGTTTGTGAATTCGTTTCTGGAGAACTGCGATCGCAAGGGCACGCCTCTGGTGGAGTTTTTCCGGTCGATGGCGCGGGACGGGATGTTGTTTGGGGCGGCGCATGCGCTGTTGGATTTCCCGCGGGCACGGGCAGTGGCGCGAACTTTGGCGGACGAAGAGGCAAACGGCACCAATCGGGCTTACTTGGTGGGATGCGCTCCGGAACAGTTGGTGAATTGGAGTTTGGATGAGTCCGGTGAGTACGAATGGGTGACGCTGCGGCGGCAGCGGGCGCTCACCGATGGTTTGGAAACGAGCTGGTACTGGTACGGGCGGGAACACTTCCGCGTTTTCAAGCAAGTTCAGAAGGGGGAGGCCGATCCGTGGCCGGTGGTGTTGGTGGATGAGGGGAGGCATGCGCTGGCCGAGCTTGGGCGCGTGCCGTTGCTGACTTTGGAGGCGCCTGAGGGTTTGCGGTTGATGGAGCGGGCGGCGGACTTGCAGATTGAGCATTTCAACAAGTCGAACGCATTGGCTTGGGCATTGACTATGGGGCTGCACGCTTCGCCGGTGGTTTATTCGGACCGCGAGTGGAACCAGATTGTTGGGGACAGCTACTACATACAGCTCGGGCCGGAGGACCGGTTTGGGTGGACAGAGCCGGAGGGCAAGGTTTATCAGATCGCGGCGGACAATTTGACGCGGCTGAAGGATGAGATCTACCGGGTTTGCCACTTGCTGTCCCATGCGGGCGGGCCACTGAACGGGCAATCGGGGTTGAGTAAGCAGCGGGATTTTCTAATGACGCAGGAAGTGCTGCGGGCACTGGGAGATTGGGTGAAGGGCGGGATGAAGCTAGTGCTTGAGAGCGTGACAGCCGCTCGGAAGGATGGCGTGCAGGTGGATGTGGCGGGGTTGGACGAATTCGATATCGGGGATTTTTCGAGCGAGGTTGGGGATGTGGAGCGGTTGTTGCAGTTGGGAATTCCGAGTGCGACCTTTCAGAAGCAAGTGCAGAAGCGGCTGGCGTTGAAGTATCTGTGCGATTTGCGGCAGGACGTGAAGGACCGGATCGCGGCCGAGATTGAGGAGGGCTGAGCGGATGGATGAGTTGGAATTACAGGCGTTGATACAGCGAGCCGCCGATGAAGTTGCGCGAAGGTTTCGCGAGGAGCAAGCGGCGTCGGGAGCCTCGCGCGTGGCGGAGATGGAAGCCGAGTTAAAGAAGTTCCGTGAGGCGGCGGAGGGTGCGGAGAAGAGGGAAGCGATTCGCGAGGCGGTGCGGAAGAGCGGCGTTCAGAATGTAGAGCTGGCCTATCGGGCG
>Ga0187894_10005742_pt1 | contig 12477 bp, 6 predicted proteins | sample GBC1701081metaG_FD_136650 | JGI IMG/M metagenome (GOLD analysis project Ga0187894, IMG submission 136650) | White microbial mat communities from a lava cave in the Kipuka Kanohina Cave System on the Island of Hawaii, USA - GBC170108-1 metaG ... | reverse complement strand
TTATTACTCGACATGGATGATCGAGCCGGGCGGCGTCCGCTATCCGCGCCAGTTCGATGTCGTTCGTCAGGGGATGCCCTTCCAATCCATCACGATCACGAAGCTGGCGATCAATCCGGCGCCGGCCGTCGAGCAATTCAACATCCCTCCCGAAGTCAGGGAGACTTTCGGCAAAAATAAGATCGCCCTTGACGACCTGCCTTTGGGATGGCGAGGCAGAGGGCAACCGCAAGAGTTGGCCAGGGATGCGGTGATGATCCCAGCCGGGTGGAATGTAGCGATAGTGCGCCAGCCCGACGGCGTCGTGATCATCGAAGCGCCCATCTCTTCGGGCTATTCAGCCAGAGTGATCGCCGAAGCGGAGCGGCGCTTTCCCTGCGCGCCGATCAAGGCGGTGATCTCGACTTCGGACGCCTGGCCGCACATCGGCGGCGTTCGCGAGTACGTCGCGCGGGGGATCCCGGTCTACGCGCTCGATCTGAACCGCCCGATACTTGAGCGCGTCATCACCGCGCCCCGTCGAAACCATCCTGACGCGCTGGCGAAGAATCCGCGAAAGCCCAATTTCCGGATTGTTTCGGGAAAGACCACGATTGGAGAAGGCGCGAATCGGCTGGAGCTTTATCCGATTCGCGGCGAAGGCAGCGAGCGGATGCTGATGGTCTATTTTCTTGAGAGCGGGCTGCTCTATGGCAGCGACCTGATCCAGAAGACCAGGGAGGGATCATTCTTCATGCCTCAGTACCTGTCGGAGTTGGCTGACGCGGCGCCGCGAGAGAAATTGTCGGTGAAATCCGTTTTTGCGATGCATACAGGTTTGACGCCCTGGAATGAGATCACTGGCGCGGTCGCCAAGGCTCTTTCCGATGGCCGTTGAAATTATGATGATCCGACACAGAACACTTCGTATCGCCCCAATCCTTCTGATTCAGTCCGCGCTCCGGGTGATCTTTGATAACGTCACTCCGGCGCAAGGTGTTTGGCGTTCTGTCATGAGAGTTGCGAAATGGAGATTGGCGTAGCGAACCACCATCGATGTCCCTCCGGATCGCGCGCCCCGTACTCGCGCTGCCCGTACGGCTGATCAGTCGGTTCTTGGTCGATCCGGGTCCCCGCCGCCTGGGCGCGAACGAAGTGGGCGTCAACGTCCGGAACATAAACGACCAACCCTGCGCCGGCCATGTCTACTGTCTGCGGCGATGCGAGCGCATGCTCTGTTGTGACACTCGATCCGCAAGTTTTTTTCCAGCCTCATTCGATTTTTATCCCGGGTGAAGCAACATACATGGCGAGGAGCAAAAATGTGGAAGTCTTTGTTTATTGGATTGCTGGTCATTTCGGCGCCGCCGATGGCCGTGGAGCGATCAGTAGCGCAATCGGAGTCGCAACTGATCCTCTCGAAACACGCTAATGGGGTCATCACACAGGACTCGCTCAGGCTGACGCTGCGATCCAACCAGGTGTGCGATAGAACGCAACGCCTGATCCCGGACGGCAGCAGCCTGCTGACGACCGATTTTTTGCTGGACGCCAATAACACCGGTTTCGGCGTTTTTCGCGGAAAGGCCCGGATCGTGGCGCCGGATGGGCGGCGGATTATGGAAGGGAGTTTGCGCGGAACCGTCGGGGTAACCAGTTGCGGCGATCAGGTTCGACAGTGCGAGTCCCCTTTCAAGCTCGAAGGCCTGTTCGAGGCTCAGCGTTTGTTCGCCACGCCCGCCGCAATGACTACCTCAGATGAACAAGCGCGGGAAGTCTTTGCGGAAGCGCCTGCCGCGACAACCACGAGGGATTCGATCTTAGCGTCACGGCGACCTCTGCCGCTTGCAACCATTCTTTTCTCCGCTTCCAGAATCATCGATCCTGAGGCTCAATTGCCTACCTATCAGGGGACGCTCAATGGGATCGTCCCCCAGCCGCTGGCCGCTCCGAACGTCACGCTCACGCCAGATCGCCAGATCTACAGCATCGAGGATCGGATTGTCGTGCGGATCAACAACAACACCGATTTGCGGCTGGATACGATGGATGGCCGCTCCTACTGCACGATTCTGTCGTTGCAGCGGCAAGCGGGCGATCGCTGGGTCAACGTTGTGGAGTGTCAGACTGATGGACCTGCGCAACGCGTTTCCATCGGCCCCCGGCAAGCGATCGCCGTGATGCTCCCGCCAGGGCCATTGGCCACGCCGCACGATCCGTGGAGATACCGCGTGGCGCTCGAATTTGTTCTGGTGGATCTCAACAGCAATCCGGGCAACGCCCCGCCTCTGGTTGTAACGAGCCAACCGTTCGAGATCGTCGTGTTTGGGGCGGGCGGAGTTCGCAGCGTCAAGCGCCGATGAGGAACGAGAACGAGAATGAGTAGACCCTGGTATTTGACAACTCGCCACGAAGCGATCAGCCACGAGGATTTATTCATCGGGCGTTATGATCTCCTGCTCTCCTGGGCGCTCAAACTGACCGGGCGAGACCGCGAGTCGGCGGAAGACCTGGTGCATGACGCCTTCATTCAGTTCACGCTCGGACGGACTGATCTGCAGGAGATTCAAAATCTGGAAGGCTATCTCTACGGTCTGTTGCGCAATTTGCATCTGTCGCGCGCGCGCCGCGCGGCCCGCCATTCGGCATTGTCGCTTTCGCTGCTCGATTACGATTCGATGGAAATCGGTTTGCGCGCCGTAGACCCGCGGGCGCAGATACAATCGCGCGATGAACTGCGCGCGATCTGTCGCTACGCCTGTTTACGCAAGGAGACCTCGAAGGCGGGCAGCGTTCTGATCCTGCGCTTCTTTCATGGCTATTATCCGAGCGAGATCGCGCAAATCCTTCGTAGCCCCGTGCGAGCCGTGGCTGATTGGCTACTACTCGCCCGGCGCGAAGCAAGACTCTATCTCACGGACCCGCAACGTCTGAGCTTCCTGTCAGAAACTCCCGCAAGTGAGACTGCCCCTCAAATCTGTAGCGCGGCGAACGGCGACCTGGCGCACGAACTGCGCCAGACCATCTTCCAATCATGCCATGAACAATGCTTGCCGAAGGATCAATTGGAAGAACTGTACCACTCGCCAACAAGTGAAGCTCTGGACAGCGCGCTGCTTGGCTCTATCGTCAGTTGCCCTCGCTGTCTGGATGCGGTCAACCGTCTGCTCGGCCTGCCGCTGCTTTCCGAACGTCATCCGAACGATATGCTGGGGCCGGATACGCGATCCAAAGGCGGAAAGAGCGGAGGCTCTTCCGGCGGAGGCGAAACTGGCGATCATCAGCGCGGATTGCTCCGTCGTATGAAAGAGTCGTTTGAGCATCACCCACAGGAATTGCAATGTTCGGTCAACGGTTTTGTGCTCAGCACGCTGAAAGTCGTCGCCGAGATCAATGAACATACCTTGAACGTCAATCTGGACGAGAGAATCGGCTTTGTCGAAATCTTCAGCGAGCAAGGAATTCGTTTGCTCTACTGCGCCGTCGAGCCGCCGCCGAACGGCGAGGTCGAACAGACCGCGCAAGTGGAATTGAGCGAAGGACGTTTGCTCAGCGTGGGGATCAGCTTCGACAGCGCCTGGCCGAATTTGCGGCTGTTCTATCACGATCCGCAATTTACGGAGGCTCGCGTTGAAGATTCATCTCGATTGGAAGAGGATCCATCCACGGCGCCGGTTGAAGCCAGGCGCGAGGAGGCCACGAAGGCGTCCTTTTGGAGGCTTTGTTGGAATAAGGTTCAACAATCGGCTTTCTGGTTGCGGCCCGGCACAGTGATGGTGATCGTGTCCGCGCTGCTGCTCGCCGGGTTGATGATGATGAAGATGCGGGTTGAACCGGTCTCCGCCGCCGCGCTGCTCAATCAGGCCATTGGCGCCGAAGAGAGCGCTGCAGGCGATCTCGAACGAGCGATTCATCGAACGATCCAGCTTGAAGAGCGCAGAGTTTCAGACGGCGCAATCCTCTCCAGCCGCCACATCGAGACCTGGCAGAGCCGCGCCGGAAAGGTCGTCGCGCGTCGTCTGTTCGACGAACGCGGACAACTAATCGCCGGCGAATGGCGGAATGACCAAGGCTCGCGCACTCTATATCGGCGCGGCGCCAAGCCGTCGCCATTGCCCGCAATGGACGCGCGGAGCGATCCGATGCCCGGTTTCGACGGCGTCTGGCTCCGCGAGTTGTCCGCCAGGAATTTCACCGCGCTGATCGGGCAACCATCGCTCGCGACGGTTGAAGAGACTGCGACGGATTATGTGATCCGGTACGAACGCGAAGCCGGCGCATCAGGATTGATCAAAGCCTCGTTAGTTCTCGACCGCGCCGACCTGCGCGCCAGATCCCAGACACTGGTTGTGCGACAAGGAGATGAAATCCGCGAGTATCGCTTCACCGAGAGGGGTTTCGAGCGACGGCCGAACAACACGGTTGCGCCGGCGGTGTTCGAACCTGAACCTGATTTGCTGGGCCGGGCCGGGATGACAAACGACAGGGACGCCGTGCTGAAGACAGACAGCGCTTTTCAGCCTGCCGTCCCATTGCCCTCGATCAAGGCTTCGGCAGAGCTGGAGGTTGAAGTCCTGCAACGATTGAATCAGGTAAACGCGCTGTCTGGCGAACAGATCAACCTCAAGCGCACGGCGGAGGGAACGCTGCTCGTGCAAGGCATCGTCGATACCGAGCAACGCAAAGACGAAATCGGACAGGCGCTCAAAACATTCGGCGCCAACCCGGCAGTCAGAATAGAAGTCCACACCATCGCCGAAATGCAGAAGCTCAGGGCAGCGCCTTCAACTCGTCCGGCGGCGATTCAACACGTGGAAGTCCCGCTAGGCGCAATTCCGGTTGAACTGGAACTCCGTGGCTTTTTCGCCAAACGGGGATTGACGAACGAACAGGTCGAGCGGGAGATTCAACAGTTTGCCCACCGAATGTTCCATCGATCAACGCAGGCGCGAGCGCGAGCGCTGGCGTTGAAACAAATCGCCGAGCGATTTGCGCCCGCGGAGTTGCAAGCGATGGAACCTCAAGCCCTCGCAAAGTGGCGCGCAATGGCAAATGAGCAGGCGCTGGCTTTCCAACGCGAGGCGGAGGCGCTCCGCCGCGATCTGGAGCCGGTCTTTCCGGCGGCGGCGGAACCGGCCGCCGGCGAGAATGGAATCGTGAGCGATGATGAGGTGGCGCGGGCTGCCAAGCGCCTGTTCGATCTGGCGACGGCGAACGATGCGGCGATTCGCAGATCATTTTCGGTCTCGACGGACCAGCCATCCATTGCGCCAGTCAAATCCGTTTCATTCTGGCGTTCGCTGAAAAACGCCGAAAACCTGGCTGCCAGAATCGCTGGCGAGCGGCAGTGAAGGGGAAATGAAAAATGAAAGTTATGTCACGACACAAGTTCCTGTTTCTTATTCCCTGCTGGTTATTAATTGCCGGCATCTGGCTGGCTGTTGACGCTTCAGCGCAATCTGCGACCGCCGCATTGAGCGGTACGGTCGTGGACGAAAAAGGCGCGGCGGTTCCCGATGTGGCAGTCACTGTGACAAATGAGGCCACCGCTTTGCGGCGACAGACGAGCACAAACGCGGAGGGCTATTTCACCGCGCCGCTGCTGCCGCCCGGAGTCTACACGGTTGCGGCGCTGCGTGAAGGCTTTGCGCCGGTCGAGGTCCGCGGTCTGGAACTCAACGTCAACGATCAGCGCGCGCTGTTGATCACTTTGAAGGTCGGCGCGGTGACGGCGTCCACCACGGTCGAGGCGGTTGAAGCCAACGCAAACAAGGTTGACATTACCAATGCGACAGTCAAGTTCTCGGTCAACAATGAATTGGTGCGCGGGTTGCCAGTGCTGACCAGCGCCACTGGGCGCAATACGCTCGCCCTGCTGCCGTTCCTTGCTCCGGGCGTGAATCCGATAGATACGACGGGGACAAGCCAGGGAAACAACGTTCTGGGCGATTCGATGAGCGTCAATGGAGCGCGACCCAATTCAAACAGCTTCAACTTTCACGGCAGCGACAACAACGAACCGGAGGTCAACCGCGCGCTTTCTCCATTTCCAAATCCGGACGCGCTGCAGGAGTTCACCATTCTGACCAACAGTTACGCCGCCGACGAAGGCCGCAGCGCCGGCGGCATCGTCAACGCCGTGACGAAATCGGGCGGCAACCAATGGCATGGAAATCTGCGTTACATCGGCGTCAACGAGGCTCCCGGCGCGCGCAGTTTCTTCGACCGCGAAAAGCCCATCAACCGGCTGCACACCTTCGGCGGGCAATTGGGCGGCCCGGTCACGATTCCCGGATTGTATCGCGGGCGGGATCGGACCTTCTTCTTCTTCGATTACGAAGGGTCGCGCTCGCGCCGGGGCCGGACATTCACTTACGCCGGCGTGCTGAGCGATAAGGAGCGCGCCGGCGATTTCAGCGATCTACCGGCGGCTCAGCGCCCGCGCGATCCGCTGACCAACCAACCGTTCCCTGGAGGCCTCATTCCGGCCAATCGGATCAGTCCGATTTCGCGCGCGTTCATCGATCAGTTTTTGCCGCGCCCCAACAACGGGACTCGCGGGTTCACAACCACCGTCGTCAATACTTTCAGCAACAACGCCACCACGGCGAGGGTGGATCAGAACATCGGCAAATCAGACAGCCTGAACATCGTCCTTTTCCACAATCCGCCCGAGTCCGCCATCGGCACATCCGTGGTTCTGCCAACCAGCTTTCGACGCCACAGTCTGCAGGATTCCTGGAACGCCGCGCTCAGCGAAACGCACGTCTTCGCGCCGCGCCTGGTCAACCAGTTCACGGCGGGGCTGGGACGATTGACCAGAGGCTGGACCAACACTCTGCCTGGCGCTATCGGCGTCGCTCCCCAGGATTTCGGTTTTACCGGCGTCAAACCGCAGACCGAAAAATATCTCGCGTTGCCGGCAATCAATCTGAGCGGAACCAGCATCCGCTTCGATCCGACCTTCGGCGCGGAGGAAACGGCCAACACCACGTGGCAGATCAAAGACGACCTGAGCTACAGCCTCGGCGACCACAATCTCAAATTCGGCGCCGACGCGAGGCGTTACATCATCAACTTATCGCGCGCCAACAACAACGGCAGCTTCTCGTTTCGCGGTGTAACGACGGCGCGCACGCGCAACACCATCGCCGATTTTCTGCTCGGCCTGCCTTTTTCATTCAGCCAGAACACCGGCGCCACAATCTATCCCCGCCAGACGGGGCTTTTCTTCTACGGCATGGATGACTGGCGCGCGCGCTCGAATCTGACGATCCAGCTTGGTTTGCGATACGAATTGATCCCGCCGCTGACAGACAAGCTGGCGCAGGCCAGCGTCTTCAGACCCGGGCGGAAATCGCAACGGTTCCCGAACGCGCCGGCGGGCATACTGTTCGCCGGCGATCCTGACCCGATCCTGGGCGTCGCGCCGAGCGGCGGTTATCCGGCGGACAAGAACAATTTCGCGCCGCGCATCGGTCTCGCCTTTTCGCCCAAGGCCGCGACGGGCTGGCAGCGTGGCCTGTTCGGCGAGGGCAAGACGGCGATTCGCGCGGCCTGGGGCGTCTTCTACGATGCGACGCTGGGCGAGGCTTCCACACAGGTCAAATTGAATCAGCCCTTCTCTGTCTCGCATACGCTCACTGCCGCGCAGATTGCGGCGGCGGGTGGCGCGTTCGCCGATCCGTATGGATCATCGCCCAACCCCTTTCCGCTCGATCTCGGCCGCCGCGCCTTCGTCGGCCCGCCGGTGATTGATCCTTTCGATCCGGACTTCCGCACGGCCTACACCTATCAGTACAACCTGACGATCCAGCGCGAACTTCCCGGATCGTTGCTGCTGCAACTGGCCTATGTGGGCAGCAACAGCTTCAAACAGAGCCGCGAGCGCGAATTGAACCTGGCCGTGGTCGGCCCCGGCGCCACGCCGGACAATGTGCAGGAGAGGCGCGTCTATCCGCTGCTCGGTTCGATCCCGAATCAGGAGAGCACAGGCCGCGCGCGCTACGACTCGGCGCAGTTGAGCGTCACTCGACGCTTCAGAAACCAGCTCTCTTTCGGCGGTTCTTACACTTTCAGCAAATCGCTCGATACCGGGACCCAAGCCATCTTTGACTTCACCGCGGGCGCTGATCGCTGGGGGCGCTCCGATTACGATCGCAGGCATAACCTGACGCTGCATTACACCTGGAGCCTGCCGAAGCTGAAGCTCAGCCCGCTGCCCGATCTTCTGCTCAACGGTTGGGAATTGGGCGGCATCACGCAAATTCGCTCCGGCCTGCCGCTCGCGATTGTTCAATTTACTGATCCGACGTTGACATCAGGAAACATTGCCCAGGGCGTGCCGGATCTGGTTGGGCCTTTCCGCCGCTTCGATCCGCGCCGGACACAGACTCTCATCGTCAATCGACCCGAATCGATCGGCGGCGGAACGGAAGCGGTCACGGGAAACTTCTTTTTCGACCCGGCGGCGTTCCGCGCCGTGCCCATCGGCGATCCGGCGAAAGCGCGCAACGGAAATCTGGGACGCAATGTGTTCGACGGGCCGGGAATCAATCAATGGGACTTGACGATCATCAAACGTGTGAAGCTGGCCGAAAGGCGCCATTTCGAATTCCGCGCCGACATCAGCAACCTCTTCAACCATGCCTTGTTCAACCAGCCGAATACTACGGTTGACGACGCCAGTTTGATGTTCGGCCAGGTAACCCTTGCGGCTCCCGGACGCGTAATCCAGTTTTCACTGCGGTACGGTTTCTGACACCAGATCAGTACCGCGCGCAATGATGATCCGATAACGGAGGTGAAGAGTGACACAACGGCTATTCTTTATCACCACGCTCATCCTGCTTGCGGCGACGCCATTGCAGGCCCAAACCACAGAAGGCGTTAAAACACCGGCGCAGCAACAACCCAAACCCCTTACCCCTGAAGAGTTCGAACCTCAATGGAACGCCTACCAGGCTGCAATGAAAATCGCGGAGCCGGAGAAGCGATTTGCGGCGCTGCAGCGACTGCTCAAGGACTTTCCCGAACATCCGCCGGTGGATTTGGTGGAACGCGGCGCGCTCGAAACCTACATCAAATTCCGGCCTCAGGAGACGGCGCTGATTTTGGCGCAGATCGATAAGGTGATCGGCCGGTTGCCGCCCGGACTGCGCGGCTCGGTCACGAGCAATCGCTATCACGAAATCGCCGCTCAACTGCTCGCCGCCGGCATTCTGCTCGACAAGGCGGAAGAGTTGATGACGACCGCGATCCCGCAGCTCGATGAAAAGCAATTCGCCAATCGCGAGCGGATGAGAGCGAGGGCCACTCAATCAACGCCGCCGGGTGATGAAGAGATCGGGCGCAAATTTCGCGCCGAGCGAGCCAGGCTCCTGACCACACTGGCGCGCATTCAGCTCAAGCGCGGCCGCCCAGTCGAAGCCGAAAAGTCGCTCAAAGAGGCATTCGCAGCCAACGCGATGATTATGGAGGCCAATACCGCATTGGCCGAATTGGCGTTGAACGCCGGCGATGATGCGGCGGCGTTGGAGTATTTGACAGCCGCTGCGCTCAGCGGTCGTCTGCCGCAAGAGTACAGGAGCCGGCTCGAAGCCGTTTATCGCAAAACGCATAATGGCTCCCTGGCCGGGTTGGAAGAAACGCTCACCGCGCGTTATCGCGCGCTCGCGCCCAATCCGATCAAAGTCGAGCGATACCGCCCGACGCCCGCGCGCGCCGATCGCGCTGCGCTGGCTGAAGTCTTCACCGGCGCGGCGTGCGCGCCCTGCGTCAGCGCGGAACTGGTGTTTGAAGCGGCGCTGGAGCGTTACTCGCCGCGCGAGTTGGCCGTATTGATGTACCACGTCCACATCCCTTCGCCCGATCCGATGGCCAATCCCTCGACGCTGGCGCGCGAAAAGTTTTACGATGTTGGAAGCGCCCCCACCATCGTGATTGACGGAGTGAAAGAAGGCAAAGGCGGCGGCCCGCGCGAAATGGCGCAGCGTGTTTATGCGCGCATCGAACCGCTGTTGGAGAAACGGATGGAGACGATGGCGGAGGCGCGAATCAATCTGAAGGCGACGCTGGAAGGAGACTTTGTCAAAGTCAGACTCACAGTGGATCAGGTTAAAGGCGCGCCGCGTGAGTTGAAGCTTCATCTCGCGTTGGCTGAGGACGATGTCTATTACATCGGCGAGAACCGGGTTCGCGCCCACTCGATGGTGGTTCGCAATCTGGCTGGCGTCGCCGGCAACGGCTTTGCGTTCGATTCGTCGAAACCGGCGACGATAGAACACACTTTCGCTCTGACCAGGATCAGCGCTGAGATCAAGGCCTACCTCGACGATTACGAGACCCAAAACCGCGACGACAACCCCGCCTTCGTCGAAAAGAAATACGAGATCGACGCAGGCAAACTTTCAGTGGTCGCGTTCGTGCAGGACGAAAAGAGCAAGCAAGTGCTGCAGTCTGGTTTTCTCAAACTGGAGGCTGGCCGCACAGTGAGGAAATAATACTGGGACGAGGCGACACAGATGCAAATAGATGGAGAGGCGCTAAATAGCTCGATATCGTTTGTCGGGAGTTCAATTGTGGTTCGAAATCTTGATTCATCAAAAGGCGGAGAGCGCATCCCTGAGCCTATCGAAATGGCTGCTGTTGAGATCACGCCCGAACGGTCGCTCATACGGCATCGCGTCATAAGCCTTCATAATGATCTCTGCCATGCGCATCGTTTGGGCCGCCGGCTATCACGCCGATCAGGACTATTTCATCCCATACGCGCGAATCGTCGGAAAAGAGAACATCGAGGCGCGTGACGTGCGCTTCGAGCGTCGTGACGACGGATACGAAGAGGCCGGAACCTGGAGCTGGAAGGATAACCCTTTCGTGGGCACGCGGGAATTCGAAGGTCTGAAAGTCTTGATGGCGCTGCTCAAGAATTGGGACCTCAAAACGAGCAACAACGAGATTCTGGTCCGGAAGAAAGAGCCAGGGCCACGCATCTACTACGTCTCGGACCTGGGCGCAACTTTCGGCGTGACCGGAGGGATCTGGAACAAAGTCCCGTTATTCGGCGATGTGCCGCCGTCGTTCGGCTTCTCTACCAAAAAAGCGAAAGGTAATCCGAGAGGTTTCGTGAGCGAGAGGTTCATCAAGGAGGTGCGCGGGGGCCGGGTATACTTCCACGGAGGCCGCACGCGCGTCCGTGAAAAACTCAGTGGCGTTTCGGCCGCGAGCGCGTGATGGATGGGCGATCTTCTCGGACGCCTGTCGGACAAACAACTCTACGACGCATTCTACGCGGGCGGGTTCAGCGCCCCCGAAACCTCTCTCTACGTGAGCATATTGCGCGCGCGGATAATGCAGCTCCAGCGGCTTTGAAGGGGGACAGAGAGACGGAGGGACTTGGAGAACACATTTTGTAGCCGCCGTCGCCCGCGTCCACTTCTTTGCGTGGGAACGCCATTGAGGCTATCACTGAGATGATGAGGAGCGCGGCGACCGCGCTCAGGGCGACGCCACCGCAATCTTGTAGAAGGCGGCCAGCGGCATCTTGGCGCCCACGAAGATGAGGATCGCCGACAGTCCGTAATGCAGATCCGCGCCAGATGTTGGCGGACTCCGATGGCCGGTTACCCGCCGAAATTCGCATTGAAAACCGAACACGAAAAGCGTAGCAATTGGAAGCCCAATCGAGCAATAATCCCGCCAGCTCGCCCTTAGCGCATCAAACAATAATCCATAAAGACATGCTCAGAAATTCCGGCAGACGCTCGATGATCGTTTCTGTATTGTTAATCGCCGTCGTCGTCTTCGCCTCTTCAACGAGCCAGGCGGTTCAGAAAAAGAAAGGTGAAGCTAAAGCAGGCGCCCCATTTATATGGGCCGACCCCCGCGCGGTCGAGAACCTCGATTTCGCCGGCGGCCTCGGCGGGCGCCAGGGGGCGCCGAAACCGCCTTTCACTTTTATTGAAGAGAGTCTCTCAGGCACCAATCCCAAGGTCCAGGTCAATGACGCCAACGGCGTCAAATGGGTGGTCAAGTTCGGTTCGGAGGTTAACGCCGAAACTTTCGCGGCGCGCGTCGCGTGGGCCGCGGGCTATTTCGTCGAACTGAACTATTTCATCCCGAGCGGCAAGGTCGAACACCTCGGAGAGTTGACTCGCGCGAAAAAATATTTCAGCTCCGACGGCAGCTTCACCGACGCCCGTTTCGAGACGCGGCCCGAGAAGGGCATCAAAAAGCTCGACGAAGAAAAGAGCTGGAGCTGGGTCGAGAATCCTTTCGTCGGTACGAAGGAATTGAACGGGCTGAAAGTCGTGATGATGCTAACCTCGAACTTTGATAACAAAGACGTGCGCGACGTGAAGCGCGGGTCGAACACCGCAATCTTCCGGACTCCGACCGGGATCGGACTCGAAGATCGTTACCTGGTTACTGACTGGGGCGGCTCGATGGGCAAGTGGGGCGGATTCATCAGCCGCGAGAAATGGGATTGCAAAGGCT
>Ga0187894_10005741_pt1 | contig 12480 bp, 11 predicted proteins | sample GBC1701081metaG_FD_136650 | JGI IMG/M metagenome (GOLD analysis project Ga0187894, IMG submission 136650) | White microbial mat communities from a lava cave in the Kipuka Kanohina Cave System on the Island of Hawaii, USA - GBC170108-1 metaG ... | reverse complement strand
CGTCGCTTACATACCGACGGGTATGCGCACTCCTCGCGCCTCGCCATCCGGGCGCCTCGGCACCCTGATCTGCGCAACTTATTCTTCCCCGGGTCCTTAGCCCGCATGTCGCACCTCGGCCACCCTCATATCAGATCCGCGGGCTGGTGCGCGATCAAACGCGCTGCGCCTTGGCCGCGAGCTGTGTATCAGGTTGTCGCTCAGCGAAGCGAGGAGCGCGAACGAGATCGCGACCACGCCTGTAGAAGCCCACCGTTTCGTCGGCTCCCAAAACGCCGATAAGATGCATTCCGTTAACTCAGGCTCGCGAGAGCAGGAGGAAAGGTGCGGTCGGCCCCCCAAACGCGTCCGCAGCCTCCATCCCGCGCGCTGACGAACTAACGAACCGCTTCTAGCGCGACCGTAATTACCAAGCCCAGCCGCTGGGTGCCGCCGCGAAACCAGGGAGTCGGGCCACGCACGACAGTGGCCAACGAAGCTCCCAGGATGTCGCTCCGAATGGGATCCAGGTCCCCCCTGCTGGCGGCAACCCTTGCTGTGATCCCGGCCGCGCCCTTGGGAGACGCGATGGTCCCGATCAGGATCGGAGCGTCTGTACCGGTGGCGGGCTTCAGCAGGATCTCCACATTGCCCGAGAACGCCTCCTGGAGGCTGGAGACGCCCATCGAATCTGGCAGGCTGACGCCCAGCTTCACCTGCGTCGGCCGGAATCCGCCGGCCGCGGTCCCGAAGAACGCCGCCGCTTTGTCGGCGAAGGCGCGAAGTCCCATTTCGGGATCGATGACCGTCGACACCGTCAACATCCCCGCGATCGCATCTTGCGGGTGCGCCACGCCCTTGACGACGAGCGCGCCCGACGACGGATTTCCGTCGTCGGCGCCACAGCCCAGGGCGGCGACCAAAACCAGGATCAGAGCTGCGTCGAGGAATCGGGTTCGCGTGAGCATGGTGACGGCCTCCGTGACGGATAATCGGGCGCTCACCGGCGGGCGTCAAGGCGCCGCCCCTGTGCTATCCTGAGGGCGGTCGCTCATGGACTTCGCGGAGTTCGAGCAACTGCTGCTCAAGGTTCTGTTCGAGACGGACGTGACCGTGACGTCGGCTCACGTGGCCTACCTGGGTCACATTCCGGTCAAGACGGCAGAACGACACCTGGCTCGCATGGTCGAGCAAGGCACGCTGCTGGTCCGTACGTCTTCCGACGGCGTCGTCGAGTACGTGTACCCTGGCCGCAAGCCGCTGGCCGCGGTGCCGACCGCCGGCCTCGGTGGGCCGCCGCCCATCACCATCGGGGGCACCGACGGATTTGCCCTATCTCTGCGCCCCGCCACGAGCCCCATCACGGCTGTCATCCTGTCGATGCTGATCCCCGGCGCTGGGCACATCTATTCCGGACGAGCCGCCGCCGGAGTCGCCTGGATGGCGACGACGCTCATGGGCTACGCGTGCTTCACCCTACCCGGCTTGTTCCTGCACGGCCTCTGCCTGGTGAGCGCCGCCCACGCCCGCCAAAGCTGACCTGACCCCGACGGGTCAGGTCTGGACGAGAGACAGGACGGGGCGGCCGGACTGTTCGCGTTGAAGATCGGGCCGCCCGAGGGCGCGGATAACCTTCGTCAGCTCGGCGACCTCGAATGGTTTGCCCAGACAGGGACGCCCGGTCGCCGCCAGCGATTGGCGCAGGGCCTCTGAAGTGACGCCGCCGGTGAGAAACATCGTGCGCGCGGCCAGCGCGGGATGATGGGCGGCGAGACGGCGGTAGAACGCGACGCCGTCCATCTCGGGCATGATGACGTCCGAGACGACGACGTCATATTGCCGGTCGGCTGCCAGCGTCGTCAGCGCGTCGGCTGCGGTGGAGGCGATGCTGATCTCGAATTCCTGGCGCAGCGACCGCTGCAGGGCGCGCAGGAACAAGAGGTCGTCGTCGACCATCAGCACCCGAAGGCGTTCGCTGGTGGGGGGAACACCCTCCGCTGCGGGAGGCGGTCCCGCCGCCGTCTGCCTTCGCTCGAAGAACACGCTGAACCGAGCGCCCTCGCCGGGCGCGCTGTCGACGAAGATGTCGCCCCCCATCTGCTGGACGAGCTGGCGCGTGATGGACAGCCCAAGGCCGGTCCCCTGCCCGATGGGCTTGGTCGTGAAGAACGGATCGAAGATTCGGGCCAGCACGTCCGAGGCGATGCCGGGTCCGTTGTCACCCACCTCGAGCATGACGTGCTGCTCGTCGAACTGCGTGGTCACCCAGATGCGGCGCTCGCTCTGGGGCCGGCTCTCGAGGGCGTGCATGGCGTTGACCACCAGGTTGGTCACCACCTGCGTGACGCTGTTGGCCGGGCCGGTGATTCTCGGAATCTTTTCGGCCAGATTCACCTCGAAGCTCGAGCGATACTTCACCTCTTTGCCAATGAGGCGGAGGACCATGCTCACCTCCTCATTGACGTCGATGGCGATCGAGGCGTCCTCGTCCCCGCGGCGCGAGAAAACGTTCAACGTCTTGACGATGGAATGGATGCGGTTGGCGGCGCTGATGCAATCCGAGAGCGCCTCCATGCTGTCCGCCATCATCTCCTCGACGGCGCCCAGGCGCTGGAACCGCGGCCGGCTCATCACCGCTTCGATCTGCTCGCGCATGGCGGCCATGTTAGACAGGATGGCGGCGCAGGGGTTGTTGATCTCGTGGCTGACGCCGGCCGCCAGCACGCCCAGCGACGCGATCTTATCCTGGTGCGCGAGGGTCGACGACAGACGGTGCCGGTCGCGCTGCATGGACACGACGCGGCCCGCGGCCGCCAGCGTGTGGGCCAGATCCGATTCCAGGTTGGGGCCGCCATCGAGGACGTCGAAGGCCCCGGCGCGCAGCAGCTCGCGGTCGACGCTGGCGCGCGGGGGCGGGACCAGACAGACGATGAGGAGGTCGGGGTTGGCGCCGGCCAAGGAATAGACGCGCGCCGCTGCCTGCTCCGGGGATCCGGATTGCTCGAAAATCAGCATCTGGCAGCCTGCGACGTCGAGCGGGCCGCGGGCGAGATCGACGTCCGCCTCGATGAAGAGGCCGGCTTGCGCCGCGACCTGTCGCAGCCGCGCCGCCGTCTCGGGACGCTCGTACGCCAGCCGCGTGCGCGGGCCTTCGCTCATGGCTCGGAGATCCCTGCCGGGGTCCAGCGATAGACGGCGGCGGTACGGATCAAGCCCGCGCCGGGCGAATAGATGAGGACGACGTCTCCGTCCTCCAGGCGACCGTCACGGTGCGCGCGATCGAGGTTGTACAGCACGGACGCCGGCCCGATGCTGCCGATCTCGGCGAAGGTATCGATGGTCTTCTCGGCGGGAAGCCCCAGCGCCCGGCGGCAAGCATCGACGAACCAGCCCAGGCTCTGGTTGCCGACGTACAGCTTGACGTCGCTCATCGACAGCCCGGCGGCGGCCAAGGCGCCCAGGCAAGCCTCTCGGCAATACTCTGGCCCGCGACGGCCGGCCTCCTTCGTGGCATCAGCGTCGAGGGCGGTGATTTTGATGGGCCCTGGCTCCGCATGCCACTTCCGGCGCGGCTTGCCGTCTATCACCGGCACGTAGACCACGCCGTCGCGCAGGTTCCCTGCCGTACGCATCCAGTGGCCGATGAGGCCGCGGCCCGCCGGGACCTCCCCGACCACGGCGGCGGCGGCGCCGTCGCCGAAGGTGGTCGACATGGGCGTCGTGTAGTCCAGGATCCGGGAGGCGGCTGACGAAAGCACGCACAGGACGCGGCGGTAAACACCCGTCCTCACCAGGGCGGCCGCCATGACCATTTGCGGCTGAAACCCCGCGCATCCGCCCGGTTCGATGGCCAGCGCGGCCGCGTTCGACAGCTCGCACTTGGCCTGCAGCGCCGCCCCGTTCCCCGGCATGACGTAGTCCGACACCAGCGAGCTGACCAACACCAGATCGATCTCGTCCGGCTGCGTCCCCGACGAGCGCAGCGCGCGCCGCACGGCCTCCGCCTCCATGTCGGAGACGTCCGCGCCGTCGTCGAGGAAGCGGCGGAACCGCGCGCCGCGGAAGGGATCGTCCCCCAGAGCCGCCAGCGCCGCGACGATCTCCGCGGGAAGCGGCGGGCTGCTGCCGTTCGTGCTGCGCTCGACCGCGAGCATGTCGCGCCGCCGGGTGCGCTCTTCGAGCGGCTTCCAGTCCTTCGGCCAGAAGTCGTTTCCGCGGATCGCGGGCGGCAGGAACGTGCCTATCCCTAGGATGCCGACGGCTTTATCCATGAGACGTCGCCGACTCCGCCTTGAACTGCCGCAATGCCGCCAGCCGCTGGCTTCCCTGGAGCCGGACGTCCGGATCGATCCGGACGTCCAGAACGACCGGCCCTTGGCTTTTCTTCGAGAGCGCTTCGCGAAGCTCGTCCCGGGTCCGGATGAGATAGCCGTCGGCTCCCACACTGCGCGCCTGCGCCGCGAAATCCACGACCTGCGTCGAGAAATCGACCGTCGAACCGTAGATGTCGCGCTGGCCGTGATGAACCATGTTCATTCGGCTGTCGTTGATGACGACGAACGTCGTGGGGACGTTGTGCTGCACCGCCGTCGCCAGCTCACCGCCAAACATCAGCATCCCTCCGTCTCCGCAGATGGCGTAGCTGCGCCGGTCCGTCATGCCCATCTGATAGCCGATGGCGCTGCAGATCCCCGACCCCATCGACCCAAAGCCGAGGCAGGTGAAGAAGTCGCCGGCCTCGCGCACCTTCAGGTAGTGCAGCGCGACGCTCAAGTGCTCGCCCATATCCGCCGTGTAGAGCGAGCTCGGCGGGCACGTCTCGTTCATGACCTCGATGACCTCGGCTGTGGTCAAGGCGCCCAGTGGTGATGGCTGGACCGGTTGATAGGCGGGTCCTTTCAACCCGAGGTTCGGCGGGCTCACGGCGTCGCTGCGATGCTCGAGCATCCGCGACAGGACGGCGTCGATGTGGCCGAGCAAGCCGAGGTCGATGGGGTAATTCTTCCCGAGTTGGCCAGCGTCGATGTCGACCTGGATGAACGCGCGCTGGGCCTTGAGCAGCGGCGACCACGCGTTGGTCGAGAAGTCGTTGAGCCCCGTTCCGAGGACCAGGATGACATCGACGCCGTTCGTCAGATAATCGGTGACCGAATCGTGGCCGCCGAATCCGAAGACGCCGAGATAAAGGGGATGGTCCTCGGGAAAGACGCCTTTGCCCTTCGTGGTGACGGCGACGGCAGCGCCGGTATGTTCCGCGAGCCGCCGCAGCACCCGCCGGCTGGTGAAAGCGCGCCCACCGGCGCCGGCCAGGATGAGAGGCCGCCGCGCCGTTTCGAGCAATTCCATGGCCCGGCGGCAGGCGGCGGCGTCGAAGTCGAACGAGGAGCGCACGCCACCGGAAATGGGCTGCTTGACCGCCGGTGCGGAGGCGACGTCGATAGGCAGAGACAGAAATGCGGGCCCCCGCCGCCCGCTGAACGCCGTGGTGAGCGCCTTGCGCAGGAGCGCCGAGGCGGAGCCCGGGCGGGAAATCTGGGCGCTCAACTTCGTGAACCGCCGGAACATGGCCACGGCGTCGAGCGCGTGCGATGAACCCTCTTGCAGCGCTCCCCGTCCGAAAGCCGCGCGCGAGACTTCGCCCGCGATGTGGATGACCGGCACGCCCTCGTAGAAGGCCGAGGCCAAGCCGGTGATACCGTTGGTTATCCCTGGGCCGGCGGTGGTGAAGACCACGCCCGGGCGACCGGTAGCCACCGCATAGCCGATGGCCATGAACATGGCTCCGGTCTCGTGCTTGGCGTTGACGTTCCGAATTTCCGGGCGTTCGCCCAACGCGGCATAAAGCGGCCCCAACGCGCCGCCCGGAATTCCAAAGACCGTGTCCACGCCGAATTCGCGCAGCCCATCGAGGAGCTGCAGCGCCACCGTTCCCGAGCTCATGGCGCCGCTGCGGGGCGCGACGGACCGAGGACCGTGATGTGAATGTCGCCGTTGAAGGGATCCTTGAGATCCACGTGCAGCTTTACGTCGACGTTGCAGACCCGCGCGACCCCCGTCAACGCGCCGGTCATGGCGTGCTGGATGTAATTGGGCTGCTCCCGGAATTCCGCGATGTAATGGTCACGGTGGTCGTTCTTTACCTCGAAGGTTCCATGATTGATACAGGTTCTCATGGCCCTTCGTTGGGCGTTGAGGACCGAATGAAACTCAGTCCCCAGGACGGCAAACATCACGCGGCCGGGCAGCGAGCGGCTCCACGCCGGGAACGCGGCCGCCTGGATCTCGAAAATGCCGCGATAGATGTCGGGCCCGCCCCACTTGATCTGCGCCAGCTTGACCAGGCGCGTGAGGTAGTCCTTCACCGGGTAAAGCCGCACCGGCGCGAAGCTGTAGGTCTGGAAGAAGCTCCTGTACGTCTGCTGGACTTGGGGCCCGAACTCCCCGGCCCGCTCGTCCAGCATGTTCATGAACACGCCGCGGACGGCGTGGCTGTCAGGTATCTGCCCCAGACGCCATTGGAGGTCCGTGTGCGCGAAGCACTCCTCCAACCCGTGCGCCACCCGGCCAGAGTCCGAGGTCGTCGCGAAGGACATCTGCGCTGCTGACATCGGGTGGAACATCGGTCAGCGCCCGGCGAACTTGAGCGTCAAATCAATGACGGTCAGCCGATTTTAGAACAAATTTCCCTGGCTGCTGCCACCGCCGGCCCCGGGCGCGGAGGGCTTCGAGGGGGCGGGGATGCGTAGGTGCTCATAGGCCTTGCGGGTCACCTGGCGGCCGCGCGGGGTGCGGATGAGGAAGCCCTCCTGGATGAGGTAGGGCTCGTAGACGAACTCCAGGGTGTCGCGGTCTTCGGCCAGCGACGCGGCCAGCGACTCGATGCCGACCGGGCCGCCGTCGAAGCGCTGGATGACGGTGGCCAGCAGGCGGCGGTCGCCGGCGTCGAGGCCGAGCGCGTCCACTTCCAGGCGGCCGAGGGCGTATTCGGCGGCCTCGCGGGTGACGCGCCCGTCGCCGCGCACCTCGGCGAAGTCGCGCACCCGGTGCAACAGCCGGTTCGCGACCCGGGGCGTGCCGCGCGCGCGCCGCCCCATCTCCTCAGCGCCGGCTTCGTCGATGCCGATGCCCAGCAGGCGCGCGGACCGCTTGATGATGGTGGTGAGATCGCCCGGCGCGTAGAAGTCGAACCGTTCGACGATTCCGAAGCGCGACAGCAGCGGCGAGGTGAGCTGTCCGGTCCGTGTGGTGGCGCCCACCAGGGTGAAGCGCTCCAGGGGAACCGTGATCGCGCTCGCGCCGGCACCCATGCCGGTCACGATCTCGATGCGGAAGTCCTCCATGGCGGGATACAAGCTCTCCTCGACCACCGGGGACAGGCGATGGATCTCGTCGATGAACAGGATGTCGCCGCGTCCCAGCGAGGTCAACACGCCTGCCAGGTCGCCCTTGCGCTCCAGCGCGGGCCCCGACGTGACGCGAACCTCCGTCCCCATCTCGTTCGCCAGCACGAAGGCCAGCGTAGTCTTTCCCAGCCCCGGCGGGCCCGACAGCAGCACATGGTCCAGGGCGCCGCCGCGCCGCTTGGCCGCCGTCACGTACACGGTCAGGTTGTCGGCCACCTTTCGCTGTCCCACGAACTCCGCGAAGGACTTGGGTCGCAGCGCGGCGTCGTCGTCCGCGTCTTCGCCTTGCCCCGCGGTCTCCGGCGAGACCAGGCGCGCGGCGCTGGCTGCCGGCTCCGGTGCCGCGTCCGCGGGCGCTCCGTCGTCGTGCCGCTTGCGCGCCATGGTCCGCCGGACCCTACCCTACTTCCGCCGGAGGGCGGACAGCGCGACCTTCACCAAATCGGCGGTGGGCAAGGCGGGGTCCAGCGCCGCCACGATGCCCTCGAATTCGGCGGCTCGATAGCCGAGCGACAGGAGCGCGCCGTACACGTCGCCGAGCTTGCCCTGCGGAATGGCGCCCGGCAGGCCGCCCGCCGCCCCGCGCGGCGTGGTGGGTGCGGCGCCCAGCTTGTCGCGCAGCTCGACCGACAAGCGCTCGGCGGTTTTGCGCCCGACGCCGCGGATCTGGGTCAGGCGGGCGATGTCGCCGCGGGTCAGCGCGGCCACTAGATCGCCGGGCGCAATGCCGGACAGGATGGCGACCGCCACCTTGGGCCCCACGCCCTGCACACCGAGCAGCGTCTCGAAGAGACGGCGTTCTTCGGGATCGGTGAAGCCGAAAAGCTGCAGTGGCCCGTCCTGGACGGCGTGGGTGTAGATGAAGAGGCGGGCCTCGCGGCCCAAGTCGGGCAGCGCGCGCGCCCCCTCCGCCGTGACGCTGACCATGTACCCGACGCCAGCGGCCTCGATGACGGCGCCGTCGCCGGATTTTTCGATCACGGTGCCGCGCAGGTGTGCAATCACCGGACGACGCTATCACGCCCGCGGCTGCGCGCATGGCATATGGCGACGGCCAGCGCGTCCGAGGCGTCGACCGGCGGGGCTTTGCGCAGCGCCAGCAGCGCACGCACCAGAAACCCGATCTGCGCCTTCGAAGCGCGGCCGTGCCCCACCACGCTCTTCTTGATCGCGGCCGGAGGGTAACCGACGACCGCCACGCCGCGACCGGCCGCCGCGGCCAGGGCCACGCCACGCGCCTGTCCCAGCGCGAGCATGGACCGCACGTTCTTGCCGTAGAACACCTCTTCCACGGCCACGGTGTCCGGCCGGAGCTCGCGCAGCAGCGCGCCGAGATCGGCCGCGATCTCCGCCAGACGCGCGGCCAGCGCCAGGGTGGGCCGCGGCGCGATGACACCGCACTCGACGTACTTCAGGCGCGCGGGGGGTGAAAGGTCGATGACGCCGTACCCCAGCTTGCGCGTCCCCGGGTCGATGCCCAGGATCCGCACCACCGACGCGGTCTTGCGGCTAGCCGACACTCTCGAGAACAGAATCGTCGACGTCCATGTTCGAGTAAACATTTTGGACGTCGTCGTTGTCCTCGAGCATGGAGACCAGCTTGGCCGCGGATTCCGCATCCTTGCCGGTCAAGCGGACCACGTTCTGCGGCACCATCGTCACCTCGGCGGACAGCGGCTCGGGCATGCGGGCGGCCTTGAGCCCGTCGCGGATCCGCTCGAGCTCCTTGGGCTCGGTGACCACGATCAGCGATTCGCCCTCGGTGCGAATATCCTCGGCGCCCAGCTCGATGCTGGCGTCGGTGAGCTTGTTTTCGTCGACGGCGGCCTTGTCGTAGACGATCAACCCCTGCTTCTTGAACATCCACGAGACCGATCCCGAGGCGCCCAGGTTGCCGTTGTACTTGGTGATGAGGCTGCGGATCTCGCCGGCGGTGCGGTTGCGGTTGTCGGTCATGATGTCGCACAAGATCGCCGTCCCGCCGGGGCCGAACACCTCGTAGTTGAACTCCTCGTAGACGACGCCCTCCAGGTCGCCCGTCCCCTTCTTGATGGAGCGGTCGATGGTGTCGTTCGGCATGTTGACCGCGCGAGCCTTGTCGACGGCGGTGCGCAGGCGCGGGTTGCCGTTGATGTCACCGCCGCCCAGCTTGGCGGAGATGGTGATCTCCTTGATGATCTTCGTCCATACCTTCGACTTCTTCGAGTCGGACGCCTCCTTCTTGTGCTTGATCTTCGACCATCGATTGTGCCCGGACATGCCGGTTGATTTACCACGGGGTGCCAAGGAGACACAGCCATGAAAACGACGACGCAGGGCGGGCGATGGCTGGCAGCGTGGGGGTTGTGGGTGGGCGCGATCTCGTGCGCCGGGGCGTGCGAGTGCCCGGCGACGGCCGGGCCGCGGCCGCCGAGTCCAGCGAGGGGAGCGCGCGCTCCCCTCGTGCGCCGCATCGAGCGCGCCGCCGACCTTCTCGGGGGACCGGCCGCGCGGGGACGGCTGGGGGACTATCGCCTGGAGAACGGCCTGATCGTCGCCATCATCGACAAACTGGGGACCGGACAGGGCGCGGCCGAATCCGGCGGAAACCTGGTCGATATCGCGCCGGCGCGAGGCGGCGCGGACTGCCTGTGGCAGGTGTTCACGTACTTCGCCGAGGACTTCCCGCGCCAAGCGCTTTACGAGGAGATCGCGACCGGGACGTCGGCGACGGAAGCGTTCGTGCGTGTGCAGGGGCGCGACTCGGCCGATCCGCGGGTGAAGGTGGACACCTGGTACGTGCTGGCGGCGGGCGCGCGCCATCTGGTCATCCGGACGTACATCGAAAACCACGGCCCGGCCGCCCTCCGGCGCTTCGCGGTGGGCGACGTCATCCAGTGGGGGCATGCGACGCGGTTCCTGCCCGGCGCCCCAGAGCCCGCGAGGGGCGCCTTGAACGTGCCCTGGGGGGCGGGCGTCGGCGCCGAGACGTCGTTTCTGTACGGCTCGGCGTCAGCGGGCGGGCTGGGCGGCATTCACGGCTCGGCGTGGTCGGACTTCGTCGTGGGTGCCCTGGACGTGGCGCCCGGCGCGAAGGCCGCGTTCGAGCGCTTCGTCGCCGTGGGAGTGCGCCCGGACGTAGCTTCGGCGCTCGAGGCAGCGGCAAGCGCGATGGCCGGGCCGGCGAAGGCGACGCACGATTCCGGGCGGCAGCTCACGGGAGCCGTAGTGGAGGCTGGCTCGGGACGACCGGCGATGGTCACCCTCGTCATTCATCAGGAAACCGGCGGCAGCAGCGTTCGCGGCGGGCCCGTCGTCACGGCGCGGAGCGACGCTCGCGGCCGTTTCGCCGTGGCGTTGTCTCCGGGCCGTTATAGCGTGACCACCCCGCCCGGCGAGCGTGCGGCGTCGCCCGCGGTCACGGTTCAGGTCGATCCCCCGGGTCGGCCGCCGCCGGCGCCATTACAGTTGGTGGTGAGCCCGTCCGGATCGCTGGAGGTCAGGCTGACCTCGGGGGGCGCTCCGTCCGCGGGAAAGGTGACCCTGGAAGGCCGAGACGGGACCGCCGACCCCGATCTGGGGCCCATCCATGCGGCGGGCGGCGCCCGCAACATCGCCGTCACCCACGATGGAAGGCTGCGCGTGAGCTTGCCGCCCGGCCAGTACCGCGCCACCTGTTCGCGCGGCATCGAGTTCGACGTCGACGTGCACGACGTTGTCGTGGGCGGGGCGACACCGGCGCGGCTGGCGTGCGAGCTGCGGCGGGCGGTCCAGACGCCGGGGCGCATTGCCCTGGACCTTCACCAGCATGCGGTGGCGAGCTCGGACGCGGCGGTGTCACTGGCCGACCGCGTGACAGCGGACCTGGCCGAGGGTTTGGAGGGCTTCGCGGCCACCGACCACAACGCCATCACCGACTATACGGAGACCATCCGCGCGCTCGGTGTGGGGCGGCGGATCCTCGCCCTCACCGGCGACGAAGCGACCACCGCCAACCTGGGGCATTTCAACGCGTACCCGCTGGTGGCCGACGGCACGCTCCCGCGCGGCGGCGCACCGCCCCTTCTTGATCGCAGCGCCGCCCAGGTCTTCGCGGCGTTGCGAGCCTTGCCGCCGGCCGGCGCCGACAAGGTCGTTCAAGTGAACCACCCGCGGGCGGGCAGCTCCGGCTACTTCGATCGCATCGGCCTCGATCCAGCCCGCGCCGGATTCCCCGCCGGATGGTCGAGCGACTTCGATGCCGTGGAGATCGTGAACGGCAAGCGTCTCACGGAGCTGGATGCCGCGCTGCGCGACTGGATGATGCTGCTGCGGAGAGGCAAGGTGGCGACCGCCGTCGGCAACTCGGACACCCACGCCATCTTCGGCACAGAGGCCGGCTATCCGCGCAACATGGTCGCCGTTCCGGTGGATGACCCGGCGGTGGTGACGCCCGCGGACGTGGTCACGGCGGTCAAGCGGCGGCGCGACGTGGTCATCACCAACGGTCCATTGTTGACGGTCGCCGTCGGAGACGTGGGACCGGGCGGCACGGCCGCGAGGCCCGCCGCCGGCGGTGCGGTGGCCGTTCGGGTTCGCGTGGAGGCCGCGCCATGGGTGGACGTGGATCGCGTCGACGTCCTGGTCGACGGTGAGCCCGCCGGAAAACCCGAGCGCGTCCCCGCTTCGCGCGACGCGCTTCGCTTCGACAAGACGCTCCGGATTCCCGTGCGGCCCGGCAGCTTCGTCATCGTCGTCGCGAAGGGCACCCGCCCCCTTCACCCGGTGGTCCCGACCATCGACCAGAAACCCACCACGCCCGTCGCCATCGCGAACCCTATCTGGATCGCGAAGTAGGACCTGGCGAATCGCAGACGAGGACGGCGACGAGGCCGAATACCCGAGTCCGAAGTACGGGGCACAGCCCCGATCGGGACACCCCTGAGTCCACAGTTCCCCGGAAATTGGGGACCAGGTCGGCCGCTGAGGCGCCCGGCCGGCGAGGCGCGAGGAGAAAGAATACTCGACGTATTCCGCCGACGAGCAACGAAGCCAGCAGGGATGGATCGGCGGCCCAACTGGTCGCGAATTTCCGGGGAAATGTACTCAGCTGCGCCGAGTGCAGTGGCGGCCGCCACCG
>Ga0187894_10005739_pt1 | contig 12482 bp, 15 predicted proteins | sample GBC1701081metaG_FD_136650 | JGI IMG/M metagenome (GOLD analysis project Ga0187894, IMG submission 136650) | White microbial mat communities from a lava cave in the Kipuka Kanohina Cave System on the Island of Hawaii, USA - GBC170108-1 metaG ... | reverse complement strand
GGACCCGCGCCGAGATCGATCTTCATCTTCAGGACAAGCTATTGTGCCGCTTCAGGAAGTCTTCAAAACGCTCCTGGGGCTGCGACATCAGATCCATGAAGCGATCGGAGGTGTCGGCATATCGCCCCTCCTCTATGGACGCGCACAAGGATGAGAATGCCACGGGCCAGGGCTGCTCCATCTCCGCCTGGAGCCGCTTCATATAGTCTTCCGGCGCGCATGGTCGATAGGTGAACATCCTGTCCATGACCCGGCTCGCCGCCGCGGCAATTTCGTCCATCGAATAGGATTGGGCGCCGGTCAGTGCCCAGATCGGGTCCACGTCGTGCAGCACGGCATGAACGGCGGCGGCAGCCACATCATCGCGCGATACGGGGGCAATGCGCGCCTTTCCGAGCGGCAGCGAAATTTGTTCATCCTTGAGCCAGTAGCGGAGGATGAAATCGGAATAGAGGCCGCAGCGGAGGATCGACAATGCGAATCGCGAAATCTTCAGTTGCTGCTCGGCGTCGCGGTAGATCGGTGCATAATAGAAAGGCGAGCCGTCGGCGATATCGACGATGCTCGTGAACACGACATGCGCGATCGCGCTGCGATTTGCCGCGGCGATCACATTGGCGTGCTGGCGAAGCACGTCTATGGCAAAGCCGTCGCTTGCGACGAACAGCAGCTTCGTCGCGCCGGTAAATGCCCGGTCAAGGCTGGCCGGATCGTCGTAGTCGGCGATGGCCATCGGAACGCCAGGTGGTATCGCTTGCCGCAAGCGCTGCGCATTGCGTCCCATCGCGGTTACCGGAAGTCCAAGGTCCAATAGGCGAGACACGGCCCTGCTGCCGATGTAGCCGCTGGCCCCCGTGACGACGATCATGCGTTCATCTTCCTGAAAATGCTCAGTGCGCTTTTTAGTCCTTTTTCACTTTCAGCAACATGAACACTTCTACAGCCCAGACGAACAGGCCGAGGGCGATGAAGAGCTCCTTATATTCGGTGACGTCCCAGATACGCTCGAAGCGGTCGCCCAAGGCAATGAACAGGACCTGCGCCGCAATGATCGCTATCGCGAGCCCGGCGCAGAGGAGCGTCTCGGCCGAGCGCTTGTCGCGCCGGGCCCGCCAGGCAAAATAGAGGACGATGCCGACCGTCAGATAGGTCGTCATCTGCATCGCCGGCAAATCCCAGCCATTGTAGTTCAAGGCCGCCAAGGGTGCGGCGACAAGGGCGACACAACGGCTTGGGATGAGAGGAGCAAGGCCGCCTATCCTCGCGGCCTGCGGCACCGTGGCATTGATGAAAGGCAGGAGGATCAGAAAGGCGAAGCCCGCGAGCTTATGCAAGGTACCGACCTGGTTGGTCGCGAGATTGTGCAGATTGAGTTCGTGCTGGATATTGCCGCTGAGCGCCTCTGGCGTAGGGAAGCCGAAGATCCGCTGCATCCACGATATCTCTTCCATGCCGAGAGCGAACAGAAGCGCGGCGCTGAGAAGCAGCGCCGCGCCGATCCAGGAGATCGCCTTCCCGCCCCGCGTGACAGTACGGGCCCAGCACCAGAAGAGAAGAAGGCTTGCCACGATCGGCAAGAGGGCCGATGCCCATTCGACGAACCCGTCCTCGAGGCTCATCCGGCTGAAAGTCGCAGGCGCCAGCAGGAACGCGGCCAAGAACCCACCGAGAAGCGCCAGCGAAAGAACGACGGCGGCCATCTGTCCGATGGTGAGCGGCCTCCCTGTTGGTGCGCGCATCCGGCCTGCAAAGGCTGCAAGGACGGCGAACGACAACAGGGCCGTGAAGACCGATCGTCCGAAGGCGTAGAAATCGAGGTCCGGCACTTTATTGGGCAGCACCGGCATCGACCATAGGATGTATTCGAAGGCCGCCCACAGACCAAGGACACACACCGCGGCAGCCAGCACAACAAGAGGCGGGCGGAACCCGCCAGGGCGCGCTCATCCGGGTTTTCAATTGGCGCAATTTTCGATGTCAGATCAACCAATTGCCTAGAAAACCCTGCGTCATGAAGCTGTTACATGGCATTTGCCCGCGCAAGGTGTCTTTCTGTGGGCGGTCGTTTTTCGATCACCATCTCGTGATTAAAGTCATTCCGTATGATATAACTCACATATTTAATTGGAAGTTCTCGGAAATTTGTTCGAAAGTCTTTGCAACTTTTCAGAGGTTTCTGCGTAGAACCTATTCTGGGTTTCAGCCTCATGACCGGGATTACCACTGGCTGAACCATCGCTACGGCTTCGGGGGTATTGCTTTGCATGACCAGTCTGCCTCTCGCCTTGATCACCGGGGGTTCTCGGGGTCTCGGTTTTGAAACAGCGCGCCAATTGGGAAAGCTCGGCTACCGGCTGTTCATCGCCAGCCGCACCGTCCCTCGTCTCGAACAGGCGGCGCAGTCCCTGCGCGCCGACGGTTGCCTTGTCAGCTTTCACGCCTTCGACATGCAGGATCAGGACTCGATCCAGACGCTCGTCGATGAGGTGAAGAAGAAGGAAGCGCCTATCGACGTCCTGATCAATTGTGCCGGCGTCATGTATGAGGCCGGCAATGATGACGAAGTTCGCACCGAGATCGGCTCGAACGCCAGCGTCCTGCGCAGTCCCGAGCGGAACGTCACCGACACCATCGCCATCAACATGATTGGCACCTGGAGCGTCACCCGCGCCTTGGCGCCGCATCTCGCACGCGGCGCCCGCATCGTGAACGTGTCCTCCAGCATGGCCTCGCTCGGCGAGATGGGGCCCGGCTATTACGGCTATCGCGCCTCCAAGGCCGGCATCAACGTCTTCACTCGCACGCTCGCTTACGAGATGCGGCCGCGCGGCATTCTGGTGAATTCGGTATGTCCGGGCTGGGTCAAGACCAACATGGGCGGACCGGGCGCCACACGCGACGTCGCCGAGGGTGCCGCCGGCATCGTCTGGGCGGCAACACTCCCCCCCGACGGCCCAACCGGCGGTTTCTTCCGCGACGGCCAGGCTATTCCTTGGTAATCATGCTACCTTGATCACCCTTCCTCGCGCTCGCGGCGGAGCTTGGCCCAGTATTCCAGCCGCTTGCGGATCTCGCGCTCGAAGCCGCGCTCCGGCGGATCGTAATAACGCTCGCGCTTCATCTGCTCGGGAAAATAACTCTGACCCGAGAAGGCGTCGGGCTCGTCATGATCATATTGATAGCCGGCGCCATATTCCTGCTCCTTCATCAAGCGCGTCGGCGCGTTGAGGATGATCTTGGGCGGCGATAGCGATCCCGTCTCCTTCGCCCGGCTCATCGCCATCTTGAAGGCGGCATAGCCGGCATTGGATTTAGGCGCGGTCGCGAGATAGATGATCGCCTGCGCCAGTGCGAGCTCGCCTTCGGGACTGCCGAGAAAATCATAGGTCTCCTTGGCCAAGAGAGCTTGCTGCAGCGCCTGCGGATCGGCAAGGCCTATGTCTTCGATCGCCATTCGCACCATCCGGCGCGCGATATAGAGCGGGTTCTCACCTGCGGTCAGCATGCGGGCGAGGTAATAGAGGGCGGCGTCGGGATCGGAGCCGCGCACCGTCTTATGCAGCGCCGAGATCAGGTTGTAGTGGCCGTCCTGCGACTTGTCATAGAGCGGCACGCGCTTCTGCACGACCTCGGCGAGCTTGGCGGGATCGAGCGGCGCCCCGCCCTCCGCCACGGTGGCGAAGATGTCTTCCACCAGATTGAGCAGATAGCGTCCATCGCCGTCGGCAAGGTTGATCAGGACCTGCCGCGCTTCCTCATTGACCGGCAGCGCCCGCTTCTCATGCATTTCGGCGCGCGTGATCAGGGCCTCGAGGGCTGCGGCATCGAGCCGGTTGAGCACCAGGACCTGGGCGCGCGACAGCAGCGCGCCGTTGAGCTCGAAGGACGGGTTCTCCGTGGTCGCGCCGACCAGCGTGATGGTGCCGTCTTCCATGACGGGGAGAAAACTGTCCTGCTGCGAGCGGTTGAAGCGGTGGATCTCGTCGACGAAGAGCAGCGTGCCCTTCCCCTGCTCGCGCCGCGCGCGCGCCTTCTCGAAGGCCTTCTTGAGATCAGCGACGCCGGAGAAGATCGCCGACATCTGCTCGAAGACGAGGCCCGTGGCGCCGGCGAGGAGGCGCGCGATCGTGGTCTTGCCGGTGCCGGGCGGTCCCCAGAAGATGACCGAGGGCACGCGCCCGGCCGCGATCATCCGGGTGAGAACGCCTTCCGGGCCGGTAATGTGCTCCTGGCCGACGACGTCGGAAAGCTTCTGCGGCCGCAAGCGGTCGGCGAGCGGCCGCGGCGCGTCCTTCTCGAGCCCCGCCGCCTGGAAGAGATTGGCCATTAACCGCCCAACTGCATCCGTATGACGCGTCCGCTGCGGTTGATGGCGAACTGCCAGAAGCCGTCGCCCTTGTTGATCGCCTGGTTGAGCGTGTCGACCGAATCGATCACGACACCGTTCACTTCCAGGATGACATCGCCCTTGCGGAAAAGCCGCCGCGCCGGTCCGCCCTTGATGGCGGACGCCACGACGCCGGTCGAGCCGGACGGAAGCCCGAGTTCATCGGCGACGGCGGGCGACAGATTGGCGACGATGAGGCCGGTGAAGGGCGTATTGCCTTTCATCAGCGTCTCGTCGCGCGCCGTTGTCTCGGGCGCGGCGATCAGCTTGATGCGGGTCTCGCGCCGCTCATTGCCCCGCTGATATTCGACGATGGCCGACGAACCGACCTGCGCGGTGGCGACGCGGTAGGAGAGCTCCTTGGCGTTCTCGACCGGCTTGCCGTCGAGACCGAGGATGACGTCGCCGCGCTTGAGGCCCGCGACCGCCAGCGGGCTGTTCGGATGGAGGCCGGCGATGAGGGTGCCTTCCGGCCGGGCGAAGCCGAGCGAATCGGCGATTTCGGCCGTGACGTCCTGGGTCTCGGCGCCGATCCACGGCCGCTGGATGCGCCCGCCCGTTTCCGCCGACTGCACCACGGTCTTCACCATATTGACGGGGATGGCGAAGCCGATGCCGATCGAGCCGCCCGAGCGCGAGAAGATGGCGGTATTGATGCCAATGAGATTGCCGTTGAGATCGATGAGAGCGCCACCGGAATTGCCCGGATTGATCGCCGCATCCGTCTGGATGAAGAACTGATAGTCGGTGATGCCGAGTTGGGTGCGCGCCAATGCCGAGACGATGCCGCTCGTCACAGTCTGTCCGACGCCGAACGGATTGCCGATGGCGAGCACCAGATCGCCGACCTCGAGATCGTCCGAATCGCCCATCGCCAAAGCGGGCAGATCCTCGTCTTCCGTGTCGATCTTGAGCACCGCGAGGTCGGTGCGTTCATCCGCGAGGAGCAGCTTGGCCTCGAATTCGCGCCGGTCGGCGAGCACGACGCGGATGTCGCTGCCGCCCAGGATCACGTGATTGTTGGTGACGATGAGGCCCTTGCCGTCGACGATGACGCCCGAGCCCAGCGAGTTCTGCACCCGCTCGCGCGGCGCCCCGAAGACCCCGTCACCGCCGAAGAAGCGACGGAAGAACGGGTCCGACAACGGCCCCTGATCGCGTTGCGCCACCAGCCGCCTGGCATAGACATTGACGACGGCGGGCGAGGTTTCCTTCACCACGGGCGCGAAGGTCATCTGTATGTCGGCGCGCGTCTTGGGCACCGTCTGCTCTTGCGCCATGACGGGCAGTGCGAGAAAGCTCACCAGGATGGCCGCGGCCAGTAGTTTCGACTTCATTCCTTGATCCTAACGCCGATCAACCTTGGTCGACAGAATAATGGCAGATTCTGTCCGTGTTACGCCCGGAATAAGTCCGACGACATCCAGCATCCGGTCCATGTCCTCTGCCGACGAGGTGCGCGCCAGGGCCACGAGATCGAACTTGCCCGCCACGCTGTGGAGCGCTTCGATCTGCGCCAGCTTGCTCAGGGCCCGCCCGACCTCAACCAGCCGGCGCGCTTCCACGGCGATGGTCACATAGGCGCGAATGCTCGCTTTGTCGACCGGGCTCGCGAGCCTGACCGAATAGCCGGCGATCACGCCCTGCTCTTCCAGGCGCCTGATACGGTCCTGAACTGTCGTTCGGGAAAGTTTGAGCTTCCGCGCCAGGGAGGCCACGGGCTCGCGCGCATTGAGGCGCAGAAGAGCCAGCAGGTCTTCGTCTTTTTGGGTCAGTATCGCCATCCGTCACCTTGCCGGAAAACTGATCATTTCGACGTGAAAACCGGCAATCGGCTGCATAACGCCGTCTGCGCTCCGGCGCAACCGTGAAGGAAAGTTTGTCCAGTTTTGCGTCAGTTGCCGGGGCAATGTGCCTATAAAAGCAGGGTGGCGAAAAACGAGAAAAGCGGGCCCTGTGCCCGCTTTTCGATTCTGGCGGTCTCCTTCCACGTGCAGTACCATTCTGCGACAATCAAGGCAGGCAAGCGGGGGCGGCCATGACACGCGGGGAAAGAATCGCCTGGATCTGGGTGTGGAGTGCGATGGCGCTCTTCGCCGCCACCGCCGTCTTTTTGGCCTGGAATTATAGCAATCTCCCTCTCGGCTATTTTTTCCGGGGCTTCATCTGCTCCTGGCCGAACGGAATTTGAACAGGCATCGATACACGCAGGCACTCGACAAGCGCCTCGCGAGCCTGCCCGCCCAATAAAAAAGCGGGCATTTCCGCCCGCTTTTACGCAATACAATAACTGGCCGATATCAGGCGGCGGCGCTCTCTGCGGCCGCTTCCTCGCCCGTCTTCATCGTCGGGCCGGAATCCTGACCCTTGGCATTGACGTCGCGATCGACGAATTCGATCACCGCGCGCGGTGCCGAGTCGCCATGGCGGAAGCCGGCCTTGAGGACGCGCGTATAGCCGCCCTTGCGCTCGGCATAGCGCTTGGCGAGCACTTCGAAGAGCTTCTTGACCTGGGCCTCATCGCCGATCTCGGAGATCGCCTGGCGGCGCGCCGCGAGATCGCCCTTCTTGCCGAGCGTCACCAGCTTCTCGACCACCGGACGCAGGTCCTTGGCCTTGGGCAGCGTGGTGACGATCTGCTCATGCTTGATCAGCGAAGCAGCCAGGTTGGCGAGCATTGCCTTGCGGTGGGAGGCCGAGCGGTTGAACCGGCGGCCGGCAAATCCGTGACGCATGATGACGTCTCCTCAAATCTCAGTAATGCGTTTCGTATTTCTTGGCGAGCTCGTCGATATTCTCCGGCGGCCAGTTCGGCACTTCCATGCCGAGATGCAGACCCATCTGGGCCAGCACTTCCTTGATCTCGTTGAGCGACTTGCGCCCGAAGTTCGGCGTGCGGAGCATCTCCGCCTCGCTCTTCTGAATGAGATCGCCGATATAGACGATGTTGTCGTTCTTGAGACAGTTGGCCGAACGCACCGAAAGCTCGAGCTCGTCGACCTTCTTAAGCAGCGCCGCGTTGAATTCGAGCTCGGGACGGACGTCCTCGTGCACGATCTTCGAGGGCTCGTCGAAATTGATGAACACCGAGAGCTGGTCCTGCAGGATGCGCGCCGCATAGGCGACGGCGTCCTCGGGGCTCATCGAGCCGTTGGTCTCGACCGTCATGATGAGTTTGTCATAGTCGAGGATCTGGCCCTCGCGGGTGTTCTCGATCTTGTAGGACACGCGGCGCACCGGGCTGTAGATGCTGTCGACCGGGATGAGCCCGATCGGCGCATCCTCGGGACGGTTGCGCTCGGAGGGCACATAGCCCTTGCCGGTGTTGACGGTGAACTCCATGCGCACTTCCGCGCCTTCGTCCAGCGTGCAGATGACATGCTCAGGATTCAGGATCTGGATATCGCCAGTTTGCTGGATGTCGCCGGCCTTGACCACGCCCGGGCCTTCCTTGCGCAGCACGAGCCGCTTCGGCCCTTCCGCATGCATGGAAATGGCGATTTCCTTGATGTTGATGACGATGTCGGTGACGTCCTCGCGCACGCCCGCGATCGAGGAGAATTCATGCAGCACGCCGTCGATCTGGACCGAGCTCACCGCCGCACCCTGCAGCGAAGAGAGCAGGACGCGGCGCAGCGCATTGCCGAGCGTCGTGCCGAAGCCGCGCTCGAGGGGCTCCGCGACCAGCGTCGCCACCCGCTTGCGTTCACGCCCGGCCGAGACTTCGAGCTTGCTCGGACGGATGAGTTCCTGCCAGTTCTTCTGATTCACGTGCATGGTATCGTCCTGTTCAGAACCTTGGGCCGCCTCTTGGCCGTCGGGTCACTATTCACTCTCTTGGGGAAGCATCGCCGCTTCCGGAAAATCTCGTCAGACGCGGCGGCGCTTGGGCGGCCGGCAGCCATTATGCGGGATCGGCGTCACATCGCGGATCGCGGTCACCTGGAGGCCGCAGGATTGCAGTGCTCTCAGCGCCGATTCACGGCCCGAACCCGGCCCGCTCACCTCCACCTCGACGGTCTTCATGCCGTGCTCCATAGCCGACTTTCCGGCCTGCTCGGCGGCGACCTGGGCGGCATAGGGCGTCGATTTGCGCGAGCCCTTGAAGCCGAGCTTGCCGGCGGAGGCCCAGGAGATCGTGTTGCCCTGGACATCGGTGATGGTGATCATCGTGTTGTTGAACGATGCATTCACATGCACGACGCCCGAAGTGATGTTCTTGCGCTCTTTGCGGCGCGGACGGACAGGCTCTTTCGACATGGATTTTCCTTATTTCTTCTTGCCGGCGATGGCCTTGGCCGGGCCTTTGCGGGTGCGGGCATTGGTGTGGGTGCGCTGGCCGCGCGTCGGCAGGCCCTTGCGGTGGCGCAGGCCCCGATAGGTGCCGAGATCCATGAGCCGCTTGATGTTGATGGCCACTTCGCGCCGGAGGTCGCCCTCGACCACATAGTCGCGGTCGATGATTTCGCGGATCTGCAGCACCTCGGCGTCCGACAGCTCGTTGACGCGCTTGGATACCGGAATGCTGACCTGCTTGCAGATCACCTTGGCGTTGACCGGGCCGATGCCATGGATATAGCGAAGGGCGATTTCAACGCGCTTGTTGGTCGGAATGTTAACGCCTGCGATGCGGGCCACTTTGTCTTTCTCCTAAGCCTTACAAGGGCTTACGCCCAAATTCTCCGCCTATACTCTAACGCAGTACCGGGCGCCTAAATGGCACAAGGCCGTGCCTCCGGGAGGGTTTGCCCTTCCTGAAGCCAGCCTTCATGTCGGTCTAATGCGGGTTATCTAGGGCTGAATCGCTCTGGCGTCAACCGTCCTAGATAGCGCACCTGACCTTCATGATCGTCCCAGCACGTCCTCGATCTGGCGGGTCACCTGAGCGATATCCGCCATCCCGTTTACCTTGTGCAGAACCCCGGTCCGGCCATAGTAGTCGACCAACGGGGCGGTCTGCTTATTGTAGATCTGAAGGCGGTCCCGGACCGTCTTCTCATTGTCGTCGGCGCGCCGGACGAACTCCGTCGACCCGCAGACGTCGCAAACACCGGCCTTTTTCGGCTTCTCGAACCGGTCGTGATAGCCTTTGCCGCATTTGGCGCAGGTATAACGGCCGGCGATGCGCTCGACCAAGGCCTCGTCATCGACCTTCATCTCGATGACCGCATCGAGCTTGAGGCCCTTGTCGTCGAGCATCCGGTCGAGGGCTTCCGCCTGCGCCTGGTTGCGCGGGAAGCCGTCCAGGATGAAGCCCTTCTTCACGTCGGGCTTGTCCAATCGCTCGGCGATGATCGACACGACGATGTCGTCGGAGACGAGCTCACCGCGATCCATGACCGCCTTGGCCTTCTTGCCCATCTCGGTGCCTTGGGCCACGGCACCCCGCAGCATGTCACCGGTCGAGAGCTGTTTCAGCCCGCGCTTGTCCTCGATCAGTTTCGCCTGCGTGCCCTTGCCGGCACCAGGCGGACCCAGAAGAATCAGATTCACCGGCGCGCCCCTCTGAGCTTCGCCTTCTTGACCAGGCCTTCATATTGCTGCGCCAGGAGATGGCCCTGGACCTGCGCCACCGTATCCATGGTGACGCTCACCACGATGAGGAGCGAGGTGCCGCCGAAATAGAACGGCATGGCGGCATAGCCGATGAGGAATTCCGGCAGAAGGCAGACCAGCGTCAGATAGAGGGCGCCGAGCACCGTGATGCGGGTCAGCACATAGTCGATATATTCCGCCGTCCGCTCACCCGGCCTGATGCCCGGGATGAAGCCGCCATATTTCTTCAGATTGTCGGCCGTGTCCTTCGGATTGAACATGATCGAGGTGTAGAAGAAGGCGAAGAAGATGATGAGCAGCGCGTAGAGCACCAGGAACAGCGGCTGGCCGTGGCCCAGAAGGGCCGTGATCCGATTGAGCCAGTCAGGCCCCTGGCCTTGGGTGAAATTGGCGACCGTGATCGGCAGGAGCAGCAGCGAGGAGGCGAAGATCGGCGGAATGACGCCCGAGGTATTGAGCTTGAGCGGCAAATGCGAGCTGTCGCCCTGGGTGACCTTCATCCCGACCTGGCGCTTGGGATACTGGATCAAGAGGCGGCGCTGGGCGCGCTCGACGAAGACGATGAAGGCGACGACGGCGAGCGCGATGATGAAGATCGCGAGAATGAGAAACATCGACATCTGGCCGGTGCGGCCGAGCTCGAGAAGAGCCGCCATGCCGGACGGCAAGCCGGCGACGATGCCGGCGAAGATGATGAGCGAGGTGCCGTTGCCGATGCCGCGCGCGGTGATCTGCTCGCCGAGCCACATCAGGAACACGGTGCCGCCGGTGAGCGTGATGACCGTGCTCGCCCGGAAGAACAGGCCCGGATCGAGCACGATGCTACCCTGCCCTTCGAGGCCCGCGGCAATGCCATAGGACTGCAGCGCCGCGATCAGCACGGTGCCGTAGCGGGTATACTGGTTGATCTTCTTGCGGCCCGACTCGCCTTCCTTCTTGAGCTGCTCGAGATGGGGCGAAACCGTGGTCAGAAGCTGGATGATGATCGATGCCGAGATATACGGCATGATATTGAGGGCGAAGATCGCCATGCGGCCCAAGGCGCCGCCGGCGAGGCCGTTGACCCAGCCCAGGATACCGGTCGAATTCTGTGCCGCGAAGCGGGCGAGCTCGAGCGTGTCGACGCCCGGGATGGGAATATAGGTGCCGAGGCGATAGATGATGAGCGCGCCGAGCGTGAACCAAATGCGCTTCTTGAGATCCTCGGCCTTGGCCAGCGCCGAGAAATTGATATTGGCTGCAAGTTGTTCAGCTGCCGATGCCATGTGCTTTCCCTAAGCCCCTGCCCCAAATCCCCTAGATGGGGTCTGGGGTGGACGCCCGCAACCTCACTCCGGCTTGGCCGGCTTCTCTTTCTTGGCCGGTTTGGCCGGCTTCTCGTCCTTCTGGGCTTCGGGCTTGGCGGCCTTGGCTTCCTTAGGGGCTTTCTCTTCGCCCTTGGGCGCTTTGGCTTCGCCCTTCGGCGCCTTCGCCTCAGCCTTCGGGGCCTTGGACTCCTTCACTGGTTCCTCGGGCTTCGGCGGCTTCAGCATCTTGACGCTGCCGCCCGCCTTTTCGACCGCGGCAATGGCGCCCTTGGAGGCGTGATGCACTTCGAAAGCAAGCTTGGCCTTGAACTCACCTGAGCCGAGAAGGCGCAGGCCGGCGCGGGCCCTGGACACGACCCCGGCCTTGACCAGGGCATCGAGCGTCACGGGCGCCGCCGCATCGATCTTCTTGGCGTCGACCGCCTGCTGGATGCGGCCGAGATTGATCTCGTTGTACTTGACCGGGAACGGGTTCTTGAAGCCGCGCTTGGGCAGGCGGCGATAGATCGGCATCTGGCCGCCTTCGAAGCCGGCCTTGGCGCCGCCGGAACGGGCCGTCTGACCCTTGCCGCCGCGGCCCGCCGTCTTGCCAAGACCCGAACCGATGCCACGGCCGAGGCGCTTGCGCGGACGGCGTGCCCCTTCATTGTCGGAAATCTGATTGAGTCTCATCTCTGGTATCCTTTACTCGACGACGCGCACAAGGTGCTGGACCTTGGCAATCATGCCGCGGACTGCGGGCGTGTCCTGGAGCGTGCTGCGCTTATGGCGCTTGTTGAGGCCAAGGCCGATCAGCGTCGCCCGCTGCTCGGCCGGGCGGCGCGCCGGGCTGTAGATCTGTTCGACCGTCACGGTCTTGTCTGTCTTTGCTTTCGCCATGGTCACACCTGTTATTCGGCCGTCGCATCCTGATCGCGGCGGCGGGAAAGGATGTCGGAGACCTTCTTGCCGCGCCGCGCGGCGACCGCCCGGGGGCTTGCCTGCTTCTTCAAGGCATCGAAGGTCGCGCGCACCATGTTGTAGGGGTTGGACGACCCCTTCGACTTGGCGACGACGTCCTGCATGCCGAGCGATTCGAACACCGCGCGCATCGGACCGCCGGCGATGATGCCGGTGCCCGGAGGCGCCGAGCGCAGCACGACCTTGCCCGCTCCCCAGCGGCCATCGACGTCATGATGCAGCGTGCGGCCTTCGCGCAGCGGCACACGGACGAGACCGCGCTTGGCGCTCTC
>Ga0187894_10005738_pt1 | contig 12483 bp, 9 predicted proteins | sample GBC1701081metaG_FD_136650 | JGI IMG/M metagenome (GOLD analysis project Ga0187894, IMG submission 136650) | White microbial mat communities from a lava cave in the Kipuka Kanohina Cave System on the Island of Hawaii, USA - GBC170108-1 metaG ... | reverse complement strand
GGCGTGTGCTCAGGTTTCAGCGGCCAGGGCCAGCGCCTCTTCTTTGGCGCGGCGCAGGTCCAGCTTGCCGCTGCCCAGGTACGGGAGCTTTTCCACGTTGAAGAACTGATTCGCGCGGGGAATCCACAGGTTCGGCAGGTCGCTCTTGGCAAGCGCTTCGGCGACTTCTTTGGCCTTCTCGCCGGACAGGGTGTGCAGCACCACCAGGCGTTCGCCTTTTTTTCCGTCGGGCACGCCGGTCACCACGAACGTCTGCTCGACGGCGCCGGCCAGCTCATGCAGCTTTTCTTCGACTTTCAAGTGCGGAACCATTTCGCCGGCGATCTTGCTGAAGCGCGTCAGCCGGTCGGTAATGGTGATGAAGCCGTCTTCGTCAATGGCGGCGATGTCGCCGGTGGCGTACCAGCCGTCGCGCAGCACTTCGGCGGTCTTTTCCGGACGGCCCAGGTAACCCTTCATCACGTTGGGCCCGCGCACCAGCATCAATCCGGGCGTGCCCAGCGGAAGCGGCTGCATGCTGTCCGGGTCCACGATGCGCACGCTGACGCCGGGCAGTGGATGGCCGATCTTGCCGCGCTTGCCGCCGACCTGGCGAAATCCCGGCGCGCGAAAATCGCGGGTGTTAACGGCCACCACCGGCGCGCACTCGGTGCAGCCGTATCCTTCCAGCGGCTTGATGCCGAATTTGTCCTCGAAGGCCTGCGCCGTGCGTTCCGGCAGTTTTTCCGCGCCGACGATCACATAGTTCAAACTGCCGAAATCCTCGGGCTGGCAGCGCCGGGTGTAGGCCTGCAGGAACGTCGGCGTGGCTACCATGAAGGTCACGGCGTGTTCGCGCACCATCGCGCCGATGGCCTGCGCATCCAGCGGATTCGGATAATAGACCGCGCCCACGCCGAGCACAGCCGGCAGCCAGATGGTCACCGTAAATCCAAAGGAATGGAAGAAGGGGAGGATGCCCAGGATGCGATCATCCGCCTGCAAGGAAAAGGCCTGCCCGGCCTGCTCCACGTTCGAGAGGATGTTGTAGTGCGTGAGCATCACGCCCTTCGGATCGCCGGTCGAGCCGCTGGAGAAAATGATTGTGGCCAGGTCATCGAGCGCCGTTTTCTTCGCATTCTCCAGCGCGTGCTCCAGCACGCCGGAGGGGAGAAACAACGCGCGCCATAGCGCGACAACTTTCTCGGTGGTGGGCGGATCTTTGAACAAGAATTCCAGCATAACCGCGCGGCCGGGCACGGTGAGCTTCACCTTTTCCAGGAATGCCTTGGAGGTGATTACCGTCTCCAGCTTGCACTGCGCCGCGCATGCCGCGATGACCGAGTCGGACGCGGTGTAATTCAGGTTCACCGGGATTTTCCCCATCAGCACCGCGGCCAGATTCACCAGGGCCCCGGGAACCGACGGCGGCAGCAGCAAGCCGACCATTTCCTGGCCGCGCCAGAGCGGCTTCAGCCGCTCCGCAAGGAACAATGTTTTCACCAGCGCTCCGAAGAAATTCAACTTCGGCACGCGCGGGTCGGCCATGAAAAAACGGAACGGGTGCCAGCGCGCCGTACGCAGGAAGGCCCGGCCCAGCGGCTTCATCTGCGCGCGACGGAATGCATAGGCCTCGGTGTGCAGCTCCTGCACGGCCTGCCGGACTTCCATTGCGGTCGCGGTGGGCGGCATCGGTTTGCCGAAACTGACCGTGGTGCGATAGGGGATGGACTTGGGCAGCTTCCACAGGAAGCGTCCCTGCTCGAAGCTGAAAATGCTGCCCCACACGCCGTCCAGGTGCACGGGGATAATCGGCGCCTCCACGCCCTTCATGATGCGTTCGAAGCCGCGGCGGAAGGGAAGCAACTGGCCGATGCGCGTAATCTGCCCTTCGGCAAAGATGCACACCACTTCCCCGGCTTGAATCGCTTCGGTGGCCGCGCGCAGCGAGCGAATCATGTCCCGCGGTCGCAGCATGGAGGAAATGGGAATCGAGCCGCTGATTTTCGCGAAGGGCTTGACGATGGGGTGATCGTAAATGCCCTGGAACATCAGGAAGCGAATGGGCCGGTCCGTGGACGCGGTGAGCAGCAGCGCATCCACGAACGACATGTGATTGCAGACGAAGAGCGCGCCGCCCTTTTCCGGAATATTGTCGCGGCCTTCGACGCGAATGCTATAGATCGTGTTGGTGAGGAACACGAACACCATCCGGATCAGCGCCTCCGGCAACAGCCACAACAGGTAAATGGTCGCCAGCAGCGTGAGCGCCGAGGCCAGCAGGAAAATAGCCGGCGGCGTATAGCCGCCCCACGTCTGCAGGGCGTAGTACACGCCGGCCGCCCCGAAAATCCCGATGAAGGAAATCAGGTTGGCTGCGCCGATGATGCCGCCCTTTTTGTCCGCGTCCGGGCGGTGCTGAATCATGGCGTTGATGGGGACGATGAAGAATCCTCCGAAGAAACCGAGCAGCGCCAGATTCGCGGCCACGTGCCAGTACGTTCGCACGCCCCAGAAGAGCAACGCGCCGAACAGGGTCATGCCGATGGCGCCGATGGGAATCAGTCCATTTTCGATTTTTCCCCTGGAAAGCAAGCCCGCGGCCATGCTGCCGATGCCGATGCCGATGGCCACGCTGGCATAGAGGTAGCCGGTCTGCGTCTCGCCGGCGTGGAGGACGTCTTTCGCGTAAAACACGATGTTGTTCTGCAGCAGCGCGCCGAGGAACCAGAAATAGGTGTTGCCAATCACCGCCAGCCACAGCACGTGGTCCTGGCGAATGAGGCGCACCTGCGCCGCCAGGTCCGCAAGGAAGTTCCAACGCAGCTTCTTCACGGGATCCGCGGCCGGCACGTCCGCGACGCCGAAGCTGGAGGCCAGCCCGGCCAGCGCGAGCACAATCAGAATCATTCCGCCCCACGCCAGTTGTCCGGAAAACTGCGCGGCCAGCGCGCTGCCGGCCACGATGCCGAAGATAATCGCGAGAAACGTGGTGAGTTCAAGCACGCCGTTGCCCCACGAAAGCCGCTTCTGCGGCAGCAGCTCCGGCAGAATCCCGTACTTGGTCGGGCCGAAGAGCGCGGCCTGCGTGCTCACCAGAAAAATGCACACGAACAGCAGCGGCATATTCCGCAGGAAGAGCGCCAGCGTAGCCAGCAGCATCACCGCCGCTTCAAAGACCTTGGTGGAAATGGTGACGCTGCGCTTGCTGAAGCGGTCCGCCAGCCAGCCGCCGGTCATGGAAAAGAAGATGAAGGGAACGGAAAAGAGCCCGTTGACGATGAAGTTGAGCTTTTCGCGCTGCGCCGCATCCTGCGCGGCGGCCAGCATCGGCAGCAGCACCAGCATCTTGTGCGCGTTGTCGCTGAAGACGCCCTGAAACTGCGTGGCCATCAGCGCCCAGAATCCGCGCTCAGATGTCGCCGCCGAAGCCGGGTGTGGGGTGGGTGGCATCGCCGTCGTGCGCACGTCAGCGCACCTTGGCTGGCGATTCTAGCGCGACCGCGTCAGGCGAGGGTAGCAAAGCTGCCGCAAGAGTGCCCGCAACACAAACCAGCCGCGCGAGCTTTGGCGCTGCGGCAACGTGGCGGATCTATCGCGGGAACCCGGCGCTCTGCCTTTCGCGTGCAAGCGAATTGTAGCTCGCGTCCCACCCCGGCAGGGCTTTGCCGGGGTTGACGTGATGGTTATGAGAGTTGTGCCGGAACGCGTCGCGCGTGACCGCTGCAAGGCCCTCAGGTCCGTTCCGGCAAACGGCGCCGGAACGGGACCTGAGCTACAGGGCGCGAAGAGTGGCGGCGACGGGGCGGCGGGCGGCGCGAATGGCCGGCGGCAATCCGCCAATCACGCCCATCAGCACCGCGAAGATGATGCCCCATAGCAGCAAGGGAGGCGTGATCTTGAAGGCGAAGGCCAGATGCGAAAACGTCTGCAGGTTCATGGCGCCGGTGGTCAGCCCGTTCAGGGGCAGCACCGCAATACACCCGACGGCGCCCCCCAGCGCCGCGATGAAAATTGCTTCAATCACGAACGAGACCACCACGCTGGTGGCGCCAAAGCCCAGCGCGCGCATGGTGGCAATTTCCCGGCCACGCTCGGCCACCGCTGAGTACATGGTGTTGAGCGCGCCAAATACCGCACCGATGCCCATCACCGCGGCCACCGCCGTCCCCAGCACGGTAATCAACGTGGTCAGCGCGCGCGACTGCTTTTCGTAATATTCGATTTCGCGGCTGACGTCCACGGTCATCCGTGGATCCGCCAGCAGCGCATCCTTGAAGGGGACCAGCGCATCGGGCGAGGCCAGATGTACGGTCACCGATTGGAAGATGTTGTCCGGGCGCTTATAAATCTGGTTGAGCACGCGCGCATCGCACCACACTTCGGAGTCAAAAGCCGAGCCGCCGGCATCGAACACGCCCACGATGTGCCAGGTGCCGCCGCCGAACTTCACGCTGTTCCCCATCTGCAGCCCGCGATAGGAGCGGGTGGCATTGTGTCCCACCACCAGTTCGGCCACGCCGGATTGGAAAAAACGCCCTTCGATAATCTTCACGGTGTTGCGCACCTGCAGCGCCTTATCCGAGACGCCGCGGATCTGCACGTTGGCGTCGGTGCCGGTGCGAATCAGGGGAAACGGCGCGACCACCACAACCTCCGGGCTGACCAGCGGGCCGCTGGCGTCACGAGCGATGCCGGGGGCATCCTGGATGACCTTCACCTGATCCAGCGGCACAGCGCCCATCATTTCCGCCGTTGCGCCGGCGCGAACCACCAGCGCATTCTGCGCTGAACCGGAGGACACCAGGGTGGCTTTGAATCCGCGAGCCATCGAGAGCATGGCCACAAAGACGCCAACGGTGCCGGCAATCCCCAGCACGGCGACCACGGCGCTCACCCAGCGGGCGCGGACGCTGCGCAGGTTGTAAACAATCGGAATGGCCACTTCACACCCTCCGCAGCGCGTCCACCACGCGCAAACGCATAGCGCCGAGCGCAGGCAGCAGGCCGCTGGCCGCGCCGATAGCCAGCGCGATGGCTACACCCAGCACAACCGCCTTGTTCGGCAGAAAGAAAATAGGCAGCAGGCCGCCGGTGGGGTCGCCGCGCAGGGAAATCAGCTTGGCCAGGCCCATCCCCAGGGCGCCGCCGATCGCGGCAATCACCAGGGCTTCTCCCAGCACCAGGAACATCACGAAGCGGTTGGAGTAGCCGATGGCCTTGAGCACGGCCAGTTCCGCGGTGCGCTCGCGCACGGCGATGGCCATGGTGTTGCCCGTCACCAGCAGCAGGGTGAAAAACACCACGCCGCCAATGCTCAGAATCAGGAATTCGATGTTGCCCATCTGCTTCACCCAGTTGGCGGCGAAGTTCGATTCTGTGTCGGTCTTGGTCTCATCGGGTGAGTTGGCGAATTCAGCGTCAATGGCTTTGGCGATGCGCACCGCGTCGTCCGGGTTCTCCACGCGCAGCGTCCACCAGCCGACGCGCCCCTTGACCCGCTCCGGCACTTTTTCCTCGAAGTAATCCCAATGGAACCAGAACTGGTCCTCCACGCCCTTCTTTTCGTTGGTGTAAATCCCGTCCAGGTTGAATTCCCAGTCACGAACGCCGAAGAATGAACTCTTCAGGGGAATGCGGTCGCCGACCTTCCATCCGAAGCGCTCGGCGATTTTTCTGCCGGCGATGGCTCCTTGCCGGTCCTCCTTGAATTTCTTCCACTGGTCGTCGGGCACCACCATCTCCGGGAAAACTTTGCGCTGGTTTTCCACGTCAATCACGAACTGCGGAAAGAAATTCCTCTCGTCCTGATAAACGCCGCCGAACCAGTTGTAGTGGGCGATGGACTTCACGCCCGGAATGCGCTTGATGCGCTCGCCGTAGGCGAGCGGCATGGACATGATGATCGAGACTTTGTTGATGGTCACCAGCCGGTCTGCGCCGGCAATCTCCGCTCCGCCGAACGCGCCCTTGACCACGGCCAGCAGGCCAAAGAGAAACATGGCCACGGCAAACGAGCCGATGGTCAGGATGAACCGCGCCTTCTTGCGAAAGAGGTTGGCCCAGATCAGCGCCTTGAATTTCATCGCATGCCTCCCGCGGTTACCGCTTCGGCCCGCGCCCCTTCCACCAGCGCGCCCTTTTCCAGATGCAGGGTCAGATCCGCGCGCTGCGCCACCACCGGATCGTGAGTCACCATCAGCACCGTTTTCCCGTACTCCTTCACCAGGCGCAGGATGAGGTTCATGACTTCGTCGGCGCTCTTGCGGTCCAGGTCGCCGGTCGGCTCGTCGCACAGCAGGAAGGTGGGGTCGGAGACGATGGCGCGGGCAATGGTTACCCGCTGCTCCTGTCCGCCGGAGAGTTGCCTGGGATAGTGGTTCATGCGGTCGGTCAGGCCCACAACGCCCAGCGCCGTTTCCACGTGCTTGCGCCGCTCGGATTTGGAAAGCTTGGTGAGCAGCAGGGGCAGCTCCACGTTCTGGAACGCGGTCAGCACCGGAATCAGGTTGTACATCTGGAAGATGAAGCCCACGTGACGCGCGCGCCACTCGGTCAGCTTGCTGGCGGACATGTGCGTGATTTCGTCGCCGGCCACGGAGATGCTGCCCGCCGAGGGAACGTCGAGGCCGCCCAGCAGGTTCAGCAAGGTGGTCTTGCCGGAGCCGCTGGGTCCCATGAACGCGACAAAGTCGCCTTTATCCACGTCCAGGTTCAGGCCCTGCAGCACGTGAATTTCTTCGCTGCCGCGCTGGTACTTCTTGTCCAGCCCGCGCACGCGAATCAAGCTGGGCGAATCACTGCGGCCATCCACACGGATCATTTCACTCCCCCTACTGGCGAACCTCGACCTGCTGGCCTTCCCGCAACTCCGGCGGCCCGTGGACCACAACCACGTCTCCCGAATTGATGCCGGCGAGCACCTCAACGTCGCTTCCTCGTTCGGCGCCGAGGGTAACGGCGCGGCGCTCCACCTTGCCGTCGCGGATTAGCCAGACCATCTTCCTGCCGCCGTCATCGTGTACCGCCGTTTTCGGAATCAGCGCTTTCGCCTCTGCGGCCGCGCCGGCGCGCGGCTGCGGCTCATCGCTGAGGAAAGCCACCTTCACGCCCATGTCCGGCAGGATGCGGGGATCGAGGCGGTCAAAGCTGATACGCACCTTCACCGTGGCCTTCTGACGGTCAGCGGTGGGGATGATGGTGCGCACCTTGCTCGGAATCTGCCAGTCCGGATAAGCATCCAGCGTGGCAATCACCTTCTGCCCGTTGCGCACCCGCGCGATGTACGACTCGTTCACGTCCACTTCGATTTCGAGCGAATTCATGTCCACGATGGTGGCGATGCCGGTTCGGGTGAAACCGCCGCCGGCGGAAATCGGCGACACCATTTCACCCACCTGCGCGTCTTTCGAAACCACCAGCCCGTCGAACGGCGCGCGAATCGTGGCGTTTTCCAGATCCTGCTCGGCCACCTGGATGCGCGCTTCCGCGGCCTTCACCTGCTCGCGGGCCAGCACGATGCGCGCCCGCAGGCTCTCCACGTCGGTGCGCCGCTGATCGAAAATCTGCACGGACTGGATGCCGGAATCGGCCAGGTCCTTGGCGCGCTTCATCTCGCGTTCGGCGTTGGCCAGATTCACTTCCAGATCGCGAATCGCCGCGGCCGTGGCGTCGCGGTCCGCCCGGGCGGAAGCAAGCCGGACCCGCGCGTCCGAATCGTCGAGCGTCGCCAGCACCTGCCCGGTGGTGACGCGCATGCCCTCGTCGGTGAAGACGCCGGTCACCCGTCCGGTGATCTTGGCGGCGATGGTGGAGCGCCGCCGGGGCGTCACGTAGCCGCTGGCGTTCAGCAGCGCGCCGCTGCGCGGGTCACCTGCCGCGCGCGCCGTGGCCGCTTGTACTTCCGGCTTCTGGGTGCGCAGGGCCAGCGCGGCGCCGCCGGCCACAACCACCAGACCCAGAAACGCGGAAAACATCCCGAACCACTTGCCGCGCTTGCCGCTGCGCGAACGGTCCTCGATCTTCAACGATCCGAGGTCATGCGTTCGGTCTGGGGCAGAATCACTCACTGAGTTTTAACGTCTCCATCGCCAAAAAGTTACGCCGCTTCGTTTGGGAAGCCGGAACGTTCGCCTGCAGGTGTCAGAGGTCGCAGGCACAATTGTTCCTGAATCGGCCGCCAAACACAAACCGATTCGGGAGCGCCGCTGTTGGTCGCGGCCGGTAGGCTTCCGCAATTGTAAAATTTTGCCGTCCAAAAATCCAGCACACCGGTAATCCGGTAGTGTCTTAATTTGGGTTAGGGGCCGAAATATAGCCTTGCCAATCTGACTCTAGGTTCAAGCGCAGCAAAATTTGCGCGCTCTCCATCCTCATAGTGCGCCTGCACCAGACCGGCCAGCATGTCTGCGAACTGTATGCCCAAACAGTGTGCGCTGTCTTGCGGCTGAATGGACAGGAGTGTTCCCACGTCCTTTGTGAACCACAATTCTATCTGCAAGTAATCCGCCAAGCTGTTCCCGCTGCGAACCTTGATTGTCCTTGGGTCAGGAACAACCGTTACGACGCCATGCGCCGCCATAAAATCCAAGAGAGACAATCGAATCATGTAGTTGTAGAGCTTGTTTTGGTCACGCCTTATGTGGGCCATCACGTTTTCTTTTTTCACCGTGATCGTCTTAAGACTAATATCTGGGTCTTTGTCACACATCGCCCTTGCTTGCAAAGCAAATTCTGCCCTTGCGGCCTCCGACATGTCTGCCCACTTCTTTTCTTTGGCTGGATTCCACTTGAATTTCTTGTAAAGCTCCCTGATCAAACGCTTAGGTAGGTGTTTCTTTGCGGGAGGAACGCACAGCGCTCCAATCGTCAGAAAGCGGCTAGAGCCACCGGCCCGATATGGCTTCGTGAAATCAAACCCCAGATCGCCGCTCTCATCCAAGAAAATAATCATCGGGTGGGCAACAAAAAAAAGGGGCTCCTGCATAGGAGCCCCTCATAATCTTGGAATGGCCCCTGAGTCCGGTACGCTTACAGCGCACTTACGATACCCTCATCGGGCGTCGCGGGTGCCTCAGGATTTACCCATTCCGGCACACAGAATAGGCAAAAATCCGCTAAAAATCAAGCAAAATCTTAGGCTTTTAGAATCCCCTTTTGTTTTCAATAGGTCAACGATTCCGGCTACCTCCCAAACGTGGTCTGTGATCCCGCTTCCATTGCGGTGGTGACGCGCAGCGATTGTGGTTTGTCCAGCGAATTTGTTTGTGCCTGGCTTGTCTCCGCGGCATACTTGCCCCACACCCCAAACGGCAAGGCGTTTTGTTGGTGCATTCGGTTGATGCTGCTGCGTCTGTGCCCGCATGGAGGCTTGTCGTAACACCCGCGGGCCTCACCCGGCGGGAACAGAGATTGTCAGGAGGTGGGCATGGCTAGCGTGACACAGGCTCAAGCGCAGACCAAAGGAGCCGGCGGGGCCGGCCGCGTGCTGCTGCTGGGCACGTTGATCGTGGGGACCCTGGATATGCTGGACGCCCTGACCTTCTTTGGATTTGTGCGGGGCGCGAAATTGGTCCGCATTCCCCAATCCATTGCCGCAGGCTTGCTGGGGCGCGAGGCGTTCAACGGCGGCGCGGCGACGGCGGTTCTCGGCGTGCTGCTGCACTACTTCATCGCGTTCGGCATCGTCTTCGCCTACTGGTTTGCCAGCCGCCGCCTGCACGTGCTGATCGAGCATCCGATCATGATGGGGCTGCTCTTTGGCGTGGCCTGCTTTTTCGTGATGAGCTACATCGTCATTCCTCTTTCCGCCTCGGGTCGCGGCCCATTCGTGATGTCGGTCTTTCTCAACGGCATTATCGGACATGCGCTGCTGGTGGGCCTGCCGGCGGCGCTGGTGGTCAGTCGCGGCGGCAGGAGTTGAAGCCTGCCCGGGCTGGCGGCGCGCAGTTGAATGCAGTGTGAAAATCACGCCTCCCCACGCAACCCTGCCCCGAGTCTGATATAACCTCTTTTCCCCCGTCCCTGATTGCGGGAAGGCATCCTTATGGACCGCAGTGAATACGATCTGGTGGTTATCGGCAGCGGGCCCGCCGGGCAGAAAGGCGCCATCTGCGCAGCCAAACTGCGAAAGAAAGTTGCCGTGGTGGAAAGGGCGCACACCGTGGGCGGCGTGTGCGTGAATACGGGAACCATCCCCAGCAAGACGTTTCGCGAAGCGGTGCTGTACCTGAGCGGCTTGCGGCAACGTTCGTTCTACGGGCGCGGCTACGCCGTGAAGGACCAGATTTCCATGCGGGACCTGGTCTTCCGCGCGCAAGCCGTGATGGCCCGCGAAATCGAGGTGATCAAAGCGCAGTTGCGCCGCAACCAGGTGGCGACCATCGAAGGCCAGGCTAAATTCCTCGACCCGCACACCATCGAGATTGCCGGCGACAACCAGACGCAGATCGTCCGGGCGAAAAATGTGCTGATTGGCTGCGGCACGCGGCCCGCGCACGACACCGGCATACCCGTGGACGGAAAGCGCATCTTCGACTCCGACCAGGTGACCGAGCTCGAAGAGGTGCCGCGGGAGCTGATCGTGGTGGGCGCGGGCATCATCGGGCTGGAATACGCTTCCATGTTCGCCGCGCTCGGAGTGCGCGTCACGCTGCTGGATCAGCGGCCGGTGCTGCTGGACTTTGCCGACCGCGAAATCGTGGAAAGTCTCTGCTACCAGTTACGGCAACTGGCCACCGTGTTCCGCCTGGGCGAAAAGGTGGTCGGCATCGGCATTGATGAAGATCGCGACCGCGTATGGGCCAAACTGGAGAGCGGCAAGACGGTGTATGCGTCACGGCTGCTTTACGCCGTCGGCCGCCAGGCCAACAGTGACCTGCTGAATCTGGAAGTGACCGGGCTGAGGCCCGACGCCCGCGGGCGCCTGAAAGTGAATGAGAACTTCCAGACCGAAGTGCCGCACATCTACGCCGCCGGCGACGTCATTGGATTCCCGTCGCTGGCCAGCACTTCGATGGAACAGGGGCGTCTGGCCGGTTGCCACATGTTCGGCAAGCCGAGCAAGATGGTTTCCAAGCTGGTTCCCTACGGCATCTATACCATCCCGGAAATCTCCATGGTCGGCGCGACCGAAGAGCAGCTCACGCAATCCAAGACACCGTACGAAATCGGCATGGCCCGTTACGCGGAGCTGGCCAAGGGACAGATGCTGGGCGACGATCAAGGCCTGCTCAAGCTGCTCTTCGATCCCGCGTCGCTGAAGCTGCTGGGCGTGCACGCCATCGGCGAACGCGCCGCGGAGATCGTCCACATCGGGCAAGCCATTCTGGCCATGGATGGAACCATCGAGTATTTTCGCGATGCCGTATTCAACTATCCCACGCTGGCCGAAGCCTACAAGGTGGCCGCGCTCGACGGCCTGAACAAGATGTAGCGACGGCTCAGGGTGATAGGCGGGCCGCCCGGACGGCCATCCTGCGCCGTCACTTTCTGACGCACAGCGAAAGGAGTGATGCACCCATGAAAAAATACGCCGCTTTGCTCGTCCTGTTTCTCGCGGTTCCGGCGTCCACCCAGGAACAGAAGCCGGTCACCCTGAAGAGCATTCTGCTGGAGCAGCTTCAGACCACGCACAACAACAAGGACTGGTTTGTGCCGGCGAACATCGCCGTCGAAGGCTTGACTCCCGAGCAGGCCAGTTGGCGCGACGGAAAAGGCAACCACTCCATCGGCCAGCTCGCCAACCACCTGGTGTTCTGGAATCGCCAGCAGCTTGCAAAATTCAAGGGGGAAAAGCCCGCGGCGTTCAGCGGCAACAACGAGGAGACCTTCAACAGCTTCGACCAGAAGAGCTGGAACGCCACGGTGAAAGAGCTGGACGCCGTGCTGGCCGAATTGGAAAAAGTGGTCGCCGCCGCCGATGAAAACAAGCTGAAATCGTGGGCCTCCGCCGTAGCCCACATCGGCACGCACAATGCCTATCACACCGGACAGATCATCTACATTCGCCGCCTGCAAGGTTCCTGGGACCCGGAAAAGGGAGTGAAGTAGCGCGGCCCCGGCGGTGGCTGAATTGCCTCACCGTCCTGGATCATTAGCCGGACGTCTGGTCCGGAGGGGTTTGGCTCATGGATGCCCTCTCAGAAATCCTGAAAGTGGTGAAGCTGGACGGGGCATTTTTTTATAACGGCGAGTTTTCTTCGCCGTGGAGCCTGCGCTCCCCAGCCTCGCGGGAGATGGCCCCGCACATCGCGCCGGCCTCAGGACACGTGATCGTGTATCACTTGCTGACAGAAGGACGCTGCCACGCCGCCGTGGAGGGCGGCCAGCGTGTGCCCGTGCAGCCCGGTGACATCCTCATCTTCCCGCACGGTGACGCGCACATCATGGAAAATGGACCTCGCGTCAAGACCATTGACAACGGCAAGGAGCTGGCGCGGATTTTTTCGCAGGGCCTGAAACTTTCCCGCATGGGCGGCGGGGGCGAGGTTACCAAACTCGTCT
>Ga0187894_10005737_pt1 | contig 12483 bp, 3 predicted proteins | sample GBC1701081metaG_FD_136650 | JGI IMG/M metagenome (GOLD analysis project Ga0187894, IMG submission 136650) | White microbial mat communities from a lava cave in the Kipuka Kanohina Cave System on the Island of Hawaii, USA - GBC170108-1 metaG ... | reverse complement strand
TGCTCGACGGCTTCGACCGAGACTCCGAGGCTGATCGTACGGCCCTCACCTTGCTGTATCGGATCCGTGATCGGGACGCCTTCAATGAAGACATCCTTGGAAAAGCCCTGAGCGCCATTGATTGTTCCCCAGCGATTCCCCTCCGAAACTCCGGGCAACAGAAAAATGAAGGCGCCGGGATTTCTAGGGCCTTGGCCAATGCCGGAGCCGGCGACGGCGGTACCCATGGCCAGCGGCAAATTCGTGTACAACTCGTTTCGTATCGTCGTGCCGAGACGGGGATCGGAAGTGTTCAATTGCGCGGGCGCGGAGGTGACCGTCACCGTTTCGCTCGCCGCGCCGACCTGCAACGTCAGGTTGAGGCCGACGGCGCTGAGCGCATCCACAATCACCTTTTCCTGTTCGAGCGCTCGAAAGCCCGTGGCGGAAACCGCCACCTTATATTCCCCTGGCGGCAGCGGCGCGAGCACATACAAGCCCGCTCCCGTCGTCTGGCGCTCCGTCCTGACACCCGTGGCGACGTTGGTCGCCGTCACGGTCGCGCCGGGGATGACGGCGCCCGTCGCGTCGGTGATGACTCCCTGGATCGAACCTGTCCCGCCGATCTGCGCCAATGCGCGCGACGGAGTGAACAAGGCAAAGGCGCTGAGCAGCAGCAGCCAGAGAAACGTACTTGCGGATTTTTTGTACATGACCAACCTCCTTTTGCGCCGCGTGGCGGCGAAGACGAATGCTTTATCCGGGTCAGACACAGATCGCAACAAGTCTTATTGACTCTTCTTCACCTCGACCGCATAGACGTGTGTCGCGCCGTGCATATTCGAGCGGAAGACGATCCATTGTTGATCCGGTGTAAACGTGACGTTCGGTTCCAGCCGGTAATCATGCTTGGCCATGTTGACCAAGCGTTCTGCTTTGAAGAACCCGGGGATGATCAGCTCTTTGGCGTTGGGCGCTCTGATGCCTGCCACATCGGGAATGCCTGTGGGCCGGTAGAGGTAAATCCACTTGCCGTCCTTGGCGTGCGCCACCATCTCTTCGTCGCCGCCGTCGCCCGCGAAGAGCTTGCCATCGTTTGAAATATTGAAATGCACCGACCATTCGTCGCGTTGCAGGTGATACCAGATGCGCGCGCCCGTGGCGATCTCATAACCCGCGACCCAGAAATCTTCGCCGCGCGGCGTTTGCAAGTCGTACCAGATGACACGGCCGTCGGCGCTGAAGAACTCGTGCCCGGCGATCTCCATATTCATTGTGCGTGTGTGAATCTTCGTCAGTCCGGAGCCGTCCGTGCGAATCGTCCAGATGCGATCCACCTTGTGCCAGGGGCCTTCGTGACAAAACATAATCAAGCCGGGATCGGTGGGCGAAAATTGCAGGTGATTGAGCCAGTCTGTCGCGCGATGGACCGTCTTTATCTCACCCGTCTTGGCGCTGATGGTAAAGATTGCCATCGGGATGCGCTGTTCCAGACGGCTGTTCAACCGCACTTCTTTCCGCTCGGCGAAGGTGAGCGGCTTGCCATCCGGGCCACGCATCTCTGTTTGTGTGGACGCGGCTGTATAAGAGCTGGGCGTACTGCCTTCCATCAAACTGCCCAGCAATAGCGTCTCGTCGGCGTTGACCGAGGCGACGGACGCGCGCGGCGGCAGCTTCGTTATCTCGCGAGTCACTTTGGTGTCGAGTTGCGTGGCGAAGACCGCGCCGGATTTGACGTAATAGACCTGCCCACTCTTGCGGCCTGTGACGATGACGTTCACGCGGCCTTCCACCACTTGTTCTATCGCGCGCGTCTTCAGATTGACCGTCGCCAGTCCACCGGGCGTCGTGATCAATAGCTTCTGCCCATCAGGCGCATATGCGTTCTGATGAAAGTAGAGACTGGCGCTGCCGGGTTCGCGCGACAACCGTATGACGCGATGCCCGGTGGCGGGGTCAACCCATTCAGTCGGCGCCTCTTGTGTGGCGGCGCCCGATAGCCAGACGAGTGCTGCGCCGAAAACCAAAGCGATCGCTGCGCTGAATTTACACATAAGCCTCTCCTAGAACCCTTGACCCTTTGCGATAAAAAGCTCGACGCTAAAAGCTCAGCTTGAACCCGTATTGAATCTCGCGCCCGATATAGCCAGGACGCTTGCTGATGACCTTGCCGAAGTTGGCGTTGTTGAAATCCAGTACCGGATTATCCCAGTTGATTTGGTTGAACGCGTTGTAGGTTTCGACGCGCACCTCGAACTTGAAGCGCTCGTTCAGCCGAAACGACTTGCTCAGAGTCATATCGGTCTGCGACGTGCCCGGCCCGACGAGACCGTCGTAAGTGTATGGGTTCTTGCGGGGGGTACTCGCCGGGTCATTATTCGTGCCCGCCGGCAGCGCGGAGAACACCGACTTGTCGAACCACATGTCGCGCGTCGGATTGTCCAACTTCGGACTGCCGCTGACGATCAGATTCTGGTTGAAATGTAGTGTGCGACCTGAATACCAACGATTTGTCGTCGTGAGCCGCCAGCCGCCGAGCGCCAGGTCCACGGGTTTGGCGGCGTCTTTGAGCAGCCAGCGTCCACGGCCTACGGGCAGTTCCCACGTCAGCGCGTGGTTGACGCGATGGCGCGCGGAGTCATTCCGGTAGCGCCAGGTGAAATCACGGGCGAAGGCCGCGCGATCATCGAAGAATTCCGTGCTCGCTTCGCGTTGATAGGCGTAATTCACCAGCAAGCTCAGCCCTTTGAAGAAGGGCCGCTGGGCCTGGAACTTGTAAGATTGCACGTGCAACTTCCTGCCTGCCGTGTTGGTCTGCGTGATCGCCTGGTATTGTGGATAGGGCCGCAACAGCGACGCGACCGTTACATTGGCCGCCCCATTACGCAGCGCGCCGGGGAATTTATCAATCGTCAGGTAATTGCGGAACGGATTGGGTACCTGCGCATTCGTTACCGAGCGTGGGACCTCATACAAGATGTTCGGATCGGCCATATTGAGATCGAGGTCATAAGGCAGATTGAACCCGTTGTTGAAGAAGAAGTCGAAACTCAAGACCGTCCGCCCCCACACTTCGCGCTGGTACGAGAGGCTGTAGCGGTCGTTGTTTTGCGGCTTCAAATCGTATTGATCCAGACTGACCGGGTTGCCGAGGTTGGTATAACGGCCCAGCGATTTTTCGGTCGGTTGTTGCAATGGGTTCGGACTCGTTCCCGTGGTCGGGAACGGATCGGAAACGCGCGCCAGCGGCACGCCATTGAGCGGCGAGAGCACGTTCGTGATCGTCGAATAGCCCGTGTACTGATTGACGAAATCGCCCAGCGGATCGCGGATCCGCGACGACGGCGTCATATAGCGCGCATAGCCGAAGCGGACCACCGATTTGTCATCGAGCTTGAAGGCGAAGCCGACGCGCGGCAGGAAGTTGTAAGCGTTGCGCGACCACGCGTTGCGGTTGTTCTCATCGGTGAAAATCCATGCGCCGTTGTAGGTCGGCCTGTAGCCCTTGGTCGCCAGAAGGTTCAAGACTGCGGCAGGCATATTGGGCGGCGTCGCCTGAAATTCGGGAATCGGGTTGGTCAAATCCAGCCGCTGTGACAAACGGTTCTGCCGGTCAACCGGGCCGGGTTCGTATTCCCAACGCAGACCGAGATTGAGCGTCAGCCTGCTGTTCAATTTGAAATCATCGTGGACATAGGAAGAGTAACCCAGCGTCACGACCTCTTGCACGGGCACGCGGCGGCCGCTGGAATTGTTGTCCAGGTAGCCGAGCAGGAAGGTCGCCCATTCGCTGCCGGAAGTATTGATTAGCGCATTGGCGTTCGTATTCTGGCTGGCGGTGAGTTGCGCGCGGAAATTCAGGTTGATCGGCTCGAAGCGCGCGCCCTTGCCTTTGTCCACGCGAAGCTCGCCGCCGAATTTGAGCTGGTGATTGCCCGCGTACCAATTCAAGCGCGCCGAACCGCCCCAGCCTTGCGGATGTTGCCAAAACTCGCGTCCGGTGCGCCCCAAACGATTGGCGACGCTGCCGGTCGGCGCATCGACCGCCGGATAGTAGATTGTGTCGTTGGTATAGAGCGGCGTGTACCAAGGATTGTTCGGCCACAAATTCTGTAGCCCCTCTTTCCCCAGCAACGCCGTCGGCACGGCGGCTTCGTCGGTGAGCCGGTGGTAATTGGCGCGCAGGTTCAAGGCCATTTTGGGGTTGATCGTATAGACCGTGTCAGCCGCGATGCTCAGGCCATAGCGGTTGCTGCCCGTGATGGGGAAGAGTTTGCCATTCGCGCCTTCGGGCGGAGCTTCCAAAAGGTGAGTGCGGAATTGCCCGTAACTTACGAACGTTCTCCATCTCTCATTGATGTTCCAGTCAATACGGTTCGACAGGTTCCAGTAATCCACATTCTCCGTCTTGACGCCCTGCCAGTTCAGATCGTTGCCGGGCAGATTGGGCGCCGGCAATTCGGCCAGCAGCCTGACCGCCGTCGGATCGAAGCGTTCTTTCGGAATGATATTGCCCGCGAAAATGGTACGCACGCCGCTCGAACCGGTTGCAGTGATCGGGTCGTAGATCGGGCGGGCGCACGTCGTCCCGGTTGGGCAGACGGCATAGCTTCCCAATCTGGATTGGCTGAAATTGCCCTGCCGTTCCGCCTCCGTCGGCAAAGTGATCTTGACCGTGATGGGCCGATGGTCATCCCACTGCTCGTACGAACTGAAGAAGAAGAGTTTGTTCTTGATGATGGGACCGCCGATTGTGCCGCCATACATTTTCAAATCGGTGCCGCGAAAAACTGTTTCGTCCGCGCCGGGCGCGCGCACTATGGTCGGATCGCCAAAGGCGTTAAAGCGCGGGTTGCGGTTATGGTAGTAGGCCGAACCGTGATACCTGTTCGTGCCCGACTTCATATTCAGTATGACGATGCCGCCGCTGCTGTAACCGTATTCCGAATCCACCGCGTTCTTCTGAAACGAGACTTCCTGAACGGCTTCGATCGAAGGCGTGTATGAAGTCTTGTAGCTGGAAGTCAGCGGCACGCCATTGAGTTGAATGTCATTAGCGCGGAAGGTTCCGCCGCCCGCGTCGAATTCATTGGCGAAGGCGTGGTGATAGGGGCGATTCTCGCCATTGGCGTTCTCGCCGCCGTTGATGGTCGGGTCGAGCGTGGTGATGTTGTACGGATTGCGTCCGCGAATCGGCAATTGCTCGACCAGCTCGCGGCCAATCGTCAAAACGTCGCTGGTGGAATTGAACTGCACGGCGACGGGTGTATCCTGCACGGTGATGACTTCGGTAACGGCGCCGATCTCCAGCCGCGCGTCCACGGTCACATCGCCGCGGTTCTGAACGGTGATGTTGCGTTGCTCATATTTTTTGAAGCCGGTCGCTTCGACGATGATCGAATAGGCGCCCGATTCGACGAAGTCGAAGATGTAGCGCCCTTCGGAGTTGGTTTGACGCGTCACTTCCACGCCCGTGCCGACATTCCTGAGCGTGACATTGGCGCCGGCGAGAGCCGCATTGCTCGTGTCGGTAACGACGCCCTGCACTTTACCGCGATAATCCTGCGCGCGCGCGAGCGCGGGCATAACAAGGATGACGGCCAGCGCGCTCAAAACTCCGCGCCCTAAACGCGATTGCAAAGATGTCATGATGGAACCTCCTCTTGATGAGATTATTGTTTGCCGTTCGTGGCGCAGCAGCAGCTCCACTCTCATAGGACCTTCTCAGTCATCGGATCGAGCAGGCGCACCCGGCCGTTGTTGTTAATGGTAAGACGGTCGCAGGCGATTCCGCCGACGATCTGGCAGGCGCCGTTGATTGTGACCGCGCCGCCCGGCGCGGTCACATAGGCGTAGACACTGGCGCCTCCGTTGAGTGTCAGTCCGCCGCTATAGATATTGAGCGTGAGCCAGGCGGGATTGTCGGCATTGCCAATCACGCCGCCGTTGACGTTGAAGCCGTTGGCGACAACCACGATCACCGGGCCGGCCACCCGCATCTGCGCCTGGTTATTGAACGTGAGGCGCTGGAAGTAATAGACCGAGGGTTGAACCGCCCCCGCCACTCCCAGCGTGAAGCCGCTCCCGCCATTGGCCGCGAAGTCGCCATAGGCGCCGGCGGGTACCACGATCTGGCCGGCGTTGCTGTTGAGCGTGAGATTGCGCACTGTGGCCCAATCGCCCACGCTCTCGCCCGGATTGTTGAGCGTTACGCTGCGCGTTCCGGTGGGGGCCAATGGCGCGGCCACAATGGGCAGTGGCGCGGGATCGGCGCGACGGACGACGTGGCCGAGCGTCGTGGCGCTGTTGAGCGTCACCGTGTAGTTCGATGGCGTCGCGCCGCCGTTGCCATCGAGTGTCCCGCCGTAGTTGGGCGAGCCGTTCAACACCACATTCGGCATGCCAGGAACGAACAGATCGCCGCTGATGGACGTGGCGCCATTGAGCGATACGTTCTCGCCGAGCATCTGCTGGATGGAACCCTCCAAAACGCCGCTGTTGAACGCTGGCGCGTGATTGACGAGAGCCCTTGCGGCGATCGAGAGCGTGGCGGCGTCGCTCGTGACACCGCCGGCGCCGTTGCTGACAACGACGGTGTAGCTACCTATGTCGGCGGCTTGAACATTGGTGATCGCAAGGCTTGGGTTGGTCGCGCCCGTGATGGCGGTGTTCTCCTTGAACCACTGATAGCTCAGCATCGGCGAGTTATTTACGACGACGGAGAAGGTCGCCGTCCCGCCCATCAGCGCGGTCACATTCTGCGGTTGCGTCGCAATCACAGGCGGGCCGAACGCCTGAAAGACGATGCTGTTCGCCGACACCGTGAAAGCGCCGGTGAAGCCCGGAGGCAGACCACTGAAGGTCAAATCGGAGGCGGTCAAATCAGTCGAACCGAAGGTGGCCAGCGTATAGGCGCCGCCAACTGCGAAGCCTGGTCCAGTCGCGAAGACGAAGCGACGCGGCCCCGCATCGCCTTTGGTGAGCGCGCCGGTGATTGCAAGCCGGTTGGCCGCGGATCCGAGATCGAACGCCAGCGCGGCGCCGGGGTTCCACGTGAGCGAGGCCGCAGTGAGGACTGAGCCAGGCGTGGCGCCGCCGGGCAGTATCGCGCCGTTCGCGTTCAAGACAACCGCGCGGCCGATTGCGCCGTCGCCGGTGAGAACGCCGCCGGAATTCACCGTGACATCCGCGCCAGCGGCCAGACTGCCGTCCACGTCGAGCGCTCCACCATTGACGGCGACCGCGCCGGTGAAAGTATTCGCGGCGCCAAGCGTCAACCGTCCGGCGCCGATTTTGGTGAAGCCCCCGGCGCCTGAGAGCGATCCGTTGAGCATAATGCTGCGCGCGACGTCCGCCGCGTCAGCGGCCTTAATCGAGATGTTACCGTTAGTGGGCAATGTGATGGGCAGGTTCGCGCTCCAGTCCGCCTTTGCGCCCAACAGGCCGCCGCCGAAGTTGAGATTCGTAGCGAGACCCGCGGCGCCGTTCTTGACAATCCCGCCGCTGCCGAGATGCAGCGCGCCGCCGTTGATCGTGATCGTCGCTGATCCAGCCGTGACCGTGGAGTCGAAGCCGAGCGTGAATTTCTCGACCGCGCTCACGCCGCCGGTGAAGGTGGCCGACGCCACGTTGTTCGCGTTCGCGCCGTTCGTGCGGCAGAGCACGATGCCGTTCGCGGTGTCGGTCGAGGCGAAGACGCCGCCCAGCACGCGCATGGCTCCGCCGCGGCCCGCGCTGGTTTGATTGCCGATTGTGATGGCGCCGGTCGCGGTGAGCGAACCGCCCTCAACCGACATCGCGCCGTTCGAGTTGTTCGTGCCGAGGCCGATTGTCGTTGTGGTAGCGCTGCCGCCGGCGACGATGAATCCGGAGTTGAAGTCGGGAGTCCCCGCGCTATTTCGCCGGATGTTCACGTCGCCGACGGTCAGGGCGCCGCCGTTGACGCGCAGTGTCCCGCCAAAGTCCGAGTTCGTGCGGAAACTGCCCAACGCGGCGGACCCGCTGTCAATCACGACCGCGCTTGTAACCGCCGTTACGAGACCGCTGGAGCCGAAGGAACCGCCCGCGATGTTGAACTGTGTGTTCGCTCCGAGGTTGACGGCGTTATTGCCGATGTTGAGGGACGAGCCGGCGCCGAGCCGAAGCGCGCCGCCATTGATCGTAAGAACACCAGCCAGGGCTGATGGTTTGGTCAACACGAGCGGACCGGCGCCGAGCTTGGTCAGCCCCTGATTGCCGGCAAGCGAGACGCCGAGAACAGTCGTTGCGCCCGCGCCCAGAGCATTGACCGTCACCGTCGGATTGCCGGCGGCGACGACCAGCGTGAGGACGTTGGCGGCGTTCCCATTATTGTCGAGGATCCAATTGCCGGGTGAAGCGACGTCCGTGTCGCCGAAGACGAGATTGCCGATTGTGCGCGGCGAATCGAGGCGCACGATGAGATCATCAACCAGTTCGAGCGAGGAGAAATCGGCGGTATTGCCGGCGCCCGCTCCCACGATGCCGTTGAGCCAATTCGAATTGGCGCTCCACACCCCGCCCGAGGCGTTCTGAATCCAGGAGCCATTGCCGATGAGCGAACGCGTGTAGACCTGGCCGGCGGCGAAACCGCCGTTTAATGCGTTGCCCGCAATGTCGGCGATGCCGGTACCACTCGCGTTCACATCGAGCCGCACGCTGCCCTCGCCGGAGAGAGGACCGACCGTCACATCGAAGACGCCTTCTCCGGCCGGCGCCACGCCGGAGACCGCGCCGGAAAGGCCTCCGGAGAAATTCGCGGTGAAGTCGGAAGCGTCAACGCCAGGCGCCGGCTCGCTCAAGCGCACGCGGAACGTAATGGTGTCGGCTGAGCTGCTCGCCGCGGTCGGGTTCTGACGATTCACCGAGACCACCGCCGGAGCGAGAGTGTCTACCCTGACCGGAAAGCCCGGCGCCGACGGGCTCGCGCCGGCGCCGTTACTTGCCGACGCGGCGAACACGTACGCGCCATCGGCAAGCGCCGCGCTCGTGTGATCAAAGCTCCACTGGCCGGTCCCATCGGCGGTGGTCGTACCGAGCGACGCGCCGCCGAGTATTTTGACGGTGATGGTATGGCCGGCCGTGGCCGCGCCGCGAATCACGAGCGTGTTGTCGGATGTGATCCCGTCGGTCGTCGAAGAACCGGTATCGTCCGTAATCGCGGTGATGGCCGGCGTGGCGACTCTCGTGTCTACAGTCGAAGCCGCGGACGCCGGTCCCGCGTTGCCGGCCAGATCAGTGGCGGTCGCGGTGAAGGAGTGACTGCCGGGAGCGAGCGCCGGCCCGCCATAGGTCAGAGTCCACGCGCCTGACGCGTTGGCGACCGCAGTTCCGATCACACCCGTACCCACGAGCGTGACGCTGACGGCGCTGCCCGGCTCAGCCGCTCCTGTGAAGGTCAACGAGCCTGCATCCGCTATATCCGCGATCACCGGCGCCGCGGGAGGAACAAGGTCTATCGTCACGCGGAAGGGCGGCGTGGTCTGCGGCCCGGTTTGGTTGCTTGCGTTGGTGGCGGTCGCGGTGAAGAGCGTGACGCCGTCGGGCAACGCCGTGCCCGTGTAATCGAGAGCCCAGTTCCCGGCGCCATCAGCCGCGGCCGCCCCAATCACGCCGACGCCAAACCGCGTCACCGTAACAGCCGTATTGGGCGCCGAAGTTCCGCGCAGGACGAGCGTCGGATCGTTTGTGACAAAATCGGCGCCCGAAGGCCCGGCATCGCTGTCAATGGCCGTAAAGACCGGCGCGGCGGGACCGAGCAGCGCGCCAAGCGACGTGACGATATTCGGAGCCGGCGGCGGCGGCATGCCGTCGCCGAAGTAGAAACTCGGATGCGGAGGCTGATTGTAGGCGGTATTTTGCCACGCGATGGCCTCGGGATACTGCCGGTCGTGCATCAGCGTGTAGAAGCGGGATGCGGTCGGGATGGTGGTCGTGTAGATGCGCAGGGCCGAGTTTCCCGATTCGCGCCAGATCACCTCCTCGCGCCAGTCACCAAGGATGTCGGCGCTCAAGGAAGGCGTGGCCTTGGTTCCATTGTTGGAAGAGATTCCGGAATCCGACAGCAAGGTGGTTGTGTTTCCCGCGAGCCAGTTCCATTTGGTGATCGTCACGCCGTCGAGCAATTCGCGCAGCGGATCGCCGTCCCACCATACCCCGAAATTGATCGAGGGCTTTGTGGCCGCAATCTGCACGCCGCGCGGACCGAGCACTGCGTTGGGCGTGGATTGTTGCGCAGTGTACATGCCGCCTGTGCCGCCGGAAGCCCACATCTCGTAGCCGCGGTAACGCGGGTCAACGTCGAGCGCAAGGCCGCGACCGATGTCGCCCGACGCCTGCACGCCGAAGATCAGCGCCCCAGTACGCGCGTCGCGGAACTCAGCCGCGTTCGGCCCGTAGCTGGTTGGGCTTTCGTGCGGCTGAAAGACTTCCAACCCCGGCCGGTCGGGATCCATATCCGACATATGGAGCGCGTCGCCATGACCCAGCCCCGTGGAGAAGAGCCCGGCGCCGTCGTCATCAATGGCGGCGGCGCCATACATGATCTCGTCCTTGCCGTCTCCATCCACGTCGCCGATGCTGAGATTGTGATTGCCCTGGCCGCGCCATGCGGCGTATTGATTCGGCGCGCCGGTGTCGCCGGTATCGAAGGTCCGGATGTTGGTGAGCGTCCCGTTACGCCAGTTCCAGGCCGCAATCACGGCGCGAGTGTAATAACCGCGGCACATAATGAGACTCGGCCGCTGGCCGTCGAGATAGGCGACGCCCGCGAGGAAACGGTCCACGCGGTTGCCGTAATTGTCGCCCCAGTTGCCGACATTGCCTCGCGGGACGACGTAACTCGCGCTGGCGAGCGCCGCGCCGGTCTGGCCGTCGAAGACGGTCAGGAATTCAGGCCCGTCGAGAACATAGCCCGCGCTGTTGCGGTGATCGGCGTTCGGATCCCCAATCACAACGCCGGCGCCATCAATGGTACCGTCGGCGGTCTTGCATGCGACCTCGGCCTTCCCGTCTCCGTCGAGATCATAGACCTGGAACTGCGTGTAGTGCGCGCCGGCGCGAATGTTGCGCCCGAGGTCTATGCGCCATAAACGCGAGCCGTCAAGCTTATAAGCGTCGAGGTAGACATTGCCGGTGTAGCCGGCCTGCGAATTGTCTTTCGCGTTCGAGGGTTCCCATTTGACCACGATCTCATACTCGCCGTCGCCGTCGAGATCGCCGACACTGGCGTCGTTCGGGCTGTAGGTGTAAGCCTCGCCCACTGGCGTCACGCCTCCCGGCGGGACCTGCAAGGGGAGGCGCAGGTATTGCCGAACGGGGGCGTTGGCCGGCAGCGTGAACGACGCGCTAGAGGCGCCTTCCAGGCCGAAGACAATGGCGCGCACGAAGTAGGCGTTCGTCTGCGTGAGGTCTGCCGCGTCATCAATGAAATGGGTCGCGCCGGTAATGGGCGCCGCGTTGAGAAGCGCCGGCGCCCCCCCGCCCGTCGAACGGTAGAGGTTGAAGGCGGTCTCCGGGAAATCAGTCCCGAGCAGCCGCCAACTTACGAAGACCTCTGTCGTCGTCGCTCGGACGGCGACGACACCGCGACCGAGATTCTCCATAAGAGACGGGAGAGATGGCGGCGCGGGAGATTGCCGCGTCCATAAGACGTAGGCCCCTTGGGACGACCGGGTCAACCCGGAGGCCGCGGCGCAAAAGAGCAAAATGCTTAGGAGGGACGCGATCTTTCTGAGTTTCATCGTATTCCCCTCAAGAGAGCGATGGCCTTAAGTTAGCGACATGAGAAGGCAGGAAGAGAGTACGGAAAAGACGGAAATAACGGAGCGGACGGAAAAAAGACCGGAAAAACCTTAAGAATTTCCGTCTGTTCCGTTATTTCCGTCTTTTCCGTACTCTCTCTTCGCATCCTCAACTCACGTAACTGAATGCCATTCCGGCGATAAGTTATGCGCCAGTTAACTCCAACCGGATACGTTTCTCCGCTGAAGCGTTGGCCGCCAGGACGGCGACGGCCGATTTCATCGCTTTTTCAGGGCCGCCGCGGATCGCGCTGCCAGTCCTGGCCGCGGAGCAGAATTCCGCGATCTCGTTCTTGTAAGAGATTCCTCTGTCAATCTGAGCCTGGTTGGCCGCATTGATCGTGCGACCCGGAGAATCCGCGGGGCGCGTGGCGGACGCGTCGGCCACGGGCGCCGAGGTCCGCCGCGAGACTTCAACTCTGGAGCCTTGGCTCTCTCCCTCATTGAAGAGATAGACATCCGTCTCGTTGCTCATGATCAGCGTCCCCTTCGTGCCCAGGAACATCTCGTAATGATCCTCGAACGCGTTCGACTCGATTGAAGAGAACGTCGCCGTACGACCGCCGGGATATTCAAACGTGGCATAGACGTGATCGAAGACTTCGCGCCCGTCTTTGTGGCGAGAAATACCGCCGGCGCAATAGACCGCTTCCGGCGCCGATTCAAAGAACCAGTTCGTCGCCGT
>Ga0187894_10005736_pt1 | contig 12484 bp, 15 predicted proteins | sample GBC1701081metaG_FD_136650 | JGI IMG/M metagenome (GOLD analysis project Ga0187894, IMG submission 136650) | White microbial mat communities from a lava cave in the Kipuka Kanohina Cave System on the Island of Hawaii, USA - GBC170108-1 metaG ... | reverse complement strand
GACGATGGGGCAGAGATGATCGAGGTGGGGTTGGTGTGACGGCCCGCTTCGGCCGGCCCGTCATCCCGAGCGCCGCGAGGGATCTTCTGCGGATGGCGCACGGTGCGCCTGCATCGAAAGATCCCTCGCTACGCCCGGGATGACGGACTGGTCGACCGTCATTCCGTCAGCAGCGACGGATCGCGCAAGGTGGTGTCCTGGCCGCGCACGGGATCGCGGATCGCCTCGGCGAGGCTGCGGGCGCCCTTCCATTCGTGGGCCGGGCGCACATGGCCGTCGCTGCCGACCTGGTCGAGGCCCCAGTAGATCTCCAGCCGATGGCCGTCGGGATCGCGGAATTCGACGGCGATCTGCACGCCGGCGCGGCGGCGGCCTTCGAAGTCGATCTGTGCGCCGTATGCGCGCAGCCGGTCACGCGCCAGGAGCACCTCGTCGAGCGTGCCGACCTCGAAGGCCAGGTGGTGCAGCTCGGTGCTGCGCGAGGGTTGCGGCAGGCCGCCGACCAGCGCGATGCCGTGATGGTCGGTGTTGCAGCGCATGAACACCATGCCGCCGGGCATCATCGCGTCGGGATAGACGTCGGAGACCTGGAAGCCCAGCACCTCGGTATAGAACTTCGCCGAGCGGTCGAGATCGACGACGTTGAGCACGACGTGGCCGATCCTGGTGATACGGAACGGCATGCCATGCGGCCGGTCGTAAGTCCTGATGCGGTCGGGTTCGAGATTGTCGGGCATGGGCGTCCTTCCGGGCTTGCTGCGCCGATACCAGCACGGAGGCGACGGGTGTGCCACTCCGATGTTGTCAATGCGCCTTCATCGACTTCTCATCCCACAAACGGATGAGATGACCGTCCGGATCCGGCAGCTCGGCGCCATAGCCCCAGAACATCTTGGCGGGCGCGTGGTTGAACCTGACGCCACGCCCCGACAGACCGGCATGGGTGGCGTCGACATCGGTGACCTGGAACCAGAGCGCCACGCCGGCGGCGGTTGTGTTGTCTTCGACCAGGAAGATCGTGAAGTCGAACTGATCGCGCACGCCGGCGGTACGGCGGCCGGGGATCTCGAACTCGACCGACAGGCCCAGTGTGCCGACATACCAGTCGCGCGACGCCTTCCAGTCGGCCACCGGCAGGGCGAGGTGATCGAACTTCAGCATGTTCCTCCTCCTCGGCGCGCGTGAGGAGGGGATGATAGTCCGCTCAGAACATCTTGGTCGATGTGCCGGGCGTGCCGTTGACGGAAATCTTGTATTCCCGTGCGTTGGCAGTGGCCGTCCAGTCTTCGATGGTCCCGGTGTTGCGCCATATGTACGTGATCTTGCCAGTCCCCTGGAACCAGTACGCTGAACCATCGGGCGCGTGCAGCTCCCGGTTCGAGGTCGGCGCCTTCAAGGTGTAGCGGGCGCGCCCGTCCTTGTAGATGTAGTAGTACTCCGTCCGGCTGCCGTAGACGACCTTCCACCATCCGGGCAATGCCGTCGCCGTTGCGGCGCTCGGCGGCAGATCGTCATCGCCGAAGTGGATGAACGTGTAGGTGTAGCCGTCGTGCAGCCACCATTTGTCATTGACCCACGACAGACCCGGAAAGCGCGCGACGGTATGGCAAGTGACGCGCCCGTCGTCCGTGGCATCATCGTTCAGCTTGCCGGCATACATCGTGCTGTGGGTGTATGAATTGGCCCTGTTGTAGTCGCCCTGCGGATCGATGTTGAAATAGCCGAGCATGTCCCCCGGCTTCAGGATCCCGCTGTTGACGACACGCTGCCCCTGGTCCTTGGAGACCTTCTGCGCCAGCGTCTTGGTATCGCGGCGTTCCTGCAGCGTGTTGACCAGGCTGCCGACACCGCGCTCGTCGACGGCGATGCCGCCGGCCTGAAGGCACCGGGACAGGTAGTGGGCGCAATCCGCCAGGCCGTCCCAGCCCTGGATCAGCCTTGTCTCGATCACCCCGCTGACGGTCCTCTGAAAGACGGCCTTCTCCGGATCGCTCGTATCCTTGACGAAGAACGGCTCCCAGCCGTCGCTGGCCGGGCACTTGAGCTCCACCCTCTTCCTGGCGACATTGATGGAATTGGTGGTTATCCAGAACACGCCGTCGTCGCACGGGCGATTCCAGTACGTCCTGGCATAGTCCATGGCCTTGGTGCGGTCGATCTTCATGAAACTCCCCCCATCCGGGCCCTCGGGCTCACCGGATCCAGCGGACGGTGTTGGCAAGCTTGTCGATGCTGCTTTCGAGTCGCGTCAGCTGCGCCGGGACAGGTCCGACGCATCGGTGGTTGTGGATGACGGACTTGGATTTCGCGCCCGACACGATGGACGTCATGGCCACCGGCCCGTCGGACAGCATCGAGCTGCAGCCTGCTTCGCTCGTGTAGCCATATTGATCCGCCAGATCGAAGAAGCCGGCAGCGCGGAACTCTTCGATCAGCTTCCTGATGTTTTCGACCTCAACCTTGTCGCGCACGATCCCGACTTTGCGGACGTAATGCTGGCCGTCGTAAATGACCGTGCCGTCGGCGAACAGGATGACCTTGTACACCGCGCATCGCTTCTCACAGGCGCCGCGCTGCAAGGTGATCACCGTATTGGCAGGAACCGGGTCCGCCGCCCAAGCCGCGCCGGCAAGCGCCGGCAGCATGCACAATGCGACGAACACGCAGCGCATCGAGGGACGAAGTAACGCCTTCAAGGAGGTTTGAAGCATTGTTCCGTCCTCCAAGCGCGCGATACGCCGCCCGGAGTCGGCAGCCCGAGCGGCGAGCAGACACTCATTATAGTGATTTAATGTGTGAGCACAAGCTCATTTTCTGGAACAATCAGGAAGCGCGCCGCGGCGCACACCTCGCGCCTTTGTGTGTTCGGCGCGCAGACCTGAAGAAGCCGCTGGGCACCCTTTCCCGACCGCTATCTAGCGAGCCGTATTCTCCAGTGCATCACACACTGCTTCCGTCACGGCGGCCGTGCCGGCCGTGCCGCCGAGGTCGCGCGTCAGGGTCATGCCGCCTGCGGTCACCGTCTCGATCGCCGCCATCAGGCGTTGGGCGGCGTCCGTTTCGCCGAGGTGTTCCAGCATCATCACCGCCGACCAGAAGGTGCCGATCGGGTTGGCCAGTCCTTTTCCCATGATGTCGAACGCCGAGCCGTGGATCGGCTCGAACATCGACGGATACGCGCGCTCGGGGTTGACGTTGCCAGTGGGCGCGATGCCGATGCTGCCGGCCAGCGCCGCGGCGAGGTCGCTCAGGATGTCGGCGTGCAGGTTGGTGGCGACGATGGTGTCGAGGCTGTCCGGCCGGTTCACCATGCGCACGGTAGCAGCGTCGACCAGTTCCTTGTCCACGGCGACATCCGGGAAATCCCTGGCCACCTCGGCGGCGATCTCGTCCCACATCACCATGCCGTGGCGCTGGGCATTGGACTTGGTGACCACGGTGAGCTTCTTGCGCGGGCGCGACTGTGCCAGCGCGAAGGCGAAGCGCATGATGCGGCTGACCCCGGCGCGGGTGAAGATCGATACCTCGGTCGCCACCTCCTCGGGATGGCCGCGGTGCGAGCGGCCACCCTGGCCGGCATATTCGCCCTCGCTGTTCTCGCGCACGATCACCCAGTCGAGCTTGCCTGGCGGGCAATTCGCCAGCGGGCTCTTCAACCCGGGCAACACACGGGTGGGTCGCACATTGGCGTACTGGTCGAAGCCCTGGCAGATCTTCAGCCGCAGGCCCCACAGCGTGACGTGATCGGGCACGCCGGGATCGCCGACGGCGCCGAAGTAGATCGCGTCGAAGGGCTTCAGCGTCGCGAGGCCGTCGTCGGGCATCAGGGCGCCGGTCCTCCGGTAGAAGTCCGAGCCCCAGTCGAAGCTGGTAACGTCGAGGCGGCATTCGTTGGTCAGCCGCGCCAGCCGCTGCAGCACGGTGAGTCCGGCCGGGATGACCTCCTTGCCGATGCCGTCGCCGGGAATGGCCGCGATCCTGTATTCGCGCACGGTCGTTCTCTTGTCGCTGTTGCCGATGCACCACCATAGCCAGCGGCCGGCTCGCGGTCATGGCTTCTTCGTGGTCGCGCGAAGCAAGATGAAGAGCTCAACAGAGAGGCACGGAGGACGCAGAGATCACCGAGGGGTAAGAGGTGTTCGCAATACGGGAACTCCGGGACGGGTCATAGCTTCGCAGGCGCGTAAAGCTGATCCTACGCCTTGGCACCTGCGGCCCGCCTCAGCCCCTTCCTCTCGGTGTCCTCTGTGCCCTCCGTGCCTCTGTGTTGAGCTCTTCTTCCTGCCCCTCGCCAACGTCCGCCGCCTGGCCTATAAGCCCGGCCGCCCGCCGGCCTGTGTCGCCGGAAGGGGCATGGAGGAGAGGATGACCGGCATCTCCCGCGGCATGGCCATGGCCGTCGTCGCCATGGTCGGCGTGGTGGCGTTGTCGAACTACGTCGTGCAGTTCGAAATAGTCACGACCGCTGTCCTGGGCACCGTGACCTGGGGGGCACTGACCTACCCCGCCACGTTCTTCGTCACCGACCTTGCCAACCGCGCCTTCGGCCCGTGGCGGGCGCGGCAGGTCGTGTATGCCGGCTTTGCCGCCGGCGTGGCGGCGTCGCTGCTGCTGGCGCCGTGGCGCATCGCCGTGGCGTCGGGCATGGCGTTCCTGGTCGGCCAGCTGCTGGACATTATTGTGTTCGACCGCCTTCGGCGCGCCCCCTGGTGGCAGGCACCCTTCGCCGGCTCGGCGCTGGGTTCGATCGTCGACACGGTGCTGTTCTTCGGCATCGCCTTCGTCGGCGTCTTTCCGCTGTTGCCGGCCGCCGCCGGACCTTCAGTCCTGTCGCTGATCCAGGGCGACCTGATCGTCAAACTGTCCTTCGCGCTTGTCTTCCTGGCGCCGTTCCGTGCCCTGATGGGCGTGGTCGTGCCGATGAAGCCGGCGGCCGCGAAAAGCTGACCGCCGGCGATGCGCGTCGAGCTGTTCGACTTCGAGCTGCCGCAGCACCTGATCGCACAGCGGCCCGCCGTGCCGCGCGACTCGGCGCGCCTGCTGCACCTGCCGCGAGACGGCGGGCCGGCCGAGCACGTGGTGAGGGACCTGCCGAGCCTGCTGCGCCCGGGCGACCTGCTGGTGTTCAACGACACGCGAGTGATCCCGGCGCGGCTCTATGGCACACGCGAAAGCGGGGGGCGAGTCGAGGCCCTGCTGCTCCAGCCGTCCGCGCCCGGGATCTGGCAGGCGATGGCCCGCGGCTCGGCGCGCCTGCGCCTCGGCGGACGGCTCACCTTCGAGGGTGGCCTTTCGGCGGTTGTGACGGGCTTCAACTGTGATGGCAGCATCGACCTGGATTTCGGCATCGAGGACGCAGGCGTGATGGACGCATTGCGCGCGCACGGCCACATGCCGCTGCCGCCCTATATCCGCGGCGGGCGCGACGATGCGCGCGACCGCGACGACTACCAGACGGTGCTGGCGCGGCGCGACGGCGCCATCGCCGCGCCGACGGCGGCCCTGCATTTCACCGGCGACCTGCTGGCCCGGCTGCGCGACGGCGGCATCGAGACGGCTGTCGTGACGCTGCACGTCGGCATCGGCACTTTCCAGCCGGTGCGGGTCGAGGATACCGCGGTGCACGCGATGCACGCCGAACGTGGCGAGCTGGGCACCGACACGGCGGCCGCGCTCGCCGCCTGCCGCGCGCGCGGCGGGCGCATCGTGGCCGTCGGCACCACGAGCCTGCGCGTGCTGGAGAGCGTGGCCGCGCGCCATGATAGCGGGTTCGCGCCGTGGCGCGGCGAGACGGATCTGTTCATCACGCCGGGATTTCCCTTCCGCGCCGTGGATCTGCTGATGACCAACTTCCACCTGCCGCGCTCGACGTTGTTCATGCTGGTGTCGGCCTTCGCCGGGCTCAAGCGCATGCAGGCGCTGTACGCGCATGCCATCGCGCGCGATTTCCGCTTCTACTCCTACGGCGATGCCTGCCTGCTGGAGCGGTGGGAGGAGGAGTGATGCCGACAGTCACCGATCTTGCGTGGACCTTGCCAGGCCGTTGCCCCGCGGCAGGCCCGGAACAGGCTGCCGCAGACGACGGACGCCTCCTGCGGGCCGCCGACGCACGACGGGGTTGTCTCCTACCTGTAGCGGCGCACGCAGGACATGAGCTCGTTGAGCGCCACCGAGGTGCCGATCAGGGTGATGGAGAATCCGCTGGCCCCTTCCGGTTCGAAGTACATGGTGTTGCCGCCCCGGATCTCCCGGAAGAGCTGCTGCGAGTCGGCGAGCGGGATCAGCAGCTGTGTCGGCGACCGCGCCTCGGCCTTGCCGGTGCGCCGGCCATAGGAATCGACCCAGTACGACACCTGCCCTTCCGAACCCTTGCGCCAGGTCCAGCGCGGATTGGTGATGGCGACACCCCAGGCGAAGTCCCGCGTCAACAGGAAGAGGACGGAGCCGCCGCCGCCGTACTGGCCGTTGGCCGTGCAACCGTCGAACGAGCCGCGATCTGCGGTGGCCTCGATCGTCCACATGCCCGTGCTGTAGCGCTGCAGGACTTCGCCTGCGGCCGTGCCGGCGGTGAGGAAAGCCGCAAGCCCCAGGATCACTGCCAGATATCTGCGCATGGTTGCTCACCCCATCGTTTATCTACGCTTCGCTGTGCGCCGCTGCCCACCGCGCGCCGCCGGCCGCAGCCTGACCGGCCCCGCGCACGGTATCGCCGCGACGGTCCCGACGACGACCGCCCGCGCTTTCCCGATCACCATCCACGAATTCCCCCGCTATGCCCCCCTGCGCCCTTCCGCCCGGGCCGATGCCCTGCACGCCCGGCCATTTTACCCGATTCCGGGGTGCGCATCGAGAGCCTCCGTGACGGCCTCGTGCTCCTTGCCGTCCCCGTGCCGGCTGCCGATCGCCCATGACGACCGCGTTCTCCCTCCTCGGCGGCGACGGCGCGGCGCGGCGCGGGCGGCTGGCGACGGCGCATGGCGTTGTCGAGACGCCCGCCTTCATGCCGGTGGGCACGGCCGGCACGGTGAAGGCCATGCTGCCGGCCTCGGTGGCCGCCACGGGCGCGCAGATCGTGCTCGGCAACACCTATCACCTCATGCTGCGACCGGGGGCAGAGCGCATCGAGCGGCTGGGCGGGCTGCACAAGTTCATGAACTGGCAGGGCCCGATCCTGACGGATTCAGGCGGCTTCCAGGTGATGTCGCTCAGCAAGCTGCGCCGGATCGATGCCGACGGCGTCGACTTCCAGTCGCATCTCGACGGGTCGCGGCAGCGGCTGACACCGGAAAGCTCGATCGGCATCCAGCATCAGCTCGGCGCCGACATCACCATGAGCTTCGACGAGTGCACGTCCTTCCCGGCGACCCATGCCCAGGCCGCCACCTCGATGCGGCTGTCGATGCGCTGGGCCGAGCGGGGCAGGCGCGCCTTCACGGCACGCCCCGGCCACGGCCTGTTCGGCATCGTCCAGGGCGGCATCTACGAGGATCTGCGGCTGGAGTCGGTGGCTACCCTGATCGGGCTCGGGTTCGACGGCTACGCCATCGGCGGCCTGGCGGTGGGCGAGGGCCAGGAGGCGATGTTCCGTACGCTCGACGTTACGGAGCCGGCGCTGCCGGCCGACCGGCCGCGCTACCTGATGGGTGTCGGGCGGCCGGCCGACCTCGTGGGCGCCGTGCAGCGCGGCATCGACCTGTTCGACTGCGTGCTGCCGACCCGGGCCGGGCGCACGGCGCAGGCGTTCACCTGGCGCGGTGAGCTGAACCTGCGCAACGCACGGCACCGCGACGATCCGCGGCCGCTGTCGGACGGCTGCGCCTGCCCGGCCTGCACCGGCCACAGCCGCGCCTACCTGCATCACCTGATCAAAAGCGACGAGATCCTCGGCGCCATGCTGCTGACCTGGCACAATCTGCAGTTCTACCAGGATGTGATGCGCGGCCTGCGCGAGTCGATCGAAGCCCGCACGCTGGCCGACTGGAGCGCCTGGTTCGGCGAACAGCCGGCCAGGGGCGATATCGACGCGCCGTGAGGCCGCCATGAGCGTCGCGAACGACGGCCGGCTGCTGGCGTGCATCGATCACATCGTGGACGAAACGAACCGCCTTGCTCGGGCGTAACCCTCCGGACCGCAGTCCGGCACGTTGTCGGAATCAGGCGGCCGAGGCGAAGAAAGCGGAGGGACGCGCCACGGGCTTGGCCGCCTCGGGCGAGCGCTGAGCAAGATGTTGCTCGGCGAGCCGCACGGCTTCATCGAGTTGCCGTGGCACCAGCGGCTTGCGGAAGACGGAGAGCGCACCGTAGCTCTTGGCCCGCTTGATGTCCTCTTCATCGGCGAGGCCGGTCATGAGGATCAGTGCCGGACAGGGATTGAGGACGCGCATGCATACGCGCAGCACGTCCTCGCCCGTGCCCACGGGCATGCGCATGTCGGCCAGCACCAGATCGAAAATGACGTCGCCAGCCAGTGCATGGAACGCTCGCTCGACCCCGTCGGCGCCGATCACCTTGTGACCCCGGCGCTTGAAGTAGCTGCAGAGCTCGAGAACGATGTCGGGTTCGTCGTCAATCACGAGAATATTCATGACACGGACTATCCATGACGTTTGCCATGACATTTCCTCTACCACGCGAGCGCTCCGGTTTGGACCGGAATTCGATCCGGAGTGGGCCAAACGGCATCACCGGTTCAGAGGCCATCAACTCAATGTGACCGAGTCGATCACTGCCCGCAGCGCCGGCTCCTGGTCGGCGAACAGCCGGCTGACAATATTTGCAGTCAGAATGACGATATGACTGTCGGCCATGGCGATGCGCAGGAGGTTCTCGACCGGCTGGTCGACGGCCGCCGACGCGAACTCGATCGCATACCACTGCCGCCGGCCGATCTCGACCGGGCCGTGGCGATGCACCGTCACGCCCGGCTGCAAGGCGACCCGCTGCTGCATCTGCACACCCAGCTCGCCCAGCAGCGGCGGGTTGCCCGGCGGAAAGCGCACCCGGCTGACGGCGATCGTCTGGGCCAGGTTGTCGTTGTCGGTGAAGGCGAATTGCGGCGGTTGCGAGCGGGGATATTTCCGCGCGATCTCGGCCGGAGTCATCGGCCGGAAGCCGTCGGGAAGGGTGATCGACACGGTGCCGTCGTAGAGCTCCGTCCGCTGTGCCAGCGCCGGCAGTGCCAGCAGCAACAACAAGGCGCCCAGCACAATCCGCTTCATGTCGGCCTCCGGTCGATCCCGGTGCGACCACGCACCCCACTCCAAACGTTGAGATGCGCACGACCGTGCCGCCGCACAAGCGGGCCGACCGAAAGTGCAGTGACCTTGCAGAAACGTGATCGGGCCTGGAGGTGATCAGGCCAGGGCGCGCAACGCGACGACAGTCACGACACCGATGGCGACCGTCGCCAACAGCGGCAGGCGCATGGCCGCCAGGATCGTCACCCCGGCCGCGGCGGTTTCCGGCCAGCCGGTGGTAAGCGCCGTCGGAGCGATGACGGCAACGAGCACCGCCGGCGGGATGGCATCGAACGCCGCCTTGGCGCGGCCGCGCAGCGCCAGCCGGCCGGCGACGAAGAAGCCGGCGATCCGCGTGGCATAGGTCACCACCGCCATGGCCAGGATCGCGGCCAGGGTCGTCGGATCGAGGGTCATGACGTGGCCCGCTCGGGCGGCGTGGCGCACCAGGCGGCCGCGATGCCGGCGAACGCGCCGGCCAGGACATGCCAGGGCGTGCCCAGCCAGACATAGACCAGCGCCGCCGCGGCAGCGCTCGCGGCGATGGTGATCGCGGTGCCGCGCCCGCGCCACAGGCCGGCGATCAGGCCGATGAACAGGGCCGTGAAGGCGAAGTCGGCGCCCAGCCGCCTGGGATCGCCGAGGAAGGAGCCCAGCCAGGCGCCGAGGAACGTGGCGCCGATCCAGGCCGCGGGCAGCATCGCGGCGACGGCGAACCAGTAGCCGGGTGTGATGCGCTGGTGCAGCGCCCGACGTTCAGCCAGCGCCCACGCCTCGTCTGTCAACACCCAGGCGCCGGCCAGGCGTTGCGGCAGCGAGAAGTCGCCCACCTTCGACGCCAGCGAGGCGCCCATCAGCACGTGGCGGGCGTTGATCAGCAGGGTCGAGAAGGCGAGCGCCAGCACCGGGACCGGATAGGTCCACAGCTCCAGGGCGGCGAACTGCGCCCCGCCGGCAAAGACCAGGATCGACATCAGGCCGGCTTCGAGGATCGACAGGCCCTTGCCGACTGCCAGCGCGCCGAACAGCATCGCGATCGGCACGCAGGCGATCATGGCCGGCAGGATGTCGCGCGCGCCCTCGGCCGATGTCGCGAGCACCGGCTGAACGCCGGTCGTCACGTCATGGTTCATGCCGCGACGGCCAGGCGATAGGCGCCGGGGGTAACCCCGATGCGGGCCTTGAAGGCGCGGGTCAGATGCGGCTGGTCGCAGAAGCCGGTGGCCGTGGCGACATCGGCCGGCATTTCACCGCGACGCAAGCGCGCCTTGGCTGCCTCGACGCGAAAATTGATCAGCCAGGCGTGCGGTGTCAGGCCGGTCTCGCGCCGAAACGCGCGAATCAGATGGTGTGGCGACAGACGTGCCTCGGCCGCCAGCTCAGCCAGCGGCAGGTCCTCCGCGTAGCGCCGCGCCAACAGGTCTCTCACGCGCGTCACCGGGCCGGGCTCACGGCCGACCGGCGCCGGCACGATTCGCGCGTGGCGCACCAGGCTGTGGGCATAGGCGCGCCGCAGCAACTCGTCGGCGGCCAGCACGTCGGCGCCCGCCTCAAGCATGCGGTGGGCCGCCACGATCAACGCGACGCCTTGCGGATCGTGCACCACCGGCTCGGGGAAGAAGGGCGTGCCGACGTCCGTGCGGCCTGAGACTTCGGCGGCGATGCCGCGCAACAACGCAACGGTTGGATAGGTCATCCGGTAGCAATAGCCGACGCCGTAGGGCTCGCCATCGTGGACATCGTGCGGATGGTTGAAGACGAAATCGCCGGGGCAGGCGTAACGGCGGGCACCGCGCACCCGCCAGGTCTCGCAGCCCTCGAGGATGCCGCCGATCACGTAGGTATCGTGCGTGTGCAGGGCATAGCGATGGGTGCGGAAGCTCGCCGTCAGGCACTCCAGCCCGTCGAAGCCGCCGGCCGTGAAGAAGCGCGCCCGCTCGCCGCCGGTGAGCGGCGCCATGGCCATGGCGTCGGCCTGGGTGATCCCGTCCATCGCTCCAGTGTAAAGCCGATGGCGGCATGCGCGTCTTGAAGAAAATTGATGCGTGAGCGACGGTGGCTTGACCCCGGCTACAGGGGCTGCTCCGGCATGTCGAGCGGCGCCGGCGGGGGCAGCGGCCGCGGCAGGGCGCGCCGCAGCTCGTCGCGAAAAGCCGGCGCCGGATGGGTTTCGAGAAACTGGTCGGGCCAACGCTGCGCGCCATCGACCGCGAGGAAGGCGGCATGCAGGGCCTCGACCTGGATAGAGCCATCGTGGCCGGCGAGCGCTGCTGCCCATCGCCCGACCAGGGTGCTCATTCCCTCCCGCGCCGAGCCATCGATGTCGAGCGGCGCTCGTGCCACTCGCTCGGCGGATGCAGCGGCGATGCGCTCGACCAGGCGCGGCCGCTGCTCGCCGCCGAAGCTGCCCCAGGCCGACAGCTGCCGTTCGGCCGCGGCCGCCAGCCGCCGGGCGACAACCGCCGGCACCGGCGCGGGATCATCGTCGGGCGACACCGCGGGCGCTCCACAAGCCGGACAGGGTATGACGCGGGTTCATCGCTCTAGGCGGCGCGTTGCAGGCGCCGCCGCTCGACCGTGAGCATGGCGTGCTCCAGCGCCGCCGCGCTGCCCAGCAAAGCGCGGCGTTCGACCGGCTCCAGCGACTCGGCGCGGATCGCGGCGCGCTCGGCCGACTCGATCAGCGCGTCATCGGCCGGCGCGCGTTCGGGCAGTGTCGCCACGTGTAGCGCCGCCAGCCGCCGGTCGCGCAGCACCTGCGCGAAGCTGGGCAGTGAGCGGTCGGCAGACTGTTTCAGCTCCTGGCAGAGGGTGCGCAAGGCCGGCGACGGCGCCGTCTCTTCCGGGGTCCAGAAGTAGCCGTGCCGCTGCATCGCCAGGCCCGCGCCGGTGCGGCTGGACAGGACGTTGAGCGGGATCGCCACCGCCATGCCCAGCACCACCGGCGCCACCCACCACAGGAAGTCGATGGCGTAGAGGAACACGGCGCCGCCCCAGGCCAGGCCGATCAGGCTGTGCACGGCATGCCGGCGGGCCGCCTCCGACCAGGCGACGCCGCGGTCGTCGCGCGGCTGCGCGCCCCAGCCGACGCTGCGCCCGGCCAGGATGGTGAGGACGAACTTGCTGTGGAACAGCATCATGATCGGCGCCAGCAGCATGGAGAAGACCAGCTCCGCCAGCGCGCTCCTCACCAGCCGGCCGGCGCCGCCGAAGCTTTGCCGGCGGGCGCGGCTGCCCAAGGTCACGGT
>Ga0187894_10005734_pt1 | contig 12484 bp, 11 predicted proteins | sample GBC1701081metaG_FD_136650 | JGI IMG/M metagenome (GOLD analysis project Ga0187894, IMG submission 136650) | White microbial mat communities from a lava cave in the Kipuka Kanohina Cave System on the Island of Hawaii, USA - GBC170108-1 metaG ... | reverse complement strand
GTTAAATTAGTTGCATAACTCATTTGGTTCGCTAACTCCTTGAATTTTATTGGTCTAAAACGCAAGTTTAGCGAACCGGATGCTCGTTTTTCAATTTCTATCTCTTAAATTTAAACAGACTCTTAAATCTATCCTTCTACTTTGTTCTCTTTCTCCACTTCTTCTTCGCCATCTTCTCCGCTTTCCTGCTTCTTCTGAGAGTGCCCCGCTTTGAAATCCTGTACAACCGCTTCGGCGCGTTCCGCCGCAGGGTCCAGTATTTTCTGTAAGCCGGTAAGCCCCGCACTTAACAAACCCGGACCTTCATTGACGCGTTTTTCATACTCTTCTTCCGTAACTTTGTAAGGCTTATTCAAAAGCGAAAGTCCGTAAATCGCGCCGGCTATTAACAAAACAATAAAACCTATTCCAAGTAAACTGCCCATATAACTCCTTATAAACTCAACACCGTTTTTTCTGTGCCGGACACTCGTAAAGTGCAATTTGTAATTACTGCCTCCATCATTTCATGCCTCAAACTTTCCGTAGAACCAACATGATAAAAGTGTTTTACTGAAATAACATTTACGTCATTATTTTTTTGAAACGCTTCTACGTTTTCGTTGCGACGATATTTGTTTTCCTGCCACGTCGAAAGAATGAATTTACAAGGTAGATTTTTCAAATCTGCTTGCAATTCAAATTCGTTTTCGTCACTCCATTTATTAAAATAGTCCGTATGACGACCAATATAAGGCGGGTCAGCGTAAACCAAATCATCTTTGTTTGCCTTCGATAAAGTCTTTTTGAAATCCTTTACTTCAAAAGCCCAATCTTTACCGTGCATAACATCACAAACAGCACGGACTTGGTTTGCAATTTTCGTGATATAGCTTTGCGAAAATCTTTCAGGTTTTCGACAAAAAGGCGTGTTGAATTTACCTTTGCTGTTGAATCGAATCACGCCGTTAAAGCACGAACGATTAAGGAAAAGAAAGTCTAAGGGATTTCCACTTTCATTAAACCGCCCACGAATTTCGTAGTAATGCTTTTCACCTTTTTCTTTTAAGTTTCTTCCTTCTGTTTCTAAATGATGAACTACATCTGAAACAGTTGTTGAGCCATTTTGAAGCGACGAATAAAAAGCAATAATGTGTTGATTTGTGTCCGTGAGTAATGCTCTCTGTGGCTGTACATTGAAGGCAACGACACACGAACCGCAAAACGGCTCTATCCATCTTTCCTTTATCGGTTGTGTGATAGCCGATTTAATCACAGGAACAATTTTTGTTTTAATTCCCTGACACTTTATCGGCGGCACAATTACAGCCATTTTTTATTCACCTTCTTCCTCAATGCTTTCTATCAATAACTCATGCGCTCTGAGTTTTTCTATTCCACGTTCTTTATAAGCAAGATAACTCTTCAGATTTGTATATGGTCGCGGTTGTTCAATTGCCTTAGCCATGTCCGTCGTCAAATAATACATCCAATAATCGTCATAAACTTCTTCTCCTAATTCCGCAAAAGGCCCCGCACCGTTTAGCAAATTTTCTAAATCTGAAACCGAACCAATATTTTTTGTGTTACCGCTTCCGGGGTTTGTCGAAGCGATACGATATTTTGGTTGAGCGAAAAACATAAAGTTGCGGATAACAGATGGTATTTCTTGCAAATCCTCTAACGCATATTGCTTTCTTTCATCAATCATTTCTTCACGAGAATAAATAACGCCTAATACATAATGTCCTTCATATTGACCGTAAGGGTAAAGCGTGTTTTTGTTACTCTCACGATATCGAAAATATCCTGTGAACGCGCCTAAAGTCATCCCGCTAACCTTTGTCTCAGTGACTTGATATGTGCTTTTGATATCCACAGCGAAGGTCTTTCTTGTTGCCTTTGAAGTGAAAGTTAAATCAGGGTAAAAGTTTTGTTGTGGTGAAAGTTCAATTATCAAATCATGCTTATCAGCAAATTTTACGAACTCAGGAAACAGCAACAGTTCCAGAACTTTTGATATGACTTTCGTGTCAACTGAAATTGTATAGACGCGCTTATAGACATCAACAAAGCCTTTGATTATCCAATCGCCATTGCTTGTAGCAATTGCTTTCGCAAAGGTTGCGGCTTCGTCTTGTAAGGCTTTCAAAAATTCTTCTTTATTCATTTTCGATTATTGCTTTCACTCTTTCATAATCCTCTTGCGTGTCAACGCCAATCGAAGGCTCGCTAACCTCTACAACTTTTATCACTGCTCCGTTTTCCAACGCACGTAATTGCTCCAACGATTCCAGCTTTTCCAAATCCGTTTGCTCCCAAGAAGTATATTCCAACAAATAATCTTTTCGATAAACGTAAAGTCCCGTGTGCTTGCGAAAGGTTTTTAAGAGATTCGGGGTTTCGCGCAAAGCGTTCTCAAGTGTTCCGTGTTTTTTCACTTCGTCACGCGGAAACGGAATCGGCTGACGCGAAAAATAAAGAGCGCGGTTTTGTGAATCGAAAACTACTTTCACAACATCCGCGCTGAGTGCGTCTTTTGCCTCAGTTATCTCCTCGCACGTTGTCGAGATAACAGCTTTTTCATCTGCCAGTAAAGCCTCAATCGCCGAATCAATGGTTCGAGGCGAAATCAAAGGCTCGTCGCCCTGAACATTAACGATAATCGAAACATCCGTGAGTTGTTTTGCGACTTCTGCCAAGCGGTCGCTTCCGCTTTTGTGATGCGGCGAAGTCATCATCGCTTCAAAACCTGATTGAGTAACCGTATCGAATATTCTTTCGTCGTCTGTCGCCACAATCGCGCGCGAAACGTGACGTGCAGACAAAGCCGCACAAAGCGTCCACAAAACCAGCGGTCTGTTTTTTATCGGCAGTAAAACTTTCGCAGGAAGTCTTGTCGAATGATACCTTGCAGGAATGATTGCTACGATTTTTTGTTGATTGGATTCCGTGTGATTCACGGGATTGCAGAGTATCTTGCCTCTGCAAGTTATGTCAAATTTGTCGGTTACATCGTTTGCGTGAAAACGGGCAACGCGCTAAAAACAGATGAATTGAAACTATTGATGAACAAACAAACTGTTACAGATGAAACCTTTGAGCGTGTTGATTTGCCAATAACGGGCATGACCTGTGCGGCGTGTGTTAAGCGGATTGAACGCAGCTTATCAAAGGTTTCGGGTGTGCAAAAGGCTGACGTTAATCTGGCGACTGAACGCGCCACAATTGAATATAACCCTGCGGTTACAAACAAAACCGAATTCAAAAAAGCCGTCGAAGAAATCGGCTACGGCGTGCGCGAAATCATAACGAAAGAAGAAAACGAAGCTGATGCACAGGCAGAAGTACGCGAAGACGAGTATAAAAAACTAAGACAAAAATTCATTATTGCCGCCGTTTTATCTTTGCCCGTTTTAGTGATTGCAATGTCACACGGGCGAATTGAGTTTTTGAATTTCGACGGTGTGAATTGGCTTCAATTCGTTCTGACAACGCCCGTTGTTTTTTATTGCGGCTGGCAATTTTATCGCGGTGCTTGGCTTGCGCTAAAACATTTTTCCCCGGACATGAATACACTCATCGCTATTGGCACAGGCACGGCTTATCTTTACTCAACTGCCGCTACGGTTGCGCCGCGCGTTTTTATGACATCAACGGAACATCACGCGATGCCGCCACCCGTTTATTTTGAAGCCGCAAGCGTAATCATCACGCTGATTTTATTGGGGAGAATGTTAGAGGCACGCGCCAAAGGTCGAACGGGCGAAGCCATTCGCCGTTTGTTAAATCTTCAACCGAAAAAAGCGCGTGTGATTCGTGAAGGAAAAGAGTTTGACCTAGCGGTTGAAGAAGTTTTGAAAGGCGATATTGTTATTGTACGACCCGGAGAAAAAATCCCTGTTGACGGTGTTGTTGAAGAAGGTTTTTCGGTTGTTGATGAATCAATGTTGACAGGCGAGAGTCTGCCCGTTGAGAAAAATCGCGGTGATGAAGTCTTTGGCGCAACTATAAATAAAACAGGTTCTTTCAAATTCAAAGCAACAAAGGTCGGGCGCGAAACCGCACTACAACAAATCGTCAAACTCGTTCAGGAAGCACAAGGCTCAAAAGCCCCTATTGCCAGATTAGCCGATGTCGTAAGCGGAATTTTCACGCCCGTTGTCATTTGTATTGCCATAATTACTTTTATCATTTGGTTTTTTGTTTCACCGACGGAAACGCGCTTCACAATGGCACTCGTTAATTTTGTTTCTGTGTTGATTATCGCTTGTCCCTGTGCGTTAGGATTGGCTACGCCCACGGCGATAATGGTCGGAACGGGGCGCGGGGCGGAAAATGGTGTATTGATAAAAAGCGGCGAAAGTCTGGAACTCGCACACAAAATTCAAACAGCCGTCTTGGACAAAACCGGAACGATTACAAAAGGTCAGCCCGCTTTGACAGATGTTTTGACAAACGAAAATGAAAACGAATTTTTGCGACTCGTCGCTTCGGCGGAACGTACAAGCGAACATCCTCTAGGCGAGAGCATAGTGCGTCATGCCGTTGAGAAAAATCTTCAACTTTCAGAAACGAAAAACTTCAAAGCAATAGCGGGACACGGCATTGAGGCCGTTGTGGACGGAAAAAATTTACTGCTCGGAAATTTGAAATTGATGCACGACCACAAAATAGAATTAAACGGTTTTGAACGCCGTGCCGCTACGCTTTCAATTGAAGGTAAGACGCCGATGTTTGTTGCGATTGACGGTGAATTGACCGGCGTCTTAGCAGTCGCAGACGAAATCAAGCCCGAATCAAAAGCGGCAATCTCTGCTTTGAAAAATATGAACATCGAAGTCGCAATGATAACGGGCGACAACCAGCGAACAGCAGAAGCAGTTGCAAAACAGGTTGGCATCAATCGCATTCTGGCAGAAGTTTTGCCCGAAGATAAAGCAAACGAAATTAAACGACTTCAGGAAGAAAATAAAATCGTTTGTATGGTTGGCGACGGCATTAACGACGCACCCGCTCTCGCTCAATCTAATGTTGGAATCGCAATCGGCACAGGAACCGACGTAGCAATCGAATCAGCAGACATCACACTTATCAAAGGCGATTTGCGCGGTGTTGTGACAGCAATCCGACTTTCAAAAGCCACAATTCGCACCGTCAAACAAAATCTCTTCTGGGCTTTTGTTTACAACATAATAGGCATCCCTATCGCCGCAGGTCTTTTGTATCCGTTCACTGGCTGGTTGCTCTCGCCTGTTCTGGCAAGCGCGGCGATGGCAATGTCAAGCGTCTCAGTTGTAACAAACAGTTTGCGTTTGCGTTCGTTCAACCCAAATTAAGTTTGCTAAAAGAAGATTGCGGCTCAAGTCCGTTTTGAACTTGAGCCGCTTGGTGCTGGCAGGCAAATGCATCGTCGGCAGGCGGTCTGCGGTTGTTAAGCGGAAGGTGACTGGCAGGTTAAAAATCTTTTCATTGTTACCTTTTATTCAACGGGAACAATAATTTCATTTTCGCGCACCATGTTCAGCCGCGTGCGTGCGGCTGTTTCGATTGTGCGCGGGTCTGTGCGAAGACGTTTCACTTCATCTTGAAGTGCGCTGTTCGCACCGCGTAAAGAATCAATCTCTTTGTTAATTTCTTCGTTCTGCTTTGTTGCCGCATTTGCCTTCATCTGAAAACGAATTGTCACGGTCAAACACAACGCAACCAAAGCAAGCAATATCATTGACAAGAAAACCCATGAGGGAACGATTCCGCCACGACGACGTACATCGGTTTTTGTTCCGATGATTGAGTGCGCCAATCTGCGAGTGTTTCCGTTTGATGAACGAGCAACTACACGCTGTGAGCGCAAACGATTATTAACCAAGTAAGTATTTCCGACCTTGTTCAAGTAACACCTCCAAATCATCCGCCGATTCCGATTCGGCATAAATTCTGACAACAGGTTCTGTGCCTGACGGGCGCATTAAAATCCATGTCGAGTCCTCAAAAACAAACTTTACTCCGTCAATGCGATTGATGGTTTTTATTTTTCTGCCTTCAATTTCGGATGGCTCTTGCGCCAACTTTTCTTTCAAAACTGCTGCAACTTCGGGCGTAAGGCGAACTCCGATTCTTGCGGACTCAATCTTTCCGACTTTCTTGTAAAGTTCCTCAAGTTGTTCACCCAAACTTGCGCCGCGTGCGGCTACTGATTCTGCGGCTAAAAGACAAGCGATAAGTCCGTCTTTTTCAGGGTAGTGACCTCGAATTGAAAGCCCGGCGGATTCTTCACCACCAAGCGCAATTTTGTCTTGGTTGATAAGTTCACCTATAAATTTGAAACCAACAGGCGTTTCGTAAAGCGGCAAGTTGCGCTGGTTTGCAACACGGTCAACAAGATGCGAAGTCGCAACCGAACGTGCAACCCCTAACTCCCAACCACGCGACTCAATCAGATAATCGTAAAGAAGGGCTATAAGTTTGTTTGGAGTTATAAATGTTCCGTCTTTATCCAAAACTCCAAACCTGTCGCTGTCGCCATCCGTTGCAAGACCAAGCGCACAGTCATTGCGATTCATCGCTTCGCGCAATTCGTCTAAATGGCTTGATTCGGGTTCGGGCGAACGCCCTCCAAACATCACGTCGCGCCAGTCATGAACCGTTTCAACCTTAACTCCGTGTTCGCGCAAGACTTTATCGAGATAACCGCGTCCCGTTCCCCAAAGCGGGTCGTAAGCATAACTCGCTCCTGATTTCGAAATCAGTTCAAAATTCACTTTCTTTGCAAGGTCTGTCAGATACGCGGGGCGCGGGTCATAATCTTCAATGCTTCCTTCGCCGCCTGTGTAATCGCTCTTCTTACCTGATTGAAATTCTGTAACTAAAGTTTCAACTCTTTTTGTGCTTTCCGGCAGGGCGGGCGCACCATCCGCTGTTGAAAATTTAATTCCGTTGTATTCGGGCGGATTGTGCGAAGCCGTAAAATTTATTCCCCCCGCTGATTTTTCTCTGCGAATCGCATGAGAAATGGCTGGTGTCGGTGCTGCGTGCGTGCATCGCAAAGCCCGAAAACCATTTGCCGCAAGTTCTTTTACAGAAACATCCGTAAATTGTTCGCCTAAAAAACGAGTATCGTGACCAACTATGATTGAATGTCCTGCCGAAAAACCGCTCTCCAATAACTGTGTACAAATCGCTTTTGTAACCAGACGAACATTGTCATTGGTGAACTCGTCACCAATAATTGCTCTCCAACCGGATGTCCCAAAACGAATTGCCATGCAAATTTACCTTGAATCTTCGGAGATATCTCTTCTCTCCCCAATATACTGTGCTTGCTTTTGGGAGATACCCCAATAAGAGGTGCTTTTCGTACTTCCAAGTCCTTACCATTCAAGAACTTAGCTATCAAAGTGGAGGCAATGTAACACCCTGTGGAAAACTTGTAAAGAGCTTTCTTTACAATAGTTTCTGGCTGATAAGTTTAATGTTTACTTTAGGTAACAGGATTATTTAAGTTTTTTAGCGAACGATAGGCGAACGGCAAAACCAAAAATTTAAGAATATAAATTTAAGTCCGTTACTTTTACAAAAAAGGACATTAAGAGACACATAACCAAAAGACTGAGTCATATAGCAACACAATTACCATCTAAAACTACAACGAGTCACAGAGATACACACAAAAGACAGTGCCTCAAATGATGCGGCGAGAAACTGTATAGCTAAGTCCTTATATTGCAACAACTAACAGAATTATCATAATAATCCCCGACACGGCACGGTCATTGCTGGAGTTAGTGAGGCTATTTCTATCGCAATTTTAGCGACATATCAAATTACAGGTTTGCTGATGAGATTTTCCCCTCAGCGTCCCTGTTAAAGTAAGGGAAACGTCTTAATCCTTCCCCAACAGATAGCTCTAAATAATTTTTCGAGAAGGTAAATAAACCTATAATGAGACCTATTAAACACGTTGAGAAAGGGCTTACACTCGTAGCGGGTGGGCTTTTCAATGCAATTCAATCTGTAAATAAATACAAACCGAACCCGTCATTTACTCCAAAGTGGTCGGATAAACCGCTTTTGAAATCATGGCAAAAGTCCAAACCGACATTGGGCTGGCCACGAACGACAGATTCGCTTTGCCCGCAATGTGTCATAGAAGCACGCGAAGACATTATCAGCGGAAAGAAAGAAGTTGCTGTTCTTCTTAACGAAAAGGTCGGTGAAATCAAGGCTCAAATCGTTGAACGTGACGGACAAATCTGGATGGTTAAAGAATGCCCGATTCACGGTAAATTTGAAGACTTGATGGCGATTGATTCCAAGTTTTTGACGCATATCGAATCAATGTTTCCGGGACGCGATATTCATTCACACAACGACGAGAAACTTCATAATCACGGTTCTTCGACAATCAAATACGGACGTGGTGCTGTTTTAACAGTTGATTTGACTAACCGTTGCAACATGATGTGCGACCCATGCTTTATGGATGCAAACCAAGTCGGTTTCGTGCATGAACTCAGCATGGATGATGTTAAAGAGATTCTTGACAATGCGATTTCAATCAAACCGCGTCGTCAGATGTCAGTTCAGTTTTCGGGCGGTGAGCCCACGATTTCACCGCACTTTCTTGAAGGCGTTCGTTACGCACGTAAAGTCGGCTACAACTCGGTTCAAGCCGCGACGAACGGAATTGAATTCGCAAAATCAAAAGAATTTTGTAAACAAGCTGCCGATGCAGGTTTGCGTTTCGTTTATTTGCAATTCGACGGAATCGGTAACGATGCAAACAGCCACCGCCAGGTCGGAAATCTTTTCGATGTAAAACTTCGCGCAATCAATAACCTGCACGAAGCCGGTGTTGATATTGTTTTGGTTATTACGCTTGTCAACGGCATCAACAATGACCAAGTTGGTTCGGTCGTTCGTTTTGCTCTTGAGAATCCTAAGAAGATTGCTTTCCTGTCGTTCCAGCCTGTTTCGTTTACAGGACGTGACGAACACATCACGGAAAAACGCCGCTTGCAACAACGCTATACGCTTTCGCATTTGGCGCACGATGTCAAAAACCAAGTTGGTATTACCGAACCGACACGCGATTGGTTTCCGCTTTCTATGATGGGAGCATTCGCAGATTTCGCGGATTTGGTTCACGGTCCTGATGCTGATTGGGGGCAAGTCTCTTGCGGTTGCCACCCGAACTGCGGCGTCGGAACAGCCGTGATGATTAACAAAGAGACAAAAGAGATGGCACCTGTTCCGCAATTCCTGAACATCCCGCAACTTGTCAAAGATATGCAACACATCACTGACACGGCACGCGGCAAATGGTTCTCGAACATTATGATGGGTTTGGCTCTTTTGAAGAATTATGACCCATATGGTTCACCGGAAAGTTTGACAATCGGCGGCATCTTTAAGAAGTTCGATAAATCATTTGGTTTATCCGGTAAAGATTACGGTAAAGTACACGGCGAAACCCGTTTACAAGATATTGAAAAACGCAGACAAGACCCGTGGAACTTCCTTTTCATCGCAGGAATGTGGTTCCAGGATTTGTTCAACTACGATTTCCGCAGAACTGAAATGTGCATCATTCCCTACGGAACACAGGAAGGCGAAATTTCATTCTGTGCCTACAATACGGGCATCGGCTGGCGCAATATCATCGAACATATGCACCAGAACGCGACGGTTGCTCAATGGTACAAAGAACATGGTCGCCACGAAGTCATCGCAGGCGGGCATGATGTTAATCTGGACACCACAGACCACAACCTCGTTTTGAACGAAGTTGACTTGCAACGTCCGAACAAACCTTCAATGGAAGGTCCGAAAACAGCCGCTGAAGAAATGAAAATGATGCGTAAGCTTTATCAACAAATGGTTCTGGACAAACAGAACATCAAAGGCGAGAGCCTTGTTCAAATCGGCGCAATCAAACGCGAAAAAACCGAAGATACAAAGAGCGTTTCAGCCTGATAAATTAAGCCCAACTACTACGAATAAAAGCCTGGCAACATTTTTATTTGCCAGGCTTTTTTGTTGATTTCATTTTCAAACAAATACAGATTTTAACCCGGTTAATGCACATCGGTACCTGCCAGAGGAAAGTCTTTCAATACTCCCCAATAATAGTACATAAACTCACCGTTTTGGGATTTGCGAATATACCAAATGCCTGTTGATGGTCGCCAAACGGCGATGTCCGTTGTACCGTCGCCGTCATAATCATTCTGAACAGGATAATCCCGGAATCGTCCTCCGCCGACTTGTTGTAACAAAAGTCCGCTGTCGGTGCTTTTTAATATGTACCAATAAAAATATCCGTCATAATCTCTGACAATTGCCAAATCGGTTTTTCCGTCTCCGTCATAATCTCCGGGAACTGCCAAATCATCTGTTACGCCCCAATTCACAACCCAATATCCACTTGAACTTCTTAAAATATGAAAAGTAGTAAGCCCGTTGTTGTTGTCTTGGCGTATTACTGCAATGTCGAATTTTCCGTCACCATCATAATCTCCGGGAACGGTACAGTCCGTAGCAATTCCAAACTGTGTGGTGATTTGAGTGTTGGTTTTGCTCTGAATAATTTTCCAAATCTTACTTCCGTCTTGTGAATGCACAACTGCGAAATCCGTTATACCGTCGCCGTCATAATCTCTTGAAACAGGTTCGTCAGTTGTATCGCCTAGTTGTTTTGTAATCAATGCTCCCGTTGAACTCAGCAAACAATAAAATGTCGCATCAGAGTCTTTCCAAATGCAGATGTCTCCCTTACTATCTCCGTCATAGTCACCGGGAGCGAAGGAGGCGTTGACGATGTTGTAATTTTCGTTAATGTGAAGCGTGAAATTGCCGCCGCCGCTTTTTAGAATGTACCAACGATGGTCTCTGCCTCTGTAAACCACAGGGTCTGCTTTGCCGTCACGGTCAAAATCAATGGCTTTCGTAAGACTTCGTTGTGCATTTGCGCTAAAACTGCAAATTACAAAAATCAGACAAACCGAAACCTTGCTTACGATGCGGGTTGTTCTCATTTTAATTCACCTCTTCCGGTTACTTTTGAAAAGATTTAATTTTCTTTTTTACTAAGCTTGATTCTGATTAAATCTTGCTCAATTTCTTCCAAATCAGCAGTTACATATTCAGAATAAGCAAAGTCTTTTTTGCCTTTCAACTTGTTATATTCTTTCGTTGCCATGTCATATTTTTTCTGACTTTTGTATATGCCCGCCAACGTAAAAACAGCATAATCACCATAGACGCTGTCGCTATATTTTTCGACAAACTCTTCTATTGGGTCTTTAGTTTTATCTTCACGTTTATCTTCCCAAATGGAGCCAAATACATACATAATCTTCGAGATTTTGTGGATTTTATAAATAAAGTTGAGTGCTTCAGCATTAATTCCCATAGGTTGCTGAATCGTAATCTCAACTGTTTTTGAAACGACTTCACCACCAGACTCTTTGCCGGACTCCTTACCGCGAATCGTGAACGTAAGTTCATATTTACCGTAATCGGGGAATATGTTTGAAAGTGCAAAATTCAACACACCCTTACCTTCAATTGTTTGATTAGGTTGAATAAAAGAAACGCCGTGAGGTGCCAATATATTGGTCAACCGAGGAACACTTTTTTTACCATCTTTATTGACTTCCATAGAAAAAATAACTATGGAAGAACTCCAATTAACTTGGACAGGTGAGTCGGTTGGATTAAATATCTTATAAGAAACCTGAATGAGTTCTAGCGGGAAATATTTATCCTTAGCAGGCTTCGCTTCAAACTTTAAGTTATAAAACTTACTTCGTGGCTCAGTTTGTGCGCCTGCCGATTGCCAAAACAAAAAACATTGAACTGCTAAAACTAAAACAATAAACTTTTTGTTCTTCATCTTAATACTTCTCCCATATTAATTTATCTTCCCGGGCTTCTAACTCTCGACCTGATGATGTTTATATGCTCAGGATGAAACTCAACCGAATCTGTTTCGCCTATGTCAAACCGAGGATAGCCCATTATTTTCCATAATGTTCCCGGTTCATCACCATCAACTCCGAATAAATGCCCTAGTTCATGTGGTGCAGTTAATCTTTCACCTATCGTTTGGGTAGTCCATTTAGCGGTAAAGTCCCGGATTGTTTCCATAAAGATAAAAGCCCCTTCACCACCTGCCGGAACTGTTTGAGTAATTATAGGAGGATCATTTCCTGTTTGTAGTGGGGGACAAACTGGTGAATTCAAACAATCTGCTGTATGTGCCAAGGATACACCTTGCCAAGGATAATTCTGCAATTCAAATATTGGATCTAGGTCTTTTGCGTGTGGACATTGATAGCTAATTATAAAGTACGCAACCCAGAAATCATCTCTTTCATCAGGGTGCAATTAAAAGTATGACTCTGCAATAGGGTGATAAGACCTAAATTCTTCAATCCAAAGGTTTAAGTCTTTCCGGCAATTCTACAAAAAAGCCAAAAATAAGGGCTTTTTGCAAAGTTTC
>Ga0187894_10005733_pt1 | contig 12487 bp, 12 predicted proteins | sample GBC1701081metaG_FD_136650 | JGI IMG/M metagenome (GOLD analysis project Ga0187894, IMG submission 136650) | White microbial mat communities from a lava cave in the Kipuka Kanohina Cave System on the Island of Hawaii, USA - GBC170108-1 metaG ... | reverse complement strand
TGCTACTCGGCTACAACACGCGCAACAAGACCCTGATCCTCGGCGCCTACCTCCTGATCCCGGCCGTGTATCTCGCGCAGGCAAGCTCGTGGACCGGCGACGCGCTGTGGGCGCTGGCGGCGCCGGTGGCCCAGGCCCTGTTCGTGTGGACGGGCCTGGTCGTCGCGGGACGTGTGGCCTATCTCGTCGGCACCAAGGGTATGCGCCTCGCCCTGGTGTGGTTCGTGAAGCTCGTCACCGATCCCATCACCGACATCGTGGCCTACTCGCCTCGCTATCTCGTCGGGCCTCGTGCCGTCCTCGCCTGGCGCGGGCGGAATGGCGAGTCCCGCTGAGGCCGAATATCTCCGGAGGGCGATCGGCCGCGGGGGGTGGCGAGCGCAGCACGGCGGGCGGTGGCTGGCGTGCTGGTCGCGCTTGGCGCGGCGGCCTCGGTCGTCGCGACCAGTGCGCCACCGCTCGCCGCCCGGTCCGAGGAGACGGTGGTCGTCGAGGACTGGAGCGGCCAGCCAACCGACCACAAGGGCATTCCTGTCGGGTGGCGCGGGCAGAGCTGGGGACAGCCGAAGTACGACTTCAAGATCGAGGAGGGCACCCGCTCGGGCCGGCCCGGCAAGGTCCTCCACCTGCTGAGTGAAGGCGACAACTCGAGCATCAGCAGGCAGGTGGGGAAGATCGACGTCAGGCAGTATCCGATCCTCGAATGGCAATGGCGGGTCGTCACGCTACCGACCGGCGGGGACTCCCGGAAGGCCGCCACGGATGACCAGGCCGCCCAGATCTACGTCGTGTTCCCCCGATTTCCGGCGGCCGTGCGGTCGCGCGTCATCGGATACGTCTGGGACTCGACGGTCCCCGCCGGTTCCGTGTTCCCGAGCGCGAGCACGAAGCTGGTCACCTATGTCGTCGTGCGGTCCGGGTCCGCCGACCTCGGCAAGTGGATCACCGAGCGCCGGAACGTGCTCGAAGACTTCGAGCGCATCTACGGTGAGGAGCCGGACGGGCCGGCCGAGGTGGTGACCATCGGCATCGACTCGAACGACACCGGCTCGCGGGCGGAGGCCTACATGGGGACGATCCTCTTTCGCACGCGGTGACGCGAAGCGGTCACGCGGCATTCCTGCTAGCTGCGCGGAGCGTCCGCGCCCGCTCTGGCGGGAGCAGGTCGTGGATGCGAGCGAGTCAAGGGAGCTCTCGGCTGCGCGCGCGGCCTGTCAAACTGGCGCGGCTCGAAGCGCGCGCGGAGGAGCTTCTGCCGACCGGGATCCGTGGGCGCGTGCTGCCCGCCGCCGTCCGCATCGATCACAGCGCGCGCGACATCCGCGACCCGCGACCGGCTGTCCATCGCGCGGGTCCGCAACCACCGAAACGCCTCCTCCTCGGTCATGGGACCGAGAGTCATCAGCCGACCCTTCGCGCGCTCGATCACGACCCGGTCCGCGAGCTTGCGGCGCAGGATCTCCGAGTCCGCGAACCGCGCGACCGCCAGGTCGAGCGTCGTCGCGAGCTGCGCCGGCTGCAGCGGCTCGAGCAGGACGGCCATCACGCCGGCGCGCACAGCGAGCTTCGACATCGCGCGGCTCGAGTCGGGCGTGGAGAGGACGACCGGCTGCCCGGCCGACGTGAATGGCACGAGGTCCGGATGCCGTCCGCCCGAGCGGTCCGGCCTCAGCACGACCACGTTCGGGTCCGTGGCCGTGAGCAGCGCCAAGCTGTCGATTCGCGGCGGCGCTTCGATCACCACTTCACCGCCTGTCTGCACCACGGCCGCCTTCAGAGTGGCCAGCGCCTCGTCGTGCGCGCCGAGGAGCGCGACACGCCAGCGGGCTCGAGTATCCGTCGAGGGTCGAATGGAAGTTGTCATGGCTCGACGCTCGCGCGAGGTCGCCCTCGAGTCAAATCACAAGTTGACGACGAGCGCGCGACCGTTGGCGAGCTTGCGTCGTAGCGGGACATCCTGACCGCCGCGCGAGATCCATCGTCATGAAGCTGTAACGTTCGCGGCGCACGCTGTCGCGCGTGATCGAGCTGCTCGGCATCGGCGTGCCAAACGAGGTCGGAGGCTGGCTCCTGCACCGTGTCTCGGCGCGATGGGAGCGCGGTCAATTGATCGCCGTCGTATCCGCGCTGCCGGCCGAACGGCTCGCCCTCGTTGACACGGTCGCCGGCGTGCGAGTCCCGGAAGAGGGGCGGGCCTGGCTCGGTGGCGTGCCCTTGTCGCGAGAGACGATGGCGCAGATTCAGGCTCGCGCCGCAGATGTGGATCTTCACCTGGAGCTGGTCGATCGCCGGTCCGTGCTCTGGAATACGCTGGCCGGCCAGCGCCCTGGGCTCCGAACGCTCGCGGGTCTCGTGCGCTTTCCGCAGCCACGCGAGCGCGAGTCCGCGCTGCGTGCCCTGTCGTCGGTCGGGCTCGCGGCGATCGCCCACGAGCCGGCGGCGAGGCTCGACCGCGAGGAGCGCGCCTGCCTCGCGATGGCACGCGCGCTGCGCCGACGCCCACCGCACCTGGTCATTCGCGAGATCGACGTGGTCCTGGGCATCCCGGACGCAGAACGGCTCCTGACGGTCGCGCGAGCGGTGGTGCGCGCAGACGGCATCACCGCGGTGGTGAGCGTGGGCTCGCTCTCACTCGCCCGCCGCTTCGCCGACCGCGTGGTAGTGATCGCTGACGGCCTGCTAGTCCTGGACACGCCCCCGAACACCTTCACGGAAGACCAGATAGCCTGGCGCCTGAGACCAGAGATGCGCCCGGCAACCGTCCGCTGATCAAGCGACAGGGCGCTGGGCGCAGCAGAGGACGCGCGCTACGGCAGTGCCGCTCTGTCGCCGAGCGTCGCTCGGAGCTCGGCGTACTTCGGATAGATCTGCGGCTGGTCGAGGATGTTGTGGCGCACGACGCCGGGCGGCGTGAGGCACTCGACGCGATGGCTGCGGTCGTCCAACTCGAGGAGCGCGACGCCGACGACCTTGTCGCCGAGTCGCTCCTGGATCGCGTCGGGAAGGCAGCACGCGGTCGATGGCACCCACACGTGCTCGACCGGGCCGACAGCGAGCCGTCGCGACTGATGCACGTGACCGGACAGGACGAGACGCAGCTCGCGCGCTGCCAGGGCCACCAGTAGCCGCCGGCGCGGCGCGGACGGCACATAGCGTCCATGCGCCTCGGCGTCGCCGGGTCCGTTGCGGAACAGCGGCTTGTGCAGCATCAGCACCACCGGCCCAGTGCCGCGAGCCAGTTCGTCGTCCAGCCAGCGGAATTGCGCTTCCTCCTCCTCGCCATCCGTGCCGAGGAGCTGCGCGTTGAGCCCGATGATCTGCCAGACACCGGCCCGAACGCTCCAGCGGTCGGGCCCAAAGACGCGGCGATAGTCGGCGAGGCGCAACGGGTCCACCGGGTGCTCAGGCACGACGCCCGGCGCGATCGGATTGTCGCCGATGTCGTGGTTGCCCGGCAGGAACCGCATCGATGGCCCGACCCCGTCGAACAGCGCGCGCGCCGCCTCGAGCTCGAGAGAGTCGTGCTCCCCGTCCGCGGTGATGTCGCCGAGGTGGACGGCGAGGTCGGGAGCGACCGTGTCGATCCAGGCGCGCGCCGCGGTCCAGTTGTCGGCGAAGGCCGGCGCGCGCGGCGTGAGATGCGTGTCCGACACGACGGCGATTCGCACGGCCGTCACCGCGACATTGCTCCTGGCGGGCCCGCGGCGCCGGCCATGGCGTAGAGGCGCTCCTGCGAGCGGACAGGCGTGCCGCCGGACGGCTCCACGCGTGCGGACCGGCCGTCGGGCAGGATGAGGCGTCCCTTGACGGTATCGGCGAGCTGTGTCTCGAGCACCTCGCGGATCTGGCGTTGCAGCTCGGGATCGAGAACGGGGAACGCCGCCTCGACGCGGTAGTCGAGGTTGCGCGGCATCCAGTCCGCGGAGGCGAGCAGGTACTCCGGAGCGCCGGCGTTGTCGAAGCAGAAGACCCGCGCGTGCTCGAGGTAGCGGTCGACGATCGAGATCGCGCGGATGCCGGCCGAGAGGCCGGGCACGCCGGGACGGAGACAGCAAATGCCCCGAACGATCAGGTCGACCCGCACGCCGGCCTGGCTCGCGCGATAGAGCTCCTCGATCAAGGTCTGGTCGACCAGGCTGTTCATCTTGGCGATGATGCGACCCGAACCGCCGGCGCGCGCGTGCTCGGCCTCCCGCCGGATGCGAGCGACCAGACCATCGCGCAGGCCGGCGGGCGCCACCAGCAGGTGCTGGAACCCTCGGGGCCGAGTGTAGCCGGTGAGCATGTTGAACAGCTCCGACACGTCCTGGCCGAGCTCGTCGCGCGCTGTGAACAGTCCGAAGTCCTCGTAGACGCCGCTGGTGCGGATGTTGTAGTTGCCCGTGGCGAGATGGCAGTACCGGCGGATGCCGTCCGTCTCCTGGCGCACGACCAGGCATGCCTTGCAATGAGTCTTGTAGCCCACGATGCCATACACCACGTGGGCGCCCACCGCTTCGAGCGCCCGCGCCCAGCGGATGTTCGCCTCCTCGTCGAAGCGCGCCTGCAGCTCGACGAGCACCGCGACCTCCTTGCCGTTCTCGGCGGCGGTGGTCAACGCGAGCGCGATGGGCGACGTCGGGCTCACCCGGTAGAGGGTCATCTTGATGGCCAGAACTTTCGGATCGCGCGCGGCCTCCGCCACGAAGCGCGTGACGGCGTCGAAGGTCTGGTACGGGTGGTGGACCAGCACGTCGCGCGCGCGGATCGCGGACCACAGATCGGGCGCGGTGTCGAACGCCGCCACCGGATGCGGGGGGAGCGGCCGGTCCTTGAGGCGTGGCAGATCGAGCGCCGCGTAGAGCTGGAAGAGATCGGAGAACGCCGTGAAGCCCTCGCTCTCGTAGAGGTCCTGGCGGGCCAGCTCGAGCTCGTCGATGAGCGCCGCGCGCACCTCGTCGGGCAGTCCGGCCTCGCACTGCAGCCTGACCGCCGAGCCCATGCGCCGCTCGCGCAATCCCGCCTCGACGCTCGTCAGCAGATCAAGGGCCCGCTCGCGCTTGACCTCGAACTCGGCGTCGCGGGTGACGCGGATCGCGTGGCACGAGACGATCTCGTAGCCGTGATAGAGCAGGGGCAGGTGCAAGCGGATCACGTCCTCGAGCAGCATGAACGCGTACCGGCCGGTGGGCGCGGGTAGGGCGACGAAGCGGGGCACGACCTGTCCTGGAATGTGGACGACGGCCAGCGAGGCGTGAGGGAGCGGGGACGGCACGATCGGGCGGATCGACGCCACGAGGCACAGCGAGCGGTTCGCCAGATGAGGGAATGGGTGCCCGGGATCGATCGCGAGCGGGGTCAGCACGGGGAGCAACCGGCGGCGGAAGTACTGGTCGAGGAATTGCCGCTGCGCCTCGTCGATGTCTTTCGGCCGGAGCACGGTGATCCCTTCGGCGGCGAGCAGCGGCTCGAGCTCGTCGAGGAAACAGCGGTGCTGCTCGTCGACCAGCTCGTGCACGCGCGATGACAGGGCCGCGAGCGTCTCCGATGGCGAGAGGCCATCGGGCCCGGCGCTCACGTCGCCGGCGAGCGCCCGCCGCTTGAGACCGGCCACGCGCACCATGAAGAACTCGTCGAGGTTCGAGCTGAAGATGGCGAGGAACTTGACGCGCTCGAGCAGGGGGACGCTCGGGTCCTGCGCCTCCTCGAGCACGCGCCGGTTGAACTCGAGCCACGACAGCTCGCGGTTGACGTAGGCGTCGGCGGTCATCAGTCGGCTCCTCCGTTGAACGTCTCGTGCCAGAGTATCCCGTCGCGGACGCCCTTCTTGCATACGGTGAGCGTCAGGTAGCCCCCGAACACCATCAGCTCCTCGATCGTGATGGCCCCGGCCAGGATGATGTCGGCGCGCTCCGCCTTGAGGCCGCGGATGCGCCGGCGGCGGCGCAGCGGCACGGCCTCGAGCCGTTCCCGGATCGCCGTGACGTCCGACTGGTGGAGACGCAGGCCGTGCCGCGAGCGGCGGGGCCCCCGGGGGCCGGAAACCGCCTCGAGGTGCAGGCGGGCCAGCGCCCGTACGGTTCCGCCGAGTCCGATCAGCTCGTCGCCGTGACGCGCTGGCGGGAGGACACCGAGCACGCGCTCGCGCACCTCCTGTCTCAGCGCGCGCAGCTCCGAGAGCCTCGGGGGGTCGCTTGCCAGGAAGCGCCAGGTGGTGCGCACGGCGCCGAGAGGCAGGCTCGCCACCGACTGCACCACGCCGGACCGGATGCGGGCGAGCTGAAGGCTGCCACCCCCGAGGTCGGCGACGACACCGTCTCGCACGCGCAGGCTTCTGAGGGCGGCGAGCGCGCCGAGACGCGCTTCCTCGCGGCCGCTCAGCACGCACACCTCCACGCCGCCGAGGACGCGGAGCGGCTCGATCAGCCGGTCTCGGTTGGGCGCGTCGCGCACGGCGGCGGTCGCCACGGCCATCACGCGCGGCCGGGAGCCATTGCCATTGCCGTTGCCGAGGCTCTCGAGGAATCGGCTCGCCGAGGCGAGCGTCCGATCGACGGCCTCCTGCGGCAGGTGACCGCGGATCCCCGCGCCGAGCCGGGTCTGGACGCGTTCCCGGCGCAGGACGCGATACCCGACGCCGGGGTTGACGCGGGCGAGCAGAAAGCGCGCGGCGTTCGAGCCCAGGTCGAGCAGGGCAATCAACTCCGACATGCCGCCACGAGTCTCGCGGTCGAGGGCGCACGCGGTCAAATCAACTGAATGTTACGCGCGCCACCGCTCGGACGGCTGTCCACCGCCATCCACAGGGATAGGCACCGCCGTCCCCATTCACACAATATTTGCTACCAGGTAACACGGATGCAACAATCTGTGGCGTAGGATGTGGATCACGCGAGGGGGCGGTCTGGATCCACCTGCGGCGTCTGATCTTTCGGCCTGTGGGCAACGGTGGACAACCCGATGACGAGGAGACGCGCGTGAAGCGAATCGACACGCACACCCACCCGAAGATCTCCAAGCACTTCGCGTTCGACCCCGATTCGGTGCGGCGCATGGTGCGCATGGCCGAGCGCATCGGGCTCGACGGGTTCGCCTTGACCGAGCACTTCCACGGCCGGGATTTCTGGGCCATCTACGACAACCTCGACGAGATGTATCCCTGTGAGCGAGGCACCTATCGGGCCGGCGGCATGGCCGTGATTCCGGGAGGCGAGCTCAACATCCGCGAGGGGGCCCACGTGATCATCCTGGGCGACCCGGCCGAGATCCGGCGGCTGGATCGAGCATTCCCCGAGCCCCTCTCCTCGGGATACGAGCCAGCCTTCCGCGAGTTCCTCGACGTGAGCGACGACTTCGAGATCGCCCGCATCGGCGCGCACATGTTCCGGCCGACGAAGGAGCTGGGCAAGTTCGCCGCCCAGGACCTGCGGCGACTGTCCGCGCTCGAGATCAACGGCAAGGACTTCGGCACCGAGGTGATGCTGCTGACGCACGCGCGCGCGCTCGGGCTGCCGATCGTGGCAGGCAGCGACGCCCACCACCGGTTGCAGCTCGGCGTGAGGCACAGCACGGTCCACGTGGAGGAGATGGGGGTCGCGGCGATCATCAAGGCCATCAAAGAGGGCTTGACGGGCTACGGCGTCGGCCCTTACACTCCGGTTCGCGTCAGAGCCGCTAAGTCGTTGAAACGTATTACAAAATTGTTACGCAAATATTACGGGGGGCCGGGGAGGAGCGGGTCGTTCAAAGCCTGGCCCCCCGGTCGGACACCGGAGCAGCGTCTGGCGGGCTAGTCGGCGTCGCGTCGCCGGGCCGGCGTCTTTCGAGATGCCGGACTTGCCGACCGCGCGAGGAGCGAGGACGGGCGAGTGGCGGCGACGATTCCCGAGAAGTTCCGCGGTCGTGCGCGCCGGGACGCCGCGGCGTTCTACCTGTCGCAGCTTGCCAAGGGATTCCTCGCCGGCGAGCTCGGGGTCGTGTCCGGGCAGCACCAGATGATGCTCGCGACCTCGGAGTTCATGCTCCTCGACATCGAGGTCAAGCAGCGCAAGCGCGGCTACCGCGTGCAGGTCACGGTTCGCTGGCCGCGGCGCCCCCTGATCCGGGTGGCTGCCGCTCGAGGACCCCTCCATGGGTGACAAGCGAGAGTTCGAGTTCGAAGGCGCTGCGTCCCCCGCCGACGCCGCGGAGACGCTGAGCCGCATCGCCGACGGGATCCGGTCGCGGGCGCTGTCGCTGTCGATGGGCGACGAGGAGATCACGGTGTATCCCGACGGCGATCTGTCGCTCGAGATCGAGGCGAGCGAGAAGAAGGGCAAGGCGAAGATCGAGATCGCGATCGCCTGGAAGCATGCGCGCGCCGACAAGGACGCGGACTGAGCGCGGAAGGAGATCCGGCCAAATGGGCAAGGACAAGTTCGAGTTCGCTCGCATCGCGTCGCCGGAGGAGATCGCGGAGTACCTCACCTCGCTCGCCGCGGGCCTCAAGCGGGGCGAGGTGAGCCTCGAGTCGCGCCAGCGGACGCTGCACCTCAGTCCCGCCGCGGACCTCAAGCTCGAGCTCAAGGTCAAGGACAAGGACGACAAGGGGAAGATCTCCGTCGAGATCGGCTGGAAGCGAAAACTGGTCACGACGGCAGCCGACCTCCGGGTCCGCGCCGGAACGCGGCCCGACACCGTCTAGGCCGACCGCGCCGGCCGCGATCGTCGCGCGTCACACGAGCGCCATGCCCATCTCCGTCCTGGAAGACCTCGGGCCCGACCTTGCCATGATGGCCCGGCTGGTCCAGTCACAGCTGATGAACGGCATGACCGCCTTCTTCCAGCGCGACACGGCGCTCGCTCGCCGCGTGTTGGACAAGGACGATCAGATCGACAACCTGCTCGGCCTGATCGAGGAGAAGTGCTTCGCGCGCATCGCCGGCGAGGCGGCCGACAGCCCGCGCTCGCGCCGGCTCCGGGGCGTGTTCCGGGTCGCCCTGAACCTCGAGAAGCTCGGCGACTACGCCGTGAACATCGCGGAGCAGGCGGTCCACGTGAGCCGGTTCGGACGGCGGCCGCTCCCGTTCGACCTGGCCAACCCGACCCGCGTCGCCCTCGACGCGCTCGACGAGGTCATCACGTCGTTCAGCGACGCGAGCGCCGACAAGGCCAAGCACGCCTGCGCATGCGAGCCGGAGCTGGACCGGCGCTACCGCGAGGCGCTCGCCGAGGCGTTCCGGCGTCTCGCCCGACCCGGGCAGGAGCCCGCCTTCATCATCACGCACCTGTTCGTGTGCAAGTTCCTCGAGCGCATCGGCGACTCGATCCTGAACATCGGGGAGACCACGCTCTACATCCTCACCGGCGAGCGCCTGAAGCTCCATCAGTACCTGCACCTCGAGGAGATGATGCACGTCGTCTCCGCGGAGGGCCTCGAGAGCGAGTCGACCGACTTCCGCCAGATCTGGGGCGGGATCAGCGGCGCGCGGGTGGGGCGACTGTCGCTCGGGGGGGCGGGTCCCCTGATCTGGAAGGAGGGCGCCGAGCGCAAGATCGAGGAGGAGATTCGCGAGATGGAGGAATGGAACCGGCTCGTCCCGGGCCTGGTGCCGAACGTCAAGGTCCGGCATCAGCGGGACGGCCGCGAGTCGTTCCTCGGGCAGTACGTCGAGGGCATGCTGCTGCGCGACGTCTATCTCCTCTGCCCGTGGGACGAGAAGCTTCGGGCGACGCGCCGGCTGTGCGAGACGCTGCGCGACGTCTGGCTCGCGACGGCGCGCAACGAGACGCCGCGCGTCGACTATGCGCGCCAGATCGTCGACCGCCTTCCGGAGGTGCACGCCATGCATCCCGAGCTGGTGGAGCTTCGCCGGAGCGAGACGCGCGTGTTCGGGATCTCCCACCCGTCGATCGACGACCTGGTCGAGCGCGCCGCGGCGATCGAGACGCGCCTCGTGCCGCCCGTCAGCGTGCGGATCCACGGCGACTTCAACACCAACAACATCCTCTACGACGGCGCGTCCGGCCAGATCCACTTCATCGACGTGCACCGCAGCGGGTCGGGCGACTACGCGCAGGACATCGGCGTGCTCCTCGTCTCGAATCTGCGCAATCCGATCGCGGACGAGCGCATCGTCGCGGACCTCGAGCGCGTGAACACGCTCGTCGTGGACTTCGCCCGGAACTTCGCGCAGCTGATCGGCGACGAGCACTTCGACACCCGCCTCGTGCTCTCCCAGGCGCGCTCGCTCCTGACGTCGAGCCGTCTGGTGACCGATCCGGAGTTCGCCCGGTTCCTGTACCTGAAGGGCGTGCAGTGGCTCGAGCAGGCGGTGGACCTGGCCGCGACTGCCGCGGCGTGAGGCGGCGGGCGGTGGAGGAACGGCTCCGATGAAGGTCGGTGTGATCGGGGTGCCGGGCGCGTGGTCGACCGAGCGGCTCGCGGGTGCGCTTCGGCGGATGGGCGCCGCGGCCGACGTGCTCGACGCTCGCGCGTTGACGCTCCGCCTCCCGGGCGATCGCCTCTATCATCGCGGCGGACCCCTGGCTGGATACGACGGCGTCGTCGTGAAGAAGATCGGCGACACGGCGGACGGCTGGGTCGTCCCGGAGCGCATCAACCTCCTCCGGCACCTCGTGGCCTCGGGCGTGCCCGTCCTGAGCGAGCCCGAGCGGCTCGCCACGGCAGTGGACCGATACCGCATGACCGTCGAGCTGGCGCACGCGCGTCTGCCGGTGCCGGAGACGGTGGTGACCGAGGACGCGGATGAAGCCGTGGCCGCGGTGGAGCGTTTCGAGGTCGCGGTGCTCAAGCCGATCTACACGTCGAAGGGCCGCGGCATGCAGCGTCTCACGCCGGGATCCGACCTGCGCGGCGCGCTCGAACGCCATCGGCACGAGGGACTCGGGCCGTTCTATCTCCAGCGCTTCATCGCGCATCCCGGGCGCGATCTCGGCGTGGCCGTGCTCGATGGACGCTATCTCGGCGCCTACTGGCGGATTGCCGGATCCTCCGAGTGGATGACGACCATTCGCGCCGGGGGGCGCTACGCCCCGGCGGACCCGCCGCGGGAGATCGTCGACCTCGCCGAGCGGGCCGCCCGGCATTTCGGCCTCGTGTTCACCGGCGTGGACCTGATGGAGACCCCAGACGGCGGATTCGTGGTGCTCGAGGTGAGCGCCTTCGGCGGCTTCCGGGGACTGCACGAGGCCTCGGGGATCGACGCGGCGCCTCGATTCGCCGAAGTCGCGCTGGAACGCTTCGCTCGGAGGGACACGTGATCGCGCCGCGCGCCCCGATTCCGCGTTTCGACGCCGGCCTCCGGCTCGGGCTCTCCGTCGCCGATGTCGGCCTCTCCGTCGCCACCAACGACGCGGTCATCCTGGAGCGCCTCTCGGCGTACTTTCGCCCGTACGTGACGAAGACGGTGTCGACGCCGGTGGCCGAGGTGGAGGTGGTCCAGGGCACTTTCCCGGTCGACGGCGTCTTCGAGGACGTGGTCCGAGGCGAAGGGCGAGCCGCAGCCGGAGGCGAGGCGAGCGGATACGGAAGTGGGTCCGAGCGGAGCGAAGGGCGAGCCGCAGCCGGAGGCGAGGCGAGCGGATACGGAAGTGGGTCCGAGCGGAGCGAAGGGCGAGCCGCAGCCGGAGGCGAGGCGAGCGGATACAAAAGTGGGTCTGAGCGGAGCGAAGGGCGAGCCGCAGCCGGAGGCGAGGCGAGCGGATACAAAAGTGGGTCCGAGCGGAGCGAAGGGCGAGCCGCAGCCGGAGGCGAGGCGAGCGGATACGGGGGTGGGTCCGAGCGGAGCGAAGGCCGAAAGGTCAAGGAGGCGGTGCAGGAGGTCCAGGGCGGCCGGCTCATCCTGAAGCGCTCCACCGGAGCGATCATGGGACTGTTTCCAGGACGGGCCTTTGCGGTCGGGGACATGAGAGCCAACCTCAACCAGGGGATCAACCTGGTCAACGCGTGCTACGCGAAGGCGATGATCGATCGCGGGCACGTGCTCTTCCACGCGTCCGCCGTGTCGTGGGCAGGGCGTGCCGCGGCGCTCGCCGGCCCGCCGGGAGCCGGCAAGTCCACGTCGGCGCTCCAGCTGGTCGAGGAGGGATTTCACTTCGTCTCGAACGACCGCCTCCTCGCCCGCGCGGCGCGCGACACGGTCGAGGTGCTGGGCTATCCGAAGCAGCCGCGCGTGAACCCTGGCACGCTGCTCCACCATCCACGGCTCTCGGCCCTGCTCGCCCCCGCCGACCGCGCTCTGCTCGGCGCGCTCGACAGGGACACGCTCTGGGACCTCGAGCGGAAATCCGACGTCGACCTCGACGAGATCTACGGTCGCGGCACCGTTGACCTTCGCGGCGCGCTCCACGCCCTGGTTCTCCTCAAGTGGCGACGCGACGACCACGGGCTCGAGGTCCGCCGCTTGTCGCCGGCCGAGGCCATGGCCAACCTGCCGCTGTTCCGGAAGGATCTCGGCGTCTTCGATCTCGACCGCCCTGTGCGGCGGACGTCGTCGGTCGCCGACCT
>Ga0187894_10005732_pt1 | contig 12488 bp, 10 predicted proteins | sample GBC1701081metaG_FD_136650 | JGI IMG/M metagenome (GOLD analysis project Ga0187894, IMG submission 136650) | White microbial mat communities from a lava cave in the Kipuka Kanohina Cave System on the Island of Hawaii, USA - GBC170108-1 metaG ... | reverse complement strand
GGGGGTTCCTGATGAATTGTCGTGACGTTCAAGAGGATTGTTCATCGTCCTTTCACTGGATGTCTAATTTTCAACGTCAGTTTCGTGCAAAAGTTTGGGTAATGACAAGCATTTTATACAAGGGGAAGCGTAGACTAAGATTGCCATTGTAAACATTCAGGACTTCGACCTCCGTCAGCAGATACGACCCAGCGGGTGCGCCTGGCGCAATGCCCGGTGGCGTCGTTCCGTCGGTAATGTTTGTTTGTCCTTGTGCGATACCAATGAGCAACCAAAGCAGCGCGACGGCTGCTGACCACCGGTAAGCTACTATGAGATTAAGCTTGAATTGACTGATCATAGCCGATCCTCCACTTGAAAAACATACAATGATTATGGCGCGCGGCTTCGCCCTTATTGATCCGTAATTGTGATACGGCAAACCCTTTTTGCATTGCCGGGGTCAGTGAGAATAAAACGCCCTGGCGTGAGATTGATGTACCCTCTCCACTTGCGTCTCCCCGAAGGAAGTTGCGCGTTCCCAAGTCGGGGACCACCTTCTCTGTCAATCTTGATGTCGGCTATGTTAAAACTGCTATCGTTATCAATAGCTACCAAGTATTCCCCCGCTGATAGCGTTAACTGCGCCGGTTCTATTCCCAAAGGTGTTATTCTCAGGTACACGGCTTTTATGCGAGGCGTTGGCGCAGCCTGAGACGCACCCTGATCCGGCTTATTATTGGCAGGCTGTTTTGTCTTACTGTTCCACACGCGCATGCCGGCGGCAGTCGCGGAAAAGATCACACAGCCGATGATGAATAAAACGGCGGTTAAGGTCATTGACAGATAAGCGGTATTGACTGGCTTTGCGGACATACACTTCCCCCTATGTGACACACCTTGCGGTAGCCGTTATTGCCGGCCATGCGCCGACAGCCTTATTGACAAACAGATTTCAGACCGATGGCAAAGATGGCGTAAGAATAACTCGCGTCCGAAATCATTCTCACTACATCAACCGGTGTGCCGGAGATCGCTTTGGGCGCGAGAAAGCGTTTAAGCCCCAATGGCGCTGAGGTTTTAGACATTGTGGAGAGTTTCCGCCTCGCCTATGGTTCCGGCGCCAGGTGATAACTCAGTTACCACCTGCGCCGCTTCTTTCCCGGCGGAACATCACTCGACTTTATGCTCTCGAACGGCTTACGTCAGGTGATAACCGAGTTACCGCCGTGATAACTCAGTTATCACCTGACGGGCGGCGCGCGGGCGATCATTCATGGGGCTGGCGGCGCTTCTCCGCCTCGATCCCAAGCCTCTTGATCGCCTTCATGAAACCGACGCGACTCATTCCCATCTTTGCGGCGGCCTGTTGCTGGTTACCGTTTGTCTGCTTCAGGGCGTTGATGATGTATTGCCTTTCCATTTCGTCACGCGCTTCGCGATACGGCAGGCTGAGGTCAATCATGATCCTACCCGCGATGATCTCCGCCGGTGGGGAAGGCGTTGGGCAGGCGTTGGCCCTGATTTCGGGCGAGAGGCGTTCCGCGCCGATCACTTCGCCGTTTCCGGATCGCAACGCCAACCGATGCACTTCATTCGCTAACTGGCGCACATTGCGCGGCCAGTCGTAACCGAGCAGGAGTTCCATCACCTCATCATCCAGTCGCAATCCCTGTCTATGCTCCTCCTGCTGGTAGCGGTCGAGGAAATGAGCGATGAGGAGGGGAATCTCTTCGCGGCGCTCGCGCAGCGGCGGGACGTGGAGCCGCAACAAGTTCAGCCGCTCATACAGGTCGGCGCGGAAACGCCCCAAATGGACATCCCACTCCAGGTTGCGACTGGTTGCGGCGATCACACGGACATCAGTTTTGACGGGTCTGGGGGCGCCCACTGGCCGCACCTCGCCCTCTTGCAAGAAGCGCAGCAGTTTCGGCTGCGCATTCAGGGGAAGCTCGCCGATTTCGTCCAGAAAAAGTGTGCCGCCATCAGCCTCGCGGATGATGCCCGTGTAGTCGCCGGTCGCGCCGGTAAAGCTACCACGCCGATAGCCGAAAAGCTCGCTTTCAATCAGCTCGCTGTTTACCGCACAGTTAAAAGGGCGGAACTCCCGGCTTCGCCGGTTGCTGAGCGCATGAGCCGCGAGCGCAAGCAGTTCCTTGCCCGTACCGGTTTCACCCGTGATGAGCGCCGGCGCCCGGCTGTCGCGCGCGTCTTCGATCGCGAGGATGAGTTCGAGCATTGCGGGGGAAGCGATGACAAGAGACGGAAAATCGGCAAGCCCCGTCAATTCGGTGAGCGCGCGGATGAGCCTGGTGTGAGCCGCTTTCGAGCCGGTGGCCGATTGCGGCTCGGAGTTCTGATGAGGCGGGATTGTTTGTGTTTGTTTTGCCTGGCAGGTTGATTCGTAAGCTATGGCCTGTAAATTGCCGGGGGGGGGTAGCTCCTGTTCACGCAGCATTTGCATCACTTCACATACTCCTTGATCCATACATTCTCCTCCGCTCAGGATGAACAAAGCCATCCTGACTGATGATCGTCTGTTCAAGAGTTGATGATCACAAACCGGCCGGAACCCTGGCTCAGGGACAAGGACGGGCCGTTTCGCCGGGCATTGAGGAAATCAAAGGGCTTTTGGTTGTTTTGTAGAGCTTGTTGTTTAGAAGCTTCCCGCGCCGATATTGGGCGGGAAGGTATGGCAAGGCGCAAGAGTAGCTGCGCTCAATAGAGGTGTCAATAATTCCACGGGTAGCGATCAAAAAGAAGGTTCAAGTTTTGAGCGATTCGGGAAACCGCTTCACATCCTGCGAACGATCCAGCCTTGCCACCATCACTACGTCCGGGGTATCCACAACCACGAGGTCTTCAACGCCCAACAGCGCGACCTTGCGCTCGGTGTTCGAAAAAACCAGGTTGCGTTTCGCATCAACGATCATCGCGCCGGATGGCATCGAATCGCCCAGCGATAGGTTCCCGTGTTCGTCGCATTCGGAGCCACGCAGTTCGTACAACGCTTGCCAGCTTCCCACATCGCTCCAGCCGAAATCGGCTTTGAAGACATAGATCGGCTTCGAGGTTCGTTCCATCACGCCGTAGTCAATCGAGACGGATTCGATCCTGTCGTAGACGCGTTCGACCGCCGCTTCGTAATCGGGCGTGTCAATCGCGCGTTCAATCTCCATCAGGCCTTCGTGAAGCGCGGGCATGCAGGCTTTGATCTCGTCCAGGATCGTTCGCGCGGTGAAGACGAAGATGCCGCTGTTCCAGAGGTAATCACCGCTCGACAGATACCCGAGAGCGGTCTGGTAATCAGGCTTTTCGACGAAGCGTTTGACTCTGAAAACGGGCTGTTCTAAAGATTCTCCGCTCTCGGCGCCTGTGTGAATGTAACCGTAGCCGGTTTCGGGTCTGTTCGGTGTGACGCCGAGTGTGACGATCGCGCCGTCGCGCGCGACCTCGGCGGCGGCGCGGATCGTCCGCGCGAAGCTTTCGACATCAGCAATGAAATGATCAGCCGGCAGCACGGCCATCGGCTCATCTTCTGTAACACCTCTGGCCGCGACGCGTTTGGCATGTAACGCAGCAAGCCCAATGCAGGCGGCGGTGTTCCTACCGCGCGGCTCGATCAGAACATCAACCGGTTTACCAGCCAGTATCCGCTTTGTCAGCTCGGCGTGGATGCGGCCAACCACGACGGAGATTTTATTCGGCGGCGCGAAACGCTCGGCGCGCGCAAGCGTCTCTTCCAACATCGTGCGGTCGCCGGTGATCGCCAGGAATTGTTTCGGCAGATGCTCGCGGCTGGCGGGCCAGAATCTGGCGCCTATGCCCCCGGCCATAATGATTGCAAACATAAATCCTCTCAGAAATAAAAATAATTACGGAATCGCGGCCAATCTTCGCAGATGAAGGCGCCGAGGACAAATTCCCCGATCGTCCCGTCTCTTCCGGGCTTGTAGTGAATTTTCAGTTGTGCGATTCTTTGCGCGGCTCAGCGATTGAATTCTCGATAGCGCGTTTTGGCTGGTAATAAAAGCGTCTCCGAACAACTCTCGATTTACAAATACGTGGAGGTGTGGCGTGCTGTTCAAAACCCTCAGCGCAGCCGTATACGGCATTGACGCGGAATTGGTAGAGGTAGAGGTCGATCTGACTCCGCGATCCGGAGATTCGCAGCACGAGACCTATGTCACGGTCGTGGGCTTGCCCGACCTGGCTGTGCGCGAAAGCCGTGAACGAATCCGCGCGGCGATAACCAACTGCGGCTTCTTCTTCCCTGTCCACAAAACGACAATCAACCTGGCGCCGGCCGACGTGAAGAAAGAAGGCTCGGCCTTCGACCTGCCGATCGCCGTGGGCATTCTGGGCGCGAACGGTGATTTGCGGCGTGAAAGCCTGGACGACGTTTTGCTGATCGGCGAACTGGCGCTGGACGGCCGCGTGCGCCCGGTGCGTGGGGCGTTGCCGATTGCCGTGGCCGCAAAACGCAAGGGCCTGAAATGTCTGCTGCTGCCGGCGGAAAATGCCTGCGAAGCCGCCGTCGTCGAAGGGCTGGACGTTTATCCCGTCAAAGACCTGCGTGAAGTCGTCACGCTGCTCAATTCCGACCCGCTGCCCGCGCCGATGCGAATCGATCTGGAAGAGCTGTTCAACGCCGCCGATCAATACCCGATTGATTTCCGCGAGGTGCGCGGACAGATGCACGCCAAACGAGCCCTCGAGATCGCCACCGCTGGCGGCCACAATATAATAATGATCGGCCCGCCCGGTTCGGGCAAAACGATGCTCGCCAAACGTATCCCCACCATTTTGCCGCCGATCACGTTCGAGGAGGCGCTGGAGACGACCAAAATTCACAGCGTGGCCGGGTTCACCGACGCGCGCGGATTGCTGACCACCCGGCCCTTCCGCTCGCCCCATCACACGATCAGCGACGCCGGGTTGATCGGAGGCGGCGCGATTCCGAAACCGGGCGAAGTCTCCCTGTCACATCACGGCGTGCTCTTCCTAGACGAGCTTCCTGAATTCGAGCGAAACGTTCTGGAGGTGCTGCGCCAGCCACTTGAAGATCAGAAGGTCACGATCAGCCGCGCCGCGATGTCGCTGACTTTCCCCGCGAGTTTCATGCTCGTCGCGGCGATGAACCCATGCCCGTGCGGGTATTTCAACGACCCGACGCGCGAGTGCAAATGCACCCCTCCGCAGATTCAACGCTACATTTCAAAAATCTCCGGCCCGCTGCTCGACCGCATCGACATTCACATTGACGTGCCCGCCGTGAAAGTCAGCGAGTTGTCGGCGCAGGAGGCGACCGAGGGGTCAGCCGAAATCCGCGAAAGAGTGAATCGCGCCCGCAAGCTTCAACATGAACGTTTCGTTGGCGAGCCCGTTTACTGCAACGCGCAGATGACGCCACGATTGATAAGAAAGTATTGCTCGCTTGCGGCGGGGCCGCAGACATTGCTCGAACGCGCGATCACGAGGTGGGGGTTGTCGGCGCGGGCTTACGACCGGATTCTCAAAGTGAGCCGGACGATTGCGGATCTGGGAGGGAAAGAGCAGATCGCTGAGCAACACATTTCCGAGGCGGTGCAATACCGCACCCTGGATCGTAACTTCTGGGCCTGACTTTTTCGTGTGGGATTTGGAGGGAACGGATGGATGACGGCAACTTGGAAAAACAGAGACGCGAAGCCGAACGAAGGAAAGGAGGAGGAAACCTCGCCGCTTCGCGTCTCTGTTCAAAACAGCAGTCATCGATGACTGCCGGTTTTTAAATCAACGTCCGGCGCGAACCGGAACTTTGATCACCTGGCCGGCGCGCAGCTTCGCCGACGTGCTGAGCCGGTTGAGCGTGGCGATGTCACGGACCGAAATATTGTAACGGCCGGCGATGTCGCCGAGGCTTTCGCCCGATTTGACCTTGTAGGTGACCATCTTCGCCGGGCCGCTGGCCACGGCCGAGGTGGCGCCGATGGCGACTGTGCCTTTGGCATTGGTCAAGACGACATTACGCACACCGCCGGCGGAAGGAATGATCACTTTCTGTCCGGCCTTGATGACGCCACCGTTGACTTGTTCGATTGCGGCCGCGGAAACACCGGTCTTGCGGCTGATCGTCTCGAACGAATCGCTGGTCTGAGCCGTCAGCATGCGCCAGCTCGAACGCTTCTCGGCCGGGACGCGCATCAACGCGGTCTGCAAGATGCGGCCTTTGCCCGGCGGGACACGCAGCAAATGCTCGACGCTAGGAGGCGTCACAGCGCGTTTCAATTCCGGATTGAGCGCGAGCAACATCTCGTAAGGCGTATCGGTCGCATCGGAAACCAGCCGCAGATCAACCATGTTGTTGACCTTAACGTAGTCGTATTTCAGCGGCGGTTCGGGTTTGACCGAAAAACCGTATTTTTCAGGATTCTTGGCGATGATGATCGTGGCCAGAATGTTCGGGACGTAATTGCGCGTCTCCTGCGGAATCAACCCACGCGAATAAATCTCCCAGAAATCGGCGTACCCCGAACGGGCAACTGCGGAATCAACGCGGCCTTCGCCAGAGTTGTAAGCCGCCATCGCCAGTTCCCAGTTGCCGTCGTAACGGTTGGCCAACCATTTCAGGTAGCGAGCTGATGCCCTCGTGGCTTTTTCAAAGCTCGAACGTTCGTCAACGTAATAGTCCTGGCGCAGGCCGTAACGGGCGCCGGTTCCCGGAATGAACTGCCACAAGCCTACCGCCGCGGCCCACGAACGGGCGACGGGCGACCAGGCGCTTTCAACCTGGCAGAGCCAGGCGATGTCCTGCGGAACGCCTTCTTCTTTGAAAATCTTCCGCGTCATCTCCATAAACCTGCCGGAGCGGCGCAATCCCTGATCCATCGTCGCGCGCCCGCGTCCCAGGTAATAATTGATGAAGCTCTGAACCAAGGCGTTCGGCCTGAAGTTGAAATCGAGCTTGGCCGCCGCGACCGCCGTCTGTACCTGGTCCGCGGTTGCGCCCTTCGTCTCCTCTTCAGTCAGATTGAGCTTGGTAAGATCGTCCAAAGGCGAAGGCGTAAAAGTCTGCTGGCCAAATCCGCGATCCGAGACCTGTCTGTCCTGAGCCTTGCTCGTGGCAACCGGCTCTTGCGGGCCAGCCGGATTGTTTTGAGCCACATCCGGAGTCGCCGCTCCGGGGGCCGCAACCATCAGAGTCATCTGCCGCTGAAAGATGTGTTCGACCAGGTTCTGGTAATGCTGCTGCAAACGGGCGTCGTTGCGGACATCAACGCCCGCTTCGAGCACGATATCAACCGCCTTATCGTATTCGCGCCGAGCTTTGTCGAAATTCCCGTCCTTGAAATTGACCTCGGCGGACTGGAAATAGCTGTTCGAGCGTTCGATCACTCGTTGAATTTCCGAATTGCGATGCGACTGGTCAACAGAGATGTCGGCATTCGCGGTACCACGCCCTTGAGCATAAACAGGCGAGGCAGGTAGATAGGAGATCAGGGCAAGCGAGAGGCATCCGGTTAAGAGGCTAGCCGAAAAACCGGTACGCAAACCAAAGGCTAGCCGCCTTTCGTGGGATTCAAGCATTATTCCGTTTCCTCCGAAAATTTTTCATTCCAGCGATTTTCAACAGGGTCGGGATGACTGCGTTGGCGGTGACTACGAATAAGCTTTCTACCCTATTGATTGTTGTGAGATCACGAAGAATTCATGACTCAATTAGAAACGCCAACAACGCGGCGGATTGTAACTTTTACACCATACCCTGTCAAACTTGATTTGCGCGGACCTACTCCGCCCTGTTTCACAGTCAAAACACTACAAATCGGCCGTCAGATGCTGCTCGGCGCGTATGATTGACAGCCTTCATTCGGTCGTCGTATAAGCAGTGCTGATGAAGTTCCCGCTCAAGCCGCTTTTGCTCTTCATCGCGATCCTTATTTGCGCAGGCCTCTCGTCCGTTCTAGCCCAGCAAAAGAAATTCCCAGCCTACACCGGTCATGTCAACGACTTCGCCAACATCCTTGATCAACAGACCAAGCAGAAGATTGAACTGTGGCTCAACAACTTCGAGCAGATGACGGGGACTCAGATCGCGGTCGTCACGGTCACGTCACTGGAAGGCCGTCCCCTCGAGGACTACGCCAACGAGCTTTACCGCGCCTGGGGCATCGGCGCGAAGACCGGCGAGCACAAAGACAAAGGGGCGTTGCTACTGGTCGCGCTGCAAGACCGCAAGACGAGGCTTGAAGTCGGATACGGACTTGAGGGCGATCTGCCCGATGGTTTAGCGGGCGAGATCATTCGCAGAATGAGGCCCGGGCTTCAGCAAGGCCGGTATTCAGAGGCGATGACCACCGGCGTCAGAACCCTGCTCGACACGCTGGCCGAGAAATGGAACGTCAATATCGCGGGCATTGAAGACCGCCGTTACGCCTACCGCGCTCCCGCTCAGGAAGGGGGGAGTGGCATGGGGCTGTTTTGCGTACTCATCGGGATTGTCCTCTTCTTCTTACTTATCTCCGCCATCTCCAAGGCCAGTCGCAGAGGTGGAGGCAAGGGCGGAGGGGGCAAACCTGGCGCAGGCGACATGTGGTGGCTCTATCCAATCATTTTCAATCGCGGCGGCGGGACGTTCGGCGGCGGATCGTGGGGCAATACCGGCGGTTGGGGGGACAGTGGCGGTTGGAGCGGCGGAAGCGGCTGGGGCGGTTTCGGAGGCGGAAGCAGCGGCGGCGGCGGCGCCAGTGATAGCTGGTGAGCAGATGCTCTGGGGTTCGAATTTATGGATCATCACTTCAATGAATTGGTCACTCGTTTACAGTCGGCGCAGGGCGACAATCTGGCGTCGGTCATAGTTTACGGCTCGGCGATCGCCGTTCCTGGCAATCCGAAAAAGTCGGATTACCAGCTTCTGATCGTGACCAAGCGACTTGCGGCAAGCGATCTGCGCCAGATACGCCCGGCCATCAGATGGTGGACCGAACTTGGCTACGCCATGCCCGTCTTTTTCACATCCGAAGAGTTCGACGATTCACTCGACGTCTTCCCGATTGAGTTCCGGCATATGAAACGCGCCTACCGCGTGCTTTATGGCCAGGACCTGCCCGCCGGGCGCGAGGCGTCAAAAGAACATTTGCGATGGCAGACCGAATATGAGTTGCGCGGAAAACTTTTGCGGCTGCGCTCGCTCTCCCTGCCCGCAAGCGAATCGACGCGCGACCTGACAAACCTGATGACCGAAAGCGTCGTAAGTTTTGTGCGGTTCATGCGGCCGATCCCGGAGATATTGGGCGAAGAAGCGCCGCTGGGAAGACTGGCCACGGCGTGGCGGGTCGGTGAGCTTCTGAAAGTGGACACCGCCCCGGTGATCCACATTCTGCAATTGCGGGACGAGCCGAAAGAGTTGATGGAGATTGAAGTTCAAGATCTTTTCGCAAGCTATCTCGATTGCCTCACCCGGGTGATCGAGGCGGTGGACAATTTGTAGTCGCTCGGCTGTTCTCCCCACAGTGAGCCTTTCAAGGAAACGTGAGCAAGCCTCGCAAGCCTGCTCTAAGATTTAAAGGAGAAAGCAATGGGAAAAACAGCGCTGGTTATTCTGGGAGTGCTCCTGCTGTTGGCGTTGCTCATCGGAGGATGGGCCTTGGGCAGCTACAACGGCTTGATCGAGAAGCGAAACAACGTTGATAAGCAATGGGCGCAGGTCGAAAACAACCTACAGCGCCGGGCCGACCTGATCCCGAACCTGGCCAACACCGTCAAAGGCGTCGCCAAGTTGGAGGAAAGCATCTACACCAAGATCGCCGAAGCGCGCTCAAAAATCCTGTCGCCCACGGCCACGCCCGAAGAGAAGATCGAGGCTAATAATCAGATGACTCAGGCGGCGCGAGACGCCGGACTGTTGCCGGCAGGCGGCGGCGGGATTTTAGGCGCGGGCGGGCGCTTCCTTTCAATCACCGAACAGTACCCACAATTGAAATCGGATCAAAGCTTCCTGCGGTTGCAAGACGAGTTGGCCGGGACTGAAAACCGCCTGGCCATTGCGCGCAAGGACTACAACGAATCGGTGACCGATTACAACACCACGCGCCAGAAATTCCCGACCGTGCTCATCGCCGGGCTGCTGGGATTTCAGGACAAACCGTTCTTCCAGGCGGAAGAAGGCTCCAGGAGAGCGCCGACAGTGGATTTCAGCAAGTGAGTGATCTACTTCATTGGCTGATGAGTTTGAAAAGCCGGCTTGCCAAATCCGCGTCCAGAGTTTTGAGCGTCTCGTAGGCCGCCTTTGCGGCCTTCTGATCGCCGAGATTCAAATAAGCTACGCCGAGATTGAAATGCGCCTCGGCGTAGCCGGATTTGCTCTTCACCGCCTGTTTGAAAGCCTCGACGGCCTCCGCCCAACGACTGAGCTTGCTCAAACCCACACCGAGGTTGTAATGCGCCTCCGCCCAATCCGGTTTGAGCTTGATCGCCTGCAGGCAGGCTCCGACCTCTTCTTCAAACCGTTCCTGTTTCTCGTACGCCACGCCGAGGTTGAACCATGCGTCGGCAAGTTCAGGTTTGAGCTTCACTGATTGTTTGAACGCGTTGGCGGCGTCTGACCAGAGTTCTTGATCGTTGTAGGCCGCGCCCAGGTTGAAATGCGCGTTTGCGTCTTCCGGTTTGGCGCGAACCGCCAGCTTGTATGATTCGACCGCTTCGGCCGGCTTTCCCATCCTGGCGAGAACGCCGCCGAGATTGTAATGCGCCTGGAAGAAATCGGCCTTGAGTTTCAACGCCCGCCGATAAGACTCGGCCGCTTCCTTCAACCGTTCCAGCCTATCGTAAGCCACGCCGAGGTTGTAGCTCGCATCCGCGTCTTCCGGCCATAGTTTGGTCGCCAGCTTTAAAGGCTCAACCGCCTCTCCGCTCCGGCTCAGATTGACATACGACCCGCCGAGGTTGATATAAGTCAAAGCCATCTCGGGATAGTCCTTGATCAACTTCTGATAAATCTCCACAGCTTCCTGCTCTCGTCCGGCTTTGCTGTAAGCCACGCCAAGGTTGAACTGATCTCCCTGATTCGACGGTCTGAGTTGAACGACACGCTTGAACGCGTCGAGCGATTCCTGATGACGGCCAAGCTCGCCGTAAGCGATGCCCAGAATGCTCATCATCTCGGCGTCACTAATTTTGTCTCGCAGGTAACGCTGACAGAGTTCGACCAAATCCCGCCAGCGTTCCTCCTTCGCATACTCGCCAGCGAGTTTGTAGGTTTCCGCATCCTTGCTCTGTTTTTGAACCTTAACCGCCGACAGCCCTGTCGCCATCACAACCAGAAGCAGAATGGCGAGGTTGACGGATGAAAACCTGGATTTCATCCTCCTCCATACTTTTCATTCGCTCTCAACCGAGTCCTCGATCAAACAACGGATAGGTCAATTCAAACTCCTTTATTAACTCTTGCCGTTCAGTCTGAGATAGAACAGGGTTCAAGGTACGCGCTGGAAATTGATCGTAAGTTTTGCCGTTTAATTCTCGCCCAGCTTCTTTCTTGCGAACGCCACCCCATTGTTTGAAGAAGAATGGCACATGCGCTTGATGGCACTGTTTGCGGATGTTGTGTACCCAACTCGGTTGAACAAGCCTCGCGCCCGCGCCACTTTCGCCGCCAACAATAACCCAATCAATATTCTCCAAATTGATCTGGCCCAAGTCTTCAAGCAGCGGCTCGATGGAAAGGAATCGCTTGCGGGCTGGGGTCTCACGAAGATAGGCAACACGTGGTAAGCCGTATTTGCGGTCCTCAACGCTCACGCCCCACCAGATATGCGGAACCCCTGCGGCAAATTGCAATTTCGTATTGAGTAGATCACGCATCCGGCATGACCTTTTAGTCAATACCTGATAGGTATGCCAGTTCGCTTTGACCATCACTGCAGCTACAGCAACAATATAGTCATCAGGCACATCACTGTGAAAGAGGTCACTCATCGAATTGACAAAGATCATCTTTGATCTTTGCCAGCGAACCGGCTCGATGAGCTTTTCAGGCACAAGGCGCAGATCAAAGCCTTGTTCATAAGGATGACCTTTAACCCCACGAAAGCGTTCAGCAAATGTTTCGGCGTAGCAGCGGGCGCATCCAGGGCTGATTTTGGCGCATCCGCGGACAGGATTCCATGTAGCATCAGTCCACTCAATCTTCGAATTATCACTCATTCGGCATTTCCTTTGGTTAAGACGCGCCCGCAGTCCTCGAATTCAGTTCTACTCGACTGTTCCCTTGAACCTTAAGGTTTTCGCCTAATTGAGCCAAAGAGTTTCATAGATCGGCTAAGTCGTCAATCTTCGTTAAATCCCCGGCAGCCGCTCCAGCAACCTCATCACATCATTTCTCAATGATTGCGCGGCTTATCTTGCCTTAGGCGCCCCGTCAAAATAAAGTGGCTAATTTTTTCGTAACTGCTCATCTCCCCTGCCGCGTTAGCGGCGCCTTGAATTTAGCCGTGGGTTTCAACCCACGGCGCCCGTGAATTGTTTTT
>Ga0187894_10005731_pt1 | contig 12490 bp, 13 predicted proteins | sample GBC1701081metaG_FD_136650 | JGI IMG/M metagenome (GOLD analysis project Ga0187894, IMG submission 136650) | White microbial mat communities from a lava cave in the Kipuka Kanohina Cave System on the Island of Hawaii, USA - GBC170108-1 metaG ... | reverse complement strand
TTGTGCCTTTTTGTGGTTCCACTTTTGCTCTTTATCGCTTGCCGGTGAGCCGTGCCAGTTCGTTGTAGACCTCGACCGTGCGCTTTCTGGTTAACTCGAACCCGTCCGAAGTATCTATCAAATAATCCGCAAACTTTTGCTTCTCCTCTTGCGGCATCTGCGAATCAATCCTTGCCTGGGCATCCGCGCGCGAGAGACCGTTGCGCAGCATCAGGCGTTCGAGCTGCACTTCGGGCCGGCAATGGACCACGATCAACTTGTCGAACCGTCGATAACCGCCCGACTCGATCATCAACGCGGCGTCGATAATCCCGATGCCCTGCGGATCTTCGCGTTCCCACTCACGCATGATCTCGTCCTGGCGCGCGATGATGAACGGATGAAGAATCTGGTTCAACTTCTGGCGCTTCTCATCGTCGGCAAAAACAAGCTCGCCCATGCGCTGTCGATTCAAGGCGCCGTCCGGGTTGAGGACTTCATTCCCGAAAGCTTTCGCGACGGCCTGCAGGCCGGCAGATCCCGGAAGAACCACTTCGCGTGCTGTTTCATCGGCGTCCAACGTGTGACAACCAAGGTCAGAAAAATTTGAAGTCACAAAGGACTTTCCGACGGCGATTGATCCTGTTAGGCCAACACGCAGCATCGAATTAACCACGGATTACCTTCGTTTTGAGTTCAACCTTTAGGTTGTCTGAAAGCACAAGCTGAAGCTTGAACTCAAAACGAAGTTCGCAGCTTCGCGGCTTTCAAAGTGTTCTTCATCAACATCGCGACCGTCAGCAGACCAACGCCACCCGGCACGGGCGTCAACATTCCGGCGACCTCGGCAGCCTCCGCAGGATGCACGTCGCCGACGAGCGTCGAGCCCCGCTTCGCAACGATCTCCAATCGCTTCTCCGCTGCGTCGCCAAACAGCGCCCGCACTTCTTCCGGATCGGAGACCCTGTTCATGCCGACGTCGATCACAACCGCGCCCGGTTTGATATGTTCGCGGCGGATCATTCCCGTGCGTCCGATTGCGACTACAAGCAAGTCAGCCTGGCGTGTCACTGCCGCAAGGTCGCGCGTGCGTGAATGGCAGATCGTCACGGTCGCATCGCGCTGCAAAAGCAGTTGGGCCATCGGCCGGCCAACTATTTGACTACGACCGACGACGCAGGCATTCACGCCGCGAATTTCGATCCCGTTGTAATCAAGCAGTTCGATGATGCCGGCGGGCGTGCAGGGCACCAGAGCCGCTCGACCCATGGCGAGCTTGCCTACGTTGACCGGATGAAATCCGTCGACGTCTTTTCGCGGATCGATGGCTTCGATGATCTTTGTTTCGTCGATACCGCGCGGCAGAGGTAGTTGCGTAAGAATACCGTCAACGTCCTCGCGGTTATTCAACGCTTCGATCACGCCGAGGAGTTCAGCGGTGCTGATCGACTCCGGCAACGCATGATGCTCCGATCTAATCCCAACTGCTTCAGAAGCCTTGATTTTGTTGCGCACATAGACAGCCGACGCCGGATCGTCGCCGACGCGCACTGCCGCGAGACACGGTCGATAGCCGCTCGTCTGAACCATCTGTTCGACTTCCGCGGTTACTTCCTGTTTGATACGCGCGGCCACAACCGCGCCATCGAGCGTGCTTGCTTTGGTTTTTTCAGTAATCATTAGCCTCAATAGTATACACAGATTACACGGATTATAATTCCGCGCATGTTGCTTGCGAGACTAATACTTTTAACAGTGTGCTGGGTTTCGATCGCCGTGGCCCAGTCCCCTGCGAACCAGGATTATCTGCTGGGACGCAAAGCCGAAGCGTCGGGCGACATCGCTACAGCCACGGCCAACTACCAGGCGATCATCTCGCGCAACGCGCTCCTGAAGGAGTACGCCTTGTGGCGGCTTGCGCGAATCGCTCGCGCGACAGGCGACCTCGTGCTCGAGCGTGAACGTCTGCAACGACTCATCGCCACCGCGCCTAACAGCCTGCTCTACGAAACGGCGGCGTTGCGGCTGGCGGAGAGTTTCTTTGAGAGCAGGGACTTCGAAGCCGCGGCGAATAGTGCGAAACCGGTCGCGTCGTCGAAGAACGCCGGCGTGGCGCGTGAAGCGGCGGCGTTGATGGGAACGGCATTCGTTCGCGCCGGGAAAACGGTCGAAGCGCGCGACGTGTTTACGAAGCTGATAATGCAAATGCCGGACGGGTCGCGGCCTGATGATTTTGCGTTGACGGCGGTGCGCGAGCTGGATGCGCTCGACAAGTCAGCGGGGACGGCGAACCTTACCGAAGCAGATCTTCTGCTGCGCGCTTCGGTTTACCAGTTCAATCGCGACTTTGCCGGCGCGCGCGTGTATTACCAGACGCTAATCGATCGTTATCCGCAAAGCGGCACGGTCCCGAACGCAACCTTCCAGATCGCGCGTGGTTTGTACAACGAAGGGCAGTACGACGACTCGATCAACCTCATTCAGAAACTCCTTCAGACAGCGTTTGACTCCACTCCGCCAACCACCACCACACGCGATGCAGTCGCTTTGCTGGCGTCGAGTTATGTTCGGCTCAAACGCACTGATGAGGCAGTGACCGCTTACAAACTCCTCATCGATAAGTTCCCGGACAATCCAAACCCTGAGCGCGCTTACCTGAACATCATCGATGCGCTGCACGAGGCGGGGCGGCACGCGGATGCTTTGAACTGGGTGCAGCAGACGCGTGCGCGCTTCAAGAACGACGTTGGTGGAGCGCTGGCGCTGTTTGCGCAGTTAAGAATTCATTTCGCGCAGGGGAGTTGGGCCGCCGCCGTGCGCGATGCGGAAGAGCTGGCCAGGTTTTCCGACCTTGGCGGCGCGCGTGTGCCGGGTGGAACGACCTCAGCGGAGGTAGCGTTTCTGCGAGCGTTTGCGTTGGAGCAGTCGGGACGAACCGAAGAGGCTGTGGCGGCCTATTTGGTAATTCCCGATGGGCGCAATGAGTATTACGGCGCCCGCGCGACGCAACGGCTGTTGGCTTTGGCAAACGGCGACAAGTCAAAGGCTTTCGTTCAGAACCGGCTCAACGCGCTGACGAACGAAGCGAAAGTCGCGAGCGCTGCCGGTCAGTGGGAACAAGCGCGCGTCGCGGCGCAGTCGGCGTTGCGATTAACAAGCGACCAGCAAAAGCGCGCCGATCTTTTACAAACGCTGCGTTCTGCTTACGAAGCATTGCCGGCCTACCGGCTACCGAAGTTCAATCAAGTTTCGCTCACTCCGGCGAGCGGCGCCGATCCTGCTCCGGTGCATGAAGCGCTTGCGGACGCGTTGTTAACGCTCGGTCTCTACGATGAAGGATTGCCGGAGCTTCTCGCGAGCAGCGCGGTGAAGAACACGACTACTGCTTCCGATCAGACTTACACAGTTGCCCGGTTGTCGTTGCAAGCGGGCCTGCCAAACCGCGCAGTTCGCTTTGCCGAGACCGTGTGGAAAAACGTTCCCGCAGATTTTGCGATCGATCTCGCTCCGCGCGATATGATCGAGTTGCTTTATCCGGCGCCGTTTCGGGAGTCGCTGATCAAGCACGCTGCCGGCAGAAACGTCGATCCCCGGTTTGTATTGTCAATCGCGCGACAGGAATCGCGCTTCCAGGTGGAGGCAAAGTCCGTGGCCGCCGCGCGCGGAATGATGCAGTTCATACCCTCAACGGCGAACGAGATCGCGGGGCAACTTAACCTGACGAAGTTTCAGCAGGACGATCTCTACAACGCTGACACTGCAATCCTCTTCGGCTCGCAGTATCTCGCGAACCTGTTCAAACAGTTTCCCGATCAACCGCCGGCAGTTGCCGGCTCCTACAACGGCGGCGCGGATAATCTCGCGCGCTGGATCGGGCGCTCACGTTCGACTGAAGCCGATCGTTACGTCCCCGAGATCGGCTTCTCGCAAACGAAAGACTACGTCTACAAAGTGCTGGCCAACTTCTGGACCTATCAACGTCTCTACGACGCCCAACTCCAACCCCTCTCAGCAACACGGAAATGATTAAATTCTCGCGCGTGCTGGTGTTGATCTTGCTCGTGCTGGCGGGCATGTTTGCCGCGTGCCGCCGGAATGAGAAGCGCTACGATCTGAAGGGCAAGGTGGTGATGGTCGAGAAGGAAAAACATCTCGTCACGATCTCGCACGAAGACGTCGCGGGACTCATGCCGGCGATGACTATGCCCTTCACCGTGCCGAACCAGGCGGATCTCGATTTCCTCGCTCCCGAAGATCAGGTGACGGCGACACTCGTAGTCGATGGTTCGCAGTCGTGGCTGGAAAACCTGTTCGTCACGAGAACCAGTGGAAATGCTTCGGTTCCACTGCCAACCGAAGCAAAACCAGGCGACGAAGTGCCAAACGTCACGCTGCGAAATCAGGACGGCAAAGAGATCCGGCTGCACAACTATCGCGGCAAGGCCCTGCTGCTGACGTTCATCTACACGCGCTGCCCGCTGCCTGAATACTGCACGCTGATGAGCAACAACTTCGCGCAGGTCGATCGACAACTACAACAGAACCCCGAAGTCTACGCGCGGACACACTTGCTGAGCATCAGTATCGATCCGAAGTTTGACACGCCACAGGTCCTGCGCAGTTACGGCGCCGCGCACACCGAGCGCTACGAAGACGAGACGTTCGCGCATTGGGAGTTTGCTTCAGGCGATCAGGTGAAGGATCTGGCGCAGTTTTTTGGTTTGCGATATTTCACGGAGAACGATCAGATCATGCACGGCCTCAGGACCGTGATCATTGCGCCTGACGGAAAGGTAGCAAAGATTTATTCGGATAACACCTGGAAACCGGAGGACGTCGCGAACGAACTCAAGCGAGTCCTCTGATTTTTTTGATCTCTTCGGTGAGTACCGGCACGGCCTCAAACAGATCTCCGACGATGCCGTAATCCGCGATGTCGAAGATCGGGGCTTCCGGATCTTTGTTGATGGCCACGATGGTGCCGGAGTTTTTCATGCCCACGAGGTGCTGAATCGCGCCGGAGATTCCCAGCGCAACGTAAAGCTTCGGCGCAACGGTTTGGCCAGACGATCCGATTTGACGATCGATTGGTAGCCATTCGGCGTCGCAGATGGGACGTGAAGCAGCGATGTCACCGCCGAGTGCTTCGGCAAGCTTCTCAGCCAGCGCCAGATTCTCTTTGCTCTTGATCCCGCGTCCGACGGCGACGATTACATCGGCCTTCGTGAGATCCACGGCCTGCTTTGCTTCCTGGAACGGAGGCTCGGGCTTCATGCGCACTTCGCCAATCTCAACGGCGACGTTCTCGACAGGCGCGCCACTTCCCTTCACTGCCTGATCCGGCCGGTAAGCACCCGTTTGAAACGTCGCAAACACGGGCGCCTCGCCATCCGACACCACATCGGCATCGAGCTTGCCAAGAAAGATCCGTCTGGTAAATCCGATCTTGCCGCCCTCGACGCGCGCACGAATACAGTCGCTAATCAATCCCTTCTGGAAACGGGCCGCAAGCTTTGGTGCGAAGTCACGTACCTGATAAGTGTGTGTCAGGAAAACGAACTGGGGATCGAGTTGCTTCACGATCTGCTCGAAACCATCGGCGTAAGCGTCAGGAGTGTAATCTGCCAGCTTCGGATTGGTGGCACAGATCACTTTCGCAACATCGTAAGCCGCAATCTCCTGGGCCAAACCACTGACATCATCGCCCAAAACAACAGCAGTCACCGGCTGCCGTAGCTCCGATCCCAACGTCTGCCCCGCAACAACCGCTTCAATGGAACTCTTATTGGCGACGCCGCCTTTGTGTTCGATAAAAACCAGTATGCCGTTACTCATTATTAGAAAATACGCGCTTCAGTATGTAGTTTCTGCGCCAGTTCCGCGGCGCCTGCTTTCGCATCGTTGTTGCCGAGCAGTTGTGTCTGCTTCATCTTTTGCGGCAGGTAAACACGCTCGATGCGCTGATGCGACGGACGGCCGACGACGTCTGCTGCAGGAGTCGCTTCCTTAATCTCCTTCTTCTTCGCCGCCATGATTCCCTTCAACGTCGCATAACGAATCTGGCTGATACCGGATTGAATAGTCAGCAAAGCCGGAAGTGGCATTTCATACCACTGGTACCAGCCGCTTTCGAGCTCACGCTTCACGCGGAGCTTGTCAGGCGCGGCGTCGAGTTCGATAACAATCGTGGCGTGCGGCAGGCCCAGCAACTCCGCCATGATCACGCCCGTCTGTCCGTAACCGTGATCGTCTGACTGAAGACCGGTCATCACGAGATCCGGCTTCTCATCACGAATCGCATCCGCCAACACCGTCGCTGCCGCGAACGGCGAAAGATGAGTGAGATTGTCTCCAAAGACGTGAATCGCCCGATCCGCGCCGCGTGCCAACGCATCTTTAATCACGCTCTTCACGCGCTGCGGTCCCATCGAACAAACAACCACTTCACCGCCGAGCTTCTCGCGCACCCGCAACGCCTCTTCAAGCGCGTAACCGTCTGACTCGCTCACCTCAAACGACAAATCGCCTTCTTCGATCCAGGTAGCGTCTTTGTTAATGCGCAGGATCGCGTCCTTGTTCGCGACCTGCTTCATCATCACTACGATCTTCATCTTTGTTCTTTGTCTCTTCTCTGTGACTCTGTGGCTCTGTGTTTAATGACCACAGAGGCACCGAGACACAAAGATCTCAATCCTCATACCTCTTGAACAACAACGCTGCGTTCGTGCCGCCAAAACCAAAACTGTTCGAAAGCACGTAGTCGACGCGCGCTTCGCGAGGCTCGTTCGGCACGTAATCCAGATCGCACTCGGGATCCGGATTGAAGTAGTTGATCGTCGGCGGCAGCACGTTACGGCTGATGGCCAGCGCGCAGAACACGCCTTCGATTCCGCCGGCCGCACCGAGTAAGTGGCCGGTCATCGACTTCGTCGAGCTCACCGCGAGCTTGTAAGCGTGCGCGCCGAAAGTTTCTTTAATCGCGAGCGTTTCAAACTTGTCGTTGTACGGCGTCGAAGTGCCGTGCGCGTTGATATAACCGACTTGTTCCGGTTTCACGCCGGCGTCTTTCAACGTTCGCTGCATGACGCGCCGCGCGCCCGAACCTGTTTCGTCGGGCATCGTCAGGTGAAACGCGTCCGCGCACGCTCCATAACCAACAACTTCAGCGTAGATCTTCGCGCCGCGCTTCTTCGCCGACTCGAGCTCTTCCAGAATCATGATCCCGGCGCCTTCGCCGATCACAAAACCGTCGCGATCTCTTTCAAACGGACGCGACGCGTGCAACGGATCGTCGTTGTTCGTCGAAAGCGCGCGCATCGCCGAAAAGCCCGCCACGCTCATCGGCGTGATGGCCGATTCCGCGCCGCCGCAAATCATCACGTCGGCGTCGCCGCGTTGAATGATCTTGAAACTGTCGCCAATCGCGTGCGCGCCGGCAGAACAGGCGGTAGCCGTGGCGGAGTTTGGCCCTTTGGCGCCGAAACGAATCGACACCTGGCCCGCGGCTAGATTCACAATCGCGGAAACGATGAAGAACGGCGAAACGCGATCTGGTCCATCGTCGAGCAGTTTTGAGTGCTCGCGTTCGATGGCCCAGAAATCGCCGATGCCGCTGCTGATGTAAGTGCCGGCGTTTTCCGCAATACCTTCAGGAAACTTGCCTTCGGGCGTGAGCTGGATGCCGCTATCGGCCATCGCTTCGATCGACGCCGCAATCGCATAATGAATAAAGGCGCCCATCTTGCGCGCCTCTTTCTTGGCAATGAAGGTCAGCGGGTCGAAATTTTTTACTTCGCAGGCAAACTTTACCGAGAACCTCTCAGCGTCGAATTTCTTAATGTAGTCCGCGCCACTGCGACTGTTCATCAGCGCGGTCCACGTGTCTTCGACAGTATTGCCAACAGGTGTCACGAGGCCGAGGCCTGTAATCACGACACGACGAGTCAAGTCAAAACTCCTTTGGTCAATTGCCGATTGCCAATTTCCAATTGCCGATTTGAAAACACTTGGCAATCGGCAATCGAAAATCGGCAATTATTTTTTGTGCTGGTCGATGTAGTTATAGGCGTCCCGCACGCTTTGAATCTTCTCGGCGTCTTCGTCAGGGATCTCAATGCCAAACTCCTCTTCAAAACGCATCACGAGTTCAACTGTGTCCAGCGAGTCGGCGCCGAGGTCGTCGATAAATCTGGCATTTGGCGTAACCTCGTTTTCATCGACACCTAGCTCGTCGACAATAATCTGCTTTACCTTATTCTCGATCTCTTGATCGGGCATCGTGTTTGCTCCTCTGTGAGTTTAATTAGACTAATTCATCCCTGACAGCAAGCGCGGCGAGTGTCGCCCACAAACTTGCTGCGTCTTCCACGTTAAGACACCTTACGTCACGATTCGTTTGCCGCATGAGCCCCGACAACACCTTGCCAGGACCGATTTCTACGAACGTCTCTACATCTTTTCCAAGCAACAATCGCATCGACTCCAGCCAGCGAACCGGCGCCGAAACCTGCCTGAGCAGCGCATCGCGCAACTCGTCCGGCGCGGTCGCTACGCGCGCATCAACGTTTGTCACCACCGGTATGCGCGGTTCATTGAACGTCAAACGCTCAAGATGCTGCCCGAGTTTCTCCTGTGCCGGCCGCATCAGCGCGCAATGAAACGGAGCGCTCACGTTCAACTTGATCACGCGCTTGGCAACACCCTTCAACAATTCGATCGCACGATCCACCGCTTCCGTGTTGCCCGCAATCACAACCTGGTTCGGCGAATTCGAATTCGCCACCGAACAAATCTGCTCGCCAGCCGCTTGCGTGCACGCAGCTTCAATCGCGCTCAGTTCGCCGCCAATCACCGCTGCCATCGCGCCCGTGCCCACAGGCACCGCTTCCTGCATGTACTGACCGCGCGCTCGCACAGTCCTCACCGCGTCAGACAACTCAAGCACACCCGCAGCGACCAACGCCGAATATTCACCAAGACTGTGTCCCGCGACAAACGACGGCTCCGGCAATCCGCTTTCACGCGCCGCGCGAAATGCAGCCACCGCAGTCGTCAGAATCGCCGGCTGCGTATTCTCCGTTAACTGCAACTCTTCCGCCGGCCCGTCAAAACAGAGCCGCGAGATCGCAAAGCCCAACGCGTCGTCAGCTTCTTCAAAAACCTGTCGCGCAACCGGAAAGCGCTCGGCTAACTCTTTTCCCATTCCCGGCGCCTGCGACCCCTGGCCGGGAAACAACATTGCCGATCTTCGATTGCTGATTGCCGATTTCTCCTTGTCCACGGTTCCGCTAGTTTCGTTTCAAGTTAACGTAGCCAAAGACCAAATTGGCAATCGGCAATCGAAAATCGGCAATGTTTTTCACCATCGCATCAGCACCGCGCCCCAGGTTACGCCGCCACCAAACGACGCCATCAACACCAGATCGCCGTCCTTAACTCGTCCCGTCTCGACGCATTCATCGAGCGCAATCGGAATCGACGCGGACGACGTGTTGCCGTGCACGGCGATGTTTGAATAGACCTTCGACAGATCGACATTCAAACGATCGGCAACGGCTTCAGTGATCCGTTGATTTGCCTGGTGTGGGATAAAAAGATCGATCTCGTCTGACTTCTTACCGGCTTTCTCCAGCACTTCGCGCGAAATCTCGGCCATCGAACGAACCGCGACTTTGAATAGTTCGTTGCCTTTCATTTTGAAGAAGTGATCGCCGGCCGCGAGGGTATCCGCCGTAGGCTTCCGTCGCGTGCCGCCACCTGGCGAGAAAAGCTGTTCTTCGTAACGCCCGTCAGACTTGATCTTGCTCGCGAGAATCCCGCGATTGCCGTCCACTGGTCCCAACACCGCCGCGCCCGCGCCATCGCCGAACAACACGCACGTTTGCCGGTCGGTGTAATCGACGTACTGCGTCAGTATTTCAGCGCCGACCACGACCGCATGTCGCACCTGTCCGGTGCGAATCATCGAATCAGCAAGCGAAACGCCGTACAAGAAGCCCGAACAAGCAGCGACCACGTCCATCGCCGCGGCGTTGTGCGCGCCCAGTTCGGCCTGAATGATGCAACCGGTCGAAGGAAGTATTTGGTCGGGAGTGACGGTGGCGCAGATGAGCAGGTCGATGTCAGCAGGATCGAGGCGTGCGCGTTCTATCGCCTGTCGCGCAGCGCGCACTGCAAATAACGATGTGTACTCACCGGGCGCGGCTTTGCGACGCTGTTTGATTCCGGTTCGCGTCGTGATCCACTCGTCGGAAGTGTCAACGATCTCCGCAAGATCGGCATTGGTTAAAATACCTTCGGGGTACGAGTGGCCCGTGCCCAGAATTCCAGCGCGTTGGTTCACCATTAATTCCTCAGAATACTACAGTAGGCCACGGATTACACAGACACACATAGACTGGAGTCGGAGTTTGTCTCGGACATCCGTGGCTGATTCTTGATCCCCTCTGCGATGCGCTCGCTGGTGCGATGTTCGGAAAACTCTTTCACACTCCTGATGGCATTGCGAATAGCGCGGGCGTTCGAACGTCCATGCCCGATGAGCACGATGCGCCTGACACCCAACAGTGGCGCCCCGCCATATTCCGTGTAGTCGAGACGCTTCTTAATACTTTGAAAAGCCGGTTTCGCGAGCACGGCGCCTGCTTTCGTCACGGCCGTAGCGGTTAACTCGCGCTTCAACATCGAAAGCATTGCTTCGGTCAAACCCTCAGACAGTTTTAACATCACGTTTCCAGTGAAACCGTCGGTGACGATCACGTCCACCTGACCGGAAAAAACGTCGCGGCCTTCGACGTTGCCGACGAAGTTGATATCGCTCAACTCTTTGAGCAGCGGAAACGCTTCTTTCGTCAGGTCGTTTCCCTTCGCTTCTTCCTCGCCGATGCTCATCAAACCGACTGATGGTCTTACCGTGCCCAAAACCGAACGCGAATAAGCATCGCCCATGATCGCAAACTGCGCGAGATGATGCGGTTTGCACTCGGAGTTTGCGCCGACGTCGAGCAATAGCGTTGGTTTGCCCGCTTTCGTCGGAATCATCGCGGCCAGCGCCGGACGATCCACGCCCGGAATCGCGCCAATCACCATCTTCGCTGTCGCCATTGCCGCGCCGGTGTTCCCTGCGGAAACAAAACCATCGCCACGGCCTTCGATCACCAGCTTCGCACCGATTCTCAAAGAACTCTTCTTCTTACGCCTGACTGAAGTTGCTACCGGATCATCCATCGCGATCACTTCAGCAGCGTCGACAAACTCAATTCCGCGATCGCCATCGCCGCGCCAGCCGCAGCGTCTCAACTCCGGCTCAACCTTGTGGGCCTGGCCCACCAAAATTACTTTAACGCCAAAATCACGGGTCGCAGCCAGCGCACCATCAATCTCTACGTGCGGCGCATGGTCACTTCCCATTGCGTCAAGAACGACTTTGCCCGTCAGCGGGGCCTCATTCTGCGACTGAGTTCGCACTGGCGTTCGGTTTTAGGTTTCTTCTACTTGCACCACCTGGCGGCCTTTGTAGTAGCCGCATTTGGGACAAACGCGATGGGGCATGCGGGGCTCGCGGCAGTTGGGACAAAGGGTGGTCTGCGGCACGCGCAAGGCATCGTGCGCGCGCCGTTTGTCGCGACGAGCTTTGGAATGTCGCCGTTTAGGATTTGGCATAATTACTCCTGCTAAATTGTTAAATGGTAAGTGGTCAATGGTAACTCGCCGGTTACCACTCACTACTTACCACTGGTTAAGTTCTTCAGTGCTGCCCAGCGCGGATCGACATCCGTGGTCTCACACTCGCAATCGCCCGTGTTTTTGTCGATGCCGCAGACAGGACAGATTCCCTTGCAGTCAGGCTGGCAGAGCATTCGTGTCGGAACTGCCAGCAAAATCTGCTCTTTAACGATCTCGTCGACGTTGATTGCTTCGCCGTCGAAGACGGAAACTGACATCACTTCCTCGGTCAGTTCCGCGGCGGCGCTGGATTCGTACTCCGCGCCGGTAATGTATTGCAAGTCGAAGTCGGATTTGACCGGCAGTTCGACCTGTTTTAGACAGCGATCGCACTCGACCTGGGCGCGAGTTTCGATGTGTCCGTTGACAAAGACCTCGGCTCCGGCGAGCCGCACCTTTCCATTGACGGTAACGGGTTCGATGATCCTCACGCGCTCATCGAACGAGCCCAGTTCATCAGGCTGATACACATGAGCAAAATCAGCTCGACCATGCTCCAGGTTTACCAGCTCAATCCGCATCACACTTGGCACAGCCACGAATAGCACTTTTGGGGGCTATGCGCACAAAGGGGCCATTATAGCGACGCTTGCGGGTCTGTCAACGCGAGGCCCAGCCAGATTAGGACACTACCCCCGGCCTCAAAGCGATGCCGCCAACGCCGAAGGCGTTCGCTAGCTACAGCCCATCTATGAAGCGGTCTCCGTTGTCAAGAAGTTTTTTTGCACACTTTGACCGCAACGCCATAGCGCCTGCGTTTGCTCTATTGATAATGCTTTGCTCTTTG
>Ga0187894_10005730_pt1 | contig 12492 bp, 7 predicted proteins | sample GBC1701081metaG_FD_136650 | JGI IMG/M metagenome (GOLD analysis project Ga0187894, IMG submission 136650) | White microbial mat communities from a lava cave in the Kipuka Kanohina Cave System on the Island of Hawaii, USA - GBC170108-1 metaG ... | reverse complement strand
TCTATTCAGCGAATTGAAACCGGATACCTACTCCGGCTCGGACCTGGCCGCCGGCGCAACCAACCGGATGTCGCTGCTGCACGAGATTTTCCATCAACATAAAGCAGTGCTCTTTCTCGGCCATCACTACAGCGGCAGCCGGGATCAGGACAGCGGCTGGCAATTGACGCCGCAATCCGGGCTGTTGACGAGTACTTTAAAAGACTTTTTGAAGCCAGCTCCAAAAGGATCATACGGTGGTAATTCCATTCCCGAGGTCGTTTTTGCCGGTTGTTGCAGAAGCGCCTGGCGAGATCCAAACCCGGATCCGGGCCTGCCCTACCGCCCGCCGCTGGTCTATCCGGAGGTATTTCTCAGCGGCGGGGTCGAGTGTTTCATCGGAACCTGGATGGATGTCGCGATGCCGGGGAAAGACCGTCAGGCCGAGCGCGATCTGATGCGCCTTCTCATATCGAGCTTTTTCCGGCGTTGGGCGAATCAATTGGACGGCGCCGTCTTCCACCTGTACGAAGCCAAGAAAGAGTGCGACTTTCATCCGCTGACCAGCCTCTACCAGATCTACACGCTGGGCGCGAAGGGCATCCCCGCGCCGGAGACCACCGAGCCGGGCGGCGCGATAGTGAGCCAGGCGCCGGAAGGGGCCCTGTTGATGGGGCTGTCGGCCGGCGACCGGATAGGGGATTACGAACTGGTTGAAGAGTTGTGGGCGACGCCCTATTCACGGACCTTCTGGGCGGTCAGCGAGCGCGGCGCTCATTTGGCGCAGGTCCTGGTTGACGAGTGGCAGGGGCTGGCCGAGATGCCGGGCAAGCTGCAAGAAGCCATACGCAAGCTGCAAGACGCCGAGCTGGGCGACGGCCACCTCATTCCCAGCCGCGCCGAATTGGCCATGCTCTCTCGACAGGGCCAGGAGCAACGCGAGTTGCAGATACTGGTCTATGACCGCCCGGCGCGGGAGAGCGCCGGCGATTGGAGCGTGTTGAAACCCGGCGATTTCGATTCGCGGTCTTCCGGCCATTTGCAGGAAGTCCTGTGGCTCGGCGCGCATATCGCCGACCGGCTGTCGGAACTGCACGCAAAGAAGATCAGACACGGCAACCTCGATCCCAACAGCATACTGTTCTACTCCCGCGGCGATGGGCAGCGACAGGTCGCGCTCAAGGACGCCTGGGTGGCTCAATCGCGTCCCGGACGATGCACCAAGCTGCATTACGGCGCGCCGGAGGAGATGGCTTCGCAAGAGGGCGGCGAGGAGTTGAAGACCGATTGCTGGGGCATGGGCGTGATCCTGTTCGAGCTGGCGACAGGCCAATCCCCGTCGAGCGCCGCGGCGCCGTCCGTGCGCCATTCGATCCGCGAGACGCTGGGCCGAGCAGCGCATCAGGCGCCCGAAGCGCTGGAGCGCGTGGTCAGGGAGTGTCTGGCGCCCGTGCCGGTGCTTCGTCCGAGCGCCGAGAGGATCGCCCGCCGGCTCGCGCTCTCGGTCCTGTTCGAAGGCGGTTACGTGAGCAAGTTCGAAGAGGAGTTCCTCAACATGGTGAAGGCCGGGCAGCGCCTGTTCGCCGTATGGGTGGACGACCGCCGGGCGCTGGATTCAACGCTCGATGGATTGTCCGATGCAGGTTATCGCATCTTCATCGCCGCGGAAGGCGAGGGATTGATTGACCGGAAAACGGGAGCGACGTCATGCCCGTGGATCGAGAACCAGGAAGTCGCCAGGGAGTTGGGCCAGCCGTCCCTGCTGCTGCCGGACGATTTCGTCGGCGCAATCAACGCCAATCAAATCCTGATTGAAGCCGCTGGACTGGCGTTGAGGCAGGAGTGGCGGAAGACGCCGATCGTGGTTATAGAAGGCGCCGGATGGTGGAACGCCGGGCCGCCGGAGTTACAGATCGGCATCTGGCGTCAGCTCAAACTCTGCCAGTCCGAATATCACGCGCCGATTTTTGTGGTGGTGGATCACTGGATTCCGTTGGAAGTGGAGATCGGCCGCATGTTTTGCAACATGGTGTTTCCGCCTCTCTCCGGGACGGACGTGTTCGAGCAGATCCTTGCGTTTCCGCAAAGTTCCGGGCTTTCAATTCCGCCCGTTGATGAGCGGACGGCGATAGATCTGGCGCAACAGTTGTCTCCGTGTACCAGCCGCGATCTGACCTACGCCTTGCGCTTATGCTCGCTGGCCTGCGGGGTGATTGACAAACGCGCATTGGAGATTCGAGACGCGCATTGGGAACAGCTCTTCCGCGTCGTGCGCGGCGTCAGCTACACGCCATTGGCGAAGCTCCCGGCGGATGGATCGCTCGGATTGACGGAGGAGCTGGTGGAAAAGATCGAGGATTGGAGCCGTGCCACGCTCAATCTTCTGAATGGCGAGAGCGTGGCGGCCGTGCCGCGCCGGTTGCTGATCGAAGGGCCGAGCGGTTACGGCAAGACCCTTCTCGGTCTGCTGCTGGGGCGATTGACGGAACGGCCCGTCGTCCGCGTGGATGCGGCGCGCTGCCTGCAGGGCAATGTAGGAGAATCGGAGCAGTCGTTCCGCCATACGCTGGCCGCCGTATCCTCGATTCCGGGCGCCGTCGTTCTGCTCGACGATGTAGACCGTTTCTTCGGCGCGAACCCGATCGCCGGGGATACCCAGCAGGCCGCGACCATCGCCCGTATGTCGGGAATTTTCGAACAATGGATGGACTCCATCTCTCCCGCCACTACAGTTGTCTTGACGAGCGCGGCCCCGGGGCGACTGCCGGCGCCCTGGCAGCGGCGGATTGAGTTGCGCCTCGCCCTGGACAAGCCGCACGATCTGACCGGGAACGGGCCGGGAGGAATCGCCTACCGCCGCGCCGTATTCGCCGCCGTGTTTCGCAATGCGGGCCTGGAGCGATTGGCGGCGGATCACTACTTGATGGAGGAACTGGCCGCGAAGACCGTGCCCATTGACCGGACGTCTCCGTTGCGAAGCCCGCTGGCTCTGGCCAGCGACGTCGGGTCGCTGCGCGCCCACACCGCCAGGCTCGAAACCGGCGCTGATATTGAAAACTGGGTGAATGAGACGCTCCTGCTGCCTGCTCGGGGCGGCGATCCGGCCGCGCCGGAATTCTGGCTGCAAAGAATATAGGGGGACGTTCATATGCGCCACACCGTCGTTCGTGACGACGCTCTGAAACAATGACAATAGCGCATGGAGTTCAGCCTTTAGGCTGCCTTTAGGCTGCTTTTAGGCAGCCTAAAGGCAGCCTAAAGGCTGAACTCCATGCTCTCTTCCGGAAGGGGAAACAGCCGATGGCCAGACTGAATTTTCAAGAAACCATGGACAGATTGCTGCTGTTGATCCGCGCGGGTTATCCGGTGATCTACATCATCTCGCACGAAGAGACGCGCGTGCTCGATTGCCTTGGGCGGGTTGTTCACAAGATCCGACAGCAAAGCTCGGACGATCCGTCGAAGAGGTCCAACAAACAATTGTGGCGCTGGTATGAAGGCGTCGGGCTGGAGCGCGCCAAGAATCTGGATCGAATCGAGCTCGCGGCCAACGCGACGTGGCTGGAAACGCCCGGACTGCCGCCGCTGCCGGATTGGGATCTTCATCGCAGGGACCAACAGGCCGGGGACGCCCTTAAGCTGGTTGGAGACAAGGCGAAACTGGAAGACATGCCGCAACTGGCCGACAGCCTGACGGTCTTCTTCGACCTGCATCAATACCTGCGCGTTGACGGCGGCGGCGGCGCCGGCCCGATGGTGCGCCCGCTGCGCAACACGGCCGCCAACCTGCGCAAATACTACGACGCAAATCGCAGGAATACGCCGCACCGGTACAACACCATTGTCATCGTCGCGCCCACGGGCGAGATGTTGTCGCCGGAACTCGACCGGGACCTGATCCGCCTGGATTTTCCCTTGCCGGAGACTGATGAATTGCTCGATACGCTGCGCGGCCTGGTCGAGCAGCGGGTCTTGAAATTCCCGAATCCTGTTCCTGACGATGAGTTCCAGGCCGTGTGCGGCGGCCGCGCGGGGATTGGGGACGTCGAGCGGCAGCAGGACTACGAATCGCTGCTGAGCAATATGATCGCCAACGCGGGATGCGGGTTGACGCTGGAAGATTACAAGCTGGGCTTAAACATGTTCGCCGTAACAGGGCGGACGCTCAGCTCGTCGCACATTGAGGACATGCTCAACCTCAAAGCCAAGGCCATCAGCAATCAGGCGCTCCAGTACACGCCGCACGTCGAAGTTGAGCTGGGCGGCCTCGATGAGGTGAAAGCGTGGGTTGGATTGCGCAAGGAGCCGATCATCAGCCCGCAGGCCCGCGATAAATACCGATTGCCGTCGCCGAAAGGAGTGATGCTGTGCGGGGTTTCGGGCGGCGGCAAATCGCAACTGGCCAAATTGATTGCGAAAGAATTCAACCTGGCCTTGCTGCGCCTGGATATCGGCGCGCTCTTTGGTTCCTACATCGGCGAATCGGAGATGCGGACGCGCGAGGCGCTGCGGCTGGCCGAGACGCTGGCGCCAGTTGTGCTCTGGATAGACGAGTTGGACAAGTGCTTCACCGGCGTCGGCGCCGGAGGCGACAACGGCGTTTCAGCCAGAGTCTTCGGTCATTTCCTGACCTGGCTGGCCGAGAAACAGGACAACGTCTTCGTCGTCACGACGGCGAATGATTTCCTGAGCCTGCTGGGACAGTTCCCCGAATTCGGGCGGAAAGGCAGATTCGACGAAATATTTTGGGTTGACCTGCCGAAGAACCAGGCGCGCCATGAAATCTTCAGGATTTACCTGGAAAGGCATTTGGAGGATGGTTTTCTGATCGTCTCCCAGAACGACGTTAACGACCTGAAGAACGCGATAGCCCTCGAGTATCAGCCGGTCGGAGATACTCCGGTGGAACAGTTCCTGTCGCTGCTCAGCGACAAGGAGGTGTCGGGCAACATGACGGGCGCCGAGATCGAATACGCCGTCGCCGAATCGCTTTACGAGGCCTACAAGCTGGATCAGCGAAACGCGCTGCGGCAGGCGAACAATTTCACTCCCGCTTTGATTGTCGAGGTGGTGCGGAAAGCCAAAGAGAGATCGCTGCATAGGCCGGGCGGGACTGCCGACAAAACGCGGGATATATTGAAAAAAGAAGCGGAGGCGAACCACTGGATCTCCGTGTGATCGCCCATCTCTTGAGAGAGTGTCATGAAACAGCCTGATTCGGGACCGATTCCAGGACTCGTTAAACACCTCGCTCTGGCCGCCTCCAAATCTGGCGCGGACGGTTGGAACCAGACGGTTGAAAGCGCGGGCGGTTTGTGGGAAGCCGGCGTGATTGGCCGCAAAGATGATTTCTGGCCCGCGGAGTTGCGGCAGCCCGAATACCGATGGACGGAATGGGCCGGTGGTTTCAGGGCGATGCTTGCCAATCTGCGGCGGATGGGCGATTCAGCGCGCGGCTGGGACGGCGCTCAGTGGTTCGAGACGCTGACCGATTGTTACGCCTTGTTGGCGCGCGGCAACCTGCGCGCGCTGGCGCCGAAATTTCTGCCGTTCTGGCGCGATCTGCCATGGCCGTTGCTGGACATTTCACATCAGGGCGTAGTGTGGGCTATGGGGGTCTACACCTTTCAGACCTGGGGGCCGCAAACAATCGAGCAGATGGGGCCGCTGTTGAAACCGGCCGCCGGACAACCGACCGCCGGCGATCTGATTTCGCTGCATCTTCTTCTCGAAAAACTCGTCTGCGATTTGGCCGCGCGATTCGGTTTGATCCTGCCCGTGATCTCCGAGCGGCGGCGAATGGGCGGATTGCGTTCGGAGCGTTTCATCGGCAGTTATCTGGCGCTGGGGCAGGCGCCAGAGGACTCGCTCGCCGCAAACTGTTTCATGCGCATGCATCGTCTCATCGCCCTTAGCCAGCTCACGCAGTTGGTTTACCAGGACGTGATTCGCAGATCCCTTCCGGGTGCGGCGCCTGATCGCGATCTGCTGCCGAAACTCAATGGGGAAAGCGCGCAACAGGAGGGCGTGCGGCAGAAGACCGCCCTCTGGCGCGAACTATGGCTGTCGCATCTGGCGCGTTCGCTGCTTGCCGCCTGCTTCGGCCCCGCGCCGAGTTTCGAGATATGGCAGGCCGCGGATCAACGGCGTGAACAGATCGAAGCCCATGTCCGCGCCAGGCTGGCGCGGAAGCGACGCCGCCAGTTGGTGACGATCATGTCCGCCGCCACCCCCAGCATTGATCAAGAGGTTGGCCGGCATCCGTTGGTTCAAGAAACCAGAGCGGAGTGCGCCAGGCTGAAAGAAGTGATGCGGCAGGAGTACCTGGAGCGTTGGGAGACCGTCGCCGCCTGGTTTTCCGGCTGCGAGTATTTCAAACTGCGCTTCCTGGATATGATGGCGCGGCAGATCGCCTCCGACGAGGGGCCGCGGATGAAAGAACGCTGGCCACACATCAAAGACCGGTTCCCGCCTCCATTGCCCAGAGTGGATTTCTTCCGTGAAGGCGAAGACGGCCTCTGTTTCCGGACTTTCGAGAATCTGTTTTTCGGGACGCAGGAGGAGACGGGGCGGCGGGACATCCCGCCGAGCAATGAGCATGGGCGATGCCGCGACGCATTGACCGGATTGTTGCCCGCCGGGATGAACGAAGTGGAAATAGGCAGGCAGGCCGGCGTCACGCAACAAGCCGCGAGGAGGCTGGTCAGCCGGTTCGATCATGGCAATGTCGCGCTGCCCTTTGCCGATGATCGGGGCGAAGCGCCCGCGTGGATTTTCGCCGAGTGGCTCGAAACCCTGCTCAAACGTTTGCCTGCGACTGAAACCACAAACGTAGAGGCGACAGTGCTTGAATAAGGACTCAAAGATGGCGATCAACATCAAAGACGTATTCGACCCTGACGAATTTCGAACGGACGGCGACGACAGGGAAAGAGAAGCCGGGTTGAGCGGCGAGTTGTTCAAGCGCGCCTACTACGAAAATAACGGCCCTTTCAGCCGGGTCGTCAACCGGTTGAAGACTGGCTTTTCGGTGTTGGTCTATTTGCCGGGCAATTGCATGCCCGCCGCCGCCTCGCTGGTCAAAAGCGAGATCGGGGGGCGCGAGTGGAAAGAATACTGCGAGCATCCGGAAGGCAGTGAGACCATTGTGGACAAGTGGCGAGGGTCTACAGGGGTTTCCGTGAACTGGAAGAGATGGATCAGCGGCCAGAGCGCCGGCGGCCAGAACGCTGGTGGCCAGAACGCTGGTGGTCAGAGCGTCGCCGACCAGACCGGCGCCCGGCACAGCGCTATCTTCCACAACCTGGATTTCCTTACCGATTGGCAAGGCGGAATCTATCCGCACACGGACGCGCAGACGGCGCTTGCCTGTCTGGTGGGCGGCATCCGGTCGAGCGTCGTTCTGGGGTTGAGCGACCGCGACGTCGGCATGCTGCCGCACGCGATTACGCGCGCCTTCAACGAGATCGAACGGATTGACGAAATCCCGTTCAAAAACTTTCACAGCATCATTCCCAGGGAGTTGGGCGAACGCCTGGCGCAAGACGACGGGACGATTCCGGAAGGCGCCGTATGGCTGCTCGCCTCGCGTCTGCGATGGACCGATCCGCTGCGCGCATTCCGCATTATGCAAAGAGTCGCCGGCCACCATTCCACATTGGAAGCGATTTTGAGAGAGGTGCTGAAAGCCACACAGACGGTCAATTTTCTGGCGCCTGGCGAGGTCTATTCGGGCGGCGAGCCGCGCGGGTTTCTGAACGAAACGATAGAGCGGCTCAAGAACAACATCATCGGCCCTTTCAAAACGTGGAAGTCCTTCACCGGGGACAGGGACGAATGCACAAAACTGGTGAGCAGGCTCCCGCCGGGGCTGATTCTGCACGGGCCCCCCGGCGCCGGCAAAACGCTGCTCGCAAGATGGATCGCCAGCGAGATCGGGCTGCCCGTGCGCACCGTGAGCGGGTCGGAGATTCGCGCCGGGTTGTGGGGCGACGCCGAGAAGAACGTTCGCAACCTGTTCCGCGACGCGCGCCGCGCCGCGCCCTGTGTGATCGTCCTCGACGACGCCGACGACCTGTTGCCGGACCGCAACACGGCGCAGGGAGGGCTGGCTTCAGCCGAACGAGCCGTGGTCAACGAATTCCTGCAACAACTGCAAGGCGTACACGGGCAGCTGGACGGCGTCCTGGTCATCCTGACCACGAACCGGTTCAACGATCTGGATCGCGCCGCGGCCGGACGCCTGGCTCTGCACATTCGCGTTCCTTATCCGCGATTGGAAAAGATCGGCGAGATCGTGGACGTGATCGCTTGGGAATACAATTTCGACCTGTCGCAGATCAGGGGCGACCTGATCGAACGCTTCGGACGCTCGATCACGGCCGGCGTGGGCCAGGACCGGCAGACCGCCGAATCGAATTACTTCTCCCCGCGCGAAATGCAGCAGGCCATGCGTTTGCTGGAGAGATGGGACAAGAAACGCCAACCGGGATCGCCGTATATGCCCGACAGGGAGGATTTGCGGCGTATGCTGGATCATTATGATGAGATTGGAAAGTTGGCCTCTGCTTCCTGAACGGCAAGTGAAAGAATCGAGGCCGGAACATCATGAATACCGCAGAAAACAATTTGAAAGGAGAAACGCGATGTCGACAAGCACTCGGATGGAATTCAACGTGACGCCGGAATATCGGGTCAAAACGGAATTCACGCACGCCGGCAAGCAGGTGATGAATCTGGATCGTCTGCTGGGCGAGGAGGGGCGCCGCTCGCTCGAGCGGACGCTCGATTCGCTGGAACGGCGCGAGGGGCGGCTGCCGGGCGAGGACGGAGGCATTTTGAATTGGGAACGGGTTGCGGAAGCCGGACAACGCGGCGGCCATTACCGTCTGCGCGTTCCGGCTGAGAACCTGCCCGGCGTGCAGGGCCTGAGCGAGATCGTGGTGCATTTGCGCCTGCACGGCGCCCTGACCGAAGTTACGCACGAGGCCAATTTCAGCCGCGTCCGGACGAGTCAGGAGACCGGCGCCAACGCCTCGCTCTCATCCACCGAACAACAGACCGTGCAGCGCGTGGTCAATCGCTCGGTCAACCAGCTTCTGGCTTACGGCGTCGCCGAACGCCTCAAGAATCAGCTCAAGCAGCAGGTCAAGGACAAGCTGAAGGTGCAGAATGAACAGCGGCTGAATGAGCTCGTGAAGATGCGCGTCACCAATAAGATCAATATTCAAACCTTCGCCAGATTGCGGCAGTAAAAGGGAGGCAGGCAATGGACGAGTCGAAAATCAAAGTACAATCAATCGAAGTCTACATACAGGATCGCCCGCTGACCGAGGAAGAGCAGGAATCAGCCGGGAAGCCCGATGCGCCGCAGTATTACAACAAGCGCCCGCCGGAGGCTAAGCGAGACATGGTCGAACGCACGATTGAGTCGCGCGAATACCGGCGCGACTTCAAACCCGGCGACGCCGAGATTTGCATCGGTGTACAGCCCGGCGATGAATTGGGGCAGATCTTCATCAATGTGCAATTGGAAGGGGCAGTGCCGAAAGAAGGGGCGACTGACCAGGAACAGGAGCAGCTTTACAACTCCTGCATTCAAAAGCAGAACGACATCCTCAAAGACAGCGCCCGATGGCTGACCGAGATCTTCGGCGAATTCGGCGCCGATTGGGAAGTGAACATCACCGCGCTTCCTTGCCCCAAAGCGACCGACAAAATCGAAGTGGAGAAGGTGGCGCTCAGATTGGAGAACAAGGCCACCGCGGAACGCCAGACCGAGGCCAAGCGCAAAGCGGAGGTTGACCGCAGGTTGCAGCCCACGGTGAACGTCGAGAGAAAGGTCTGACAGAGCCCGGCGTTTTCGCCGCCCACTGACGGGAGAAGAGCGAGATGACAGCAGAGCCGTGGAAAGAAGGTCCCGAACACAAAGAATGGACGTCCCCCGAGGTCTCCGGCAAGATTCTCGGCGAGATCGAAGGCGCAAGCGGCAAGCCTGTTCCGCGCCCCTGGGCGATTGCCTGCTTGAAACGCATCCACGAGTTGCGCGACAGGCTGAAAAGTTTGTGGATCGGGCTGGAGATCGAAGGGCGGGATGATCACCTGCTGAACTGGGTGCTGGCCTGCCTCATCGCCCGCGAGAACGTCCTGTTGCTGGGCGGGCCGGGCGTGGCGAAGACCGAGATCGCGGAGATAACTTTCCGCTGGCTCGGTCTGGCGCCGCCGCATGCCTCGCTCGACGCCGGACTGACGAGCCCCAAGCCGGAGGATTTCCATCTCTGGTGGAACGAGCGCGTCGCGCGTGAAAAGAAGCAGCAGAAATATTTCCGCTATCTCCTGAGCCGTTTTACGCAGCCCGATGAACTCTTCGGCCCGATCGAGATTTCGCTGCTGCGGCAGGGCGTTCTGACGCACATCAATTTCGGCATGCTCACGGGGCCTGGCGTGCGCGCGGCGTTCCTCGACGAGGTCTTCAAAGCCTCCTCCAGCATTCTCAATTCGCTGCTCACGCTCACGCAGGAACGCGAGTATTTCAATCTGGGCGGCATGGTCAGAAGCGATCTGGTGATGTTCATCGGAGCGTCCAACGAACTGCCCGGCGGTCTGGCCACCGGCGCCTTCGGTCTGGGCAGCGGCGGCGAAGACTTCAACCTGCTTTACGCTTTTCTGGACCGCTTCCCCGTTCGCATCGAGGCGCCGCTGGCTTCCGGCAGCATGCCAAGCGGGCGTAACCACAAAGACTCCAACCTCGGACGGGCGACCGAGAAAGCCATCCAGCGCGAAAGCCGGCGTTTCACCGCCGGCGAGGGCTTCGAACCGCCCAGATGGAAGAACGGCGCCCCTTCGATCAACGACGTTCTGCTGTTGGGGCGCTGCTGTCTGGAACAGGAGATCCTCAACCGGGAGAGCCTGGACAAGGGCGGGCTGTTCGATCAGAAGGCCCTGGACGAGTTTAAAAACGCCTTCTATAGCATCGGCGCCGCGCTGCAGGAGACACAGACAGAGGCCGCGAGCAACCGGGTCAGTTGGACGATCTCTCCGCGCAAGCTCAAAGCCCTCTACAAAATCGCGCTGGCGCACGCCCTGATCTGCGACGACGGGTTCGGCCTCGAATCGGACTGCGTCAACGGCCCGTCGGACAAGCAATTGCACGTCTTCGATTTCATCTGGGATTCGCCGGTGGAACGCGGAGAGCTTGCCGATAATGTGAAGAGAAACATCAGCAGCTTCTGGCGTAAAAAACGTTAGCGAGACTGCAATAAGGTTGGGAGCGGTTCGAGATGAAGACAGACGCCCCAAAGATTACTGAGCAGGACGAGGCCGCGATGCGGCGGACGCTGTGGACCAGCTTCAACCAGGCCGCCGTCGCCAGGGACTTCGAGCCGGAAAGCTTCGATTACGCCGCCGCCAGGCTTTACGTTACGGCGCAGGACCCGCCGTCCGCGTCGGACCATGACCCGCGCGTGCGCCGGCTGATCATGCGCAAACAGTTCGTCAGCGTGCCGCTGGTCACCGCCTACGAGGAACAAGACCCGCGCTACGGCCACATCGTGCTCTCTACCTTGACCAAAGAAGATTACGGCGAATTCCAAATCGTCAATCATCTCGACCCCCGGATCTCCAGCCCTCAGGCTTCGATTCCGCCGCATGATATGGCCATCCATCTATGCTGGGGAACGGGCTTCGCGGGGATTTCCGAAAGTTACTCGCCGGGCGGCAGGGAGCGCATCGCGTACGCTTCGATCCTGCAAGGGCTGGTCGCCCTGTTGCTCGACGATTGGCGTGAGACGCTGCGCCTGTTGCCGGTGAAATTCTTCCTTCACAGAATGCGCCCCTACCGCAAATACGGAAGGAACATGGTTGATTCGATCAAAGGCGGCAGGCGTTGGCGCCAGCTCAAGGCCCAGGAAACCACGCCGCCCGCAAAATATGTTGATGTTGTGGGCCTGATCTTTGAGCGAGCCGACGCCGTCAGCGTGAGCCTGCAACGCGACTGGCGGATTGCTCCGGATCAGTCGCCAGACCACGGTTGGTGGTGCGGCTGCGCGCTGCGATGCGACCTGCCCAAGTTGGGTTTTAGGGAAAAGACATCCGGCCTTCAACACGGCGGCAGACATCTGTTGGGGTGGGAAGCCGAGAGAAGCGCCCTGCCCAATAGGCTTTCGCATTTGATCGTGATTGACGGGCCGGCGGGGCAGGGAAACATCCTGCGTGTTCACAGTTCGCCGGGCGGCCTGGGACGGATGACGCTCTACCCGATGCGCCGCTACCACCATCTGGCGAAAAACGATGATTACTCCTTCTGCGCCTTGCGCAAAGCCGCAATGAATCTCGCCCTCGATGAGCTGCAGGCGCGCCTGGCCTAGAGCATCGGTCAAGTATTCTCTTGACTAGACGTTATCAGTTTTAGGCAAAAACAAAACCACGGGGATCACGGGGATCACGGGGCAGAAGGAAAAGGGTTGAAATGAGGATTCGCATGGTCTTTTTCGCAAGTTATTCCCTCTCCGATCC
>Ga0187894_10005729_pt1 | contig 12493 bp, 9 predicted proteins | sample GBC1701081metaG_FD_136650 | JGI IMG/M metagenome (GOLD analysis project Ga0187894, IMG submission 136650) | White microbial mat communities from a lava cave in the Kipuka Kanohina Cave System on the Island of Hawaii, USA - GBC170108-1 metaG ... | reverse complement strand
GACCGGCCTGGCCGGCGTGTGGCTCGATGCGCTCGGCGCGCGCTTCCGCGCTTCCTCCGACGCGATCGCCGTCGTGATGGGCAACGATCCCGGATCCGTCGCCTTGTTCTTCGCGCTGTCCTGTCTGGACGCGCCCCTCGTGCTGTTGCCGCCCGACCTCGTCGCCGGGCGGGGCTTGCCGCCGCTCCCTGAGGTGACTCGTCTCGTCCTGGCTCCGTCTGATCGGCATCTGGAGGCGAAGGCCAGTGGGCTCGGAGCGGCGGTCACCCTGCTCCCTGAACCGCCTGCCTCCACGAGCGCGCCGGCGGACCTGCCGTTCATGACCATGCCCGGCGTCGTTCTGTTCACATCGGGATCGACGGGTCGTCCTCGTCCCGTGTACCGCGCGACGGACGCGTTGATCCGCGTCGCGCGCGCCCTCGTCGCCGCCGTGGGCCTGGCCCCGGGGCGAGGAGTGATCGGTGTCTTGCCGCTGGCGCGCGCCTACGGACTCAACCACGGCCTGATGGCGGCCGCCGTGTCCGAGTCGCCGCTCGCGCTGCTCGATGGATTCGATCACAATGCGCTGCTTCGCCTCTTCGCATCGGGCGGCTATGACTACTGGGCGGGGACACCGATGATGGCCGACGTGCTGAGCCGCTGCGCGCTCGCCGGCGAGCCGGTCGCGCCGCGGTGGAGTCTGATCGGCGGGCGCCTGTCGGCCGAGGTCGCACGCCGATTCCGCGAGCGGTTCGGCGTGCCGCTCCGCCAGATCTACGGAACCACGGAGACGGGCAGCATCGCGGTCGATGGCGCACCGGCCGATGCCGTGCGCTCCGAGACGGCCGGTCGGTTGCTCCCCGGCGTCCGGGTCCGGATCGGCGATGATCCGCGCAACCCGGCGCCGCCCGGCACGACGGGGCGCATCTGGGTCTCCACGCCCGACTACATGATGGATGGCTATGGCGTGCCCCCGCGCCTCGATCCGCCGGACACCGTTGACAGCTGGTGGGGCACTCCGGACGTCGGCGCGCTCGACGACGACGGGCGGCTCACGCTCGTAGGGCGGCTCGACGATTGCTTCAGGACGGCGGCCGGTCACCTCGTGAGCCCCTCGTCGGTCTCCGAGGCGCTCGACGGCTACCCGAGCGTCCGCGACACGGCGGTGGTACCGCTCGACGCGTCAAGCGGGCCCGTGCTCGGCGTCCTCGTGGAATGCGCTGACGGCGTGCGTGCCGCCGACGTGCGCGGCCACCTGGCTCGCTCGCTTCCCGCCTGGTCCCAGCCGCGCGTCGTCGAGACGACGGGAGCGCTGCCGCGTCTCGACAATGGGCGGATCGACCGGCGCGCGTGCATCGCGATCCTCGAGGCGGCGCTGACTGGCCGCCGATGACGGACGCTCTGGTGGTGGATCGCGTGCTCGGCGTCGTCACTCGTGTGGCGGGGCCCGCGCGCACTCCGCCGGGCGCGGGGCCGGACACGCCCTTGGGGGACGACGGCTTCTGGCTCGACTCCGTCGATCTCGTCGAGGTCGTCGTCGCGTGCGAGCTCGAGTTCTCGATCTCCTTCGAGGGCGAGACGGACATCACCCGGGAGGCGCTCGCGACGTCCCGCACCCTCGCCGACCTGATCTCGAGCAAGAGCGCGCGGTGACCGCCGGGTCTCGGACGCGCTCCGCCGCGCCCGGCTTGCGGCGCGTCTGGAACGATCGACCACGGCTCTACTCGCGACCGCTCTGGCTCCTCGTGATCGCGCTCGACTTCCTGCCGTGGCCATGGGGTGAGGACCTCCTGGCGCGCCTCTTCTGGATCGTCGGGCTGCTGCGGGCGAGCCGGAGACGACCCGCCGTTGCCTGGGCCGCTGCCCGCGGGGCGCGGCCCTCGCGGCGGCTCGCGCTGGCGGTCTGCGCGTTTCGGGGCCGCTGGGTCGCTCGTTCGATGCTCGTCGGGGTGCGCCATCCGGCCGACCTGGGCGCCCGGGTTGTCGTTCGGGGCGAGGAATTGCTCGCGGCGTCGGCGCCGAGGGGCAGGATCCTCCTCGGGTTTCATCTCGGACCGCCCAATGCCGACGTCGCGCTCCGCATTCGCGGCCACTCCCTGGCGTTTCTCGGAACGGTCCGCAGGTCGCGCGCCTGGGCGAGACCGGAGTGGAGTCCGTTGCTCGACCCTCGAGACCATCTGTCGCCGCCCGACGCCGACACCAGGCTGTTCTGGGTGGGATACCTCTATCGCGCTCGTCGCATGCTGCTCGAGGGCCGCACGATCTTCATCATGGCGGATTCGTGGGTCGGTCGGGAGCGGGCACTGTTCGTCGTCTCCGTTCCGGGTGGCGCCATGACGGTGCGCTCCGGGTGGCTCGCGCTGTCGCGCCAGACCGGCGCGGAAGTCGTTCCCGTGACCACCCATCTCGAGGGCCGCGCGCAGATCATCACGATCTGCTCGCCGCTCCCCCAGCCGGGGGCGGACGCCGATGAGCACGTGCGCGCGGTTCGGGGCATTCTGAGCCGCCGGGTCGAGGACTACGTGGAGCGGTTTCCCGAGCAATGCCCCGCGCTGGTGTTCCCTCCCGAGACTATCCCTGGACCGGAGCGCCAGGCGCCCGGTGCCGCGGCTGTCGTGTAGACTCGATCGGGCGATGCGACGGCTCGCGCTGGCGCTCTCTCTCCTCGTGTTCGCCGGGGCCTGCGCCGAGCGGCCCGACGCGCGCGCTCCCATCACGCTCGTCTTCAAGCACGCCCACATCCTCGGGTCGGAGAACCCGATCCCGAAGCTCATCGCCGAGTTCGAGGCGCGCCATCCCGGCGTGCGCGTGAAGGCCGAGGCGCTGCCGTGGAACAGCGACGAGCAGCGCCAGTTCTTCGTGATCAATCTCGAGGGCGGCAGCCCCGGATTCGACGTGATGATGCTCGACGTGATCTGGGTGCCCGAGTTCGCGCGCGCCGGCTGGCTCTACGATCTGACGCCGCGCCTCCTCCCCCAGGAGCTGTCCGTGTTCTTCCCGTCGACCGTCGAAGCGGCGACGCAGGGCGGGCGGGTCTGGGCCATGCCGTGGAACATGAACGTCGGCATGCTCTACTACCGCGCCGACCTGCTCGCGAAGTACGGCTTTGTCCCGCCCGCGACCTGGAACGACCTGGTCGCGCAGGCCGAGCGCATCCGGGCCGGTGAGCGGAATCCACGCCTCGACGGCGTGCTGTGGCAGGGCAAGCAGTACGAAGGGCTCGTCGTCAACGTGCTCGAGCATCTCTGGGCGGATGGCACCGACGTCCTCGGCCCGGGCGGCGCCATCTTTCCCGACGCGGCGCGCGCGGATTTCGTGCTCGGCTTCATGCGAGGTCTCCTCGAGCGCGGCGTGAGCCCGCCCTGGACCACGGCCGCCGACGAGGAGCTGACGCGCCGGGCGTTCGGCAAGGGCGAGGCCGTGTTCCTCCGGAGCTGGCCCTACGCGTACGACCTGTTGCAGCAGGCCGACTCACCGGTCCGGGGCCGAGTCGGAATCGCGGCCCTTCCCCGGCATCGAGATGGCGAGCGCGGCGAAGGGTCGACGGGGGGCTCCCATCTGGCCGTTCATCGAGGCACGCGCCATCCGGACCTCGCGCTCGACCTGGTCCGCGCGCTCACGAGCGAGCGCGCGCAGCGGCTCATGGTGACGGGCGCCGCGCTCTATCCGACGCGCATGGCCCTCTACCACGCGCCCGATCTGGTCCAGCGGAACCCGGCGCTGCCGGAGATCGCCGCGCTCACGCTCGCCGGACGGCCCCGGCCGGTGACGCCGTACTACCTCGCGATCTCCACGCTCCTGCAGCCGGAGCTGTCGGCCGCGATCGTCGGGGTGAAACGGCCGGCGCGGGCGGTGGCGGACGCGCGCCTCGCGCTCGGCTTCGTCCTGCGCGGCGCGCGCGGAGACCTGGCCGCGAAGATCTCGGCGCCGCCCTCGCCGTCGGCCGCGCCGCGGTGACTCCTCGGACGCGGGCCGCCCGTCGCGAGGGCCTCGTCTACCTCGCGCCCGCGCTCTGCGCCCTCGGCGCGCTCACCGTCTATCCGGCGCTCTGGGTGATCTGGCTGTCGCTGCAGGAGCGCATGCCGATCTTCGGGATCGAGCGCTTCGAGGGCCTCAGAAACTACCTCTTCCTCGCCGTCGACCCGCGCTTCTGGAGCGCGGCCCGCGTCACGATCGTCTTCACTCTCGCGTCGGTGGCGCTCGAGGTCCTCCTCGGCCTGGGCGTGGCGCTCCTCCTTCGCCAGCAGCAGCTCGGGAGGAAGCTCGCCCTGGGCCTGCTCCTGCTCGCGTGGGCGCTCCCCGCCGTGGTGACCGCGAAGATGTTCGAGTGGCTCTATCATCCGGCCGCCGGCCTCGTGAACTTCCTGCTCGGCGGCCGGCAGATCAACTGGCTCGGCGATCCCGCGCTCGCCCTGCCGGGACTCATCCTGGCCGACGTGTGGCGCACGATCCCGTTCGTCGCCCTGCTCTGCTACGCGCGGCTGCTCGGCATTCCGGCGGCCCTCTACGAGGGCGCCGAGGTGGACGGCGCCGGGCGCTGGGCGATCTTTCGCTTCGTCACGGTGCCGATGCTGCGCCGGATCCTGCTCATCGCGGCGCTCTTTCGCACGCTCGACGCCCTTCGCGCGTTCGACCTGATGTTCGTGCTGACGCGCGGCGGGCCCGCGGGCACCACCGAGACCCTCACGCTCTACGCCTATCGAAGCCTGTTCCAGACGCTGCAGATCGGCTTCGGCTCGGCGGTCGGCGTCGTGGTGTTCGCCCTCGTGATGGCGGTGGCCTGGGCCTATCTCGCGGCGCAGCGCGACGAGGACACGGCCGGATGAATCGGCGAGCCCTGGGCCGACTGCGCGATCTGGGCGTCCTCGCGCTGCTCCTGGGCTACGCCGGGCCGTATTTCTGGCAGGTGCTGACCTCGCTCAAGCCCGAGGCCGAGCTGCTGTCGCTTCCGCCGATCCTCCCGAGCCGGATCACCTGGGAGCACTACCGCGTCGTGGTCGAGCAAAGCCTGATCCCGCGCTCGCTCGTGAACAGCCTGGGCGTGGCCGTGCTGACGACCGTCCTGGCGCTCGCCCTGGGCCTGCTCGCGGCGTATGCGATCGCGCGGCTGCCCGTGCCGGGCAAGCGCCTCATCCTGCTCGGCATCGTCGCGGGCAGCGCGTTCCCGCAGATCGCGACGGTGAGCCCGCTCTATCTCCTGATGCGCGCCCTCGATCTCCGGGACACGTGGGCGGGGCTCGTGCTGGCCAACACGTCGTTCGCGCTGCCGCTGGTCATCTGGCTGCTCGCCGGGTTCATCGCCGAGATCCCGGAGGCGGTCGAGCAGGCGGCCGCGCTCGACGGCGCGAGCCGGTTCCAGGTGTTCCGGTACGTCCTGCTGCCGCTCGTGGCGCCCGGCATGGCCTCGGCCGCCCTGCTCACGTTCCTCTTCAGCTGGAACGAGTTCCTGTTCGCCTACACGTTCACCGCCACCGAGGCGAGCCGCACCGTCCCGGTGGCGCTCGCGCTGTTCCCGGGCGTCTTCGAGGTGCCGTGGGGCGACATCGCGGCCGCGTCGATCCTGGCGAGCTTGCCGCCCATCCTCGTGGTCGCGGTGATGCAGCGTTACCTGATCCGCGGCTTGCTGGCCGGCTCGCTCAAGGAGTGACGTCCACTGCGCACCGAGACGCGCGGGAGAGCACCGCGGGCCGCGGGCTTGACCGGTGAGGGGGCCCAGGGTTAACTAAATCTCGGACTGCACGACTACTGCCCCAACGACGGAGGTGAGTCATGGCACTCAGGATCAACAGCAACGCACCCAACTTCACGGCTGAGACCACGCAGGGCTCGATCGACTTTCATCAGTGGATCGGCGACGGCTGGGCCATTCTGTTCTCCCATCCGAAGGACTTCACGCCGGTCTGCACGACCGAGCTCGGGTACATGGCAGGGCTCCAGCCGGAGTTCCAGAAACGCAACTGCAAGATCATCGGGCTCTCAGTCGATCCGGTCGCCGACCACCAGAAGTGGTCGAAGGACATCGAGGAGACCCAGGGCCACGCGGTCACGTACCCGATGATCGGGGACCCCGAGCTGAATGTGGCGAAGGCCTACGACATGCTGCCCGAGGACGCCGGCGCGACCTCGCAGGGTCGCACGGCCGCCGACAATGCGACCGTCCGCTCGGTGTTCGTCATCGGACCGGACAAGAAGGTCAAGGCGATGCTCACGTACCCGATGAGCACTGGCCGCAACTTCGACGAGGTGCTCCGGCTTCTCGACTCGTGCCAGCTCACCGCCAAGCACAAGGTGGCGACCCCTGTGAACTGGAAGCAGGGCGGCGACGTCATCATCGTGCCTGCCGTGTCCGACGCCGAGGCCAAGCAGACGTATCCCGCCGGCTGGAAGTCGCCGAAGCCTTACATCCGCATCGTCCCGCAGCCGAAGTAGGCCGCTGAATCTTCCGGAGGGGGCCTCGACGGCCCCCTCCGCGCCTCCCCCGATCGCTGGTGGCGGCGCGTTCAAAACCGCCGGTGTCGGTCCCGGGGAGGCGATGAGCGACCGGGAGGACGTCAGGTCGCAGTACCGGCGATTCGCCGATCGCGAGTGCAAGGGCTACTCCGACGCGTACTACCGGCTGGCGCTCGCGGTCGCCGAGGACGACGACATGGCGGCCTTCATCGCCGCCATGCCCGTGATCCAGCCGAACCTCTTCTTCGCATCGGTCCAGTTCCTGACAGGCCCGGAGCGCATGCCGTTGACCGGGCCGGCGTTGCGCGCCCTCCTCGAGCACCGAGGCCCCGAGGTGCGTGAGGTGATGCGCTCGCGCCGGACCCAGACGAACGAGGTAGGGCGTTGCGCCGTGCTGCTGCCCGCGCTGCCTCCCGGCCCCCTCGCGCTCGTGGAAGTCGGAGCGAGCGCCGGCCTGTGCCTGCTGCTCGACCGGTTCCACTACGATTTCGGCGCCACGCAGATCGGCGTCCAGTCGTCGCCCGTCCGGATCCGGAGCGCCACGACCGGTCCGGTTCCCCTTCCAGCCGCGATCCCCGAGATACGGTGGCGCCGCGGCCTCGATCTCCATCCGATCGACGTGCGCGACCACGACGCCGTGCAATGGTTGCTGGCGTGCGTGTGGGCCGACCACGTCGAGCGCCGTCGGCGACTCGAAGGCGCGATCGCAGTGGCCAGGAGATACCCGGTCACCGTCGCTCGCGGCGACCTGGTCGATGACCTCCCGGCAGTGCTGGCCGAGGCGCCGGAGACCGCGCAGCTCGTGATCGTTCACTCGGCGGTGCTGACCTATGTGGACCCGGAACGCCGGCAGGCGTTCGTGGACGGCCTGGCCGACGAGTCGAGTCGCCGCGACGTCCTGTGGCTGTCGAACGAGGCTCCCGGCGTGATTCCGGAGATCACCGCACTGGCGCCCGGGCGCCTCGGCGGCGGGTCCACCCAGGTCGCTGATCTCCGATTCCTGCTCGGGCGGACGCGGTTCACGAACGGGCGGCGGCGTGACGAGCTGCTGGCTCTCGCGCATCCCCACGGAGCGGAGCTGGCCTGGTTGTGACGGCGGCGCCGTGGACGCCGAGGGACGCAACCAGATCGGCGTCGCGCCGGGCGCGCTAGCGCGTCCCCACGGAGCGGACCTGGCTGTGGCGGCCGTCGCGTCGGCGCTCGCCGCGACGCGGGGTGGGCGATTCCCGGCCGATCAGTGCGCGAGCGGGTCCGGGCGCAGCTGGAAGTGCACGGCGATCGGCTTCTTGCCCTTGCCGCCCTCCATGAGCCACGGCGCCCGGTCCCCGCTGGTCGTCCACAGGCCGCGGCCCTTCCAGCCGGCGCCGGGGTCGTCGATGCGGCCGTCGAATCCCTTCGCATAGAAGCCGAGCGGATACGGCACGCGCAGCAGGATCATCTTGCCGTCCTTCAGCGCGACGAGACCGTCGTTGAGATTGGCCGTCGACATCGGCACGTCCTCGCCGAGCCCGAACGTGTCGTGCTGGTCGACCCACGTGTAGTAGCTCGACTCGGCGCTGTTCTCGCCGATGCCCCGGAAGCCGGGGCCGGGGTACTGATAGAACGCCCAGCCCTCCGGGCAATGATCGCCGGTGGCCGTCGGCCCGTTGAGCGGCCCCTTGCACTTGCGACGATCGAAGCTGCCGAGATGGCCGCTGCCGAGCGACGCCCACACGACGCCCTGCTTGTCGATGTCGGCGCCCCGGATGCCAAAGTAGGGCTTCGGCACGTTGTAGATCTCGGCGAGCGCCGTCGCCGGCGGGTTCGATCCGGGGGCGAGCCGCACGACCGCCGCGGTGCCGCCGAACACCCCGACGGAGCCCCAGATCGAGCCGTCCACCGGGCTCGGCATCACCGCGTAGAAGCCTCCGGCAATGCGCTTGTCCTTGGTGGGATCGAGCGGCTGGTCCGGCTCGACGTAGTCGTCGCGCTTGCCGTTGCCGTTGGTGTCCAGCACGAAGGCCGTCCATCCTTGCGATCTGGCCGCGTCGCCCGTCTCGTCGAACAGCTTCGTGTTGACCCAGCCGATCACCGGGCCGCCGCCACTGGTCCACAGCGTGTCGGTGGCGTCGTAGCCGAACTGGAGGTGATGCGTCTGGAAGCACGTGTCGACGAACGTGTACTTCATCGTCTTCGGATCGAGGATCGTGAGGTGCCGGTTCGCCTGCTCCACGGGGAAGAGCTTCGCCGATGGATGGTCCGAGCCCTTCGTGCAGAAGCTCGGGTTCTTCGGAGCGCGCACCGTGGCCGCGAACCAGACGCGTCCCGTGCGATCGAACATGCCGTTGTGGTTGTTGGCCTTCGTGTCCCAGATCTTCTCGTCGCCCCAGTACGGCGAAGGCGCCATCGGCTTCGGCAGCGCCGCGTGGCCGGGCCCGAGCGCCTCCGGGGTGTCGGCGTCGCGCACGGGCGCCGTGAAGGTCGTGACGGTGTGCGTCCTCGGATCGAGGATCGGGTAGGCGTCGGTCGCGTACTCGGGCGAGCCGTAGAGCGGCCCGTGGGCGTTCACCGTTGGATGGCGCCGATCCGAGGCGATCAGGTCGTGAAGGTACTTCTTCGGGTCGCCCCATTCCCACGTCGTCACGACGATGTTGCGCTCGACGCCCTGCGGGCGCGGCGGCGTGCTGTGCGGCAGCTCACCCCGAGCGACGCGGTCGGTCCAGTCGGCGAAGTACTTGAACGGCGCGCTGCCGAGCGGCCCGGTCAGCGGGTTCAGCATGAAGTTCGCGGCCTGCCCCGACTGCACCCGGCGAATCCACGCGGCCTCCGACGAGCTGAACGAGCCGAGCGCCCTGGGAATCGTCCGGGTGGACAGCTGGCCGAGCTGATGGCAGCCGATGCAGGCGCGGTTCTTGACGATGCTGAGCCACTCGCTCTGCGTCGCGTTCGCGGGAATGCTGCTGTTGCCGCCGAACTGCTTCAGATCGGGGATCTCGAGCATCGAGTACCAGTAGATCGCCGGATAGTATCGCGCCGCGGCGGTGGGGTCGGGCGCGGGCGTGGGGCGGAGATTCAACGACTTGCCGGGCTCGCCGTCGACCTTCGCGGAGTCGACGAGCCCGTAGCCGCGCACCCACACCTTGTACCGCGCGGGGGGCAGGTCGGGGACGACGTAACGTCCCTTGTCGTCGGTGACCACGATCCGGGCGAATCGGGTCGGGAGATCGGTCGTCTCCGCGATCACCCAGACTCCAGCTTCGGGGCCGGCTGGTCCCATGACCACGCCGCCAATGTCGTCGCGGTCGATCGAGACCACTTCGCTCGTGGCTGGCTGAGCGCCGAGCGTCACCGCGGAGATGGTTGCGACCGCGACGATCGCGGCTGCCGCCACACCAACGTACAGCGCGTCCGTCATCCTCATGGCGTCCCCCTTCGGCGGGCCCCTGTGGCGTCCGAGGTCGATTGGCGGACCGCTCGGCATCTCGCCGGGCGGGGATTCATTGACGACTCGTCGCGCTCGCTGGCGCCGCTCCGCTTCGCGAGCGCACAAGGGGTGGGAAGCGGCAGAAACCACCCGCCGGGTCGTCAATCGGGTTTCCTGGCCGACACCGGGCTTCCCGCTCGACCGGCGACCGGGGTCATCGGAACGGGGTGGCCCATACGGCGCAGGTTCTCGTCATCGTCCTGTGCGAGCCTCACCGGTGGAGAGCCGCGCGCTGGCGGGCAGCTCGTTCGCGCTGGCCCAGGGTGTCAGCCGTCATCCGGCCGGATCCACGGGCCCTGTTCCTCGTATAGCGCGGATTGCGAGGCTGTCAAGCGCCGTGGGACCGGCGGTCTCCCGCCCGCGCCGGGGGGCGCGGGTCAGGGTGCTATGATCCGCGCCATGACGGACGCCCGCGTTCGGCTTGCCGCGAGTCACGCGCTCTGGGAGCGCGCCCGGCGCGTCATGCCGGGCGGCGTCTACGGCCATCAGAACGGAGCGGCCCACGGCGAGCTCCATCCGCGCTTTCTCGCGCGCGGCGAGGGCTCGCGCGTCTGGGACGTCGATGGCAACGAGTACATAGACTGGATGTGCGCCTACGGCCCCATGATCCTCGGGTACGGGCATCCCGCCGTCGAGGCCGCGGTGGCCGAGCAGCTTGGACAGGGCGACTGCCTGCCATTGCCGGGGCCGCGCATGGTGGAACTGGCGGAGCGGCTGGTCGCGCTCACGCCGCGCGCCGACTTCGCCGTGTTCGGCAAGAACGGCGCGGACGCGACGAGCTGGGCGGTGGACGTGGCGCGCGCCCACACGGGGCGGCCGCGCATCGCGCGCGTGGTCGGCGCCTATCATGGCTCCCGGCCGTGGACGCTCCCGCGACTGCCGGGCGTGCCCGCCCACTACCGCGACGAGCTGCTCGAGTTCGCGTGGAACGACCTCGACGGTCTCGGCGCCCTCTTCGATGCGCATCCGGGCGAGATCGCCGTCGTGATGACCACGCCGTTCGACCACGTGACCGGCGAGACGGCGGCCGATGGATTCTTCGCGGGCCTCCGCGCCCTGTGCGACTCCCACGGCGCGGTCTTCGCGATGGACGACGTGCGCGCGGGCTTTCGCTTTCACATTGGCGGCTCGTGCGAGCACTTCGGCGCCGAGCCCGACGTCATCTGCTATTCGAAGGCCATCGCCAACGGTCACCCGCTCTCCGCGGCCGTCGCGCGCGAGGCGCTGCGCCCGGCCGCCGAGCGCATCTTCTTCACCGGGTCGTTCTTCTTCGCCAGCGCAGCCTTCGCGGCGGCGCTCGCCACGCTCGACGCCCTCGAGCAGACCGGGGCCATCGCGCGGATCCATCATATCGGCCGGCTGCTGGTCGAGGGGTTGGCGGAGCAGGCCAAGCGTCACGGAATCGCGCTGCTTTCGACGGGGCCGGCCCCGTTGCCGGTGATCCGCTTCGCCGACGATCCCGATCGCGCGCGGATTCGCCGGTGGAGCGGACTCGTGACTGCGCGCGGAGCCTACGCGCATCCCACCCACAACTGGTTCGTCTCCGCGGCGCACACCGAGGCCGACGTGGCGCAGACGCTCGAGGCGACCGACGCCGCCTTCCAGGCGCTCGCCGCGGAACGCTAGTGTCCCGAGCTCGTGGCTGGCTGGACGCGCGGCGCCCGGCGCTTTGTCCGCCCGTTTCGGGCGGGGGGGACTAGGCCGTCCTACGAGGCGCGTCGCGGCAGCGGATGGGGCGCCCGCGCGTTCTCCTCGCGCACAAGTTCTTCTTCGAGTTCGGCGGGGTGGAGCGGCATCTGTTCGACCTGCGCGAACTGCTGGCGCGCCAGGGACACGACGTCGTCGATTTCGCGATGGCCGACCCGCGAAACGCGCCGAGCCCCTGGAGCGGCGAGTTCGTCTCGGGCGTGGATTTCCGGAGCCAGTCGCCGCGCGAGACCTGGCGCGCGCTCGGCCGCATGCTGTACTCGTTCGAGGCGCGCCGGCGCATCGCGCGCCTCGCCGACCGCACGCGCCCCGACGTGGCCCACCTGCTGAGCATCTATCACCATCTCTCGCCGTCGATCCTGCCTGCCCTCCGGCGCCGCGGCATTCCGATCGTGCAGAAGCTCGCCGACTACAAGGTCGTCTGCCCGGTCTACACGCTGCTCTCGCACGGCGCCCCGTGCGAGCGCTGCGCCGGCGGCCGTTTCTGGCACGTCGCCGTCCAGCGCTGCGAGGGGGGCCGGCTGGGGGCGAGCGCGGCCCTGGCCGTCGAGTCGATGCTCCATCGGTTCGTGCTGCGGGCTCCGGCGCAGGTCGATCTGTTTCTCGCGCCGAGCCGATTCCTGCGCGCCAAGGTCGTCGCCATGGGGCTGCGCGGCGCGATCCGCGTGCTGCCCAACTTCGTCGCGCTCGAGCGGTGGCAGCCGGCGCCACTGCCCGCCACGCCGGTCATCGCCTATGCGGGGCGCCTGGTGCCGGAGAAGGGGCTGCGCACGCTGCTGGACGCGGCACCGGGCTTTCGATGGCAGATCAAGATCTACGGCGACGGTCCCGACCGCGCGCGGCTCGAGGCGGATGCGCGACGACGAGGGCTCGACAACGTCGAGTTCGCCGGCT
>Ga0187894_10005728_pt1 | contig 12494 bp, 7 predicted proteins | sample GBC1701081metaG_FD_136650 | JGI IMG/M metagenome (GOLD analysis project Ga0187894, IMG submission 136650) | White microbial mat communities from a lava cave in the Kipuka Kanohina Cave System on the Island of Hawaii, USA - GBC170108-1 metaG ... | reverse complement strand
GAATATCCGCCACCACCTTGCCCTTGATACTGCCGCCCTGGGGAATAAGAAATATGAGTACTGCTAAAAAATTCAACATGGCGAAATTCCTAGCACAGAATTGACTTCCCGGCCAACACCCGATGCAATTGGAGACGGCCGGAAAGGTGCGAGTGGAGCCGCCTGCGGCGAAGAGGCGGAAGGGAACACTCGGCCCAAAAGTAAACATTACTTTTCCGAGCAAAGTGTAATTTCTGATTATGGGATTCAACTCAAAAATCGAGTGGACAACTCACACTTTCAATCCATGGTGGGGCTGCACGAAAGTGTCCGACGGCTGCAAGTTCTGTTATGCCGAGCTCCTTTCAAACAGGTACGGCCACGATGTATGGGGCGCAGACAAGCAACGTCGGCTATTAAGTGACAAGCATTGGGAAGAACCCCTCAAGTGGAATACTCGGGCGCAGGCAGATGGAATTCGCTATCGAGTGTTCTGTGCATCTATGGCTGATGTATTTGAAGAAAACGCGCCTGCTGGCGAAGTTGGGCGCTTATGGCAAATCATTAGACAAACTCCAATGCTGGACTGGCAGCTCTTAACAAAGAGACCGGAACGAATATCCGCTAACCTGCCCGACGACTGGGGGTTTGGTTACACGAACGTTTGGCTAGGAACGAGTGTCGAAGACGAGAGAGTAATAGATCGAATCGGTCACCTGATAAAAGTGTCTGCGGTTGTCCACTTTCTTTCGTTGGAACCGTTGATTGGCCCCCTGCCAAGTCTTCCACTAGAGAATATTCAGTGGGTGATAGTGGGAGGAGAATCCGGTCCGAGAGCACGTCCGATTGACGAACAATGGGTGATCGATATTCGGCGTCAGTGTCGGAACGCGTCTGTGCCTTTCTTCTTTAAGCAATGGGGTGGCGTGAACAAAGCAAGGAATGGTCGAGCACTTCGGGGGCGCTTTTACGATGAAATGCCGACCCTATCCAGGAACAGACGACGAGTTGCATAAGCGGGGACGAATTCAATCCTGCTCAATCTTGCGCTCGATGCGGCGGTCGGGGATGAGCCACGTGATGGCGACGAGAATATAGAGCGCGAGCGCGAGCCAGGGACGGACAAACGCCAGCGGGATCGCGACGACATAAATAATGATCGAGATCTTGCCTTTGAAATCCGAACCGAGAGCGTTTGCAAGGAGTTCGTTTCCCGGTGCGGAGAGCAACGCGCGCACCAGGATGTAGTAACCTATCCCGCACATCAGCAAATCAAAACCGTAAAGAGCGACCGGCCAGGTTGCGAAGTGGTTCTCGCCCATCCACGCTGTTGTGAACGGAATCAACGATAGCCAGAAGAGTAAATACAGGTTGGCCCACAGGGACTTGCCGTTGACGTGTTGCGCCGCGTGGAACAAGTGGTGATGGTTGTTCCAGTAGATGCCGAGATAGACGTAGCTCATTAAATAGCTGCCAAACACCGGTAGCAGCGGGCGCAATCCTGCGGGTGAGATGTCGTGTGGTGGGCGCAGCTCAAGGACCATGATCGTGATGATGATCGCGATCACGCCGTCACTGAATGCTTCCACTCGTCCTGTGGTCATTCGTAGAGTCTTAGCCACAAAAAGGCACAAGAGGCACAAAAAATGTGCTCACAAATCTTTGTGCTTCTTGTGCTTCTTTGTGGCACGAATTCAGGTATCTACTTCTTCCGACCGACGGCGAACAGGCTCTGCGCGGTGCGGATGTACATCACGCCTTCTGACAGTGCGGGCGTGGCCATCAGGAGTTCGCCCATCGAATTGGTGCCGAGGTGGGCGAACTTCTCGCCGGCGGAAACCACCAGTATCTCTCCGTCTTCGTTGGAGAGGTAGAGCTTTCCATCAGCCGCAATCGGCGAAGCACTGAAGCCATTGCCAACCAGCGGCAGACGTTGGCGATAGATCTCGTCGCCGGTCTTCAGGTTGTAAGCGTCGAAAGTTCCGTTGTTGGCGAGCACGTAAAGAACGCCTTTGTAGATTAACGGCGTCGGCATGTAAGAGCCGCGCCCGGTGCGACTCCAGATGACCGCGTCGCTGCTGGTTTTGCCGTCGGGCAACGTCAGATCACCGCGCGCCCCGGCCTTAACGACGAAGATCGGACGCTCTGGTCCACGCCCACTCGCGACCACGAGAATATCGTCAGCGAAGATCGGCGTCGGCGCCGTGATTTTCGAACTCCTGCCAAGGCGCCACAACTCTTTGCCGGTACGCGGATCGTAACCGCGAATAAAGTTGGACGCGTTAGCGATCAGTTCTTCGCCTTTTGAGGTTGTAGCGACAGTCGGCGTGCCCCACGACGGAATCTCGTCGCGATCGGTTTTCCAAACTGTCTCGCCGGTGTTTGCATTCAGCGCGATGATGAACGAGTCCGTTTGCGTGTCGCACTGAAGAATTACGAGGTCTTTCCAGATGATCGGTGAACTCGCGGAGCCCCATTCAACCGAGGGAACGTCATAAGCGCCGAGATCGAGGCGACCGAAATCTACTTTCCAAAGGAGTTTCCCGTTTACGTCGTAAGTATAAACACCTTGCGAACCGAACCAGGCCACCACAATGCGCCCGTCGGTGGCCGGCGTGGAGTTAGCGTAGGTGGCCTTGATGTGGCGCTTTTCGCGTGGCTCGCCTTCAAAGGCAGTGCGCTCCCAAACGACCTTACCGCTGCGTTTGTCGAGCGCGTAGAGCATCCATTTGTGAGTCGAACGATCTTTCGACGCATCACCATCGCCATAGAGTCCGGGCCGGAAAGTCGCTTTCGGATCGCTGCTGAGAGCCGTAGTGACGTAGATGCGATTGCCCCAGACGATCGGGCTTGAATGGGCGAGACCGGGAATCGCCGTGCGCCAGAGAATGTTCTGACCCGTCTTTGCGTTCCACTCGTCGGGAAGGTTTTGCCCTTCAGCGACGCCTGACGCATTTGGTCCACGAAACGACGGCCAGCTTTCGGCCGCTTTCGCCGGACTCGGACGTGACGGCGGACGCGCGTGCGCTGTTCTGACGAAGTTTCGCTCCGGTTTGGCCACCGTTTCCCCGGCCGGCAACCAGGTGCTGCCGTCAAGGATGATCTGCCGCACTTTACACTCATCAGCAACGACGCCTACGCTCACGTGCTTGCCGTCGAAGGTCGCTCGATACTTACCGAGACCGTCACAACCGCCCGCTCCGTTGGCCATTGCGGAAAGCGAAAGTTCGAACTCTGCGCCCTGATTTTTCCAGTTACCGCTGAGCTTGGGCCAACGATCACCTTCTACCGTAAAGGTGCCGGCGGGATCAAAACGAGCAGTGAAAACACCGAAGGACATCGGATTTGAGGGCAGTGAGCCCGGCTGCCGGTGCTTCTCGATGTACTTGCGCGCAAACTCGTTCAGGTGCGGACTCTCGCGCAGTCCGACCTTCTCCGCTTCTTTTTCTGCGTCTTCGAATTTCCAGCCGTCGCGCAGCACGCGCCGGATCAGCCAAAAGGCCCCAACGCGAATCGCGGCGGTGCAATGAATGAACGCGGGGCGGTTTTCCGGATCGTCAGTGATCCTCAGAAACTCGTCGACCTGCTCGTCCTTTGGGTTGGCAAAGACGACCGGGATGTTGAAGTAGCGCAGGCCCAACTCCTTCGCCTTCGCTTCCTCTTCGGCCGCGCGATGTTCGCTTGGTTGGCGGAGATTGATGATCGCCTTCACGCCTTCAGACTTCAATTGCTCGAGATGCTCGAGACGCGGTTGACCGCCGGTGCAGAACTCTTTGTTCACGCGCAGGAAGTTTCGGATTGGCTGGGAGTCCTGCTGGGCCATCACGGGCGAAATGAACAGCAGGACGCAGAAAACAAGGTAGGAGATTTTCATGCGCGATATATTACGCCAACACACCTCTTTTATTGCCACTCTTTCGTGCCGATCAGCACACGCACGATCACCGGCGAATTCGCCACCAGCATGGTTAGCCACGTAAGCCGGCGGTTGGCGTCTTCGGCGAGGTAGAACATGCGCGGCGGAAAATAGATCAACAACGCGAGAAAGCTGAGAAAGAAAAAACGCCCAATGAACTCTACGAAGCCGGATGGTCTACCAAGGCCTGCAAAACTCAGCAGGTTCCAGACGATCTGGAAGAGAACCATGTTCACGAAGATGAAGACGTCGCCGAGGAGCTCGCTTTGATGTTGCATCAGGAACTCGTACTTCGGCGGTTTCTGTGGCGGCGAGAAGTAACGATAAATCAGATACGTCTGCACGATCGTTAAGAACAGACCGCCAAAAATCATTGGCAGAAAAATCGCGCCGTTCTCGAGCAGACGCCGGCCAAACAAAAACTGACCAACACCACTGACGATCGCGGAAACCAGAACGAGGTTCAGACAGAAGTAAAAGATGGGATTGAACAAACAACCGAGCTTTGAATCCAGGTCGATCGTTCGTCCCTCGTCTTTCAGACGTTGATGAAAGTGCCAACGCTTCAGCACGGCGCCGGCAGCGGGCAAAACCCACATCGCCACGCAACCCGACAACAGCGCGAACTGCGCCAGTTGATCGCCGTCGTTAGCAAAGCGAAACACTTCGACAGCGTAGGCTGTCAGCCGTTGCATGAGAATCAGATTGAGAAAGAACACGACAATATCGAGCAACAGCCCGCGATTCTCTTCAGCAAAAATGAACGTTTTTAACGATCCGTAGTTGGTTTTCACCGGGTCAGTTGGCGGTACTTGATGCGATGTGGTGTTTCCGCCGCTGGCCCGAGGCGGGCTTTGCGATCGGCTTCGTACTCCGAATAGTTTCCTTCAAACCACGTCACTTTGCTGTCGCCTTCAAACGCGAGCATGTGCGTGGCGATGCGGTCGAGAAACCAGCGATCGTGTGAAATAACCACCGCGCAGCCGGCGAAGTTTTCCAATGCTTCTTCAAGAGCGCGTAGTGTGTTGACGTCGAGATCGTTGGTCGGCTCGTCGAGCAACAAGACGTTCGCGCCTTCCTTCAACATCTTCGCCAAGTGCACGCGATTGCGTTCGCCGCCAGACAACATGCTGACTTTCTTCTGCTGGTCCGAACCGGCGAAATTGAATCGCGCGACGTAAGCACGCGAGTTAACCTCGCGATTGCCGAGTTTCAACATGTCTTCACCGCCGCTGATCTCCTGCCAGATCGACTTTTCCGGATCGAGCGCGCGGCTCTGATCGACGTACGCCACGGCGACGGTCTCACCCATGCGAATCGTGCCTTTGTCCGGTTGTTCCTGACCCGTGATCATGCGAAACAGCGTCGTTTTGCCGGCGCCGTTTGGTCCAATCACGCCGACGATGCCGCCCGGCGGCAGCGCAAAAGTCATGTCTTCAACGAGCAGCTTTTCCCCATAACCTTTGCTTACCTGAGTCGCTTCAATCACCACGTTGCCGAGCCGTGGCCCAGCGGGAATATGTATCTCGAGATCTTCGCGACGCTTCTCGGTCTCTTGTCGCAGCAGGTCTTCGTATGAATTGATCCTCGCTTTGCCCTTTGCGTGACGGGCTTTCGGCGACATGCGAATCCATTCGAGTTCGCGTTGCAACGTTTTCTGCCGTTCGCTCTCGGATTTTTCTTCACGGCGCAGCCGTTCCTGTTTCTGTTCGAGCCATGACGTGTAGTTTCCTTTCCACGGAATGCCCTGGCCGCGATCCAGTTCGAGAATCCAACCGGCGACGTTGTCGAGAAAGTAACGATCGTGCGTGACCGCGATGATCGTGCCGGCGTAGTTCTGCAAATGATGCTCGAGCCACGCGACTGATTCTGCGTCGAGATGGTTGGTCGGTTCGTCGAGCAACAGGATGTCGGGCTTTTGCAGCAGCAAACGACACAAAGCTACGCGCCGCCGTTCGCCGCCCGACAAGACTTTCACGGGCGTATCAGGTGGCGGACAGCGCAGTGCGTCCATGGCCATTTCGAGTCGTGAATCGAGGTCCCACGCGTCCTGCGCGTCGAGTTTTTCCTGCACTTCACCCTGGCGTTCGAGCAGCGCCGACATCTCGTCGTCGCTCATCTCTTCGCCAAACTTCGCGTTGATCTCGTCAAACTCTTTCAGCAGATCGACCGTCTCCTGCACCGCTTCCTGCACGACTTCACGCACAGTGCGTGCGTCGTCCAACAACGGTTCCTGTTCGAGATAGCCGACGGTGTAGCCGGGCGAGATCACGGTCTCGCCGTTGAACTCCTTGTCCACGCCCGCGAGTATGCGCAGCAGCGACGACTTGCCCGATCCGTTCAAACCAATGACGCCGATCTTGGCGCCGTAGAAGTAAGACAGATAGATGTCCTTAAGGACCGGCTTCTTGTCATAGAACTTACTGACGCCGATCATCGAATAGATAACTTTGTTTGGTTCCGTACTCATTGCGTTAGAATTTACTCCGATTTTGTAAGCAGTTAAAGCCACGGATAAACACGGCTGACATGGATGATTAAAACCGTCCGTGTCAGTCTGTGTCTGTCTGTGGCGCGGATTCTTATTTAAGCAGTTCGCGCGCGTGGCGTCGGGCGCTGTCGGTGATTTCAGCGCCGGTGAGCATGCGCGCGAGTTCTTCGACCCGGCCGGCTCGGTCGAGTTTGTTGACGCTTACCAGTGTCTTACCGTCCTGCGCTTCTTTTTGCACGACCAGATGATTGTCCGCGAAGCGCGCGATCTGCGGTTGATGCGTCACACACAACACCTGATTTGTTTGCGAGAGTTTTTTGAGCTTGATGCCGACGGCTTCGCTGACGCGCCCACCGATTCCGGTGTCGATTTCGTCAAACACGATCGTACGCGGAAACTCCGAAGCGTTTGAGACTGTTTTCAGCACGAGCATCAATCGCGAAGCCTCGCCGCCCGATGCAACTCGAGCCAGGGGTTTCACTTCTTCGCCGACGTTGGCGGAAAAATAAAACTCAACCTGGTCGATTCCCGTCGGTCCAATCGGTTCCAGTTCCGACTCATCCCCGTTCACTTGTACTTGAAACCGGGCGTTCTCCATTGCAACTTCAGCGATACCTTCCTCGACCCTTTTTTCAAGTAGTTTTGCGGCCTTCAGACGTTGTTTGTGGAGTTTTCGAGCACTTTGGAAATATCGCTGTTGTGCGGTCTGCAGTTCTGCTGTTAGTTGTTGCTCACGCTCATCGGACGTTTCAATTTGCCGCAGACGATCCTGCGCCTGCGCGAGGTGCTCCAACGCGGTTTCGATCGAACCACCGTATTTGCGTTTGAGACGCGAAAGTTCTGCCAGACGATCTTCAATCGTTGCCAGTCGCGCCGGAGAGAACTCGAGCTTATCGGCAAAATCCCGTAGCGCAAACGAAAGATCTTCAAGCACCGCACGCGCCGATTCCAGCCCCTCTAAATACTCGCGAAATCCCGCATCGTACTCGCTCAATTCTTCGACTTCCTTTAGCGTCTGCCGCAGACGCGCGAGCGCTGCTTCGTCGTCCTCGTAAATCCGGCTGTAACTCGATTGGCAGAGCGTCGTAAGTTTCTCGACGTTCGACAACCGCCGCCGCTCCTCTTCCAAACGTTCATCTTCACCGAGCGAAAGCTGCGCGCGCTCGAGCTCAGCAATCTGAAACTGTAACGTATCGACAAGCTGAAACTTCTCCGCCGAGGCCTTGCGCAACGCCGCAAGCTCGCGCTGCAAACTGCTCAACCGCTCATAAGCTTCAGCGACCTCACTACGCAACGCGGCATGACCGGCAAAACTGTCCAGCAACTCCAGATGCGTGTCCCGATCGAAAAGCGTCTGCTGGTCGCCTTGCCCGTGAATGTCGACGAGAAACGGGCGTAGATCGCGCAAGAGTGTCTGGGTGGCGAGTTGGTTGTTGATGAAGATCTTGTTGCGGCCCGTGGAGGAGAGTTCGCGGCGGACGATCAACTCGTCGCCGTTTTGCAGACCCGAGTTTTCCAGCAGCGTTTCGAGTTGCGGACTCGGAGTCAAAGAAAACAATCCCTCAATCGATCCGCGTTCGGCTCCCGACTTCAGCAACTCACTCGTAAACCGGCCACCAATCAGAACGCCAAGCGCATCGACAATGATCGACTTTCCCGATCCCGTCTCACCGGTGAGCAAGTTCAAGGCACCGTCAAACTCCACCCTTAGGTCATCGATCAGCGCAATGTTGGAAATGCTGAGGAGTTGTAGCATTTGGCAATCCACAGATTACGCAGATTTGTGAGACAATCAAGTCCAAACGACCAAGTGGAGTTAAAAGCCCTCGGCCAGCTCAGCCGGGTTGAAGAATCTCAGCTCATTAACTATTTGAAGGTTACTGGTTACCACACCGGCTTATTACTTAACTTCGGCAGGAAGAGCTTGGCGCAACGCCGCTTCGTTTTGAGTTAACGAAGCGGCGTTGCTTTTTAGACCTCTGCGCAATCTGCGGATGGCCTTTTAGAACGTGTAGCGCAGTGCGAACTGCATTACGCGTCCGGCCTTGGTTTCATTGAGGGGGGCCTGCGTGGAGGTGAAGCGTCCGAAATCGGAGTTGGGGTTGCCGCCGAGGAACGGATCGCTACCCAAACTCAGGTCCGAAATCGTGAGCCCATCAAATCGCTGCGTGTTGGTGACGTTGAAAACTTCCCAACGGAATTGCAGCGCATGACCTTCCCACGGCAGCCGGAACGACTTGTAAAGCCCCATGTCGAGCGCGATGTAACCCGGCGCGCGCAACACGTTTCGATCGCCGACTTCGCCCGGACGAGCCGGTCTGAAGCTGCGATAAACGGCGATCGGATCGTTGAATATGTTAGGCGTGCCGTTGGCGCCGTTCGCCGTTGGAGACGATTGCACCGGACGAACACGAACGCCGTTCGACTGCACGTTCCAGTTCGTGGCCCACACACAGCAATCGAATGGCGTCTGGATCGGCAGGCCGCTGTTCCAACGGAAAATACCCGTCGATTGCCAGCCGCCCAGGATCTGGTCCACCAAACCGCTGCTGTTGGTCAGGAACCGTTTGCCACGTCCAATCGGAAGTCCGACCACCCAGTTCGCATTGATGATGTGTCGCGCATCAAAATCCGAGCTGGAGTAGTTTTCATTCGGAGACAGAGCGTTAACGATGAACGCCGTACCGTAGCTGGTGGAGTTCTGCAATCCCGAAGCATTGTCGAACGAGTGACCATAGGTGTAGTTGAAGTCAAACGTCACATCATCACGCAGCCGCTCGCGCAAGCTGAGTTGCAATGAGTTGAAGTTTGAACGAGCGACGGTCGAGAACGCCGACAACGCGCCAAACTGCGGTTGATAGAACATGTTGTTGAACCGCGCCGGTCCGCCACCGAACGGGCACGTGGTGCAGGTTGGACTATCGTCCCAGAGCAATTGCAGGAACGTGTAGTCCCTCACTTCGGCGCCGCCGACCGATTCGGGTGCGACGAACGCATAAGCCGCTTGAGTCGGAGTCAACGAAGTGTCGCCCCACCATTCGGGCATGAACGGGAAGAGGTTGTTGAAGAAAGCGACCTCAGGCACGTCGCCGATCGCGCGACCCTGATAGGCCGAATCGAGGAGAAAGTTGATCGCCTGGTAGTAAGTCCAGCCCGACTGCGGATCGCGGATGTTGTTCAACTGCATGATGTCGCGCGAGGCGAGCAGGCTGCGAGCGAAACGTCCGACGTAGCTGGCTTCAAACGCGAGTCCTTTGCCGAGTTCACGGCCGTACGAGAAGTTGAAGCTGTAGTTGTACGGTGTCGTGATGCCCTGGTCCAAAGACGTCTCGATGCGCTGATCTTCATCTGATGGAACTGTCAGCGGGAAGTTCAACGTCGTCGGGATTGGTCCACTTGAACCCGGGAACGGCAAGGTGCGAACGACTGGATTCAATCCGCTGAAGAGCGGTCCGAGATCCGGATCGATCACGTCGAAAGTGTTCGCGTTGATATTCCGAGCCGATGTGAAACCGGCGAGGTTGTTGAGATCGAAGTTAACGGCCAGTGCACTGCCGATGCGGTCGTAGGTCATGCGGAAACCGCCGCGGATTACGCTCTTGCCATTGCGTCCGAAAAGCCTGCTGGCGAAGTTGTCGCCAAAATCAGGCGACCAGGCGAAAGAGACCGACGGCGCCCAGTTGTTCCAATCCTGTTTGTAATAACCCGGCGCGTTGTTGGCTTTCCCGCCGAGAATAAACGTGATCGGATCGGTGAAGGGCGTGCCGGCCTCAGAACTCGCGACACGCTGGTTGAAATAGTCAGTCAGGTTTACGTTCGGAATGACTTGAAGTCCGTTTCGTTCGTAAACCGGAGTCGAAGTGGACCAGCGAATGCCGTAGTTCAACGTGAAGTTCGGACGCATCCGCCAGGAATCCTGGAAGTAGCCTTCGTACTCTTCGGTGGCGAACGAACGATCGGTTGGAGTGCCGACCGCCTGGAGTTGTCCGTTCGCGTCGTACACGAGATTGGCGCTGTACTGCGAATAGCGGCCGATGACTGAAGCGAGCGCATCGCGCAGGTCGTTCCCACTCTGGAAGTCTTCGAAGCCCTGTAACAGAACGTCGCCTGACTCGTTGTAGAACGATGGGTTGATGACCGCGTCGTCAAACGAAGCACCGAGCGAGATACGGTTGTTGCGGATCAGACGAACGTTTCCGCCGAAGCCAAACGTGTGTGTGCCGCGCACCCAGGAAATGTCGTCAACAAAGTTGTGCACCGGCGTCGTGCGCCGCAGTGTGCGCTGGAAAGCAGCGGGCGAGAAGATGAACCGGAAATTCACGCGGTTCTCGTTCGAGTCGCCATTCTGCGTGAAGGACGCGCGCGTCAAACCGTAATTGAAACGGTTGACGAGCGTCGGAGTGATGGTCCAAACGTGGCCTACCGCAATGCCTTTGGGATGGTTCCAGGTGGTCAACGGCGGCGTGTCCGGGAAGCACTGGATGTTGTCGCCGGGCACGCTGCAATCAGAACTGAAGTAGACCGCGCGGGTCACGGTATCGTTCTGGTAGTTGCCACGCAGGAAAAGTGTTTGCTGGTTGGTCAGGTTGAAATCGAACCGGGCGATGTAAGTATCCAACTCGGTCGGGGTGCGGGCGTTGAAACGAAAACCGCCCGTGTTCAAGCCGTCGCCGACAGTGTTGTCGTTTGCCGGATAGCGTTGAGACGCAGCCGCGAGGAATGCGAGCGCATCAGGGTTAATGCCGGGCGTAGCGCCGACGCTGGCGTAAGTGTCGATGATTTCCTGTGGCGTAAGACAGTTCACGCCGCTTGGTGTTCCCGCCGGACAACCCGGATCGCTCGCGCCGCTTTCAGTGCGATAACGAACGATGCCCTGGCCCAACGTGGGCAGCGGCACTTCACGCACGACCGACGTTGCAGTGGCTTCGCGAAAACCTTCGTAAGTGAAAAAGAAGAACGCGCGATCCCGCTTGATCGGACCACCGATCGAACCGCCGAAGATGTTTCTGAGCAACTGCGGACGTTCGACGTTGGCGGCGTTGTTGAAGAAGTCGTTCGCAGTGGTGACCGTGTTGCGATGGATTTCAAACAACGATCCGTGCCATTGGTTCGAACCGGAACGTGTCACGAGTGAAACCTGCGCGCCTGACGAACGTCCCTGTTCCGCGTTTGGATTGGTCGTCGTCACGCGAAACTCCTGTAACGAATCGCGCGTTACGCGCAGTACGCTCGCAAACGCCTCGTCAGTGATGACGTCGAGACCGTCCTGCTGTTCGTTCACGTCCACACCGTCGAGAGTGATGTTCGACTGGTCAGCACGTCCGCCGTTGACGAAGCCACTGCGGGTCACGCCCGGTTGCAGCGACAACAAGCCAACGACGTTGTTTGCGTTTAGCGGCAACTCGGTGATGCGCTTGCGCTCGAATGAATTTCCGAGACTGGCGTCACTGGTGTTAATCGCCGCTTCCGCGCCGGCAGTGACGTCAACCGTTTCCGACACTGCGCCGACTTCGAGTTGCACGTCTTTCTCAGTTGAGGTGTCGACAAGCGCTACCAGACCTGAGGCCGAAGCGGTCTTAAAGCCTTGGGCCGTGACCTCGAGCCGGTACGTGCCCGGCGGAACGGCAGTGAAGACGTAGCCGCCTTCATCATTAGTGGTTTGGGTCCGGGTGAAGTTTCTTGCCGGATCCGTGATGGTGACCGATGCGCCGGCGACAACGTTGCCATTCGGGTCTTTGACAGTGCCACGAATAGTTGAGCCACCGGACTGAGCGTAGCTCGTACCGGTCATGAGGATTAAAACAAGAAGCGAAGCTAGTGATAAGACTCGAATGGTGTTGGTGTTGCTCATAGTGTTCTCCGTGTTGTTGTTTTCACCTACACATTCAGGGGGAGACGAATGGGTTTGTTTTTGGCGGACGCAGATTGTGTTCCATCGTGTAAAAGAGCATTTCTCTTTAGAAATTCGCGAACAACGGAGAACGAGTGCGCGTTACATCCAACTAATCAGTTCAAAAACTCAGTAACCATTGCAGTTTTTGAACTGCGAAAGTTTGAATGAAGGATTCAACATTTAGTAAGGGGTGTGTGCGTGAACGTAACCGCGAT
>Ga0187894_10005727_pt1 | contig 12495 bp, 12 predicted proteins | sample GBC1701081metaG_FD_136650 | JGI IMG/M metagenome (GOLD analysis project Ga0187894, IMG submission 136650) | White microbial mat communities from a lava cave in the Kipuka Kanohina Cave System on the Island of Hawaii, USA - GBC170108-1 metaG ... | reverse complement strand
TTTGTCCGATTAAATATTTGAGCTATCGTAGATAGCGACAGAATCCGGCGCGACAATCGCATCTCTGTCGCCCGCTGACGCGGGCTTCTGATTGATGCTTGACCGATTCCCACAGCTTTCGCTCTCGCGCCTACACGCTTTCACTCGCTACGCGAGCTAATTCATTTTTTTACGGCATTCATTTTTCAAAGACCATCAAGCAAGAAACCGATACAGGAACGAAAAGAGAAATCGTTTCAGCAATCGGTAGGCTACGCAAAGAACAAAACAAGCCTTTTCTATTTGAAATTCTCCAAGACAATGACCCAAAAGTTGTTTGCCAAGCGATTCGCGGGCTGTTGCATTACGAAAATGATGTGCAGGTTGAGCGAAAATTAAAACCTTTGCTCAATCACGAAAACGAAATGGTCAGAACGGTGATTTATAAAGAATACTTTTCCGGGAAGACAAAAAAAGAAAGTGCTTTGCCACATCCCGAAGCATATAGCTTTCTAAAAAATGTTGTTGTTAATGCAGACGTTTTAGAAGCATTAAAAAATGTTCCTGCTGAAAGTGTTCACCTGACTTTCACATCGCCGCCATATTACAACGCGAGAGATTATTCGATTTATCCAAGCTATGATGCTTATTTAGAATTTCTCGCAGAAGTATTCAAAGAAACTTATAGAGTCACCAAAGAAGGTAGATTTTTAATCGTCAATACTTCACCTATTATCATTCCGCGAGTCAGTCGTGCCCATTCAAGCAAGCGTTACCCGATTCCCTTTGATTTGCACCATTATTTAGTCAAAATGGGTTGGGATTTTATTGATGATATTGTTTGGCTCAAATCTGAATACAGCGTTAAAAATCGTGTTGGCGGATTCCATCAGCATCGTAAACCACTAGGTTATAAACCAAACTCACTTACATAATACTTAATGGTTTATAGAAAAGAAACGACACGGCTTTTAGATTGGAATATGCGAAGTTATTCAAGCAAAATAGAGATTCGTAACAACTAATTATTATGACTCAAAAATTTACCGACCAAGATAGGAAACTTGTAATAGAGGAATTAGAAAGAATCCAAAATGTCAAATTAGAGCGAGTTAAGCCTTCAAGAAAACTTTTCAAAGATTTCAACGGAATGTTTTATCTAATTTCAGGCGGTACAGATGATTGGCACGGAATCAATGCCAGCCTGATGCAGACTTTAACGAATTATACTCAAGAAGGTGCTTTTATAGTGGTCAAAAAATTCAAGTCAAAAATGGAAATTTGTATTGGTTCTCTCTCAATTTTTATACAGAATAAAGACAATCTTTATAAAACAACCAAAGGTGGTTTTCAATTTCATTTTTTTCATACGGAAGACGGTTTGTATATTGAAGAAATTCCCGAACTTTACTGTAACAAAGTTACTGAAATCCTTTTCCCAAATCATAAGAAAGATTTAAGCCGACTCAAAGAAATCTCAAAAATCATCAACATCGAAATTCAAGATGAAGTAAAACTTTCACACTCCGATTTACAGGCAAAGTTGGTTTTAGTCGGAAGTTATTTAAATTACCGAACATTTGTTCCTACGCCGGATCAGGGAAAGATGACAATTTATGGAAAGACTTTAGGTGAATTATGTTCAGAGCAGAGTGTTCCTGACGGCTCAATTCCGGCATTGAGCCTTGGTACGGTTAAATATATTGATGTAATTTGGTTTGATGAAGAAGGTTACCCGACACACGCTTTTGAAGTTGAACACACAACCGACATCACGAAAGGACTTTTGCGGCTTTATCAGGTTCACAAGTTACGAATTAAGATGTTTATAATTTCTGAAGAACAAAACAAAGGTAAATTTGAAAGAGAAGTCGCCAAACGCCCTTTTTCAAAAATCAAAAATGAGTTTGTATTCAAAAACTACGATGAACTTGATGAATTTTTCCAATCAGTCAAAAAATTTAGCCAAATGAAAGAAAGGTTTTTAGTGAATCATGGATGACGAAATTATAACCACAGAAGCAGATTCAATTTTTTCAACAGGCGTTTTTTTGCAACCAATTAAATGTACTATTAACGGGATAGAGCAATGGCGTTGGGTCGCTGTGGGTTTTACAAATGATAGTTATTACGATGGAGAAGTCATTAACATTTACGATTACGCAGATACATTTGAAGGTTTATTTGATAATTCCGAAGAAGAATAAAATGATTAAGGAAGTTCTGAGATACTGACGCAATTTTTGCAAGAGAACTTGCTTGAACCGAACGCCTTGAAATAATTCCTTCCAGCCTATTTATTGACTCTATGCACGAACTACGCAATTTAGATTGTAGAGACAAATTAAAAGAACGCCTTGAGAGTAACACGGAAGCCCGACGGACGGTTTCGTTTTATAAATATGCACGGATTGAAAACCCGCAAGAATTTCGTGATGAGATGTTTGCTGCTTTCAAGGATTTGGGTGTAATGGGGCGCATTTACGTCGCGCACGAAGGCATCAATGCACAGGTCAGTGTGCCGGAAAAGAACTTTGAAGGGTTCAAAAATTATCTTGATTCTTTCACGTTTTTAAAAAACTTGCGGCTAAATGTTGCGGTTGATGATAACGGGAAATCTTTCTGGTTTTTGAAAATCAAGGTGAAGGAAAAAATTGTTGCTGACGGAATCGAGGATGAAAGTTTTGATGTGCAGAATCGGGGCGAATATCTGACGGCTGAAAGGTTTAATGAAATCACGAACGACCCGGAAACCGTTGTCGTTGATATGCGGAATTATTACGAATATGAAGTAGGTCATTTCGAGAACGCCGTAGAAATTCCTTCGGACACTTTCAGTCAGCAATTGCCTATGGCAGCAGAGATGTTGGAAGACAAACGGGACGCGCCCGTTGTGATGTACTGCACGGGCGGCATTCGTTGCGAAAAGGCTAGTGCTTATCTCAAACATAAAGGTTTCAAACAGGTCTTTCATCTTGAGGGCGGTATTATCAAGTACGTTCACGACGTAAAAGAAAAGGGATTAGAGAACAAATTCAAAGGCAAGAATTTTGTCTTCGACAATCGCTTTGCCGAAAAAGTAACTGACGACGTTTTAAGCAATTGCCATCAATGCGAAAACCCGTGTGACTCGCACACAAACTGCGAAAACAAAGCGTGTCATGTTCTGTTTATTCAGTGCGAATCCTGCAAGGAAAAGTTCGAGGGTTGTTGCGGCGATGAGTGCCGTGAGATTCACAACTTGCCCGAAGATGTGCAAAAAAAATTGCGAAAAGGCAAAAAGAATAACTCGACAATTTTTTGTAACAGCCGTGAGCGAAGACGTTTCTCGTAATGATTTGAAAGCCCGTAAAATCAAAGATATGTACACGACAGGCATATTGTCGCGTAGCGACATTTTGAATTTAGCCGTGTCTTTTAAGGCACGGATTACGGTTGCAAAAGTTCCGCGTCGCGTTAGCGATGATTGAATCAAAGTTATTTTCAATCGTCGCTATCGCGACGTTAAATCGTTTTGTGTTTCAAACCGTGCCTTAAAAGACACGGCTAAATTCACATTACCGCTAACGCGGTACTTCACTCTTCAATTGTTTCTATCTTTTAACTTCTCGCGCCGCTTCTTGTAACGATAGCTTCGCGCATTTCACGAACCGCTCTGTCTAATCCGACTAATACAGCGCGTGAAACGATGTTGTGACCGATGTTGAATTCCGTGATTTCGTTGATGGCGGCGACTGCGCCGACGTTGCGATACGTCAGACCGTGTCCGGCGGCAACGCGCAAGCCGTACTGAGTTCCCAAAATAGCCGCATCACGAATGCGTCTTATTTCGTTGGTGGCTTTCAAAGCACCTTCGGAATGCGAACCGCGTGCGCCTAAAGTAAGCTCTGCATATTCCGCCGTACAGAGTTCGACTTGTTGCGCTCCGATTTCATGCGAAGCTTCGATTTGTTCTTTCGTAGGGTCAATAAAAACACTTGCAATTATCCCTGTTTCACGCAAACGGCTGACAGCAGCGCGGACTATTGAAAGATTTTCTTTTACGTTCAAACCGCCTTCGGTTGTTATCTCTTCGGGTGTTTCGGCAACAAGCGTAACGCAATCGGGTTTCACTTTATTTGCAATCGTTATCATCTCTTCGGTTGCCGCCATTTCGATATTCAAATATGTTGTGACGCTTTCGCGTAGTGCGTAAAGATCTCTGTCCTGTATATGGCGTCGGTCTCCGCGAAGGTGAACTGTAATTCCGTCTGCACCCGCAAGTTCGCATATCATGGCGGCGGAAACAACGCTTGGTTCAGGCGCACGACGCGCCTGGCGGACGGTTGCAACGTGGTCAATGTTTACGTTTAATTTTGCTGTCATTTTTTATAAACCTGTAGAGAAAATCTGCGCTCGTGATTGTAACGCAGACACTGAAAATTGCCGATTAATTTTTCTAAAAGTTTTCGGATAAAATATAATCCGTGTGAAAATGCATTTCGCTGAGTTATGCTCCGAAATAATAAAAACGATTTTTCCGATGCCGAACTATTGGTGCTCTTTCTAACAGAGCCACAAAGAGCGTGGGAAATTTTCATAGACAGATACGCTGATATTATCTTCAAAACTCTGCAACGCTCAGGCTTTGATTATGACCAAGCGATGGAGCGTTTTGTTTATATTTGCGAAAAGCTTTGCGAACAAAATTTCAGACGTTTGAAAACAATTCAATATACGGGCAATCAAGGCGAACTCACGCCCTGGCTAAAACAGGTTGTAGCACGTCTTTCCATAAATTGGACTTGGTCAGAGGATGGACGCAACAGGCTTTTCAAAGCTATTTCAAATCTTTCAAAACGAGAACAGAAAATCTTTGAACTCTATTTTCGGCGCGGACTTTTGCCTTCTGAAATTCACGAACAACTTTTGTTGGAGCATGAAAAACAGTTGGAACTTGCAGATGTCTTTGAATCTCTGGAAAACATTTTTGCTCACCTGAGTGATAACAAACTCTGGCGTTTGATGAGTCAACTGAATCGCACACGACAAACCCTCTCTTTCGACGCAACCGATGAAGAAACCGGAATAAAGTTTGAACCGATTGATGATTGTGACAACCCCGAAGAAATGTTAATTCGCAACGAAGATAATAAAATTTTTGAAAACGCTTTAGAAAGTTTATCAGTGAAGGAAAAGCTCGTCCTGGAATTTCGCTATGAAGAAACCATGTCCGTTAAAGAGATTTCGGAGATTTTGAAACTGGAAGAACGCGAAGTAAAAAACCTGTTAAAGTCTTCTTTTTACAAACTGCGTAAAATTTTGTTTCGCAGTTAAATTTGTGTCTGTTGTAGATAAATGATGACCAAATCGTGTTTTACAAAAGAAACTAAAATCGCATTTCTCTCTGACGCATTGCCTTACGAGGTGCGTGAAAACGCCGAATCTCACCTGGCGTCATGTCGTGCCTGTCGTCATCAAATGGTGATTCTTTTTGAAGAATCAAACCAGGATGACAAACCATTTTTCACACCCGAAACATTAAGGGAAAAAGCAAAACAAATTCCTCTTCAGGAAACTTCTGAAAAGAAAAGTGTCTTTAACGCTTTCTTTGCTTTCTTCCGACAACCATTAGCAATTACGGTCGGCGGCGCCGCGTTATTGTTTATCTCTTTAGCAATGTTTTTTGTTTTGCGCGAACAAATCACTTCTTCGCAAAACTCTGAACGCGAAAAATTCAGACAGGGAAATAGTTCAACAAACAAAATAGAACTTTTATCACCGTCGGCAAACGCGCAAATCTCAACAGAGCAAATCGAATTCCGCTGGTCTGTTTTTCCAAATGCAAAGGGCTACACGATTTATGTTCTGGACGAAAAAGGTGACATCATTACAGAACAAACCACCGATAAAGAATCGTTTTCGCTCGCCGTTTCTACATTTCGTTTGACGAAAGGCAAACATTATTTTTGGTTTGTGAAAGCAAAACTCGCAGACGGTATAATAAAAGACTCGGACACGATGAAGTTTACAATTTTGAAGTGATATAAAAACCACAGATAGACACAGATGAACACAGCTTTTGATTTATTTTCATCGCAACTGATTAGGTCATCAACCATCGGTTGAAAAGGGTGTTCATATTTGTAGCCCGCAATGCTAATCGTGCGACTGAGGATTCGTAACATCGGAGTTATCGAAGATAACGACATACTTTTTCAGTTTGATTTTTATGTCGCCATTTTCAACGGCTCAAAATCTCTCTTTAATTTCCCCATAGTTGCACTATGGGCTACGAATATATCGCTGTCTTCGACAGCTAAAACCAATTCCTGATTATAGTTTTTGAATTATTATCACTTGACCTAATCAGTTACTTTTCATCTATGTTCAACTGTCACTGTCTTTAGCAGTATAAGAACACATAAAGAAATAGAATGGGATGTTTTATTCAGTCGCAAATAATGACAGATTGATTGATTTTATTTGAATCCGGGTTCAATCTGCTTTTATCTGCGGTTATAATCATCCATACAATCTTGTGCGTTTCGATTTGGTTCAAACTGTGCGTGTCTTTTTTACAAAATGGCGTATTACTTTAGTTGTCATTTTTGTTTTGTTGGCGACGTGTTGGTTTTCGCGCGGAATCATTGCTTCATTATTTCTCAATCGCGGTGTAACGGCAAAAAATGAATGGCGTTTGACAACTGCTGACAGCTACTTTGATTGGTCGCTTTTTTTTGAAGAAAACTATCAAGCACGCCTTGAAAAAGGCATTTGTCTTCAGCTTCGCGGCGATTTTCTCACATCACAAAAAGAGTTTGACACTCTGTTGAAAACCGATTTGAAAGATAAGAATCTGCTATCGAAACTTCACAACTCGATTGGCATAAACCGTTATTCTTTCAATGAACCCGATGCCGCAATCGAATCTCATGAACGGGCACTGGAATTTGCGCGACTCGCAAAGAACCGTCGGCTTGAAGCCGAAACATTGATTGATTTAAGCCGCGTGTTTTATCACTCAAAAGGAAGATTCGATGACGCAATCAATAACTTAGAACAAGCAAAATCTATAGCTAAAGAGATTTCGGACGAGAAAATTCTAGCCGCCTCCTTGAGAAACCTTGGCGTTGTAATCTGGTGGTTCAAAGGTGAATTGGACAGACCGCTCAAAGAATTTTATCTGCCCGCTCTGGAACTCTATCGAAAACAGAACGACCAGCGCGGCACAGCCACTATGCTCACACTAATCGCTATGGTTTTTAATAACAAAGGCGACGCATATCGCCTCATGCAATATCAAAACGAGAGCATAGAAATTCAGAAACGGATAGGCGACGAAGCCGGTTTGTGCGATTCGTATATGTCTCTGGGCATTTTGTATAGCGGAACGGGAAATTACCGAAAAGCAAGAGAGTTTTTAAGCAAAGGTCTTGAGATAGCCGAACGAACCGGTTATCGGCTGGCACAAAACGACTTTCAGGCATTACTTGCTAATGTTCATCTTAACTTAAACGAATTCGACGAAGCAGTAAAACTTTATGACCCTCAGTTCCAACACAAAATAAAGGATTCGGTTCTCTCAAACTATACATTGAAATCGGTTGCAAAGTGTTACCATCTCAAAGGCGATTATGAACAGGCACTTTCGCTCTATGAACGCGCATTGCAGGTTCACGAAAAAGCAGGTTTGCCGGATGCGAGATTCAAGGCAAATGCACTTTTGCATAGTGCGGAATGTCACATCTCTTTGGGTAATTGGCAACACGCCGCAAAATATATGGAACGTGCAGATGAAATTTTTCAACAAGTTGACACTCATTCCGAAGGCGATATTCAACCCGCACTTGTACGCGCCACGCTCGCTCAACATGCAGGAAAGTACGAAGAGTCAATAAAACATTTTCAGGACGCGCTCGAAACCGAATTAAAGATTTTCGCAACTGCAAGAACAAACTTTCTTATTCCGTTGCACGCGAAACTTTATGAGCGGCTTTTTAAGTTTCTGTTTGATAACAATTGCAATAACGCGACCACCTGTAACCAACTTGCATTTAGCTTTCTTGAAAATATGCGTTATCGCTCATTGAGAAACTTTTTGATTCAAGTGCGCGAGAGACGTGAAGGAACGCCCCTGGCAAATGAAAAAGAATTGAAAGAGCGTATCGAAACCCTTTCCCGCAAACTTAGACAACAAGACAGCAACACAACGCGGGAAGAATTGCACAAAGCATATAACGATTACGAAAATCTTACTCTGCAATCACAATTGGAACAGCCGCAGTATCTGGCAATCCGCTCTGCGAAACCCGTTACGATTTCCGAAATTCAAAACAAACTTTCACCCCGGACAGTGCTTATGGAATTTGTTTTCGCCGGCGAAAATGTTTTTGCTTTGTTAATAACAAAATCGAGCCTTCAAAGCGTTCTGCTACCGATTTCCAAAAGCAAACTTTCGGCTAAAACGAAACTCTTTCGTTCTTTAATTTTTACCGACGGGGTAAATGCAAATGATTGGATTCCTGTCTCTGAAAGTCTGCGTGATGCTTTGATTGAACCGCTTGAACAAAAGGATTTGTTGCGCGACGTGAACACAATCGGATTTATTCCGCAGGGCTTTCTTCACGGCTTGCCGTTTGCGGCATTGACGCAACAAGTAGGAAACAACACAAAGTTTTTGATTGAAGACTATTCGCTTTTCCAAACGCCGTCTGCAACATTTTATTCCAATAACGCCGAGTCCGTATCAACGCAATTTTCCACGCTTGCATTCGGACGCAACAATTCGACAGATGAAAATTTACCGACACTGGATTTCGCGGAAGATGAGGCGCGCTTTGTTGCACAAACCATGAACGGAACGGCGTTGGTAAGCAAACAAGCGACGGAAACCGAAATCAAGCAACGTGTTCACAATTTTGAGCTATTACATCTTTCAACGCATTCCGTTTCAGAAAACGAGATGCCTCTTTTCTCCAGACTTTTATTTGAACCGACAAAACAGGATGACGGCAATTTAACTGTTAGAGAAATTTTTGAACTAGGGTTGAAAACAAAACTCGTTGCTTTGAGTGCGTGTGACACCGGACAAAGTTATTCTGCAAGCGGCAATGAATCAAACGACCAAGACCGAATTGGATTGATTGAGGCTTTTCTTCATGCAGGTTCACAGAGTGTTCTTGCAAGTATGTTTCCTGTCAGCGACAAACCAACTGCAGAGTTAATGACCACCTTTTATAAAAACTTACAAACCTACAACAAAGCGGATGCACTTGCACAAACTCAACGCGCAATGATTCGTGATGTCAAACTAAAACACCCGCGTTATTGGTCTCCTTTCGTAATTGTTGGTTCTGACAATTAGATTTATCAAAAAAAATTCAACTATTTTCTCTCTCAAAATCAAAAAACTGTCTGTTGATTGAAATTGATAAAGTTTTTATGCGCGAAAGCATTGAAGGAGTCCCGAGATGAAAAAGTATCGTCCCCTTTTTGTATTTTTGTTGTCCGTCAGTTTTCTATCAACGAATCTGGCTTTTACTTTTCATACAAACACAAAAAGTGAGAATGCCGTTGCAGGTTCTTTGATTCAAAGAGAAGTTAATTTTAATTTCCCGACTTATCTCCCTTTTTCAAACAAATCGCAAACACGGATTCCGCCTTTCATGGTTTGGTCTTCTTTGAGCCAACGCGATTTGGAAGCCTGCTTGCCGCAAGGTGCAACAGCACAAGCGCAACGCGACGGCGGTTTTTTGATTTCGGGCTTAACTGACTACATATCTTTCGGTGTGCATCTGGGAGTTCAAACCGGAAGAAAGCGTGCGGATTTTCCGCGTTTCAGTCGTGAAGGCGGACGCGATCCCGGACCACCCGATAGACGAATCAAAGACCAGATACTCTCAATGGCTCATATCATCGTCAACCTAATCTATCGCCCTCAGTGGCGCGGTAGAGCCGGTGGCAATTTTCCGCCCGGTCCGATTCCTTCGCCCGAGGAAGTTTATAAATTATTGCCAAACGGTTGGAATCTAAACGGACCCGTTCCACAACCTGACGGCGACGGCGGCGACTGGACAGAAGCGTGTTCCCGGATAACGCCTTGCGTTCGACCGCAAGAACCTACGCCCGAAACCGCACCTGATTGCAAAGCTGAACTGGATAAAATTGATGAACTACTAGATAAAATAAAAGCAGTTGAAGACAGCATAGAAGAGGGGAAAAACATACTTTCTTGGTTACAAAAAATTAAAGCGGCATCAGATGTTCTTGATGACATATTGGCTGCATTGACTTTGATTGCAGGTCTGACTGCCCCTATCGCTTTGACACCGGGAACCGCGACAATTGCAATTGCGGGCGGAGTTGCCGGAATCACAGCGGGTCTCGCAACTGTCGCAGGATCATTGCTTATCTACTTAATCAAGAAACTCTTTGACGTTACTATTTTGAACCCTCTTATCAACTATGTGAAAAGCCAACTCGCGGAGTTGAACACCGCACTTGACAGCCTCAACACGGATTTGCAAAATGCTCTGAAAGACTTGCAAGCCTGCAAGACAAAAGCGGCAGAAGTAAAACAGAAAAACACCGAGGCGTTTCAAAAATTTATTGCTGTTGACTTGCCCGCTTTTTACAAATGTCTAAAACAGCGCAAATGCAAACGTCGATGGGTCCCGAAATAATTTATTGAATTTTTTGAGTACTAACTTCAGATGGCTGTGTTCGGACTCAGCTATCTAAAGTTGGTACTCAAAATTTTTTTCAGGTGAAAAGCTTTGAGCGGCGAGCATGTCACCGCAAAACAAAGCGATAACAAGTTATCGAACTCCAAATTTTTAAGTGACTGAGTAGTCACGAAAATCCAATTTTTTACAAAAAACGAGGAAGAGAAAATGGCACAAGTTTTTTGGGCGGCGCGTGATTTGGACGGAATGTTTGCAGGCAATCACTCTTTCATTTTGATTTATCTAAATCAGAACGAGTCATTGATACGAACAAAACCGGAATCTGAAAACGGAACTAAATTTGTCACTCTGGGTGGTCACCTCAAGGGTGGCAATCTTATTTTTATTGCAAATCAACAAGCCGATGTGCAATGCGTGAAAGAAGTCCTTAACCCTTCACTTGCGGGTTTTTGGTCGGACTTTGATATGGAAGAAAACAGGATAACCCCGCCATCCGGCGGCGGTTGGAGTTTTGCTATCAAACTCGAAGAACTCGCCTACAAATATGAAAGCAACACTGCTACAAAAACCCAAGAATACGGTTTGCTGAATTTTAACTGTGCAACTTGGGTGAACACACTGTTAAAAGTCGCCGGAGTTTCTCAATCCGAAAGAATCAAAACCGGCGAATTCAGCGGAGTAGATTGGGGCGAAGAAGATTTATTGGACGAAAGTCTCTTCAAGTAATAGTCCAAAAACCGGAAATAATAGTGTTTATCAACAAAACAAAAAATTGAAGGAGAAATTAAATGAAACGAGTAATTTTAGCTTGTATCTTTGTTTTTATTTCAGTTCTTTGGTTCAACACCGAATTAGCCAAAGCACAAAATCAACAGATAACCGTAACCAGAGAGTTGAGAATCGGCTTTGATACAGCGAGTAGCACTTGGGCGTATAACTGGTACATCAAGGTTAAATGTGGCGGACGCCCACCAAAAGAGGGGTTTCATTTTTTATCCTCTTGGCTTCCAATCAATCAAGGTTAAATGTGGCGGACGCCCACCAAAAGAGTTTGATTTGACGATTGAACAATACATAGACCTTTACTCTGAGGCTGTGGATGCGGCTTTGGAAGCCGGAAAAGCCAAGGAAACATTTTCATCAAAACAAAAGAAAAACGGAACAGTCTTTACAGAATTTATGAAGGTTTCAACCACATATCAAGGCAAGTGCGTCATGCCTTAAAAAGAATGAGGGGATGTTATATAACCGGAAATTCCGAATTAGCCGAATTACATATTGGAGAAGCTTGAAATGAAAAACTTTATCATTGCTTTGATAATCGTTCTTGCAGTTTCATCATTCATCCACGCTCAATCATTCGACTGGGCAATCACATCACAGGGAAAACTTGTTGATGAAGGAAATGCCGTCTGTATGGACTCGGAAGGAAACAGTTACATAACAGGTTATTTCTCAAGCAGTTCGTTTTTGCTTGGGAAATTCACATTAAGTAATTCATCTGCAAATCCCGTAAATCCACAGAACAGCGATATGTTTGTCGCCAAAATTGATAAGACAGGAAAAGTTTTATGGGCAATGCAATCCAACAGAATCGGTCAAGAAAAAGGGATAGACATTGTTTGCGACAAAACAGGACACATTGTTGTCGCAGGGATTTTCAAAGGCGCGAAAGCCGCATTCGGCACAACTGAACTTACAAATCCAAGTTCCGGTTCATTCTCTGTTTGTAACTGATTAGTTCTACTTTGTCAGAATAAAATAACTGACGAATTGTGGTTTTTAGCCCGTGAATACGGGCGATAGCACCCCGCTTCGCGGGTTAAATCAAATAAGTTCAGTAATATCA
>Ga0187894_10005725_pt1 | contig 12501 bp, 9 predicted proteins | sample GBC1701081metaG_FD_136650 | JGI IMG/M metagenome (GOLD analysis project Ga0187894, IMG submission 136650) | White microbial mat communities from a lava cave in the Kipuka Kanohina Cave System on the Island of Hawaii, USA - GBC170108-1 metaG ... | reverse complement strand
TCACCTCGGGGCTCCTTCCGGTCTGGGTTGTCTGAGCAACTCCCCAGATACCGGGAGCCCCGGGTGGTTACAACCTACCTAGCGTTCACAGCTAGCGCCCGCCGTCCTTCGGGTCCTCGCCCTCGCCGCACCCTTCGCCGGTGTCCTTCTCGCCGCAACCGCCATCCTCCTTCGGCGGTTCGGCGGTGCCCTCGTCCGCGGGCTTCTCCGCGTCGCCGGGCGGCGGGGGCTCCTCGCCGGGCTTCTCGTCTTCGCCGGGCGGCGGAGGCGTCTCCTCGGCAGGCCCCTCCCCTTCCCCGGGCCCCTTCTCCTCCTCCTCCTCCTTGGGCTTGAGGCGCAGGTCCGAAAGCTCCTTCCGGATCTGGCTCGCCGTGTAGTCGCGGACGAGGAACACGAATCCCGCGCGCGTCTTCTCCTCGGCGTTCTCGATCTTGTCCTCGGGGCCGACGCGGATCGCGTAGTAGTCCTCCGACTTCGCCTCTCCGGAGTAGTCGTACTGGGTGCGGGAGACCTTCTTCCCGATCTCGATCCTCCGGTCGAAGGTCACGTATTCGTCCTTCTCCTCGCCCTCCTTGGCCTCGCCCTCCTTCGGCGCGGGCTTCTCGACCTTCTTCCGCAGCTTCATCTCGAGCGTGGTCTCGGGCTCCTCGAGGCCGTACTCCTTCTTCACCTCGTCGAACGGACCGAGCACGTCGTAGAGGGTCAAGCGGCGCACGACGGAGAGGATGCCGTCCGCGACGTCGGCGTCGGCGGGCGCGGGCTCCTTGCCGTCCTCGATGAGCTCCCACTTGTCCTGCGCCTGCTTCACGACCTTCGCGTCGTAGACGCCGGGGCGTTTGAGCGAGATCTGCTCGACTTCCGCGCTGCCGAGGTCCCAGATGGCGGTGTCCACCCACTTCGTCGAGAGGTTCTCGGTGTAGTTGTGCCAGTCGAAGCCCGAGGGGCCGGACGCGTACGGGTCGTTCGAGATCGGCACGTTCTGTTCCTTCGAGAGCACCGTGTGCGTGCGGTAGACCGTGTCGTCGCCCGCCTTCCGCACGAAGAACTCGGAGTACCCCTGCTTCGGGTTCTTCCCGACGTAGAACTCCGCGATCGGCGCGCCGTCCCGGATCACCCGGACGAGGCGGCTGCCCTTCTCGTCGGTGCGCGTGCTCTCCTGCATGGCGGCACTCGTGCCCACCGCGTTCTCCTTGCGGAGGCTCGAAACGCCGTCGAGGAAGCGGTCCACCTCGGCACGCTTCACCGGGTAGCCGCCCGCGGACGCGAGCGACCAGTCGGAGCCCTTCCCCTCCCGGGAGATGGTCCACGCGGTGCCGCTCGGGCCGCCGGACATCTCGATCCGGTCCACGAGCTCCCGGTTGAAGTCCGGGAAGAGCAGCGGCGCGGGGCCCGTGGGCTTGTCCTTCGGCGAGCCGCGGCCGAGGAGCCAGAGGCCCACGGCGAGGCCCAGGACGCCGAGGAGGATGAGGTTGCCGCGGCTCATGAGTCGTTGCCTCCGTCCTTGAGGCTCAGGGGGGGCTGCGGGGGCGGGATGCGGACCGGGCCCGACCGGTTCGCGGCGCGCACGACCCAGATGACGGCGCCGCAGACCCAGATGAAGAGGATCGGGAGGACGATGTTGACCCAGCGGGCGCGTTTCTCGCTCGCCTTCCGCTGCTGGCCCAGCTCGTCGATGCGCCGCCGGAACGTGGCCTCGTCGATGTCGCCCTTCTCGGCGTCCTTCCGGAGCGCCGCGGCGGCCTCTTCGAGTTTCTTGTCCACGAGGCCGCGGTCCGTGTACCGCTTGGCGCGGAGCGCGATCAGGTCCTCCGAACCGGCGAGCCAGTTCACGAGGTTCAGCGCGAGGGAGGCGGTGACCTCGGCGCGCTCGCCGCGGCCGCCGAGCACGATGTCGGAGACGAAGATCGAGTTGCCGACCACGACAAGCTGCGTGGGCGACTCGCTCCCCTTGACCACGTCGGGCCCCTGGGGTGCCTCCGGCTTCTTTTCCTCGGCGGCGGGCTTCCCCTCGCCCGCAGGGTCGCCCGCGGGCGTCCCCTCGTCCGGCTTCTCCTCGTCCGGTTCCACCTCCCCCTCCTTCTTCGTCGCGATCGACGGCGGCACGGGCCGCTCCGCGTAGTACGACGTGAAGGACCCGTCGAGGGCGACGACCACGGGGCTCGACATGAGGTCGCTCCGCGAGGGGCCGTCGGACTCGGGGTTCAGGGTGCGCATGTCGATCCGGTGCAGGTCCTTCCAGCGCCACGATTCGGCCGCGTGGGAGCGGATGAGGACGGTGGCCTTCTTGCCCTCGAGACGGTTCTCGAGCACGTCCACCGGGTGCGGCCAGTAGAGATCGACGGACTTGAGCTTCTGCACGGCCGGGTTGTCCCGGTCGTACGCCTCGTCGAGGCCGAAGATCGGCCAGAACCAGTTGGGGACCGGGACGCTGACCTGCATGTTCCCGAGCTCCGGCACCGTCTGGGGCACGCGGATCTCGTTCGTGTTGAAGAGCTGACAGACGAACTCGTTGGGCACGCGGAGCCCGTGGTGCTCGAGCCACCCGTCGAGGCCCGTCTTGAACGGCTCGTAGGCGAAGCGGCCGTCCCAGCCCTGGTCGAGCGCGCCCTCGGTGATGAAGAAGAGCACGCGGCCGCCCTTCATGAGGTACTGGTCGAGGCGGAAGACCGCGACGTCGGTGAACTCCCTCGGGCGGATCACGAGGAGGAGCGGGACCTTCTTCGGGTCGAGGTCCTCGCGGTCGAGATCGACGTCCTCGATGTCGAAGCTGCTCCCGAGTTTCGAGCGGAACTCGTTGAACTCGGGACGCGGCTGCTGCTGTCCCATCATCGGGTTGCCGCGGCTCTCGCGCTCGAGGTAGCCCGTGAACCCGATCTTCGGCCTCTCGTGCGAAAGCTCCCAGATCTTGCCGGAGAGCTCGCTCTCGAGCACCGAGAGGCCGTCGTACCCCTCCGGGTAGCGCTCGGCGATGTTGATCACCTGGGGCGCGCGGTCGCCGTAGATGAGGACGATCGAGCCGTAGACCTGCTGCTGCGAGGCCCCGGTGGCCTCGCGGATGAGGATCGGGATCTCCCGCACGCCGTAGCTCTGGGCCTCGCTCTTCGCCGACGCGCTCTCGAGCGGGTCGTAGCGCTCGACCTTGATCTTGCCCTGGCCGTGCGCCTCGTACTCGGCGAGGATGTCGAAGACCTGCCGCTGCATCGGCTGGATCCACTCCGGGATGCGCCCGCTGAAGTAGGCGCGGATCGTCAGCGGATCCTCGAGCGTCGAGGCGATCCTGTGGCTCGCGGGGGAGATCGAGAAGCGCTGGTCCCTGGTGAGGTCCCAGCGCGCGACCCAGTTGTCCACGGCGAGGAAGCCGAAGACGAGGACGAGGAGGAGGAGCGCCGTCCGGAGGACGACGCGCCCGAGGATGTAGTCGCGAAACTGCGTGTGGCGCCCCATGACTACCTCCACCTCCGCAAGTCGATCGCGCGCACGTTCAGGTAGAGGAAGAACCCGGTCATCGCGACGAAGTAGTAGACGTCCCGGATGTCGATCACGCCGCGGCCGATGGACTGGTAGCGGGTGGTCGGGCTGATCGCCCGCGCGAACGTCGCGGCCCAGCCGCCCGGCGTGAACTCGTCGCTGACGATCGGGTGACCGACGAGGACGAGGGCGAGGAGGATGATCGCGCCGACGAGGAACGAGACGATCTGGTCCTGCGTGAAGGACGAGAGGAACATGCCGATGGAGATGAAGGTCGCGCCGAGGAAGATCGCGCCGAGGTAGCCGCCGATCATCGGGCCCCAGTCGAGCGGCCCGTGCGACGCCACCGTGTAGGGGACGTAGAAGGTCATCACGGCGCACAGGAACACGAGCGTGAGGCCGGCGAGGAACTTGGCAAGGACGATGTGCCACGTCTCGATCGGCGACGTGAGCAGGAACTCGATCGTCCCCTGCCTGCGCTCCTCCGCCCACATCCGCATCGTGAGCCCCGGGATGACGACCGAGAAGGCGATCGGGAAGAGCCCGAAGAACCCGTCCATCGTCGCCTGGGCGACGGCGAAGAAGTCGCGGAAGAAGAAGAAGGTCACGAAGAAGACGAAGACCGACAGGAACGTGTAGGCGATCGGCGAGAGGAAGACCTGCCGGATCTCCTTCCACGCGAGGTTCAGGACGCTAAGCATCGGAACCTCCCGGAGCCGCGTCCCGGGGAGCCTCGTTCCGGTCCCCCCCGGCCCCCTTGGTCAGCGCGTGGAACGCCTGCTCGAGGCTCCCGTGTTCGCGTCGGAGGTCGCCGGCGCGCGTGTCCGCGACGATCCGCCCCTTGTCGATGATGATCACGTGGTTGGAGAGGGCGTCCACCTCCTGCAGGATGTGGGTCGAGAGGATGATCGTCTTCGCCTCCGCGAACCTGCGAATGAGGGAGCGCACGTCGAGGATCTGGTTCGGGTCGAGGCCCGCGGTCGGCTCGTCGAGGATCAGCACCTCGGGGTCGTGCAGGATCGCCTGCGCGAAGCCGACGCGCTGCTTCTGCCCGCGCGACAGGACGCCGATCGGCCGCTTCCAGAACGAGTCCAGGTGGCACATGTCCGCGACCCAGCCGAGCCGCCCCGGGCGGTCCGCCCGCCGGACGCCGCGCAGGCGCGCGGTGAAGGCGAGGAACTCGTTCACCTGCATGTCGTAGTAGAGCGGCGTCGTCTCCGGGAGGTAGCCGAGCCGCCGCCGGACCTCCAGGGGGTGGTCGGCGACATCCGCTCCGGCGACCGAGGCGCTTCCCGCCGACGGCGAGATGTACCCGGTGAGGATCTTCATCGTGGTGGACTTGCCGGCGCCGTTCGGCCCGAGGAACGCGAGGATCTCGCCCTTGGGCACGGAGAACGAGACGCCCTGGAGCGCCGCGAACGTCCCGTAATACTTCGTGAGTCCCGATACCTCGATCATGGAGCCTCCCGCACCTCCCTACGTATACGCGGGCGGCGCGCCCCGGAGCCAAGAGCCCCGGGACGCGCTTTGGTGGACCTGAGGAGATTCGAACTCCTGACCTCTTCATTGCGAACGAAGCGCTCTACCAATTGAGCTACAGGCCCGCCATGAAGCCCCACAGTATAGCGGCGGTCCAAGGGGCCGGAAAAAGTGCCCCGCGCGGCGACAATGGGCCCGGAATGCGGCGCGCGGCGGCGCTCCTCCTCGCTTCGTTCGCCCTCGGACAGGACAAGGACGGGCCCGCGGAGAGCCGCCTCGACGAAGGGAACCGGAAGGCGGCGGAAGAGGTCCGCCGGACCTTCGCCCGGGAAGGGACGGACCTCGCCGCGCAGCTCCGGGGGCTCCGGAAGGAGGACCTGATCGTCGTCGGGGGCCTCTTCGACTTCGTCCAGGAGGTGCTCACGGCCCATCGGGTCGGCCACACGGTGATCACGCCCGCCGAGCTTGAGCACCACCCGCTGCCCGAGCCCGAGCGCAAGGTCTTCGTCCTCAACTGCCACCTGATCGACCGCACGTTCACCGCGTCGATGCCGCCGCACGCCCGCGCGACGGACGGGGAGGCGGACCGGACGCTCGAGCGCGTCATCGCGGAGGCGGGACTCGAGGGCGACACGTCCCCCGGCAAGGCCATCCGCGACCGCTTCGCGGAGGTCAAGCACTTCGCGGGCAGCGACTACACGGAGCGGGGGCTCGCGCGGCTCGGCGACGCCGTCCGCGCCGGCGCGTGGGCGATGTCGACCGACTGGGCCGTCCTCGTCTGGGAGAAGGCGCTCCCGCGGACGCTCCGCTGGACGGGGCGGACGACGTTCGAGGAGACGATCGAGGTGCAGCCGGCGCTCGCGGGCCGCCGCCACGCGCTGCTCGAGGGCGTCTTCCTCGAGCCGAAGGCGCGCTGGTGGATCGAGACCGAGTCGTACCTCTTCGCGGTCGAGGGCCGCCACACGGTCCTCGTGGACAGCACGCAGCTCGGGGCGAGGTACGGCGGCAACCGGAACGTGGTCGTCCTCGCGGAGGCGGGCAAGGGACAGGTGCTCCACGCCCTCGCGCACGCCTACCTCGTGCGGGGCAAGGAGCGCGACCTGTGCGCGATGCAGAAGCTGCTCGTGAACCTGCTCCTCGCGAAGTCCCTCGCGAACGTGAAGAAGGGGGGCGCGGGGGGCAGCGGCGACTAGACACTATGCATTGTGTACAGTGAAGACGCATGCGGAGAGTGGGCGCAGCCCTGCTGCTCGTGCTCTGCGTCGGTTGCGCGACGCCCGACCGCCATCACGACCTGCGGACGCCGGATCCCGTGAGGGCGACGCAGGGGGACGAGGCCTTCGCGTGCCTCATGCAGGTCATCTACTGCCTCGGGGTCTGGCTCGGCCCGAAGACGTGAGAGCTGTTCCCACGCTCTGAGCGTGCGGCCCCCGAGGCCCCCACCCACCGCGCTACGCGTGGACGTGCGCGCCGAGCAGCTTCTGGAGCTTGTCCTTGTACCGGTCGGACTTGCCCAGCCAGTCGAACCGGCACGCGATCTCGGTGCCGGCGGGATCCTCGCGCACGCGGAGCACCTCGCCGAGGAAGTAGAGCGGCTCATCGAACCCGGGCACTGCGATTTCGACGGCGAGATGGTCGCCCACCTGCGCCGCGGTGTCGGGGCTCACGAAGCTGATGCCCCCGAGGCTCACGTCGTTCGTGAACCCCGGCACCTCGCGCCCCTGGCCCCCGCAGATGCCGAAGCGCACCTTGAACGAGGCGTTGAGGCGGGGGTAGTCGCGCCGGTCGAGGCCCGGTTCGGTCTCCTTCGACGATCCCACGCTTCCCTTATCGGCTGGATTTGGAACCGGTAGAATCGCGGTGGTGCTCCTGGCGCTGATCCTCCGGCTCCTTGCGCCCGCGGGGGGAGTCGAGGAGGCGGAAGCCAAGGCGGCACAAGCACTTAGGGAGGGACGGGTCGCCGACGCGTTGGCGTCCTACGAGGAGGCGATCCGGGCAGCGGGCGACACCCCGACCAAGCTGCGCCTCCGGGACCTCTACCGCGCCGCGGGCTGGGCGGAACCCCGCCCCGCGAGCGGCGCCGAGGAGTTCGATCTGCAGAACCACGTCCGCGAGGAGAAGCTCCGCGTCTACGGCGCGGCCGCGGACGGGTTCGAGGGCGCGGACCGGATCCAGGCGGCGATCCTCCTGCGCCGGGTGCTCCTCGATCTCTCCGGCGGCGACCGCACGGACCGCGGGAAGGCCGAGGCGGGCAAGCTCAACACCCTCGTGCGCAGGCTCACGGAGTCGCCGACGCCCGAGGACAAGGAGGCGGTCGAGAAGATCCTCCGCGCGCACAAGAGCGGGGAGGGCCTTCTGAAGGCGGGCGGGAAGCTGCTCGAGGAGCGTCGGTACCGCGCGGTCGTGCGCCTCGCCCAGGAGATGATGTTCGGCGCCTTCGACCAGGAGATCCAGAACCGGGCCCTCGCGCTGCGCAAGGAGGCGGAGGACGCGGCCGCGGCGGATCTCCCCGCCGCGGACAAGGAGGCCGTCCGGAAGGTCCTCGAGGACGAGCGGTTCGAGCGGCTCGACGTCGCGCGGTCGCGCCACTTCCTCTTCCTCGGGCCGCAGGAGTTCGTGAAGGCCCTCACGCCCGGGGAGCGCACGCTCCTCGACCTCGCCTACATCTTCCAGTCGGCCCTCGCGGGGCAGCCGCTCACGGCCGACGGCGTGCGGATCGTCATCTACTACCAGGAGACGTTCGACTTCGGCGGCGGTCTCGCGATCGCCGGCGGGAAGCTGATCCGGATCGGCAACCGCGCGATCGCGCGGCCCATCGCGGGGATGCTCCACTACCACGAGCTCGGCCACTGCATCTTCGGACGCGGCTGGCTGCACGACGGGTTCACGGAGGGGCTCGCGGACTTCGCCGCGGGCTTCTCGCTCGACCTGCTCGGCGAGACCGAAGCCGCCCAGGGCTTCGTCACCGACGCGCGCGACCAGTTCGTCCGTTTCTACCTCGGACGGGACGTGCGCTACTTCGACATCCAGCCCTACCGCCCGTCGGCCGGCTTCCTCTTCAGTTTCCTTCCGCCCGGCGAGGCACCCTTCGACTGGTCGCCGTACCGGCGCGTCTTCCACCGGATGCGGGATGCCCAGTTCGGAGCGTGGCCCGAGCAGGAGCACCAGCTCATGCGCTACTTCGGCTACCTGCTCGCCGAGGAGTACGGGCTCGACGCGCTCGACCTGCTCCGGGAGTGGGGCTGGCCCGTGTCGCGCGGCGACTTCGTCCGAGTGCCCGGCGAGGCGGACGGGCTTCTCGCCGACACGAAGCGCGGCGACTTCATCGCCGACCGCGACGACACGCTGGCCGAGGATCTCAGCCTCCGCGTGCTCGCCGCCGAGGCGAGCGGCGCGCTCGCGGCACGGGCTCGTTTCACGCTGCTGCGGATCGCGGCGGGGCGCAACGACGCCGCCGAGACGGACCGGTTGCGCGGCGAGCTCGGGATCGTTCCCGCATACCTCGTCCTCGGCCCCTTCCACGCGCGCGGCCGCACGGCCCACGTCGTCCTGCCGCCCGAGACGCGCGTCGCCCCCGGTGCCCCCGTGCAGATCGGCACCGAATCGGCGACGTGGAAGCCGGCGAAGATGGAGCCGACGGGCTACGTGAACCTGCGCGACCAGGGGTTCGCCTATCCCGAGCAGGCGTGCGCGTTCGCGCTCGCGTACGTCCGCGCCGAGGCGCCGGCGCCCGTCCGCGTCTGGACCGGCAGCGACGACGGCCACACCCTCTACCTGAACGGCGAGCTGCTCGAGAAGCGCGCGACCAGCCGCGGCTTCCGCTTCGACGACGACTTCGCGGACGGGGAGATCCTGCCGGGATGGAACCGGCTCCTCCTCAAGGTGCACAACGGGGACGGGAACTGGGGCTTCCTCTGCCGCGTGACCGACCGCACGGGCCAGCCGGTCCCCGGCCTCCGCTTCTCCGCGGAGGACCGGGAAGCGGACGCGCCGCGCCCGCCGTCGCCGAAGACGAAGCCGGTCCAGGTCGTCGCGGACGACTTCAAAGGCGCGCTCGCCGGGGCGCGCTGGCGGACCGGCGTCGGCACGTTCGACACGCAGAACGGGCGCCTCCGTCCGCGAGGGGCCGCGCAGGCGGGCCTCTGGGAGCGGTTCCGCGTCGACCCCGACCACCCGAAGGACGGGCCGGCGAACATCCTCTGGCTCGTCGATCCCGAGCTGCCGCGCCTGGACTCGTTCGACCTCGAGCTGGTCGTGTCGGCGCCGGGCAAGGACGCGCTGCCCGCGAAGTTCGGGCTGACGGTGGACGGCGAGAACGAGAACGACGGCCAGAGCGGCCACACGTTCGTGATCGACGTCGACGACGGGAAGCTCCGCTGCCACTGGTACCGCTACGACCAGCTCCTCTACCTCCAGCCGGGGGCTGCGGTGAAGCCCGCGGAGGAGTACCACGTGCACCTCCGCCGCCTCGGCCGCAAGTGGCGGCTCGCCGTCAACGACGTCGCGCTCTTCGACGAGGTGGACGCCCCGCGGCTCCCCGCGGCCGGCTTCGGGATCCTCGCGTGGGGGGCGGCCCCGCCTTTCGAGTCGTTCCGCCTGTCACGGCTCGAAGAAGCCGACCGGTAGGCTGATCCGGGGGGGCCTGGGGGGACGCACCCCGGGGGAGCCTCAAGGGGCTCGGAGGCTCCGGTCGATAGGGCAAGCGAAGGACTCCATGCACAGGGTCGCTCTGTTTCTGCTCGCGGCGGCCGCCGCCTGCGGCGATCCCGGACTCCGGGACCGCTCGCTCATGGCGAAGCTCGCCTCCGGGACGCGGGGACCGATCTTCACGCCCTCCCAGACGCCTTCGAAGAAGGGGGTCTCGCAGACGTCGGTGATCGGGCTCGCGCCGGACCAGCTCGCCCACTACTACCCCGACGACCCGTCGCTGGTCGTTCGGTTCAAGGACGTGGACTCGGTCGGCCGGGAGGCGTCCGCGGAGCTCGAGCGGATCCGGAAGACGCTGCCGGGCCTCGAGCTGCCCGCCGGCGCGCCCGCCGACATGCTGCGCCGCGCGCTCGGTCTTCCCGACTCGGTGCTCATCGATCCGGTGCGCCCGTTCGCGTTCGTCCGATCGGAGGCCGGCTGGGCGGCGATCCTCCCGACCCGAAGCAGCGAGAAGGCGCCGACGCGGCTCCGCGCGCTCGACGAGATCTACTGCGTCGCGGGCGACCCCGCGGTCGTGCAGGCCTACCGCCCCGGCTTCCGGAAGGGCTTCTACCTGCCCGGCGACCTGAGCGTCATCGCGGCCCCTGCCGCACTCCCGGACCTCGGGGCGTCGCTCGCACCGTTCCTTCGTCCGCTCGGGCTCGACCTCGCGGCGCTCGACGCGTGGATGCCCCCGTGCCCCCCGGACATCGAGCGGCTCGATCTCGCCCTCCGGCTCCAGCAGGGGCTTCTGCGCATCGACCTGCGCGCCGCGCCCAACCGCGACAGCCCCACGGCGCTCTACCTGGACCGGATGCGGCCGAGGCCGTCGGGCGCCGTGCGCTGGCTCCCGCCGCGCGCGACCGCGTACGTCGAGTTCGTGAGCCCGCTGCTCGACTGGGAGGGGCTCGTGGGCATCCTCCTCCGAGGGAACGCGCCGCCCGGGGGCGCCGACGAGGAGCGGCTGCTCTTCTCGGTGCGGCGGCTGTTCGGCGCACTCGGGCGCGATGTCGCGGCGGTCCTCCACCTCGTGCCGCAGGGCCCGGCGACGGTGCTCCTCGTCGGGGAGATCGAGGACCCTGCCGCGACGGCGGCCTTCCTCGACTCAGCGGACCTCGTGGCGCTCCTCGCGGCCGCGGCGGGCCCGGACGGCGCGCTCGAGTGGGAGCCCAATGCGTTCGAGCACCGCGGCGTGGCCGTCGGCATGATCCGGGGCAACCTGAGCAAGAGCCGCCTCCTCGCGTGGCGTCGCAGCGGCGACGTCCTCCTCTCGACCGTCGCGGTCCTCGCGAGCGGCCCGGTCGTGGTCTACACGGCGATCGTCGGCGACAAGCTGTGCATCGCGGTCGGCCCCAAGTCGCGCGCCGAGATGGAGCTGCTCGTCGAGCATGTGCAGCGGGGCGCGCCCGCGGACAACGAGCACAACGCCGAGGTCACGACCCTCTTCCCGCAACGGCTCGCGGCGATCTCCGGCGATCTCGGCTCGCTGTTCGACGGCTGCGTCGAGGCCGCGCCGTACTGGAACGGCAACCTTGCCGCGCTGCGAACCGCGTCGCTGTGCTCCGCGATCCCCTGCTCCGCGGCGGTGACCGTCGAGGGGGGCGCCCTGCGCGCCGCCGTGAACCTGCGACCGGCGCTCCTCGCCGAGGCGCTCGCGCGCCTGCGCGAGCACCTCCGCACGAAGTAGGGCCGCCGCCCGCGCCCGGTCGTGCGCCGGTTGCTATCCTTCTCCCCATGTCGAGGGCGAGGGCGTGGTTCCGGCGGTCGGCGGCGACGACGCTCCTCGCGTGCCTCGCGGGGGCGTGCGGGAACGGGAGCACGGCTGCGACACCGCCGCCGGAGGCCGCGGCGGTGGCCGTCTTCCGCCGGTGGCCCGCGGACACGACCGTCGCCGTCCGCCTCCCGGCGCCCGCCGCGGTCGCGGCGCGGCCCGAGGGGTTCGTCGCGCTCCTCAGCGCGCTCGGCCGCGAGAACCCCTCCGCGTTCCTCTTCGGCGCGGACACGACCGACGGCGTCGCGGCGACGACCCCCGCCTGGGCGGCGATCACGTCGTCGGGCGCGTGGCTCCGGGCGCTCCCGGTGTCCGACATGGCCGCGGCCCGCCGCTCGTTCGGGAACCTCCCGCCGGAGGTCGTCGCGCAGGAGACCGACGGGTTCCTCGTCCTCTTCCGCGGGACGATGCCCGGCCAGGGCGAGGAGCCGCCCCTGCCCGAGGGCGACCTCGCGCTGCGCGTCCGCCATCACCCGCTCCTCGCCGCGGTCGCGGAGTCGGGCGACGTGCTCGAGGCTGGTCTTGAGCTCGGCACCGGCGGCTTCGACGTGCGCGGCCGGCTCGTTCCCGGTCCCGGTTCCCCCACGACGGGCCTGCTCGCGCGCGCCGCCACCGGGCAAGGAGGGCTCGCCGAGTTCCTTCCGCCGGGCCTGTTCCTGCGCGTCGAGACGACGCTCCCGCCCGTGGTCGTCGCGACCGCCGTCGCCCGGCGGCTGGCGCGCCATCTCGGGTTCACCGAGGAGAAGGACCGGACGACCGTCGAGCGGTTCCTGCGCGAGGTGCTGACCGGCGCCGACCCGCAGGCGGGCTTTGCGATCGGCTGCGAAGCGCGCGAGGGCGAGCTGACGTTCGTGGTCATCGCCCGCGAGGCGGATGGCCCAGTGTCGCCCGTCCTCAAGAAGGTCCGCTCGGAGGACCGCTCCTCCTTCGGCCCGCTCGTCCTCGACCGCCGGGACGACGCCCCGACCGGGTTCGCCGGCTGGTACGCGTGGATCGCGCAGGCGACGCCGGAGATCGACGACCTCCCCGAGTGCCTCTGGAGCGCGGCAGCCGCGCTCGCGGACGAGGCGAAGGCCGTGATCGTCTCGTACGCGGCG
>Ga0187894_10005724_pt1 | contig 12507 bp, 7 predicted proteins | sample GBC1701081metaG_FD_136650 | JGI IMG/M metagenome (GOLD analysis project Ga0187894, IMG submission 136650) | White microbial mat communities from a lava cave in the Kipuka Kanohina Cave System on the Island of Hawaii, USA - GBC170108-1 metaG ... | reverse complement strand
TGCGGCGGCAGGCGGCGAAGACACGGCGGTACGTCGCGTTGCAGGAAGAATTTCGCAATCTGCTTCGAAAACTTTTTGCCGCCGAAGGCCGTCATCTCAATGCGTTGATCGACGAGCTTGCGGCTAAGCTCAGCGAAGCGATCAAGACGGAAGAAGATTTCGTCGCAAAGGTCGCGGCCAAGGAAGAAGAATTTCGCGACGCCACGCAAGATGCAAGAAACGCGGATGAAAAGCTCGCCGAGGTTCGCCGCGTTCATGCGCAGAACGCGCTCGAACGCGACCGCGCAGAGCGTGAGCACCGATACCAATCCGAACAGATCGTAAACCTGCATAACCGCGCTGAAGCGCTGCACGGCGAGGACGCGGCGACCAAAGAGCGGCTCGAACTTGTCGAGTCCGAGCTTCGCCGGCTTACGGCCGATGAAGAAAAAGAATCTATCGAGGCCGGCGCCGCCGAACAGGTTTTGCTCGAAGCCGAAGGACTTTTCGCGGCCAAGATCGACGATGTAAAGCAGATCGAAGCCGAATTGGAAACCCATCGCTCTGAGTTGACGCTTCACACAGCTGCCGTCGAGCGGCTGGCGGAAACCGAGCGGCATCTAATATCGAACCTTGATCGCTTCCGCGAACGAGACGCCGGTCTTCAGGTCGAAGCCGTCCGCGCAGATGAATCGTACGATGAATTTGTGGCGGCGGATGAAGCGCTGCGGGAAGCGCTCGTTTCGGAGCATGAAAAAGCTGAGCGTTATCAGGAAGAAAAGAAAGCGATTCTTTCCGTCGCGGCTACGGCGCGCGAAGCCCTGCGAATTTCCGACGAGCGTCTGCGTCTCGCGGAGGCAGAGCATTCGCGTGTGCAAAATCGGCTGGAAACGCTTCGCGAATTGGAAGAAAAACGCGCGGTTTATCTGCCGGAGATACAGAAACTTTTCGAAGCCCGTGCATCGATCGGCGTCGAGATGCACGGCGTGTTCGCCGATTTTTTGAAGGTCGATCCGCGTGCCGAACGCGCCGTGGAAAGCTTGTTCGGCGAATTTCTGCAGGCCGTGCTTGTGCCGACCGTAGAAGACGCCTGGAAAATTGGAGCGTGGCTTAGGGAACAATCCTCCGGCCGCATCGCAACACTCGTTGTCGAACGCTCAGCTTTGCAATTGGAAGATTCGAATTTCGATTCGGACCGCATTGTAGATTTGCTTGGTGTTAATAGTGAGACGCTCGAAATGCTGCGCGGCGTTTTCCCGCGTGAGATGTCGGCGCGGCTTGTTGAGGATGTTTACGCATCGAGTGCGGAGGGAACGGAATTGCTCGTCGATTTACGCGGAAACATTCGTGCCGCAGGCCGAATGTTCATCTCGGGCACGTCGGCTGCCGATGAACAAAACGCATCGCTGCTCGCTTTCAAGCGTGAGCTTTTCGATCTTGAAGCTGCCGTGCAAAGACTTTCCGGCGATGTTTCCGAAGCAGAAAACTTGAATGCGGCCGACCGCGCGGCGCTTGCCGAGCAGGAAGAAAAGACGGTTGATCTGCAGTCGCTGATCATAAAAGTCGAGCGCGGCATTCTCTCGCTCGAGGTTTCGGAGCGTTCCGCACGGCAGGACATCGAGCGTGGCGAGCGGCATAAAAAGGTCGTTGCGGCCGAGCGGGCGCAAGTCTCGCTAGAAATTGAAGACGTCGAAAAACGATTGAGCGATGCGAACGAGAATTCTGCATCGGCGAAGGTGAAATTGTCTGAGGTCAATAGTGATCTTGAACGCGTAAACGCGCGTCTCGTCGAGGCTCGCTCGATTTCGGACGCAGAGAATTCGATCGTAAACGAAAAACGCACTATCGCCGCAACATCGGGCGAACGCCTGCGGGCTGTGCACTCAGCACGCCGCCGCGTCGAGAACGAGCAAAAGGAATTGGAATCGCGCATCGCTCTTCTGCATCTTGAGCTTTCCGAAACGGACGCGAAGATGACGAGGCTGCGCGCATCGAGCGCGGCGATCGCGGACAAGATCGCGCTGGCCGAAACCGAAATTACTGCGGAGCAGGACGAACTGTTTGCGGCCATAGAATTCGTTTCGAAAGAACGCGAGCGAGCCGACGCCGTAAGCGGGGAACTGGCCGAGGTGAACCGCAGCTCGGTAGATGCGGCGAACGAGCGCGCGGCGATCGAGGTGCGGCAGGCAGAGACCGTCACCCTGCTCAAGAACGTGACCGAAAACTGCACGCACGAGCTTGGCATCGGCATCACCGAGCTTGCGGAAACCGAAACGGAAGATCCGGAATTCGATCTCGAATTCTCACGCACTCATGCCGACGAATTGCGTACGCGGCTTGACGGTTTCGGCGCGATCAATATGCTCGCGGTCGATGAGCTTGTCGAGGCCGAAGAGCGGCTGCTGTTCCTGACCGCGCAGCGGCAGGACATTATCGACAGCATCGCGTCCGCCGAGGAAGCACTCAGGGAAATAAAGGAACGCTCGCGTGCGCGGTTCAAGCAGGCGTTCGAGGCGATCAACGAAAATTTCTCAATTTTTTTCCAAGAGCTTTTCGGCGGCGGCCGCGGCGAGATGTCGCTGCTCGAATCCGAAGACATCCTCGAAGCCGGAATCGAGGTCGTCGCGCAGCCGCCCGGCAAACGCCTGCAAAATATTCTGCTGCTTTCAGGCGGCGAAAAGGCGATGACCGCGATCGCGCTCGTTATGTCGATCTTCAAATACCGCCCGTCGCCGTTCTGCCTTTTGGACGAAGTGGACGCTCCGCTCGATGATGCTAACGTCGGCCGCTTCGTCAACAAGATCGCCGAAATGTCTGAAAAGACACAGTTTATCGTCATTACTCACAACAAGCGGACGATGGAAGCCGCACGCGCGCTCTACGGCGTGACGATGCAGGAAGCCGGCGTTTCGAAGGTCGTATCGGTTAAGTTCGAATAATTGAAACGTCTCAGTAGCACGTCAGTAAGAGCTTTGCAACGAACAAACCAAACTAGTCCGGCGTTCATCTAATTCATCAACGCGATTGCCAAAAGTTATAATATTTTCGATAGGCGGCCGCGCATTTTTATGTTTTCATTTTCAGCAAAAGTTTTTGGGGCTTTTTCCATTTTGGTCGCCTCGGCGTCGTTCGTTTCTTTGGACGCGCAGACCAGGAAGCGAACAAAACCGGTTAAGAAACCAATCGCGGCGCAGCCGAAAAAGGAAGAGTCAAAAGTCGGCCTTAATCCGGTGGTCGTAACCACGAAACGAAACGAACGGCCGGCAAACGAGACCGCCGTCTCGACAAAACCGTCGGAACCTTCGATCGCTTCTACGACTACTCAGACGAAGCCTGATCCGGCATATTTTTACGAATTTTCACAGCCTGAATTTATAACGAATCGCGTCGTCATAGAGCATGACGATCAGGGAAAGGGAACGATTGCTTTCACGCGGCGGGGCAGCACGGAGGTTATTACCGATCCGATACAGATCTCGGCGAAGGCGCTTGAGAAACTAAAGGGTGCTTTCGTCGCGTTACACTTCCACGACTCAACCGAAAATTATCAGCACGAACGTGATTTCTCGCACCTCGGCGTTGTCCGCATTGTCGTCACAAAATCTGGTCGCGAACGCAGCACGACGTTCAACTATACGGCGAACAAAGATGCAAAGCTGCTGGCCGACGAGTATCGCAAGGTCGCCAATCAGGCTCTCTGGATTTTCGACATAACGAGCGCCCGCGAAAACCAGCCGCTCGAATCGCCAAACCAGATGAACGTGCTCGAAAGTTTGATCAAACGCGACGAAATCTCCGACGGCGAACAGATGCTGCCCTTCCTGCGCGAGCTAAGCGACGACGAACGTATTCCTTTGATCGCCCGCAACCATGCAGCGCGGATCGTTCAGACGATCGAAAGGTCCGTTAAGAAGAATAAATAAGTTTGATTTGTTAGCCTGCGGCTTGCCGCTCTATTTGCTGAGAAGCTGTGCTTCTCCGAGCCAGCGGCTTCCAAGAACCCGGCGGCTTGCCGCCGTCGTTTTCCGACTCCCGCGGCAAGGGCGGCGGCACGGCCGCAAAAACTTTTCAAGGCACGTCTTCGGAAAGGCAGAGCTTTCCAGCAATAGACGGGCATCGCGCGAAGAAAAAATTACTTAACTGAGATCACGCCGTCGTCGTCAATTTTTGGAGCGGTCGCGCCGAAATCGGTTTGCGAAAGCGTACGAATTTTGCGGACGGCTTCGCCGGTTGGGTCGAGCGTTGGGATGCCGCGGCCTTCCTGGCGGCCGGAATATAGCTTGCCGCCGACAAATTTTCCTTCGGCGTCGAGCGTTGTTTCGAGGATGACGGTCAGCGCGGTTTCAGCTTCGAGACGGAACCAACCATAGGTTGCAAAATTTCCGAGGCTGTATGCGATTAGACGATCTTTGTAAATCTCCATTCCGCGCAGCACGTGCGGGCCGTGGCCGAGCACAAGGTCGGCGCCGGCGTCGATGACAGTGCGGGCGAAAAGTGGCAGGTTGCCGCGCGACTCGCCAAAGAATGTTTCAGTTCGTTTCGGGACGTTTTGGGCGCCGGTTCCTTCGGCTCCCCCGTGAAACGAAACAACGACGATGTCGGCTTTTCTATCGGCTTCGATCACGTATTGTCTCGCGGCAGCGAGATCGTTAACGTTCGGCTGACTGTTGTTATGAGCAAAACCGATAAACCCGACGTTCACGCCTTTCACGTTCAGATACGCTGTCGAAAACTGCGAGCGGTCGCTGCCGGCGTGGTTGATGCCTAGCTCGTCCAGCACGCGGCGCGTGCTTACGCGGCCCGCGTCACCGAAATCGCTCGCATGATTGTTGGCCACGCTCATTATGTCGAAGCCTGCGGCCCGCAGATATTTGCCGTAACGAGTCGGCATCCGAAATGCAAAGCAGCGAATCGGCTGTCCAGGTTTCGGCGTGCCGCATTTTGACGAAATGCCGCCGTCGGTTATCGGCCCTTCCATATTTCCGAATGCGATGTCAGCGGCGGAAAGGATCGGGGTGACTTGTTTCAGAAGATCGGCACCGTCGTTCGGCGGCATGCGCGTTTCGTTCGGAAATGGCGAGCCGAGCATTATGTCGCCGACTGCCGCGATCGTGATCGTCGAACTGTCAGGATTAGGCGTCGGTTGAGTGTGCGAAAAATAGAGCGGTTCGACGTCGCTACCCGAAGTGCTGGCGCAGCCGAAAACCGCGAGACAAATATTAAAAATATAAACCGCAAGCATAATTCTACTTCTGCGGGAGAGCGCATTAAGACTTTCGGATTGTGCAGTGGGCATAAATGAAAAGGCAAGACGATTCTAAATCACGCCCTGTCTTTTAGACAAGAGGAAGAATCAATCAGGTTGCAAACGAAATATCCGCAGTTGCTTCGCGATCAAACACGCTTTGATGCCAACTCCACGTGCGCTGCGGGAAACGGGTTTTGCATACTTTAAGCCGAAGCAGGCGCGAGTTTTTCGGAAACTTCGGGTTCGCTCGCGGCTGAAATTTCGTCGGTGTCTTTTATCAACGCTTCATCGACAATTTGTTTTTGCTCGAGCTCGTGAATTGCGTATGAGCCGGTTGCGGGCGAAGCCGATGATGCGCGGCCGACGTATCGCAGCTCGACATTCGCCGGTTTTATCGCCTCAAGCCGCGGCCTGACAAACGTCCAGCCGCCCATATTTTGCGGCTCTTCCTGCGTCCAGAAAATCTCTTTTGCGTTCGAATAAGAAGCGATAATTTCCTGCAGGCGATTTGCGGGAAATGGATAAAACTGTTCGAGCCGAACAACGGCGGAGCGGCCTGAAGGCGTTTCGCCGCGGCCCGCTTCGAGGTCGTAATAAACTTTGCCGGAACATAAGACGATGCGCGAAACACGTCCGCGGTCTTCGATGCGACTGTCGTCGATCACGGGCTGAAAGCCGCCGGCGGTCAATTCTTTTATGTCGGACGACGCGGCGGGAAGTCGCAGCAGACTTTTTGGGGTCATCACGATCAGCGGCCGGACGATGTCCTGCTTCACCTGTCGCCGGAGAAGGTGGAAATACTGCGCCGGCGTCGTCGGGTAACAGACCTGCATATTATTTTCGGCGCAGAGCTGCAAGAAGCGCTCGAGCCGTGCCGAGGAATGTTCCGGCCCTTGACCTTCGAAACCGTGCGGCAGCAGCATCGTGAGCCGACAGCGTTCCTGCCACTTATCTTCCGACGCGGCGATATATTGATCGATGATGACCTGCGCGCCGTTTGAAAAATCGCCGAACTGAGCTTCCCACATCACGAGATCGTTCGGACAGTTGATCGAATATCCGTATTCGAAACCAAGCACGCCCGATTCGCTAAGGCTGCTGTCAAAAACATAGAACCGGGCTTGCGCATTCGTTTCGCTCTTGAGTTCGGTGAGCGGCGACCAACGTTCGCCCGTCACGGTGTCGTACATCGACGCGTGCCGCTGCGAGAATGTGCCGCGTCCCGAATCCTGGCCACTCAGTCGTACTGGAAATCCTTCGAGCACGAGCGAGCCGACCGCCAACGCTTCGGCAAAGCCCCAATCCATCGGTATCTCGCCCGTGCCCATCTTCGCGCGGCGCGCGAGCTGACCGACCATTTTTGGGTTGATATTGAAACCTTCCGGCACGAGCGAAATTTTTTCCGACGCCGTTTGCAGAGTGTTTTGATCTGCACCGGTCGGGATGACGTTCGAGCCGTCCTCATCGACTATGGCCGGCGCGAGCGCACTCTTTTTCGGTTTCTCGGTCGCGATCTGTTTTGCACGCGAGAGTATGCCCTCGTATTTTTCGGCGACCTTATTTGTCATCGCGTTCAGATCGTCTTCGGTGATCACGCCCTCGCGGATCAAGTGCTGCGCGTAAAGATGTCGAACGCCGGGATGCGCCTTCACGCGGGCGTACATCAGAGGCTGCGTATAGCTTGGCTCGTCGCCTTCGTTGTGACCGAGGCGGCGGAAACCGACGAGGTCGAGCACGACATCCTTGTTAAATTCGTGACGGTATTCGAGTGCGATCTGGATCACGCGAAACGCGGCTTCGGGCGCGTCGCCGTTGATATGAAAGATCGGGGTCTGCGTGATTTGCGCCGCATCGGTTGAGTAGATCGAGCTGCGGCCAAGCTCGGCCGCGGTCGTAAAACCGATCTGATTGTTGATCACAATATGGATCGTGCCGCCCGTACGATAGCCCGGCAGGTTTGCGAGCTGCAGCGTTTCCATCACGATGCCCTGACCGGCAAACGCGGCGTCGCCATGCAGCAGCACGGGCATTATGCGGTCGTAAACTTCTTCACGTGTCATGTTTTGACCGTTGCGAAGTTCGTCCTGTTTGCCGCGGGCCATTCCCTCGACCACGGGATTTACAAATTCCAGATGGCTCGGATTACACGCTAGGCGAATGGTAAGCTCTCGGCCCGCTTTCGTTTTTCGCAAACCTAGTGCTCCCTGATGATATTTCACGTCGCCTTCGTCGGCAGGGAAATTCGGGTGCGACGTTCCTTCGAAAACCGTGAAAATGCGCTCGGCCATGTCGCCTTTTTCCGGATCGCCGACGATGTTTGAGAGCACGTTCAGCCGACCGCGATGCGCCATGCCCATGTAAATCTCATCGACGCCGCGTGCCGACGCGCCTTCGACAAGCTGGTCGAGCATCGGTATCGCGGTCTCGCAGCCTTCGAGCGAAAAACGTTTTTGACCCAAATATTTTTTGTGTAGAAACTGCTCGAACTGTTCGGCCTCGATCAATTTCGTAAGCAGCTCTTTGCGAATCTCGGGATCGAGCGGCTGCTGATCGACGAACTGTCCGCGAACCTGTGCCCTGATCCATTCCTTTTCTTCCTTGCTTTGGATGTGGCGATATTCGATGCCGACCTTGCCGCAATACGCACTGCGCAAAATCTGGAGAATGCGCCGCAGCGTCGCCGTTTTTTCGCCGTGCAGTCCGCCGGTGATGAATTCGCGGTCGAGGTCCCAGATCGTCAATCCGAAATTTTCAAGATCGAGCTCCGCCGCGTGGTGCGATGTCATGTTGAGCGGATCGATGTCCGCCAACAGATGCCCGCGAATGCGGTACGCATTTATCAACTGTAAAACGTTCGCCTGTTTTTCGGCTTGTTCCGTAAATCGGTCGCCGCCGAGCAGCGACGGATTGTAATCTTCGGCCCAACGCATCGGGTGATGATTGATCTCAAGGTCGCGGAAAATATTTGAATAGAAATCGTCCTGGCCGATCAGGAATTCATGCATTTTCGCAAGGAACAAACCGCTCTCGGCGCCTTGAATAACGCGGTGGTCGTATGTGCTGGTGAGCGTGACGATCTTGCTGATGCCAAGCTGCGAGAGCGCGGCGGCTGTCATCGCCTGATACTCGGCTGGGTATTCGATAGCTCCGGTTGCGATGATCGCGCTCTGCCCGGCCATAAGACGCGGATTCGAAGCAACGGTGCCGATCGTTCCGGGATTCGTCAAGGAAATCGCCGTGCCCTGAAAATCCGCGATCTCCAATTTCCCGTCACGCGCCTTTTTAACGGTGTCGTTATATGCAGCGAAGAATTTCGCAAAGTTCATCGCTTCGCAATTCTTGATGTTTGGCACCAACAGGTTCCGCGAACCGTCTTTCTTTTCAATATCGATGGCGACGCCGAGGTTAATGTGCTCATTCTCGACGCGCGAAGGAGCGCCGTTGACTTCCGCGAAGCCGTGATTCATCCGCGGCATTTCCTTCGCCGCCTGCACAATCGCCCAGGCGATAAAGTGCGTGAACGACGCCTTGCCTCGCCCACGCATTTGAAGTTGCTCGTTGACGATACGGCGGTTTTCTTCGAGCACCTTGACCGGCATCGTGCGGAAGCTAGTCGCGGTCGGAACGGTCAGACTCTGCTCCATGTTTTCGACGATCTTCTTCGCCGGGCCGGTGATGGGTTTGGCGTTCGCATCGTTGGTCGCAACCGGCGCAGGTTTTTTTACAGCCTCGGTGGCAGCAGGCACGCTCGCTACCGCTCGTGTTTCCGCCTTCGGTGTGGACTCCACCTTTGCGGGCTGGCCGTTTTCGCCGGTCAGCAGGTTGCCGAAAAACGTCTGCCACGATTCGTCAACCGAGCGCGGATCGGCCTGATAACGTGCCAGCAGTCCCTCTACGTAGCTTGCGTTTGCGCCGAAGTTCTCGTTTATGTAATCGGTTAAATTGATGGTCGGTTCACTCACGATTTTCCAAATAGCCTCGCCTTAACGGACGCTTAAAAAACTATTTTATCGCAAGTGACGGAAATTGCTAACTGCTTGTCGCTTTAGAGCTTTTTTCTTCGCCTTTTTCAAGGTCGAGCTTGATCCCGTCGAGGATTCCGTTGACAAATTGCGTTGCCTCGAACGTGGAAAACCGGCGGGCGATCTCCAGGGCTTCGTTTATAACGACGGTGTGCGGCGTGTCTTCGAAAAGAAATTCGTAAACCGATAGGCGGAGTATGTTGCGATCGACGATGGCCATGCGCTCGATCCGCCAGTGCTCGGCACGCGTGCGGATGCGGTCGTCGATAGTCGCAAGCTCGCGCAAGGTTCCGTTAACAAGATTGTCGGCAAAGGAGCGCGTTTTTTCTTCGACGCCGTCTTCGCCGAGCTCGTTCCAGTAGTCGGCGGTAGAGAAATATTCGGCTTCGGTCACGATGTCGGCGGCAAACAACATTTGCAGCGCGCATTCGCGTGCCTTGCGCCTCGTCCCCGAACTCTTGCTTTCCTTTTCAAACGACATGAGAAAAAATCTTCTCTCTACCCTGTGATCCTTGATCGGCCATTTCGCGATAAAGGTTCGCAACCTCGATTGCGGCAACGGCAGCCTCGTAACCCTTGTTCGCCTCTCGTTCGCCGCAGCGTTCGACGACCTGTTCAAAAGTGTCGGCCGTGATAACGCCGAATAATACGGGAACCCCAGACCGCAGCGATGCTTCCGTAATGCCGCGGGCCGCTTCGCCCGCAACGAAATCGAAATGCGGCGTGTCGCCGCGAACAACGACCCCGAGCGCGATCACCGCGTCGAACCGCGCAGTCAAAGCTGCTTTCAAGCACGCGAGCGGCAGCTCGAATGCGCCGGGAACTTTGAACGTCTCAATGTCCCTTTCGGTCGCACCATTCTCGATCAGCGCATCGACCGCGCTGCTCTGCAGCTTATCGGTGAACTCCGAATTCCACCGGCTTGCGACCACCGCGAATCGAAACCCGCCGGCTCCCGCGCGTTCGTTGTCAATGTCAGGCTGTGCCTTGTTCATACCAATCGGCCAATTCAAGTATATGTAACGCACGCTCCGGTTGACAAGAAGAATCAGTCTGAACGGGCCGCAAACTCGACCGTCAGGGAGCATGCACACGTGAGTCCAATGTCTAAAGATCCCGAGTCCACAGTGAAGAGTCCGAGCACCACGACTTTGGACATTAGACCTTGGCCTTTGGACTCGTCGTCGCACGCTCGTTCACGCTCGCGTTTCTGCCCGGTGAAATGGTAACTTTCTTCTTTGCCTTACAAACAAAGTCTCAATGGCAAACAACATTCTCATAACCGGCGGAGCCGGATTCATCGGGTCGCACCTTGCTGAGCATCTGCTCCGCGAAAGGCAGAAGCCTGACCGTGAGGGAGGGCTTGGACGAGAGTGGCGAGTCACGATCGTTGACGACCTGAACGATTTTTATGCGCCGGAAATAAAACGCGCAAACCTGGACGCGATACGCGCAGTCGGCGACGTGCAGTTTGCCGAAGTGGATATCCGCGATGCGGAAAAGCTTCGCAGCGTTTTTGACGAGACGGAATTCGACTGCATCGTGCATCTCGCGGCGCGTGCGGGCGTGCGGCCGTCGCTCTCGCAGCCGAAGCTCTACGCTGAAACGAACATCAACGGTACGCTTAATTTGCTCGAGCTCGCACGCGATTACGAAGTGCCGCAATTTGTTTTCGGCTCTTCAAGCTCGGTGTACGGGATCAATTCAAAGGTGCCGTTTTCCGAGGACGACCGTATTCATCAAACCATCTCGCCTTACGCCGCGACGAAGGCCGCGGGCGAGCTGATGTGCCACACCTACGCACACCTTTTCAATATCCGCTGCGTCGCTCTGCGGTTTTTTACCGTGTATGGCGCTCGGCAGCGGCCCGATCTCGCCATTCACAAATTCGCGCGGCTAATCACCGAGGGCAAACCGATACAGGTTTTCGGCGACGGCACCACGCGGCGCGATTATACATACATCGACGACATCATCCAGGGCGTTCGCGCGTCAATCGACTACGACAAATCGATGCATGAGGTTTTTAATCTTGGCGAATCTGAGACCACCGAGCTTTCCAGTTTGATCGAGCTTCTGGAAAAAAGCCTCGAAATGCGTGCAACAATCGACCGCCAGCCGATGCAGCCCGGCGACGTTCCTGTAACGTATGCGGATATTTCGAAGGCCCGGGAATTATTAGATTACAATCCGACCACAAAGATAGAGCAGGGAATTCCGAAATTTGTCGAGTGGTTTCGCGCGGCAGCAAGGAAGTAATTCCCTCGCCGCTGCTGCTCGCCCTTACCGTTGTATCGTGGTATCTCAGGCCCGAGAGTAGAAAAATGACGACCGCTGGTTTCGCCTCTTGATTGTAAATTGAAGAATTGTAAATTGTTTAAAAATAGCCAATTTGCAATCACCAATTTACAATTAACAATGAGCTTTTCACATGAAAAAACTATTACCTGATCGACGTGCCGAGCTGCTCGGCGAATTGAAAGAACGTTTCAAGAAAAACATGAGCCGTCACAAAGGCCTGAAGTGGGCAGATGTGCTGGCAAAGCTCGAAGCTAACAAAGAAAAATTGTGGTCGCTCGCCGAGATGGAACGCACCGGCGGCGAGCCGGATGTTGTCGGCGTTGATAAAAAAACTGGCGAGTACATTTTTTATGATTGCGCGGCGGAAAGTCCGAAAGGGCGCCGCAGCCTATGCTACGATCGCGCGGCGTGGGAATCGCGGAAAGAGCACAAACCAGCAAGCAACGCCATTGACGCGGCAGCCGCAATGGGCGTAGGATTGCTTACCGAGGAAGAAACACGCGAGCTGCAAGAGCTCGGCGAATTTGATACAAAAACCTCGAGTTGGGTGGCAACACCGGCGAATCTACGAGAGCGCGGCGGCGCACTATTCTGCGACCGGCGATTTGGCCGTGTCTTCACATACTGCAATGGTGCCGAATCATATTATGCCGCGCGAGGATTTCGCTGCTCGCTGCGGGTTTGAGACAGAGGATGACGGACGCAGAAAAGATCGATAACGTGCCCGCGTGGCTCCGCCGCTGGTTCGTGATGCATTTCGCGATCGATGTTATCGTTGCGGTGCCGCTGTTCGTCGCTCCGCGCGAAGTGCTGGAGCTGTTTGGATGGAAGACCGTCGATCCGATGGCGGCGCGGCTCGCGGCTGCCGCACTCTTTGGCATCGGCATCGAGTCGCTGCTCGGTCGCAACGCCGGTCGCGAAGCGTTCAGAGGAATGCTCCAGCTCAAGCTCATCTGG